>JAABUX010002550.1_pt1 | contig 25542 bp, 24 predicted proteins | sample 5561851 | NCBI WGS metagenome assembly JAABUX01 (sample SAMN10711883, study PRJNA513361) | rock metagenome | isolation source: Antarctica rocks | place: Antarctica: Victoria Land, Richard Nunatak red sandstone | collected 2016-01-03 | reverse complement strand
TGACCCTGATCGCGCTCTTCGCTTTCTGGCAATTCTTCGTCATCTGGCGCAACATCCCACGCTTTATCTTCCCGCGCTTCGACGATACCCTGATCAGTCTGCGCGACAACTGGACCGGCACGATCGGTCCCAACCTGCTGATCACGCTGGAGGAGGCCGGGATCGGCTTCGTTATCGGCAACGCCCTCGCCATCCTCGGCGCGACGCTGTTCGTGGCCTCGCGCCTGGCCGAGCGGACCTTCTTCCCGCTGGCCGTGCTGATTCAGACCGTCCCGATCATCGTGTGGTCGCCGATCCTGGTCATCACCATGCCCACGGACAGCCTCTATCCGCAGATCGTCATCGCCGTCCTGATCTCGTTTTTCCCGGCTCTGGTGACCATGACGCGCGGGCTGCGCGCGGTCGATCCGCTGGAGCTTGAGCTATTCCACGTGCTCAACGCCTCGCGCTGGCAGGTCTACCGCAAGCTGCGCTGGCCCGCCGCGATCCCGTCGCTCTTCGCCTCATTGCGCATCACCAGCACGCTCAGCCTGATCGGGGCCATCGTGGGCGACTACGCCGGCGGCGGACAGGGCCTGGGCTACCAGTTGATCGCCGCCGAGCACAACACCGACACCGCGCCGGTGATGGCCATCACGCTGGTGGCCACCTTCAGCGGCATCGTCGTCTTCCTCGTCGTCGCCGCCATCGAGCGCGTCGTCCTCAGCCGGCGCGGCGAATAGGTGTTTGCAAGACGCCGTCGATGCAGAAGCCCTCACTCCTCTATGTTATGTCCAGGGTCAGCGGCATCATCCATAGGCGGTAATAGCCCTGCGGATAGTTGGGGTAGGTGCTGAAGTCGCCGGAGCAGAAGACCCACATGCGGCGTCCGTCAGCGTCGATGAACTTGTTCGGGATACAGGGGTTATAAAAGCCTTCTGGATCGACATCCTGGGCGTGAAACACAGCCCAGGGCCCCCATGGGGCGGGCGCCTGGTAGAACTCCAGGCGCGTGCGGCCCCACCTGCGCTCGGCATCATCCAAATGTGTGTAGTGCCACTGCGGCATAATGTAGAGACCAAGGGGGGCGATATGATGGATGCCAGTCATGCTCACGCGGCCGGGAGCGCGGAAGATGTAGCGGGCGGTATCGTGCCGGGGACGCCATACCGGCTGGCCGTGCTCGTCCCAGTCATGGACAAACTCCCAATCGCGGGCATCCAACCGCGCGATCCGACCACGGGGAACACGTCCCAAGGTCATCGAGGATCCATTGTTCCAGACGCCGTTGCTCGAGACGGCGTAGACGTAGCGGTCGGCGCCGTCAGCGTGCCCGCGTCCGTCTTTGCCGTACTGGATAAAAAAAGGTGTGCTGAAGGTGTGGCCCGGGAACATGGATCGACCGAGTTGCGGTGTCTCGCTCCACGTCGTGCCATGGTCGGACGAGGCCAGGATGCTGGCGTCCCACGTCTCCTGGATGAAGAATGGATTGCGCGAGTGGTGCCCGTGGCGGCTGACGGACAGGTACAGGACGCCGTCCACGCAGCTAAGCCCGTTGGCTTTCCACATGCCGCCGTCTTCGTCGCGGAACTCGGCCAGCGCCCCGAACTGCCGCATAGCGTTGACGGTGACGCCGCGAATATCCGGCGGTAGGATGCCGTCGATCCTATTGATCGCGAGGTTGCTCTCGCACGCCCGGTCGAAGCCGAGCGTGTCGTCCGAGGCACTGTAGAGCGCGCCGTCGTCGGCCCACGTTGTGGTCCACAGGTCCCCGCAACTCTCGTGGTAGGGTATGGCCGCGCCGAGATGTGCTCGTGTGATCCGCATGTGCGCCTCTTTCCGCTCTAATCGCTCTAATGAAGACTCTTTATACACCCTCGACAACCAGGCCGCCGGCGTCGCCCGCGTGTAGCGGGGGTTCCGCGCCATACACGATCAATTGCACGATCTCCTGGACGCTGGTCCGCTCCCGCTCCCGCACACCGGTCAGTCGTCCCAGGCGCAGGACCATGAAACGGTCGGCCACGCCCCAGATTTGCTCGAGATTGTGGCTGATGATCAGTACCCCTTTGCCCGCCTCGCGCAACTGCCGCGCCAGCGCCATCACCTTCGCCGACTCCGAGACCCCCAGAGCCGCCGTGGGCTCGTCCATGATCACGATGTCCGCCCCCTGCACCACGGTCCGGGCGACCGCGACCGCCTGGCGCTGTCCCCCCGAGAGCATCCCCACGGACACCCGCGCTGATGGCAGCTTGATGCCCAGTTCCGTCAGGATGCGCGTCGCTTCCCGCAGGCCTCGCTTGCGGTCGAGGAAGGGGCCGCGCGTGAACTCTCGGCCCAGGAAGAGGTTCGCCGCCACGTCCCGCGTGTCCACTAGCGCGAGATCCTGGTAGACGGTGGCGATGCCCGCGCGCATCGCATCGCCGGGCCGTCCGAATCGGACCTCCTCCCCACGCACCTGCATGCGGCCCCGGTCCGTGCTGTACAGCCCCGAGAGGATCTTGATCAGCGTCGACTTGCCCGCGCCGTTGTCGCCGAGCAGCCCCAGGATCTCCCCCGCCCGCAGCTCGAAGCTGATATCCCGCAGCGCCTCCACATGCCCGAAGGTCTTGCCCAGTCCCTCGACGCGCAGGAGGATGCGTCCCTCGTCGATCATCCGCTACCTCGCCTTTCTCTTCACATTGATCGCCCCGAGCACGACAGCGAAGACCAGCACGGCGCCGCGGACCATTGTCTGGAAGAAGCTGTCCACGTTCACCAGGGTCATCCCGTTCTCGAGGACCCCGATGAGCAGGACCCCGGCCAGCGTCCGCTCCAGCCGTCCCGACCCGCCGCTCAACCCGATGCCGCCCAGGAGCACGCCGGTCAGAGCGTCGAAGGTATTGACGTCGGTCCCTACCTGGGGGCCGCCAAGCCCGGCCCGCCCCAGCACGATGAAGCCGGCCAGGACAGCCAGCACAGCAGTCAGCAGGAATACCAGACGATAGAGAAGCGTGACGGGGATGCCCGCACGGAGCGCCGCGCTGGCGTTGCCTCCGGTCGCGTAGAGGTGGGAGCCGAGCTTGGTATGCACGAGCAGGACATAGAGGAGCAGGTAGACGACAGCCATAACGAGGACCGGCGCCGGTATGCCCAGCGGGCGCGCGTTGGTCAGGGTCTGGAACGTCTGATCGGTGAGGAAGACATTCTGCCCGTGGGGAGTGGGGGTGACCAAGGACACACCCAACACAAACTGATTGGTCGCGATGGTGGCGATGATCGAGTTGATGCCGAAGTTGACAACGAGCACGCCGTTGACCAGCCCGAGGGCCAGCCCCGCGCCGACGGCGACGGCGATGGCGGCGAGGAGCGAGGTGTGATCGAGCACGGTCAAGGTCGCGAAGATGGTCGTCGTCATCCCCATGACGGTGCCCACGGTCAGGTCCAGTTGCCCCGCGATGAGCGCCACGGTCAGGCCAGCAGCCAGGATGCCGGTGACGGCCACCGCCGAGCCGATGTTGGCCGCGTTCTCCAGCGTGAAGAAGTACGGGCTCTGGACGCCGAAATACACAATGAGGATGGCCAGAACGACCATGATGCCGTATTCCAGCACGAGGTCGAAAGCGCGCCGCCGACGGTTCAGGGCGTAACGCCCCCGCTCCACAGGGGAAGAGGACGGGCTGGCGGCGACGAGCGGGGCGGCCGCCGAGTTGGACGCACTGGGGGCGCCGGGGGCGCCAAGGGATGGGGATGATGCGGTGTCTAGGGTTTCGCTCACAGGCATGTTCCTCGTCTGAGCCATCATTCTGTCCATGGCGACGGTGCGGGCGACCATCCTCACCGGGGTCAGGATGGTCGTCCGCGCCCGGACGTGGTGGACCCGGCCCTACGGGTCTAGGATTTTGGGTACACCTTGTCGACGGTGGCTGGAGTCACGATGCGACGAATCGTGTAGGGCTTGAAGCTCTCGTGCTGGGTTGTCGCGATGGCAGCCTCGACCCAATTCCACCCCTCGGCATACGGATTGGCATCGACGCACCCGAGATCCATCCCCGCGAACTGGCTATTGCGCAGGGCGCCGATCCCGGTCGCGTCGCACCCGACCGTGGCGCCGATCATATCCTTGGCCCGGTTCGCCGCCGCGAACGCCTCGTAGGCGCCGACCCCGAACTCATCGTTCAGCCCCACCATCACGAACACGTCGTTCGGGTGCGCGGTCAGCACATTGGTCGCGAACGAGCGGTTCTGGTCGATGTTGGCCGCCGAGCGCGAGATGATGACGTTGCCGGCGGAAAAGGGGACATAAGATCGCAACGCGGAGAGCGCGCCAAGGACACGCTTCTCGCAGGCGTCGCACGGGACGAACGACATGCCCAGGTAGATGACGTTGCGCCCTTTCCAGACGGTCTGGAGCTTCTGCTTGAGGATCGGCCCGAGGAAATTGCCGGCCTTCATCCCCGCCTCCGTATCGGGGAGGCCGAGATGCAACGTGCCCGTGATGAGGGGGACAGGGTCGAGGCCGATGAGCGGCACGCCATCCGCGCGCGTGACATTCAAGAGCACCTGAGTCGGGTGCTGCGCGCCCATCACGTCGGGGTGCTGCAAGCGCATCACGTTATAGATGTCCAGCAGTCTCGGATCCTGATCTTCTTCGTCGCCCTGGATGTATCTGACGTGGTAAAACCTGGCCGCGTCGCGCATGGCAATGATCCAGGTGGCGAAGGTCGGCGTCGTCGTGTCCAGGTGGATAAAGCCCAGTGTGTACGCCTTCTTGAGGTGCTTGGGCACGGCATACACGGGCACGACCGCGTGGGCGCCGGTGGCAGCCGCCACCTCGGCCGGAGTGAAGCGCGCGCCAGCCGTGAGGCGCGCCGGTTGGTTCGCCGCAATGAGAGGCGCAAGACGTCCGGGGGCCGCGGAAGCCGCGAGAGGTAGCGAGAGCAGGACCCCGACACCGATGAGTCCACCCACTATGATTGACCGACGACGCGTACGAGCAGCCATGCCAATTCTCCTTTGAAATCGTGTCTAGCAAGACATCCGTGTCTGAATCGCCGAACTGCCTGTGATCGTATGTCCCCGACAGAGTCTCCTTTTCTCGGCGCGGGATGATGGGTCAGAACAACAAGCCTTGCATCACGCACCGTGAGATCGCGGACGGAAACGCGGCCGGCATCGGCGCAACCACGCGACCTGCTCCTACCGATCGAAGAATGACGCCAGCCACTATGCGCGAACCTCGGGTTATGCACGGACCATGGGTGCCACTCACGGCCTATGCTAAACTTGAGGCTATCTTACTGCATCCCTGTAGAGGTGACAATGCACGGAACGCCACATACCCCATACCCGACATCGTCGTCGTTACGGCTGTACACCGCGGGCGCGGTAGAGATGGCGCAAGATAAGGGGCCGCCGCTCCACCACCACGTGGGTTGGGAGCTCGTCTACTACCGAGACGGTCACGTCGGCTTTGTGATGGGAGACGAGTTTTATGAGGGAACGTCGGGGGTCTTGGTGGCGACGCCGCCGCGGATACCGCACGGTGAAATTGCCTGGACCGCCTGCTCCCTCTATTACCTCGGTATCGATGCTCCAGCAACCGTTCCCTGGCCGCACATCTATCATGACGATGCCGACCACACCGTTGAGAATGTGATCAGGACCATCATTCACGAATGGAGAGGCCAGTCGGTTAACCGAGATGAAATGCTGACCGTCTTAGTCCGTCAGCTTGACATCATGTTGAAGCGTGCGCAGGAATACTCCCAACTCACGGCAGGACAGCAGATTGTGTACGACGTCGAACAATTGTTTCGTCAGCGTCTTGCGGCATCCTTAACCATCAATGACGTCGCGCACGACGTAGGGGTGTCACCATCTGCCTTGCGCGCCTACTTCGCGCGCATTCGTGGCCAGGCGCCGCTTGCTCGCTTGCATGCGATGCGCGTTGAGCATGCTCTCGCCCTCATTGGTACGTCCGACCTCTCTCTAGAAGTCATCGCGGCGAACTGCGGCTATAACTCCGCAAGTCATTTGAGCCGCCAGGTGAAACGGGCAACGGGGAAGAGTCCGGGCCGGTTCCGCATAGAGTGGGAGGCAGCGACAGAGTGAGCATGGAGCGCGCGCGTCGTTTTGTGCATTGTTTGAACGAGGTCATTTCCCTTCCTGAAGGAGTACTACTCATCGATGTAGGGTATGAACGCGTGATGGTCGCGGGCAGGGACGACGGGCAACAAGGTCGGCGGCGGGCTAGCGCGCGGCGCCGCTGCCCATGGTGACCGATGAGCGCACCGGCCGTGATCCGGTGCCCAGGCCGGTCCGCGTCAACACGGCGTAGAGCACGGCGCTGACCACGAAGCCGATGGCATACCCAAGGTTGATCTTGGCAAAGATGCCCTGGGCAAACGGGCCGTCGAAGGTTGTCGGCGAGGTATAGGTGAAGGCCAGGGCGACCGCGAAGCCGATCAGCCACGCCGCCAAACCGGCGGGATTGACGCCGTTGCGGTAGAAATACAGGCTGCGCGGCCCCGTCTCCACCAAACTATCCGTGTTGTAGGCGCGCCGCGCCGCCATATCGACGAGAAAAACCGCCGCCCACGTCGTCAGGCCGGCCGCCAGGAGGCCCAGGAATGTCTCGAACGAACCCAGAAAGTCTTTCCTGTCCAGCATCACATAGATGGCCCCCGCGATCATCAGCACGCCGTCGATGAAGATGGTTTTGTAGCGCTGCGCCTTGACGCCGATGGCCAGCAGATTGAGGCCGGAGGAGTAGATGTCCAGGTCAGCCGCGACGACCAATCCGCCGACAGCGGTCAGCAGATACGGCACGGCCATCCACGAGGGCAAGGCCGTTCCGATGGCCACGATGGGATTGCTGGCGTTAGAGAGATTGGGCATGCGCGTGGAGAGCAGCACGCCGACAAGGATCAGGACGACGAGCGGGAGGCTGCCGCCGAAGACGGTCCACCAGACAATGGCGCCCGAGCTGCTGCGGCGCGGCAGGTAGCGCGTGTAGTCGGCGCCGGAGTTGATCCAGCCGATGCCCGAGCCCGCGGCGATGATGCTGAGGGAGGCCAGGACACCCGTGTCCCACGGTCCCGGCGGGGCCGCGAAGACGGCGTGCCAATCCGTCTTGGTGATCAAGAAGACGGCGATGACCAGCGTCAGGGCGCCGAAGAGCCAGGTCGCGGCGCGCTGCACCCACACCAGCGTGGCGTGGCCGAGCAGGCCCAGCCCCACCACCAGCAGGGCCACCACGACCAGGCTGACCACGGTCCAGAAATTATTGGTAGGTAGGCCGGCGAGGTTGAACAGGCCCAGCAGCGCATAGGCCGCCGTCACCGTCAGCACCGTCTCCCAGCCCACCAGGCTGATCCAGCTAATGAGGGTGGGAGCCAAGTTGCCGCGCGTCCCGAAGGCCGCGCGCGAGAGAGTCAGCATGGGCGCGCCGCCCCGCACCCCGGCCAGGCTGAGCACGCCCACCAGCGCGAACGTCACCGTCGTGCCCAGGACGGCGACCAGCAGGCTCTGCCACAGATTGAGTCCGTTGCCGGCCAGGATGGCGCCGTAGACGATGCCCAGCACGCCAATGTTGGAGGCAAACCAGATCCAGAACAGCTCCAGCGGCGCGCCATGCCGCTCGTCGTCGCCGATGGGCTCGATCCCATTTGTCTCGATAGCCCCGACCCTATCCGATGCCGGTTGTCGCTCTCTCATATCCTTGCTCCTCCCAGGGTAGCAGTCCCCGCGTTATGGTCATCGGTGCGTCGCCGACAGCGGCCCCACGCCAAGGTGGAACACCGGCGGGCGAGAGCGTTTCAGCCAGGGGTCTCTTGCCCAGGGTATACTACTCGCCTGTAGTATACGACCCGCCGCTCATGTCTCGTGTGCATCGGCGAGACGCAGTGTGTCCGCGGCAAGTTGCCGTAACGCCTCGCGGAGTTCGGGTGGCTGTCGTATCACGAGAGCGAACCCGAGTCCGGCAAGGAGATGCGCGAACCAGTCCAGGCGCTGCACGTGGCACCGCAGCACGACGCCGTCCGCGGTCGGCTCCAGCGTCGCCAGCACGGGTGAGACGCGCTGCCGGGCCTCCTCGAGCGTTGTCCTGAGCAGCACCTCGACCGGCCACGTTCCCGATGAGGAGGCCAGCGAGCGCATCACGTACGCCACGCTATCGAAGTCGGTGGGACGCGCGAACGTCTCGTCGCGCAGTTCCGCTTGCGCCACCCGGTCCAGCCGGAACACCCGCAGCTCCTGGCGCAGGTGGCAGTAACCGACCGCGAACCACCGGCCGCCATGGTAGACCAGACCGTAGGTGTCGATGGTGCGCTCCGTCTCCTGTTCCTGCCATGTCCGGTAGCGTATCCAGGCGCGGCGGCCCTCGCGCGCGGCCGTGCTGAGCATGGCCACGGTCTCACCTGCTGGCGTCCCCATGGGTAGCGGCAGGGCTAACGCGACCGTCTCCTGCACCGCCCGCACGCGCCCCTGCAACGGGACCGGCAGGACGCGCTCGACCTTGGCCAGCGCCCCTTCGACGGCCGGCGCCACCGCCGCCAGTCCGAGGCGACGCGCCGTCAGCAAACCAAGGGTCAGGGCCAGGGCCTCGTCGTCGGTGAACATCAGCGGCGGCAGCTTGAAACCGGGACGCAGACAGTACCCGCCATGGCGTCCCCGCTCTGTCTCGATGGGGATGCCCATGTCCTGCAGCATCGTGATATAGCGACGCAGCGTCCGCGGCGCCACCTCCAGGCGCGCCGCGAGTTCTCGCCCCGTCAGTCGCCGATAGGTTTGTAGCAACTCGAGGACGGTCAGGACGCGGGTCGTCGGATGATACATAGGTTCGGCCTCGACATTGAAAAACGAATGGCAATATAGGATCGATTATGACCACTTTCCCTGTTACATTCAAGTCGGAATTGGCAATAGTACGGAGTGGAGGACATGATGGAAGAGTTTCAAGCGGGCGGCCGCGCGGCAACAGGGTATCTGGCGCTCCCGGAGCAAGGCCATGGACTGGGCGTCCTCGTTTTGCATGCGTGGTGGGGGCTCACCGCGGTTGTCAAAGGGGTCTGTGATCGGCTGGCAGCGGATGGCTTCGTCGCCTTCGCGCCCGATCTCTACGACGGGCGAACCGCTGCGACAATCGATGAAGCCCAGGAGTTGATGGCGAAGCGCGACGCCGGGCGAATGCGCGCGGTAGCCCTGGCGGCGCTGGACCGTCTCCGCGCCGATCCGGCCATTAGAGAACAGGCCATCGGCATGGTGGGGTTCTCGATGGGCGCGAGTTGGGCGTTCCTTCTCAATGAGCTGAAGCCGGACGACATCGCGGCGGTTGTCGCCTTCTACGGTACGGGAGAGATGGACTTTACGGCGTCGCGCGCGGCCTACCTCGGCCACTATGCGGAACAGGATGAGTTCGAGCCCCTGGAGTCGGTGCGCGCGCTGGAGGCGGAGATCCGCTCCGCCGGCCGCAAGGTCACGTTCCACGTCTACCCAGGGACACGGCACTGGTTCTTCGAGCAGGATCGCCCGGACGCATACGACGCCGCGGCGGCGCGCCTCGCCTGGGACAGGACGATCGCCTTCCTGCACAGCCATCTGGGGTAAGCGTTGGGATACGGACCACGGGAGTACGGACCACGGGAGAGGAGATGCGCATGCTCCGACGCGGCAGGCACGATGGTGGGCAGGGTCTGTGAATTGTCCGCTACCGACGCCGGCCACCCACTGGGACCGCCGCAGTCCCTGCGGCCCTGTGCGCGGGACGCCGGTCCGGGTCCGGCACACTACGTGCCCAAGACGGCTCGCCGCAGGGACTGCGGCGGTCCCAGTGGAAACGCCTATCGCCGACTTTTCACGAGCCCTGCGATGGTGGGGGAACCGGTTGGCGGCCTGGGTTGTAGTATGTATGCAACAGCTAGATCCGAGCAGTATATATGCAACAGCCAAACGGGAAAGGACGTGGTGTGGTGGGATACACAGACGTGCGCGCGGGCGACGCGCGGAGGGGACCACTCCGGGCCGCGCTGGCATTCGGCGTTGTGGGCGCTCTGCTCGGGCTCGCGGCGCCCGCGCATACGCTGGTCGCGCGGGCCACTGCGCCCGCGCCAGTCGCATGGACGCAGGGATGGGCCATGGCCGGCCACGACCCACAACGGACGGGGCGCAGTCCCAGCGCGGTGCGCCTCCACCCGCGCCTGATCTCCACTTACACCGATGATTGGTGTGGGGAGCCGCTTGTCGGCGCCACCGGGGACATCTACGCGTGGTGTGGCAAGGGACTTACCGCGCTAACGATGATGGGCCGGCGGCAGTGGCGGGTGGCCCTGTCGGCCGGTGAAGGAGGCCCGCTCGCCCTGGCTCCCGATGGCCTGGTGCTCGCCAATGCCAATGACGGGATGACGGACTATCGCCATCAATTCATCATCGCGCTAGCGGCGGCGACCGGACAGCAGCGATGGATCGTCCACTCCCTGCCTTGGGCGGCCGCTCTCGGCGCCGACGTGCCCAACAGCAAGGGCGCGGCGCCGCTGGTGACCGCCGCCAACCTCCTCTATGTGCCGTTCGTCGGCCCGTCCCCCTATCACGGCGTCGAGGTGTTTGGGCCAGCCGGCCAGTCCCTACGGCACCTCGCTCCACCCGCAGTACAACCGGCCCTGCTCGCCGTGGCCGCAGCGCCCGATGGGACCCTCTACGACAGCCTCGGCAGCGAACTGGTCGCCTATGCCCCGGACGGCACGGTGCGCTGGCAGCGCCCCATCTACGCCACCGTCGTCCTGGTCGGCGCGCGGGGGACGGTCTACACCGCGGAGGGGACCAACGGCGTCGGCGCCTACGCGCCCGACGGCCGGCTACTGTGGCGACGGGCGACGGGCGACGAGGTCCTGAGCCTTGCCGAGCGCGCCGATGGGACGGTGCTGGCCCTGGGCCGGACCGGACTGGGCGCGGTAAGCCCCGCGGGACGCCAGTTGTGGCGTCGTCCCATGGGCCGCCTCTCGCGCACGCCCTACCCGCAGCCGCCGACCATCGCCGTCGATGCCGCGGGCCGCGCCTACGTGGGCAGCGACGATGGCGCCATCCGCGCCATCGCGCCGGACGGCGCCCTGCTGTGGACCCTCCCCGCCGGCGGCCCGACCACCCTGGACGGCACGCCCTCGATCAGCCTCGGTCCCGCGGGAACCCTGGTCGTGGCGGGGACAGACGGACGCCTGCGCGTCTATCAATAGGCGTGCAGACGACGAACAACGAGGAGTGATGCGCAGTAGCGCGGAGGTTGCCAATCATGGACAGACCGTCTCTCGCCAGCGCCCTCACACGGTCCATCGCGGCTTTGCTCCGACAGTGCCCTGCGGCAGCAGGACCGCTCGTGTCGCGAGCCAGGCTCACACGGTCCATCGCGGCTTTGCTCCGACAGTGCCGCTCGACGTCGCCGGACGACCGGCGCGTCGTCGTCGCCCAGGGCACGAAGCGATTGCTGCCGGACGTGGCCGCCTATCTCGGGCTGCCCGAGCACGCTGCTCTCGACCGAGATCTAACCCGTGCCCTGCGGCAACCTATCTCCGAACTGGTCATGCTCCAGCGCACCGACGACCTCGTCGGCGATGACGAGCACCGCGCCGTCGACACCGCGTGGACAGTCGTGCGCATCGTCGACAGCTGGGTCCAGGAAACAACCATCGAACGCCACCGCCCGCGGCCCGACGATGGCATGGCCCCCGTCGGGGCCTTCAAGCTCTGACCGCCGCAAAATGGTGTACTATCTTTATGTGTAGCGCCCCAGTATCGCCTCCGCGCGTTCGCGCAGCAACGCGATCAGTTCGGGCGGCGCGTGTACCGTGGCCTCGTCGCCCAGGCGAATGAAGATGCGGGCGTAGTAGTCCAGGTTCGCGGCCGGGACCATCACGTCGATGTGGCCGTTGCCCGCGTCGTCGCGCATGAGGTGGCCGGCGAAGGGGCTCCAGTCCAGGTCTTTCAGCCCCGACGCCGTGACCGTCACGTCCAGACGCACCAGCGGCCCCACCACGTCGGGCGAACGGCGCAGCCACTGCCGCAACGACAGTGGCTCGGGGCGCTCGGGGCGCTCATGCCCCTCACTCGTCGGCCAGCTCTTGCACCGTGAAGCGCCCGCGCGTGCGCAGCCGGATCATCAACTCCAGCAACCGCTCCGTGCGCGACATACGCCCTTCTCTCCTCGAAAAATAGTAGGCGCGCAAAAGTCCTGGGAGCGCGGGCATCTTGCCCGTCCCCGGTTGGACGCGGGGACGGGCAAGATGCCCGCGCTCCCAGGCGCCTCGTCACGCGACCCCAGGACTTCTGCGCGCCCGCGAAAAAATAGGTCGAAAATAGTGCCGCGATCTGTCACCATTATGCCCTATGCTCGTAGTGATTGGACAGAAGTAGCCGAGATCAAGGGGATAGACACCATGGCAGAGACGACCGCGGAGCGCCGCATCAACCCAAACCTATCGTTTGCCCACACAGCGGTGGACCTGCGCGGCCTGGCGCCGAGCCACATCGTCGCGCTTGCGCCGTTGGACCACCTGCCCGGCCATGACTGGGTCGCCCTGACCGCCGATGGCGTCTTGCTACGCCTCGACCTCCTGACGACGACGGTGACCACGCTGGCTCAGGTTCGTATGTCCATGTCCCTGCTCGCGGAGAGGGTCACGCTACGCCTCTCACCGGACGGACGTTTCGCCGCCGTGGCCAACACCTACGGATGTCACGGATCCGTTTTCGATCTGGAGACGGGGGAGGACACAATGCGGCTCTGTCGCGACGCCGGGGAAAACGAGGTGTCGGCCTTCCCCGTGGACTTCTTTGTCCACCGGGGCCGCGCCCTGCTTATTCACGGCACGGAGTGGAATCGGCTGGATATATCCGATCCGGCCACGGGCAACCTGCTGACAGGCCGCGAGCTGGCGGCGCCCAACGGGCAAGGAACGGACCTTCCCCACTACCTGGACTATTTCCACTGCGGCCTGACCGTCTCACCGGACGGCGCATGGGTCACGGACAACGGATGGGTCTGGCATCCGGTCGGCCTGTCACGACGTGGAACCTCCGGCGATGGATCGACGAGAACGTGTGGGAGTCGGAGGACGGCCCGACGCGGCGCGACCTTTGTGACCAGGACGATTGGGACAGGCCGCTCTGCTGGCTCGATGGTCAGACCCTCGCTGTGTGGGGCTACCGCGGACCGGACCTGCCGAGCATACGCGTCTTCGACGTCACCTCGGGCCGCGAGGTTCGCTCTTTCATCGGTCCGCTCGGCGAACTGGTCTACGACACCTATTTGTTCTCCTTCGCGCCCGAACTGGGCATCACGGTCTGGGACGTCGAGACGGGCGAACAGCTGCTGCGCGACGACACGTTCTCGCCGGTCGGCTATCACCACGGCGCGCGACGCTTCGTCACGGTTCAACCCGGCGGGCTGTTCCAGGTCAGCCAGTTACTCGGCTCAAGCGATAGCACGGGCCTCGCGGGCGGACCGCCCATCGCGTCCGATCACTGAGACAGGGGGAAATGGGGAGCACGCGGCGGCGACAGAAGCGGGCGAGCCGCCCGCGCTCCCAGTATCCCCATCACGCCATGCGAGACGACTATCCCTTGGAGGAGACAATGAACTACGGAACGTTCGCAATAGAGGACTTGCGGCAGGGCAAGACGGCACGGATACGGCCGCGCGGCCACTCGATGCACCCGAAGGTGCGCGATGGGGCGCTGGTGACGCTGGAGCCGTGCGATCCGCGGGACCTGCGCGTGGGCGATATCGTGCTGGTGCGCGTGCATGGCTACGTCTACCTGCACCTGATCAAGACCACCGACGGCCGCAGGTTCCTCATCGGTAACAACCACGGCGGCATCAACGGCTGGGTCGGCCCCCATGCGATCTACGGTATCGCCACGAAGATCGAGTAGATACGGCGTCGGCCCCGCCAAGGGCACTCCAATGGCCTGCCAGTTCTGCCAGCCCGAGGTGGCGAGAACCGGAGCGAAGACGGGAGGGCAGCACGACAGATGTCCCCTATGACGCCCGCGCGCGTTTGGTGTATAGTAGCGTGGGTCCGCACAAGCGGACGCGACAGACGGCACGCAACGGAGGCACACTCATGGAACATCGCGTCTTCGGCACCACGCTCCCCGCGCTCGAGGTCCAGCTGCAAGCGGGCGAAACCGTCATCGCCGACAGCGGCGAATTATCCTGGATGACCGATTCGATCGGCATGAAGACCGCCATGTCCGGCGGCGGCGGTAAGGGCCTCTTCGGCGCCCTCAAGCGATCGATCGGCGGCGGCACGCTCTTCCTGACCGAGTACAGCGCCAACGGCGCCCCCGGCGCCGTCACCTTCGCCACCAAGATGCCCGGCGCCATCATCCCGGTGTCGGTCCGCCCCGGCCAGGGCTACCTGGTGCATCGCCACGGCTTCCTGGCCGGGACGCCCGGCATTGAAGTCGGCAACGGCTTCCAGCGCAGCCTGGGCGCGGGCATCTTCGGCGGCAACGGCTTCATCATGCAGCGGTTGAGCGGGACGGCAGACGCCTGGATCGGCCTCTCCGGCGAGGTCGTCACCTACGACCTGTCGCCGGGGCAGACCATCCGCGCGCACCCCGGCCACGTCGGCATGCTCGAGGAGCGCGTCTCCTTCGACATCACGACCATCAAAGGCATCGGCAACGCCGTCTTCGGCGGCGACGGCATCTTCCTGGCGGCGCTGACCGGGCCGGGGCGCGTCTGGCTGCAGACGCTGCCGCTGCCTAACCTCGCCCACGCGCTGATGCCCTACTTGCCCACGAAAGACTGAGGTCCTTCCTCCATTCTGATACATGGGCACGGGCCGGACTCCTCCAAAGAGTCCGGCCCGTGCCTGGGTGCCCAACGGCGCCTATCAGCCTGGGACAGGGTCGGCAAAAGATCAGCCTGGGGCGCGCCACTTGCGCTGTCGGGGTCGCCTGGACATCAGGCTCTCCAGATTGCGAAGCCGGCTCCGCGCGCTCAGCCGCTCCTCCCACATCTTTTGCACGGGATTATCGGGGTCGGGATCGGTCTGCGTCCAGATGTCAAACCAGGCGCGCGCGCCGTCCACCTCGCCCTCGGCCATGCACAACTCCAGCCGCGCGTGCATCAGTGCGCTGAACTCACTGACGTGGAAGTGTTTGCGCGTCATCACCGGCTCCAGCAGCGCCCGCGCCTCATCGATCCGCCCATCCAGGATGCGCACGATAGCCAGGTTGGTGCGGCCGAACAGGTAGTCGGGATCAAGCTCATGGATGCGCTCGACGAGGGCGCGGAACTCCTCCTTGCACCCCTGTTGGTTGAGCGCGGCAGCCAGGTTGTTCAGCAGGTCGGGCGCGTCCGGCGCCACCTCCAGCGCCCATCTCAGCAGACGCTCCGCCCGCTCCGGCTTGTTGGCGCGCAGCAAGCCGATCGCCTCGTTCTCCCAGTCCCGCACGCGTCCCGTGTGACGCTCGACGGGCTCACCATCCACCTGGAAGTGCATGGGTCGGATCTCGCGCCACTGGCCCTGCAGCCACATGCGCACCAGACCGGGCGGAATCAGGCCGGCATCCTGGACGGGCTCGGTCGCTTCCGTGCGCAGGCCATCGGGGCCGTGCTGACCGAGCGCGAAGTCGCGCAGCGCCGGTAAGAGCCCGGGCGCTTGCGACAGCAGCGCCAACCGCAACGCGAGGTCGCGCCCCGTTGGGTCGCCGCGCTCCAGCAGTTCGGGTACGAGCCGGAGCATCAACGGATGCCGCGCCAGGAAGCGGCGCTGGCCTCGCGCGATGGCCTCATCACCATCACCCTGTCCCCGCCGCACTGACGCCTCGGATTGGGCCGCGAGATCGTCGATGACCGGCTGGGGGACCCAGTGCGCCAGGGGGGAACGGCCACGGCGCGTGGCGCTCGCCCACAGGCTTGCTCAGATCGGACAGGTTGTCCCGCGCGATATCCAGGGCGAGCGCCGCGTCCAGGGCCCGCCGCCACAGGCGACGCGCCTCCGCCTCGCGGCCCAGGCGCAGCGCGGCCACGGCCGCCAGGTGGTAAAGCAATCCGCCATAGGTGAAGAGATCGCGTTTGCCCGCCTTGTCTCCCGCCTTTTCGGCGCCGCGCAGAGCGGCCAGCACGCCCTCGTCGTCGCGCAGATAGGTCAACGCCTCGGCCGTCTTCATCCACAGGTCCGCGTTATCCGACGGCGTGGCCTTGAGTCGCTCAGCCCACTGACGCGCCTCCGCGACCTCGCCATTCATGTAGTGGTAGCGGACCAGGTTGGCAAGGGCATGGATGTTGTCTGCGTCGAGGGCCGCCACGCGCTCCGCCGCGGCGATCGCCTCGTCGAAACGCCCCTCGGCGGCGTAGGTCTGGCTGAGGTTGTTGAGCACGGCCGTGAAGTCGGGCTTGCGCGCCAGCACCCGCTCGGCCAACTGACGCGCCTCGGCCCAACGCGACCGGCGAGACAACAACTGGATGCGCTCGTGCTGCTCGGCGATCTCCAGCGCATCATCGCCCTCCAGGCCAAGCGCGGGCAGCGCCTCGGCCAGCATGGTCTCCAGATCCTGCGCCACGTCGCGCGCCTCGGCGGCGCGCTCGTGTCCCGGCCAGCGTTCCAGGAAACGCCGGTAGGTACGCAGGGCCGACGCGAGAAACCTGTTCAGCATGTAGGCGGCGGCCAGGCCCCAGGTGAGATCTGGATCAGCCGGGGTCAGGCGGACCAGACGCTCGGCAACGTCCAGATAGCCCTCGTTGTCCTTGCGGTCGTAGGCCAGGTTGAGCAGATGGGTCAGCACCACGGCGCGGTTAGGATAACGGCGATCGATGCCTCGCAGGATGGTCTCGGCCTCCTCCCACTCCTCCTCGTCGATCAGGTCCTCGGCCCGGACCAACTGGGACGCCAGTGAGCGGGGCATCGCCTCGGCGACGGCGCGGCTACCCGTACCCGTGCCTGAACGTATCCCCTTGTTCTTATTCTTTGCTTTGTTAGTCGTCGTCTTCGTCTTTGCCATCTTGTTACGTCACTTACAACTTTGGTCGGGGCGTTGGAATCTGAACGTCGCTCGTGATTCGTCGTACTACCTTGAGCATACTACGCTCGGTGGAGGATGGCACAACAACGCCGCACCGTCAAGCCACGCCCCGGTCCGGCCCCGCTTGTGGTAGTATCTGTGCGTCCGGGGTTATCGCATCCATGTCCTGTTCCTTGTTGCAGAGCTGTGACATGTACGGGACGCCGAGCGACGGCGTGCCTGTCGTCGGATACCCGGCCCTAGACGCCGGCCCGCTCTTTCCGGCACGCGACCAACTCTGTTGACAGCGGATCGCGGCCGGATGGCCGCAGGAGGACCGTCCCCAATGAGGATCGCCTATGTTGCGCCCCGCTACGCGCCCTCCATCGGCGGTGTGGAGGTGCACGTCGCGCGCCTGGCGTCCCGCATGGCGGCGCTTGGCCACGAGGTAGAGGCACTCGTGCAGGAACCGAACCGCTCCCTACCGCCGGTCGAGATAATGGACAGCGTCACGGTGAGGCGCTTCCCGCTGCTCCTGCCCAGCGCGGCCTACGCGCTGGCCCCCGCATTGTGGGCGCACCTGCGCCAACACGGACCGGACTACCACGTGGTCCACGCCCATGGCTACCATGCCTTGCCCGCGTTGGGCGCGGCGCTGTCGCCGTGCCGGTCGCTCGTGTTCACGCCGCACTACCATGGCAGCGGCCACACACCGCTGCGCCAACTGTTGCACCACCCCTACCGTGTCGCCGGTCGGCACATCGTGCGGCGCGCCCGACACCTCATCTGTGTCAGCCGAGCCGAAGCCGCACTGGTTCGCGCGCACTTCCCGCCTGCCGCGGGTCGTCTATGCGTGATCCCCAACGGCGTCGATACAGAAGGGCTCCGGCAGGCGCGGGCTTATCCCGGCGCGGGCACGGTCTTCTTGTGCGTTGGCCGGCTGGAATCCTATAAGAACGTGGACCTCGCCGTCCGCGCGATGGCCGTGATCGACGCGCCGGCGACCCTATACGTGATCGGCGATGGGCCGCACCAGCTGGCGCTGCGACGCCTGGCCGCGCGCCTGGGGCTGCGTGACCGCGTGCGCTTCCTGGGCCACGTGCCCGAGCCGGACTTGCGGCGCTGGTACCGCACCGCGTCCGTGCTCATCGCCCTGTCGCGCCACGAGGCCTTCGGGCTGACGCTACGGGAGGCGCTGGTCGCGGGCGCCGCCGTCGTCGCCAGTGACATCCCGGCCCACCGGGAACTCGCGGAACCTGGGAATCTCACGTCCGACGCCCTGCGCCTGCTATCGCCGGACGCCGCCCCTGACATCGTCGCCGCTGCAATGCTCGACCTCGCGCGGGCCAGGGCTACCTCCGCGCCGCGTGTCCCCCCGGGCATCCTCTCCTGGGACGACGTGGCCGCGCGGACCGCAACCCTGTACCAAAACTATCTGTAGCTCCATCATGCAGAGCCTTCAGACCCCGCCCTGGACCACCGTGCCCAGCACCTCCAGCCCGTCCCCCGCCAGCGCCCCCAGCAGGTCCATGTGCCCCAGGCGCACCCCCACACACTCCGCCACCAGCGTCTGGGCCAGCGGCGCGGGCAGGCGATCCCAGGCGATCCGCCCCAGCGCAAGGGGTAATGCGAAGGGAGCGACTTGCAACCGGATAACCGCTTTGACGGCCGGCGCCGCGAAGCCCAGCGCGGCCTGCTCCAGCGGGTGCGCCACGCCCGCGATGACCACCGCCGCGGTGTGCCCCGCCCCCGTCACCACCGCCACCGTGCCCGCCTCGCCCAGCAGCTGGCCCGCCGCCCCCGCCGCCTGGCCCGCGTGCACGATGCTGCTGAAGATGCTGGACACGGGATTGACGTTGGCCGCCGCCTGCGCGCGGATGTGCTGGAGCACCGCAGGCCATGGCCCGCTGTAGCTGACGCCCCAGCGCGTGACGGTCGTCCGCCGTCCGCGGCGGGTAGGCGCCCTGCTGCACGAAGATGTCGAGGCCATCGACGACGATCCGGGTGCCCAGCCGCTGGCACAGCACGTGGGCGTCCCAGCCGCGATGGACGCGGATGTCGCCCAGGGGGGACGCCCAGGCGCTGCTCCATCGCCCCGCGTAGCGCGGGATCAAGGGGGACAGTCTCCCCCCGCGCGCGGGGCCTGGCGGGCTGGGGAGCAGGGATTCGGACCCCGGTTAGCAGTCTCCCCCCGCGCGCGGGGCCTGGCGCGCCAGCGCCGCAAGGCGGTTGGCCTCCCACAGTCTCCCCCCGCGCGCGCAGGATGTCCATCTGCCAGGAGGTCGACGGGATCACCAACGGGGCCAGCCCGCTCGGGCTGCTCATCGGCGGCGCGGCCGGTCGCTGGAGCCCGTTGGCGCCCGGACCCACGGCCCCGCCGTCCGCGTTGCGCGGGTGCGCCTCGCCGGGCCGGTGCAGTGTCTCGCCCTCGCCGGGCGCCTCCAGGGATCGCGGGACGACGCCCGGTGTGGGTGGCGGGGCAGCGGGCGCCTGCGCAGCCTCGCCGCGTTCGGCCTGCCGCGCCGCGTGCTCCGCCGCCATCCGACTCAGGGTCAACGCCGCCCTATAGCGCTGGGCGCGTCGAACTGCCGGGGAGTCCGCCTCGCTCTCCTCGTGCGAGGGCGGGCGATCTTCTGCGCGGGACGCCGCATCGGCGCGTCGGCGCGCTCCCTATCCTCGGGGACATAGTCGTCGCTCATGGCAATGAGACCGCCAACTCAACAAACGGACGCACAGTGTCTACACGGTAGCACGGATGCGCGTGACAAGAACGACAACGGTACCTCTATTATTGCCATCGTTCGCGGGAGACGCCAGCGCTTGCTACAATCCTACACCATTCGCGGTAGCGCCTGCTGCGCTCGCACCGCTTAGCCTGCGGTAGGGATACCTCGTCGCACCAGCGATGGCCTCGCGGTCAGCGCCGGCAGACCGGCATGGGCCACCACGGACTCGTCCTCTAGACGGTAGGCCAGCAGACGCCGGCCGTTGGTCGTATCGCCGCCGACCGCGTAGATCAGGCCGTCGGGCGTGGCCGCGGCGCCCATGCAGCACAGCGGGGACGGCAATGGCGTCCCCAGCGACCACGAGCCCGTGCGCGGATCGTAGACCTGTACGGCCGTGAGGTCGTCCCCGTTCCAGCCGCCGAAGGCGTAAATCTTACCGTCCGCTCCGTACGCGGCGGCGTAGTCCTGGGTTGCCCATGGCATCGCGGCGCCCGGCGTCCACGCGGCGCCGTCGTACACAGAGAGCGTGTCGTACAACGGAAACCCTCCTGGCGCGCCGCCCATGAGATACATGCGCCCGCTTGCATCGACAACCGCTGCCGCCGCCATGGTGGGCCGCGGTAGGCCGGCCACGGGATGCCAGGCGTTCGCGCGGGGCTCGTAGGCCTCGACACTGGAGAGGGGCTGGATGCCGTCGAGGCCGCCCATGGCGTAGATGCGGCCGCGGTGCCACACGGCATTGAAGCGGTAGCGGGGGGTGCGCAGGGGGGCCAGCGTGGCCCAGGCGTTCGCGCGCGGATCGTAGACGTCGACGCGGTTGGTGGAGTAGCACAGCCGCGCATCCGATGAGTTCGGGCAGCCAGGGCTGCCGCCGAGGACCACCAGCCGGCCGTCGGGCAGCGCTACGGCCTGGGCGCCCTCGCGCGCCACGGCTATATCCGCCCCGCGCGTCCACCGGTTAAGGGCCGGGTGGTAGATGTAGGTCGTGTTGTACACGTTGTAGCCGTTGAGGTTGTCGAACCCGCCGAAGGCATAGATGTTCCCGTCGCGTCCCATGGCGACGGCCGGGCGGTCGCGCGGAGATGGCAGGGGCGCGAGGTCGATCCACCGCCCATAGGGGATGCCATCCGCTACGGCCGTCCTGGATGCTGCCCCCATCCGAGGCCTCGCCTCCATGCGAGGCGCTGTCCCCGTCGCCGACGCCGCGACCGGTTGTGTTGATCGATAGATGAGGGCCGGCGCCATCGCCGCCAGGACGACGACCACGGCCGGCAGGACTATCCGTCGGACATAGCGCACAACAGGTATCATTGGTTTCCTCTCTGTCCTGCCACACTGATCGTCGTGGCCAATCTGGATACCGCTCCACTGCCTATGCTGTCGCCTTCCCCGTTGGGACGCAATCCCCCATTTAGGGCAAGGCCTGGGTCGCGGGCCCCGCGATGATCACGCACATCCGACGGAGACGGCACGAAGGGTGGCGGGCCCGCGCGGACGGCGCCGGAGACGACGCAATCCACGCCGTCCTGTGTATAAGTGCGCCCGCGCGTTGCCACGCGCGGGACGGCACGGTATGATGCCGATATTGTTAGTGCGTCGCGTCGCTTCCTACCCCCGCCATGTCCCCGGCCAGGACCGGGCGAGGCAGGGGCGAACGGGTACGAGCCCCTGTGAGCGGTGTGAGTGGTATAGTGCATGCACGCGGGCACGAACCACTAAACACCGGTTCGGGCGCCGCGCACGCGCCGACCTTATCCTCCAACCATGGTATGTAGAGGTGCACGATGAAGGTATCCCTCCAGCAGGACCAGTTGAGCCGCGGCCTTGGCATCGTCGGGCGCGGCGTCGCCTCGACCGCGCGCAGCACCCTGCCCATCACAAGCAATATCCTCCTGGCGACCGACGAAGGCCGCCTGCGCCTGTCCTCCACCGACCTTGAGATCGCTATCAACCTGTGGATCCCGGCTATGGTCGAGGAAGAGGGCGCTACGACAGTCCCGGCGCGCCGCTTCATCGAACTGGTCAACTCGCTGCCCAACGAGCGCGTCGATCTCTCGCAAAGCGACGAATCGTTCACCATGTTCATCTCCTGCGCGCGCACCAAGACGCACCTGATGGGCATCGACCCCGACGAGTTCCCGCTGATCCCCACCGTCAGCGAGCAGCCCTCGGCGGCGGTCCCGGCCGACCTCCTCAAGACGATGATCTCCGAGGTCGTCTTCAGCGCCGCCACCGACGACTCGCGCCCCGTCTTCACGGGCGTACTGGCCAGCTTCACCGGCGACAAGCTGACCCTCGCCGCCGCCGACGGCTACCGCCTCAGCGTCCGCTCGGCCAGCCTGGGCAGCAGCGCCGGCAACTTCAGCGTCATCATCCCGGCGCGCACGCTGTCCGAGCTAGGACGCATCCTGCCCGACGGCAGTGAGCCGGTCGAGGTCACGGTCACGCCCAACCGTTCGCAGGTGCTCTTCCACACGGGGACGTTGGACCTGATCTCGCGCCTAATCGAGGGCGAGTACGTGCGGTACCAGCAGATCATCCCACAAAAGTACACCGTGCGCGCCGTGATGAGTACGGCGGAGTGGAACAAGGCCACGCGCATTGCCAGCCTGTTTGCGCGCGACAGCAACAACATCGTCAAGCTGTCCATCGAGCCCGGCGAAGGCGGCGAGGCCGGATCGCTGACCCTCACCGCGAACGCCGCCGACGTGGGCGACAACGTCAGCCAGATCGACGCCGTGATCGAGGGCGAGGCGCTGACCGTCGGCTTCAACGTCAAGTACATCGCCGAGGTGCTGGGCGTCATCGAGTCGGATCAGGTCGCGCTGGAGTTGGGCGGACCCGCGCAACCGGGCGTGGTCAAGCCCCTCGACGGCACCGACTACCTGCACGTCATGATGCCGATGAGCATCCCGCGGTAAGTTGCCAGTTGCCCGTAGGGGCGTATTGCATACGCACAGTTGCCAGTTGCCAGTTTTTTGTCGTGAGAGCGGTTGCCAAGTCTGATTGGATTGAGTCAAGGGATGGCCTGGGTGTCCGCGATGTTACCTCAATGGCGCGGCATGAGTACGACCTGACGCCCCTTCCATGGCCGTGCGGGCGTTGGATCGCACCCGCACCGTACACGCATTCAAGCGACAGGAGCGTTGCACCATGTTATCGCCATATCCTCGCCGCGCCGCGCGGCTTTCCATCCCCGCATTGGTTCCGACCCTGGCTATGGTCCTGTCAGCCCTGCCCTTGCACGCATCGGCGGCTGCTCCGCCGCCGTCGCACTGGTTCTCGGCGAACATCGGGGGGCGCACGGCGACGCTGACGCTGATTGCCGGCTACACCAATGCGCTGGGAGGCTTCAACTTCGATGGCTACGGCAAGGGCGCCATGGTGGTCAACGTGCCCTCCGGCTACCGCGTGACCATCCTCTATCGCAACAATGGGCAGTACCCGCACAGCGTGCTGGTCACGCCCTACGCGAAGAAGGACCTGGTGACAGGCTGGCCGGTGGCCTTCCGGGGCGCGGCGTCGAGTGACGCCACAGACGGCGCCTCGCCCGGCGCGACGCAACACTTCTCCTTCGTGGCCGACCGGGTTGGGACCTACGCCATCATCTGCGCGGTCGCCGGCCACGAGCAGGCCGGGATGTGGGACGTGCTGCGCGTGACGCGCGGCGGCAAACCATTCATCACGGTCGTCGCGGGCCGCCACTAGCCGCGCGTGAACGCGGCTACAAAGCGGTCTGCCAGCAGCGCGCGACCGCGGTCGGCCGGAGACCAGCGCCTCAACGACCGTGATGCTCACCCGCGTGTCGTCGGTGTAACAGCCGGGCCGGATAGCGTGCCGCGGGTACTTGACGTCATGCGTCAGGCTGTCATACAGGGCGATCGTCGCGGCGTCGACGTACTGTACTCGAAGCCCACCCCGTAGGCATCAACCCCTGCTAACTCACGCAGCATGGGCTACCGCGCGCTATCCGCGTCGCCCTCGACCTGCTGGTTAGCCACACCATTTTGGTAGGAGACTCGTTCGGCCATCGCTTCCTGGAGTCGTAGCGTCGCCTCGATATGCGGAAGGGCAGCTAAATCTTTGGCTCGCGCCGACGTTCTCTTGTTTGTGATGATGGCGGGCAGACTCAAGACGGGCACGCGAAGACCGTCAAGGTCGATATCGACGATGTACGCGCGCAGATTGTCGTAGTCACCAAGACCGGAGATGGAGCCAAGAAGGTCTACGGCTCCGATGTCGGTCATCAAGGTTAGCGACTGCGTATTGTGCAGCGTCCGAGAGTCTAGCCGGAACGGCAAGGCGCGAGCCTCGGCGTCTGTCAGACCCTCAACCCGCAGCCGTGGGTTGAGCGGGAGCATGGCACGCGCTAGACGCTCAAGGTTGTCCCGGTCACGCCAATAGCAAACATCGATGTCGTTCGTGAAGTGCGTGACGCCTTGCAGGATCATGGCAGCGCCACCGACCAAGACAGCCGCGACCTTCTCTTGGTCTAACAGGCGGAATAGGCGCTGTGACCCGATCATGACGTAATCTCGGACACCTCTTGTCCTTCTAACTCAGTCTCATGGGGTCGGTGTGGATAGATACGCCCTTCGGCCATGGCCCTCTTTCCCATTTCAGCTAACTGGTAGAACTCCTGCCATTCTTCTAGCCGCTCGACAGGGGTCTTACCGATTTGCACGCTTGACAGGCTCAAATCAACGCCCCATTCGGCCAACTCACGCAGGCGCACCTCGCGCTGCTCTGATGTGAGAGGCTCCGCTGAGCCCAGTATACGGCGCCCATCCGCGCCAACCTGCGCGTCTGTCCCCTGGCTCATTGTCCCTCCTTGCTGTTACTATTCACAAGATTGGCCGAATCTGGTGATAACGACCTCAACTCCGGGGCCTTATTCACAATTTTGTGAATAAGGACGCACCGGCCCGCCTACTATTAGCAAAACTAACCCTATTGTAGAATAAGGCGGGCGGCATAGCAATTTAATCGCGGGCAAGGATGGAACAGTATGGCGGATGCGACACGAGCAGGACGGTATGTCCGGCAAGCAAACGGATACGGATATAGAGCATTTATCCCAGCATCCCTACCTCCCAAGCCGGCCTTGAACATGGATAGCAGCCTGGTTGTGCTTTTGTCGCAAGCCGATCAAGCCATAGGGCGGCTCGATGGGATGACCGAGCTACTTCCCAATCCCGATCTATTCCTGGCCATGTATGTGCGAAGAGAGGCTGTTCTAAGTTCGCAAATAGAGGGGACACAAAGTAGTTTAGATGATGTGCTCACCTTCGAGTTGGATCCACGAGGCGTGGAGGTGCCGCAAGATGTCGAGGAAGTGGTCAATTACGTCCACGCGATGAACTATGGCCTGGATCGCCTCACCGCATTCCCCCTGTCGTTGCGCTTAATTCGTGAGATCCATGGTCATCTGCTGCAAGGTGTTCGAGGGTCGGAGCGACATCCGGGGGCGTTTCGTACGTCGCAGAACTGGATTGGTCCGGCCAATGTATCCCTTGCGCACGCCACGTTCGTCCCACCGCCCGTCGCCAACATGCACGAGGCGCTGGATAACTTCGAGCGTTTCCTGCATCAGCACCCCGATATGCCGGTCTTAACCCTCTGTGCCCTGGCGCATGCGCAGTTCGAAACCATCCATCCCTTCTTGGATGGCAACGGACGCGTCGGGCGCTTGCTGATCACTTTTCTATTGGTGCATCGCAGTGTGCTGCGCCGCCCCCTGCTTTATCTCAGCTATTATCTGAAGCGCCATCGCACCGAGTACTATGATCGATTGATGGCAGTGCGCGAACAGGGTGATTGGGAAGGATGGCTGCGCTTCTTTTTGCGGGGTGTC
>JAABUX010002549.1_pt1 | contig 25543 bp, 25 predicted proteins | sample 5561851 | NCBI WGS metagenome assembly JAABUX01 (sample SAMN10711883, study PRJNA513361) | rock metagenome | isolation source: Antarctica rocks | place: Antarctica: Victoria Land, Richard Nunatak red sandstone | collected 2016-01-03 | reverse complement strand
TTTGAAGCGGCGATCATCGATTGCCTGGATGGTGTCGAGGGGAAGCACAAAGCCGCGATCAAGTCGCTGATGACACTCAAATTCCAAACCTTCGGAAACCCTCAAATGCTAACCGCGTGAAGTATAAGATCGTTCGCCGTTTCGGCTACACCAAACGCTTTACCATCTCTCTTTGCCTGAACTGCGATCTCGAGTAGGGCTATCGCTTTAACGATCGCCATTCCTTTAGAAATTCCCATTTCTGAAGCGAGTCGGCTTAGAGTGTCGTCCATGTTCTGGCTCGTTGAGAGGTTGAGCAGAACAGGGCGACGGTATGCTTCGTATCCTACAACGTGACCATCCGTAGTCTTGATTGCGGACACCTCCAACCCCCTTTCTTTTGCGACCTGATCAATGAATCTACGGGTTTCGCGTTCGTTTCGGAGATCTTCCCCCATACTGATGAGCTTATCAGAAGCTTCGTCGAGAATGCCTAGACCCCCAGAGATCGGAACGATCTTGAAAGTGACTTCAGGACGCATTGGTGAATCTCCCGGGGACGACTTACTCCGACATCGTCCATTATCGGAGGGTGGTAAGTGCCCCGTCTACAAGAAATTAGCAAGCCAACATCGTACCAGAGCTGTGACCAAATTAATTGTGTATTCCCCCTTAATCGGCCAGTTTACCCAGCTATAAGTTTGCAACTTCGGTAGATTCGAACTTGAGTTCCGACGCATCACCCATTCGGTTAAAAATAAGATATCTCTCGTCTGTTCGTCAGCCCGGCCCCGAGCCAGAAGATGTCTTCGCCGACGTCAAAGCCGAGGGTCGACCGCCTCGGCTTCGAGCGCCAGGACTCCGGCGACGCACTCGTGGACCCGATGCAATGGTTCTCGACGGGCGAACCGCTCCAGGGCTTCCACCCCGAGGGCGAACTCTCGGAGGGCGAGCGACCGCTTCCGGCCCAGGCTCCGGTGGCGAAGCCGGTCGAGGTTTTCGGGCATGAGGTATTCGGGGCCGTAGATGATCCGGAGGTAGTTCCGCCCCCGGACCTTGATCGCCGGTTGGAGCAACCCCTTGGGTCCTTGCACGACGAAGCTTGCCGGCTTGACGACCATCCCCTCCATCCCGGCTTCGGTCCGATCGACCCACCAGTCGACGGCGGCTTGAACGGCCTCGGTATCGTTCAAACCGACGACCCGACGAGGGGTGGGCGCGATCAAGTCGGGGTCGGCGGCGGCCAGGCGATCGAGCATCGACAGATGCCAGGCGTGGTCGCGGTCGAAGAAGGCCGAAGCCCCCGCCGCCAGGAGGTGGAACGGAGCCAGCTTGAGGCCGACCAACCCATCGGTCGGCCAGCAATACGGCGAGTAGGCCGAGACATACCCGTTGACCTCGGCCAGCCTCGCCTCGGTCCGGTTCATTAGGTCGCCCAGGGGGACGCCTCGATTCGAGGCGGCTCGGAGGGCTACAAGGGTGGATGACAGGTCGGCTTGCCCCGATCCGCCGACGGGGGCGTACTGGTCGCGGATCAAGCTCGACGCCTTGGCGCTCCAAGGCATCAGCTCGGCGTCGAGGACCGCCCAGTCGGCATCGAGTTCGTCCCAAAGCCCCGATCGGCCCATCGCGCCGGCCACCCGACCGAGCAAGCCCGACTCGACCTTCGGGTCGTCGAAGAACCGCCGCCCCGTCCGGGTCATCATCATCCCCGGGGCGGGCTCGTCGAAGCCGAACCGGGACACGGCAACCCCGGGGTGGCGGAGGACGACGAGGACCGCCCGCGATCCCATGTGCTTTTCCTGGCAAACGACCGATTCGACCCCCTCGGCGCGGTACTGGTCGAAGGCCGATGCCGGGTGTTCGAGGAATCGACCCGATGCCGCCGCAGCGCAAGGGGCCATCGTTGGCGGGAGATAGATGAGCCAACGGGGGTCGACCGCGAACCGGCTCAACAATTCCAGGGCCGGCCCGGCTTGCTCGGCCCGAATCGCCAACCGGCCCATCAACCGGGTGGAGACGGACCGCTTGCCCGCCACGTCGTCGAACCGAAGACCGGCCACCCCGCCCGACCGGGAAGGGAAGCTCGAAGCGTCGGAGCCGGCGTCGCGATCAACCGGGACGGGAAGAATCTCAAGGGCGTCGTCGAGGAACGGCCGGACCGGTTCGGCGTAAGTTTCCAGCGCCGGGACGGTGACGAGTTCCCCCTCGGGGTAGCGTAAAGCGGTCAAGCCGCCACCGAAGCAGCAACCGGTGTCGATGTTGACGGTGTTATTGAGTCGGTCGGGCTGGCGGACCGGCGTATGGCCGTAAACCACCAGGGCTTGGCCTCGGTAATCCTCGACCCATCGGTGGCGGATCGGCAAGCCGAAGGCGTCGACCTCGCCGGTGGTGTGGCCGTAGAGCGCGAAGGAGCGGACCCGAGCGGACGACCGCCCCTGGTATTCCCGCTTCATCCCGGCGTGGGCGACGACCAACTTGCCGCCGTCGAGGACGTAGTGCGACACCAGGCTATCGAGAAATTGCCTGGATTCCGCCTCGAATCGCAGGCGGACCTCGGTCGGCAGCGCTTCCACCTGGGCCAGGGTTTGCGCCAGGCCGTGGGCGATCCGGACCTCCTTCCCTCGGAGGTACTTCAAGAACTTCTCGTCGTGGTTCCCGGCGACGCAGAACGCAAGCCTGGCAGCGACCAACCGCCGGACGAGGTCGACGACGCCGACCGAGTCGGGGCCTCGGTCGACCATGTCGCCGAGGAAGACCAACCGGCGCCCCTCGGGGTGGGTCGGCAACGACTCGGGGTCGACCGGATCGGCGGGAGCGTAGCCGAGCCGACCTAGGAGCGCCCGAAGCTCCAGACCGCAGCCGTGGACGTCGCCGACGATGTCGAACGGGCCGGTCTCGCCTCGACGGTCGGTCCAGAGCGGAACCCGTTGGATCTCGACATGATCAATCTCGTCGGCCCGGAGGGTCCAGACCTGCTTGAACCCCTCGCGCTTCAACCCCCGGATCGAGCGCCGGAGCGCGACGTGCTGGTTCCTGGCGACGTGAGGCCCGAACTGCCGATCGGGGCGGAGGGCGTTCCGGTCTTCGCAGATCCTCAGGGGGACATCCAGGATCACCGCCACGGCAAACAAGTCGGCGCTTCGGGCGAGCTCGATCAGAGGGGCCCGCGACTCGGGCTGGACGTGGGTGGCGTCGACGACGACCAGCTTCCCCAACGAAAGCCGAGCCTTGACGATCGAGTGGACCACGTCGAAGGCTTGCTCATTGACCCCTTGCTCGTTCGGGTCGTCGCAAACCAACCCCCGGCAATGGTCCGAAGACACGACCTCGGTGCCTCGGAAATGGCGGGCCGCGAACGACGACTTGCCCGACCCCGACACCCCGACCAGGGCCACGAGCGACGGCTCGGGGAGCTTGATCCGGGTGGACCGGGGCGGGCGTCGATCGTCGACCGGCGCGGCGTCTGTTGATTCGGGCTGGTCCATCGTCATGGCTCGACCAGGCTTTCTGGGGCGGAACCGACAACCGAAGCAGGGCGACCGGCGGAGCTGAACCGATCGAACAAGGCCATCTGCGTCGGCGAACCGAGGTTCGGGTCGACCGGCCCGATCGGCTCGAACCGGACCCGATAGCCGAACGAGGCGGCGACCCGCCCGGCCCAGGATTGAAACTGGTCGCGGGTCCACTCAAACCGGTGGTCGCGGTGGCGGAACTGGCCGGCGGGAAGCGACTCCCAGGTGGGGTTGTAGTCGGCGTTCGGCGTGGTGACGATCACCCGGGCCGGTTGGGCGTGGCCGAACACGGCAGCCTCGAGCGCGGGGAGACGGGCGATGTCGACGTGCTCAATCACCTCGACCAGGGTCGCGGCGTCGAACCCTTTGATCCGGTCGTCGCGGTAGACCAATGACCCCAACGCCAGCGCGACCCGCTTTCGCCTGGCTTCGTCGAGGTTGATCCGGTCGATCCGGGCTTCGGCCCACCCCAGGGCCGCCGACGAGACGTCGATGCCCAGGACCCGCTCGAACCGCGAGTCGCGGGCCAAGCTCGCCAGCAGTCTCCCCTCGCCGCAACCGAGGTCGACGACCGACCGGATCTCTCGCCCCGGTTCGCGGAGCGCGGCCAGCACGGCGTCCTGCCTCTGGTCGTTCAACCTCGCCGGTTTTTCGAGTCGGACTTCCTCTCCCTGCGCTTCCTCATCCGCCTCGGCCTGGTCAAGAACCAGGAGCGAGAGCGCCTTGCGGGCCAGCGCCTTTTGATACCGAAGGTAGCGGTGGACGACCCAATCTCGGTTCGGGTGGTCGCTCAGCCAGCCTTCGCCGTGGCGGACCAACTTCTCGACCTCGTCGACCCCTATATAATAATGCTTCGACCCATCGACGACCGGGGCGAGGATGAAGAGGTGGCGGAGGAGGTCGCGGACCGTCTTCTCGCCTCGGAGCGTCACCGAGGCCACACTTGGGGTCTGGTCGCCTCCTCCGGGCACCCAACGGCATTCCACGAGATAGCCCAGAGGCTCGAAAGCCTTGCGGATCACGACTTCGCCGCCCGGAGCATGGATCGCCGACAGCGTCGCTTCGAGCGGCATGACCTCATCGACCCGGTCGGGGCGATCGGCGCTTTGCCCGGCGAGCGCCGAGCCGAGGGTCCGCGTCAGGGCGACGCTGAGCAAACTTCCCGCGACGTAAGAGCGATCGGTGACGTACCCTTCCTCGCGCAACTTCCCTCGGGCCAGGCCGACGGGATCGACCTCCACCGCCAGGGCCATCGTGCAGCGCTCGTCGGTCGCCTCGGGGAAGAACACCCGGGCCATCCCGAAACCCACCGACCGCTCATGGAGTCGGTCCGGGTGCTTGTGGACCAGATAGCCGAGGTCGGTCGCCCCTCGGGCGCGGGTGGTGATCGTCAGGAGCATCACGTGGGCCTTGTGCGGGTCTGGCTTCGTTTCGATCTCGAAGGGTCTGACAACGTCCTGCCACGCCAGGTTCAACCCAACATCGCCAAACATGGTCGACCAAATCCGAGGGCGTGTCGAGGCTGGTGTCCGCTCATTTGCGAACCTCGATGTCGATCGCTACCATTGGAGCCGAAGTTGGCCATCTCGCCTCAAGATCCATAGCACCTTCTTGGCGATTTTTCCTTGCATGAATGTCCTGATCATTGGCGGGACCCGGTTCGTCGGCCATCAACTCACCTGGCGGTTGATCGCCGGGGGGCACCGCGTCACCTTGTTGAACCGGGGGACGACCGCCGACCCGTTCGAGGGCCGCGTCGACCGGCTCATCGCCGACCGGTCGACCCCCGACTTCGCGCGTGCCTTGGCCGGTCGCGAGTTCGACGCCGCCGTCGATTTCGCCTGCTACACCGGGGAGGACGCGACCGGGGCGGTCGCCACGCTGGGCGGAGGTCGGGTCGGCCACTATATTTTGATCAGCACCGGGCAAGTCTATCTCGTCCGCGAGGACGCCCCGCGCCCGGCCCGAGAGTCCGACTATCCCGGCGCCTTGATCCCCAAGCCCACCGACGACGCCGACCTCAAGGACTGGCTTTACGGCGTCGAGAAGCGTCGGGCCGAGGACACGTTGATCATCGCGGGGCAGAGCGAGAACTTCCCCGCGACCCGGCTCCGAATCCCGATGGTCAGCGGCGAGCGCGATTATTACCGGAGGGTCGAGTCGTACCTCGTCCGAATCCTCGACGGCGGCCCGGTGATCTTGCCCGACGGCGGCTTCCACCACACCCGCCACGTCTACAGCGGGGCGGTGGTCCGGCTCATCGCGTCGATCCTCGGCAACCCCAAGACTTTCGGCCAAGCCTACAACCTCGCCCAGGCCGAAACCCCAACATTGGTCGAACTCGTGACCCTGATGGCCGACCTCTTGGGTTCCCCAACCCGCCTCGCCTCGATCCCCGCAGTCGCCATCCAGGCCAAGGGGATCGACCCCGCCGCCATCTCCCCCTTCAGCGGACGATGGATGTCGTTCCTCGACCCAACCCTGGCCAGAACCGAGCTTGGCTTCGCCCACGAGCCACCCGCCACTTATCTCGACAAGATCATCACCAACTACCTCAACGCCCCACCCGGCTCGCCGCCTCCCAACTATGCGACCCGAGGCGAGGAACTTCGCCTAGCTGCCCTTTGATCCCTCTCAAGCCAGCGACGGCCACTCACCCCGACACATCCGCTCGACCTGGCGAGCGACGTCGGCGGAGTGGGTCAGGAAGCTGACGTGGCCGGCGTCGGGCATGACCTCGAAATGCGCCCCGGGGATCGACGAAGCGAGCGCTTTTTGACGGCCCGCGGGAACGACCACGTCGCGAGCACCGGCCAGGACCAGCGTCGGGGCTTCGAGCTTCCAGAGCCGGTCGAGCACGTCGAACGACTCGAGCATCGCCAGGCGACGCGCCATCACCCCTTGGTCGGTCGTCCAGCACCGCTCGACCACGAATCGCGACATCTCTCCACTCTCAGGGCGCCCCGCGTGGAGGAGGTTGAAGAACTGGTTGACGAACGGGTTGTCCGCAGGCAAAGGGAACCGCTCGAGGACTCGCCGGGCGATCATCGAACCGACCGTCGTCCGGAACCGCGCCTCGACTCCCGACAGGATCAACCGACCGACTTGCGTCGGATGATTCACCGCATATTCCAGGGCCACCGCGCCTCCAAACGAGACGCCGAAGACCGTGGGACGTTCCAAGCCCAATTCGGCGATCAAACCGGCGAGGTCTCGACTATGGTCGCCAACTTCTCGGGCGGGCCGGATCGACAACGGATCATGTTCGTCGCGGTAGCTGAACATGGTGACCCGGTGACTTCTGGCCAACGACCGAGCCAAGGGGGTCAGGAGTTTCCAACCACCGGCCAAACCAGGGACCAGAACAATCGGTTCGCCTCGACCCACCTCGACTACTTCGAAGCGAGTCCCACCAACCCGGACCTGCCGTTGCCGTCCCTCGTAAAGCGAATCCGACATCAACCAATCGGAGCGTCTTTTGGCAGCAATCCGCATGGACCTGACTCCCTCAACCAGACTCGGCGATGCTTTTCCCGGTGCGATAAGGTCGGGTGGTGAATCTTGCCAGACGCATGTGGCATGCCCGGCGCACCATCCGGTTCGATTTGGCGATCAACAGACTTCGGCGCCGATTTAGCAGATTGTGCAAATTACCCAAATCACCGACGTTAAACCCCAGTCAAGCTGCCAGAGTTACCCAGACTAAAGACAACTGAAGGATGCTCTTCAGTGGTTGTTCGCGATAAAGCCCTTAAAGCACCGGTCTTGCGCGAGACATGCTGAAAGTTGACAGCCTGGATTTGTAAAGCGAATGCTTGGATGCCTCCAAGACAGTGCTCAAGACGAAATGCAAAGCTTTAGATCATTCGATCGGCGCCGAAAACTTGGTCGCCACTTGGTTTTTCGGCGCCGAAATGCTATCGTCAATATCATGATGCTTCACATTGCGTCGACACCATAATGAGCCTCCTGCATCATGGATCTCCCTTCGAAGAGTCGGCCCAGAGATCGATTGCCCGTCGCTTTAGGTCGGGGTTTTGAGCCGGTCCCAAACCGTCGCAAACTCCCCCGGTTCTGCTCGCTGCTTGGGCTGTCGATGGTCCCCATCCTTTATTCGGTGGGGGTGCTGGCCGTCGTCGCCGGGATGGGCGACATCGGGTTGAATTGCGTTTTGGGGATCGTCATCAAGGAGGAAGTTCCTTCGACGTACGTTTGGAATCCCAAGCGTCCCGGGGAAGGGGATCAACTCGTCAAGGTTGGAACTCGCTCGATCGAGCATTATCCCGATTACGTTGCGGCACTCCGCGAGATCCGTCCCAAGATCGGTCAGCACGTCGAGGTGATCTGGAAGCCCAAGGGTGGGGGACCGCATCAAACCGCGTCGGCCCTCGTTTCCGAGCGACCGATCCCGTCCTATCTCTGGTCGGTCGTCTGGTTCCTCCAGGAAATGGCGATCTTCGGGGTCGGGGTATTGGTCTTTTGGAAGCGCCCGAGGGACGAGTCGGCCCGACTCTTCTTCTGGTTGTGCCTGGTGACGGTTGGCGCTTATATGGGGGGCTACCACTGGACCGAGATCGTGGTCGAACCGGTCCTCATCTATTTATTCGCGTTGTTCGCCATGGCCGTGCCGGTCGTCAGCCTCCACTTCTACTTGGTATTCCCGCGAACCAACCCAATCTTTGAATCGCATCGAAACCTCTGTTTGGCCCTGCTTTATGGCATCCCTTCGACGTTCCTCGCGGCGCTCTGGTCGAGCATGGCGCGGATCGGTTGGCTCCGCGACCTGTCGGGCCCCGAGGTCGCTGCGGCGGTCCAAAGCTCGGTCTGGTGGATCAAGTGGCTTGCGCTCAGCTATATCGGCCTGTCGGCGGTTGTGTTCGGACTTTGCATCGTTTGCCTGATCGCCAGCTATCGCTCGGCGGCCAATCGGGCCGAGCGAAATCAGGCATACTGGATCTTGCTCGCGTCCTGGTTTGGTGTCTTGCCGATTGGCTACATGCTTTGGAGCATCTGGTGGGAACCGGCCCGACTCGGGCTTTCGAGCGCAGCCTGGCCGATGTACGTCGTCTCGCTGCTCTATACGGTCGCTTACGCTCTGAGTATCACTCGCTATAAGCTGATGCAGGTCGAGGAGATCTACAATCGGAGCAAAATTTACGTCATCGTCAGCATCTCGGCGGGATTGCTTTATTCGGCCGTTCTGGTGGGTACCACGCTTTTGATCGGTGATCGCCTCCTGGCCAATCACACGTCGAGGGGCGCGATCGTCGCGGGGGTGGTCGCGATCACGATCTTGATCCTTTCCGGGGCGATCCGGGAGCGGTTTCAGCGCGTCATCGACCGGCGATTTTCGCGGGAAAAGTACAAGTTCGACGAGGCGATGCAGAAGATGAACTTGGCCGTCGGTCGGCTCGTCGACCGGGGGACTTTGGGGCGTCGCCTCCTCGAAGCGGCGGCGGACACCTTGAGGCTGGAGTGGGGGGCGATCTACCTGGCCGACGACCCGCTCGGGCCGCTCCAACTGGCTGCCTGGCATGGCCCCAAGCCCGACGAGCGGACGTTGGCCGCGACGAACCCGCTGGTTGACCGACTTCGACAGGTCGAGACCGTCCGGGCGCCTCATTCCGACGCCCAGTCACAAGGGCGAGACCCGGCCACCGACACCATGATCGCGCTGGGGGGCGAGGTCGCCAAGTTGCTGGCGGCCGACGGGGTTCCGGTCGGCTTGATGGTCCTGGGGCCGAAGCGGAATGGTCTCCCTTACGAGGATGAGGAGGTTGCCTTCCTGGGTGCGCTGAGTTCGGTGTCGATGCTCGCCCTCCACTCGGCGGGCATCCAGCAGACCCTGGAGCGGCTCAACCTCGAACTTCGCGACAAGGTCGACAAGATCGCCGAGCAGCAGAGGCGGATCTTGCTCCTCCAGGACCAGTTGACCGACCGGGGGCAGGCGGCGGTTCGCCTCGAACTGGGCGGGCCGCTCGACCCGTCGGTGTTCGAGCGAATCCGAGGCTCGGGGGCGGCCGTCCGGTCGATGCTCGAAGTCGCGCGCAAGGTCGCGGCCAGTTCGTCGGCGGTCCTGATCCGAGGCGAGAGCGGGACCGGCAAGGAGCTATTGGCCCAGGCGATCCACGCGGCGGGACCTCGGGCCGACGGGCCATTCGTCCAGGTCCACTGCGCGGCGCTTTCGCAGGGGCTCCTGGAGAGCGAGTTGTTCGGCCACGTCAAAGGGGCGTTCACCGGGGCGGATCGAGACCGGATGGGTCGGTTCGAGCAGGCCGACGGCGGGACGTTGTTCTTGGACGAGATCGGCGACATCAACATGGAGGTCCAGACCAAGCTGCTCAGGGTCCTGCAAGAGATGGCATTCGAGCGGGTGGGAAGCTCGCAGACGATCGCCGTCGACGTCCGGATCGTGGCGGCGACGCACCAGGACCTTGAAGGCTTGATCCGGTCGGGCAAGTTCCGCGAGGATCTGTTTTACCGGCTCAACGTGATCCCGGTCCGGACGCCTTCGCTCCGCGAGCGCCGCGAAGATATCTTCGAGCTGGCGGTTCACTTCCTGGGTATGCACGCCGAGCGGATCGGCCGGGCCGTCAGCCATATCGACGACGAGGCGGTCGAGGCGATGGTGGCTTACGACTGGCCCGGCAACATCCGCGAGCTCGAAAACGTGATCGAGCGAGCGGTGGTCCTTTCCGACGGACCGGCGCTCTCGCTCGCCGACCTCCCGCTCGACCTCCGCCAACCCCTGAGGCGGCGAGGTCGGCCCGGCTTGACGTCGTCGAGGATGGCCTTAAGTTTACCAAGGCCGGCCCCACCGTCGGATTTTCCCTCGGCCCGAGCCACCGCTCGAAAAGTCGGCAGGTCCTTGGTCGCCCCGTCAAACGACTCGGGATCATTCCAATCCGTCGAGCCTGCGATGGCGAGCGACCCGGAGTTCGATACTTATGGGCGGTTGAGGCTCCTCGACGCCCTCGACGAAGCGCAAGGCAACAAGAGCGAAGCGGCCAGGCTCTTAGGTTTGCCCCGAAGCACTTTCTTCAGCAAGCTGAAAAAGCACGGGATCGCCACGCCTTCGTTGTGAGTCTCGCGACTGCCCGAAGGTAGGCGATCCCCGCGTTTGGTTCGACCGAGGGTTGGCCGAAGCGCATCATCGTCGAGTCAACAACTTACTTGGGCATGTCCTCTTTTTTCGGTTCGCCGGTGGCGGGGGCGGGAGACGGCTCCGTGGTGGCGGGGGCGGCACCTTCCATCTTGCCGGCCCCGGGGCCTTCCATCTTGCCGGCCCCGGAAGCATCCATGCCACCCTTGCCGGGGTCGGGCGTGCCCGGGGTCACGGCCGGGGCGGCGGGGGTGTCGGCCTTCTTCATCCCGTCGTCGCAGCCAAGGACGCCGAAGCTGAGAATTAGGAGGCACGAAGCGAGGAGGGTGGAACGCATTGGGGAAGTCTCTCCGGCGCAGGTCACGCCAATTGCGAAAAGGGCGGCAGAAGGCTTACAGGACATCCGCGAGCCTTCGGCAAGATCCTCAAAGGGAGATCGCCCCGAACTCCGAGCAAATCAGCATCCAGACTTCGGGTCGGTTTTTCAAGCCACAACCCGGTTCGACTTGGCGATCCCCAAACTATTGCCCCGATTTCAAGGGGTTTTGTCGCGAAGAAGGGTCATCACCGTGATCGTCTCGTTGCTCTGGGCGATCTCTTTGCCTTGGATCTGGCCCGACAACTCCACCTTCTCGGTCACCTTCGACGACTCGATCCGGCCGTTATCGTTGTCGAACAGGAAGCGGCCGGTGGCCTCCTGGGTCTTGATCGTCACCGGGATGTTGGGGTCGGCGGCAACAGGCTCGAACTTGGTGGCCATGTCGATCGCGTCGAGCGGCTTGTCGGCGGCTTCGGGGCCTTTGAAGGTGTACGACTGCTCGATGTCGCGGGTTTGCCCGTTGGGACCGGCGGGGATGGCCAACTTCCGGCTCCAGGACTTGCCGGCGTCGACCTCGCCTCCGGGGAGCACCACGCCCATCTGGGTCAGCATGTTCTTCAGTCCTGCCTCGGAAAACTGCCCCTGGGCGCCGGCCGGTTCGTTGTCGCCTCGGAGCGTGCTCAGGAGCTTCTCCGAGAGCTTGATCTCGCTCAACTCCCCTTGAGGGTTCATCTTGAAGCCGAACTCGGCGCCGATCAACATCTTGAACAGAGGGCCGGCCGGCCCGGCGGCGTCGACGCTCTCCTTGGAGTCGATCGCGAACTTGCCGAACGGCGTGGTAGCCGTGGTCTTGATCCGGTCGATCGTCTGAGTCAGGGTCGCCACCCCTTGCGGGTCGACCCCTTTGACGGTCCAGGTCAAATCCATGATCAAGGTCAAGGTCTGATTCACCTCGGGACCGGTCGGGTCCTTGACCTTCAACACCGTGGTCTGGTTCGACTCGTATCGAAAAACCTCCCCAGGTTTGAACTTCCAGCGGAGCGTCGTGGCCGCCCCGAAGCCTTCGCCCGTCCCCAGCAGACAGATCACCAGCGCGAGGCAACCCAGCCGGCTTCCGTTCGCCCGACTCGTGGTCATGGTGCTTTCCCTTCCCATTTGTGCCAAACCCGGTCCGTTTTCGACCCAACCGATTTCCAGACTAACGTCGATCGGACCTCGATTCGAGGGCCGATCCCGGAGAATTCCATCGGCAACCGCCATTCCAACGCCTTCAATCCCGTCGGGCCAAGATCGCTTTTCCAGGCCCGTCGCGCCCCGCGAGCAAGATCCAGGTGGCCGGGTTCGGGCCTTGGGGGCGAAGCTGGGCCCGATAAGCCTCGGGGCGGACGGACAACCCTCGGGTCTTGATTTCGAGCGGACCCAGGCCCCGAATCGCCACCTCGCGTCGAAGGACCTTGAGATCGAGCGGGAACACATCCACCACCTCGAAGCTCGCCGCCAAGCTCGACTTCGACCGCTCGGGACCGGTCATGAGGTCCACTCCCGCTTCGATCCGACTCCACCCGTTGACCTGAGCGAACCCGTCGAGCAGCCCGGCCCGGATCAAGGCGGGGTCGGGGTCATGAACCCATCGGTCGAGCGGACCGACGGGGGTCGATCGAAGTCGGGGATTAGACCTAATCGAACCATCCCGATCGGTCCAGGTTTCTCCCGAAGGGAGGCCGGTGGCTCGCCTCCGGACGCCGGGGGTCGCCAGGCCGCCGAACCAGACCGTCGCCTCCTTGCACTCGCCCCGGAGGCTGACGACCTCGACCTCGAAGTCGGGGCCGCCGAAGTGCGCGGCGAAGTCGCTCGCCGGGCCGAGCTTGATCGCGCCGCCTCGGGCGGACCCCGCCCAGCCGAGCAACGCATCGACCCCCGGCGCATAGTCCGCCACGACGTTGGACTTCCGAGCGGAAGCCGCCCGACGGTCGGGGTCGACGTGGACCCACGCCCCGGGCGGGATCGCGAACCCCTCGGCCTTCGCCGAGACCGCTTCGACCCGCCCCGAGACGTCATAAACCTCGGCATTCCAGCGCACCCGCGCGGCCATCGCCGGGTCGAGGTCGACCGCGACGACCCGCCGCGAGGCGGCCAGGGCGACCGAGTCGCCGCCGATCCCCGAGCACAGGTCGAACACGGTCGCACCCGGGTCGATCGCCTCGAACCGGCGGGCCTTGTGGCGGGCGACCCCTTCGGCGGTCGCTTGCTCCAACCCCTTCGAGGTCAGCCACATTCGCTCGCTTCGGGCGAACTTGGCCAGGCCCTTTCGGCGAGATTCGACCAGCCGGACCGCCGCCGCGACCAAAGCAGGGTCGGCGAGCTTTCGCCAGCGGGTGATCTCGGACGGCCCGGGCCGATCGACCGCCGCCGCCAGATCGAGCAACCGCCCCCCCGCTTCGGTCGTCAACACCGCGAACTCGGCGGCGGCGTCGGTGTCGATCTCGGGGACGAGGAGGGTTTGGAGGTCGCTCGGAGCCGACATCGGCGATCCTCTCGAACAACGGGGCATTTCCGAGTAGAATCATCCCCTGGGTCCTGTCCTTCGATCAAGAGGTTCCCCATTGTTCGACAGCGATGACCGGACGTTTCCCGAGGCTCCCCCGATCGTCCACGAACCGCTCAAGATCGGTTCCGTGCTGGTCCCCTCTCGGTTCTTCCTCGCCCCGTTGGCCGGCTACACGAGCCTGGCCTATCGCTTGACGATCCGCGAGCGAGGCGGGCTTGGGCTGGCCACGACCGACCTGGTGAACGCCCGGGCGATCCTCGAAAACCGCCCTAGGACGTTCGAGCTGACCGAAACGTGCGACGCCGACACCCCCTTGGCGATCCAGATCTACGGCCACGTCATCGACGAGATGACCCGAGCGGCCCGTTGGGTCGTCGACCACGGCGCGTCGGTGGTCGACATCAACATGGGCTGTCCGGTCAACAAGGTCGTCCGGTCGGGGGGCGGCTCCGCCTTGATGAACCAGGCCGACGCCGCCGAGGCCCTGGTCGGGGCCGTCGTCGACGCGGTGGACGTGCCGGTAACCGTCAAGATGCGGCTCGGCTGGGACGATGAGAACCTGTCGGCCCCCGCCTTGGCCCGGGCCTTCGAAAAGGTGGGCGTGGCGGCGGTGATCATCCACGGTCGGACCCGCAACCAGGGGTTCAAGGGGGAGGTCAACAGAGCCGGGATCAAGGCCGTGGTCGACGCGGTGGATTCGATCCCGGTGATCGGCAACGGCGACCTCCGGACCCTCGGCGACGTCGCCGGGATGTTCGCCGAAACCGGCTGCGCGGCGGTCTCGATCGGCCGAGGGGCCTTGTCCAACCCATTCCTCTTCCGTCAACTCAGCCACTGGGCCGAGCACGGCGACCCCGGCCCCGAGCCGACCTTCGAGGAGCGAGTCGGGACGATGTCCGACCACTTCCACCGCCTCCTCGACCGCCGAGGCGAGCGGATGGCCTGCCTCCAGTTCCGCAAGGTGATCAAGTGGTACAGCCACGCCATCCGACCCCCCAAAGACCTCTACCACCGCCTCATCAACCTGTCGAGTGCCACCCTCTTCGACCAGACCGTCGAGGCCATCCACGCCGCCGGCCCGACCTCGCCGATCCCCGGCCACTTCGAACCCAGGGTTCCCGTCCCCACCGGCCCGATCGACAAGTGGTGACAATCAGGTTGGGAGCGGGACCAGCCGCAGTCGACCCTCTTCAGCAACCGCGAAGTGGCCCCCCCAAATGTGATTTTGGGCCAGAACAGCCCTGGTGAACCTGACGAGATAATCGGGTGAACGCAGGCGAGGCCGGAGCAAGATGACCCCAGGAGTCGCCTGCTGGCCGAGGCGGAATGCGAGTTCGCCGAAATCCTTGTCGAAGGTCAAGACGATCCGGTCCTCGGAAAAAGCCAACGCCAAAACAGAATCATCGGACGAGCCCGGTCCGACATCCCGCATCCAGATCACATCATGCCCGTCGGCTTTCAAGGCCGAAAACACAACCATCGGGACGTTCTCGTTCGCGAGCATCCTCTCCATGTCAGACCGCCATCGGGTAAACCCGCTCCCGCTTCAGCGACTCGGCGGCATAATGCAGCGCGGCTTGAAGGTCGTCGCCGGTCAACTGCGGGTAGTTCTGGAGGATCTGCTCGGAGGTCCAGCCCTCCGCCATCAGATCAACCAAGAACTCGACCGCCAGCCGGGTTCCTTTGATGACCGGCTTGCCGACCAGGATGGCCGGGTCCACTTCAATTCGTTCCTTCCACATGATCTGAGCCTCGCGAGTAATAATGTAAGTTAGCGGCCATGACGACCTCGGACTCGCCGCTGGACCTCTTCCCAGATCAAACCCGAAGCCGGGTTCTTCCGCAAATCTTCCTTGCGGCGAACAAGTTCTTCCTTCTGCCAGTCATGGATTGGAACGACCTCGGGCGTCGCCGCGAGGTCATCCCACAAATCCTCAACCAGTTGCAGTTTCTCGGACGGACTCAAGTCAAACACCGAAGCGGATTCCGCATCCATACGAGGGACCCCTCCACGAAAAGCGAGGTCGATTCGCTCTTGTATGAAATCAAGCCCAGCGAAGCGTCTCGGCGACCACCTGGTACTTATCTTTGTAAACGATCTTACCCGGCTTGTTTGTCGAAACCAACCTGACCGGCACTCCATGTTCTTTGAGGATGGCGACGATGTCCCAGACGCGGGCGACCGGCTCCGTCGCTTCCGAGCGGAACCAGCAGACCGCGTCTCGGGTCCATTCCCCGGATCGGAGCTTCGCGGTGAATGGGGGGCAGGGCAAGTGTTCATTGAGCCAGGCGAACGTGGCTTCGAGCAGGTCGGAGTCGTGGCGGTAGAGGTGCCCATTGTCGTCGAGGATGCGGGCCTCCGCGATGACGCCGGTCAGCCAGGCCGCGTTCTCATGGTCAGCACCGACGACGAACCGAACGAACATGACGATCGTCTCCCCGCCAGCCGATAGTCGAGTCGGAGAATCCAATCGGTTCTCATCGAATGGACCAAGCCTCAAGAAATGGTCGGCGTAGTCGGACGCCGACCCCTTCGCTCGCCACGTCAGTTCTTCGTTTTGAACACCAAGAGGTAGGGGATCGCCTACTTGCCCCCCACATCCTTGAAGTTGCGGAACTTCTCGCTGTTGAGCCAGATGGCGTAGGTCTTGCCCGGTTGGAGTTTCACCGACAGCACGCAGGTTCGCTTGTCGTCGGCGAACTTGGCCTTGCCGACGAGTCCCGGGAAGCTTTCCTTGCTCATGGTCACCCACGACATGTTCCCGTCCCGCATCTCCTTGCTGAAGGTGGCCCGGATTTCGGTCGTGGCTGGGTCGACGTCGGCTGCGCCGGCCTCGGGGACCGTCTTGACGACGACCGGCGGAGTCGCCTCCAACGTTATTTCTTGCCCTTTTGCCAGGCCACAAGAGAGGGTACCGCCGACGATGAGAACGGGGAGCATCACTCGCATCACATCACTCGAATCACATCACCTCCATCTTAGGAGCACCCGACGACAAGGTCTTGGAAGTTGCCGCGAATCGGCAACAGGATCACGTTTCGAGACGCCAGTGGTTCGGCGAGCCGAGCGACTTATTGGCTCCGATTCGTCAATCGACGCGGTTGAACGACCAAACCTAGCGGACCGGCCCGACTCGAGCAAGGCTCGGTGTCCTCGGTCGTGGTATGATCGATCTTCGAGGTCAAAGGGCCGGGAGTTCCGGCGCAAGTCCTGACTGCGCCCCGTATGTTTGCCAATCTTGGCAACAAGTGGTGAACCCGGAACTCGTTTTTTGCATCTAATCTCCCATGACAATTACCATCAATACCGAGCGGATCACCTTGGCCAAGGCGCTTGCCGTCAAGAATCGGCTGGCCGGGCGTTTGACCCAGACCCAGTCGACGATCGAGACGGGAAATAGCGTCCTGGTTGGCCAGCGCGACGCCTCGGTCGACATCCGGGGCGAGTTTGCCCGGTTCGAGGCGATCCAGGCCGGGATCGTCGCCGTCAAGGCCGCGATCCAGCGGGGCAACCTGCCGATCTTCGAGCGGATCTTCGAACTGGCCGAGATCAAGACCCGGCTCAAGCTGCTCACCGACCTCAACACCAAGCACGGCGCCGAGCCCGGATATAACGGGGCCGAGTACGTCTACGACGCGACCTTCCGCAAATCCGAGGTCCTCGAACTGGTCCGCAAGCTCGAAGCGACGGTCGACCAGATCCAGGATGAACTCAACCAATATAACGCCGCGACCACGGTCGAGATCGCCACCGAGATTCTCGACCTGGCCCGGTAACTCGAACACAAGGTTGGTCGGCGGTGGATGGGGGATGGCTCGCCGGAGCAATTCGGCAAAATTTCTTGGACGATGCCGATGCCGCTTCAAAACGCAACGGTCAACGTTTCAAACCGCAACCCGCAAGTTGCAAACCTCATTTGCTGCCTTCCTTTGTCGCCGACCGGCCAACCTTGTGCCCTCAATTATGTTCGGATGATCCGGACGTCGACCCAGTCCGTCGTGATCGTCCCCGGCCAGGCCGAGCGGATCTCGGGGACGGTCCAGGCGAGGTTGGCGTCGGCGGTGAGGATGGCCCGGATCCGCCGGGGGCCGGGGCGGTCGATCGCTTCGGGCGGGAAGGTCGGGATCGGGCCGATTGGGCGGGACTCGGCGGGGGAGTTGGCCAGCGCGATCACGGTCCCGGCGGGCCAGGTCCCGGCGATCCCTTCGAACTCGATGGCGAGGCGGTGGGCGAGGTCGCAGGGCAGGGGGGCGGCGAGGGTCAGGGCGGGCGGGTCTCGGAGGACCATCTCGGCGCCGAGGTCGAGGGGTTCGAGGTGGGCTTCATCCTCGGATCGCGATCGGAGGCGGACGGCTCGGGCGAAGGTGGCGGCCCGGGCTTCGTCGGGGAGGGTGAGCAAGGCGTCGACGCTCAAGATCGGATCGAACTCGAACGAGAAGGGTAAGTGCGGGAGGTCGATCTCCCAGGTGTCGGTCAGGCCGACGGTCTTGACTCGGGCGTGGAGCGCCAGGCGGTGCGGGCCGAGGGTGGTGAAGTCGTCGGGGATGATGGCGAAGGTCGCCGAGGTGGCCCCCGGCTTCGGTTCGGTCCAGTCTTCGAGCCGGGCGCGCTCGGTCCCGAGTATTCGGTACGACCAGGCGAGGTGCTCCGGGCCGACGCCTCGGTTGGCTTCGTTCAGAAACGAGACGCCGAAGTCGACCGTGATCGGGATCGGGATCGACAAGGCTCGGGGGTAGCGGCGTCGGGCTTGCCAGTCGGCGGTGAAGCCTCGGCGGACGACCGCCTTTTCCTCCTCGGCGATCAATTCATCAGTTCGCCAGAGCCGGGCCAGGCTCCGGCCGGCGGCATCGCGGACCTCGGGGCGGTCGGCGGTCCCGAGGAGGCGGAACAGGTCGATCAAGCCGGCCCGACCGTGGTCGGCGGCGGCTTCGACATCCGCAACATCAGGGTTCGACCCGCCGATCGCCGCGACCACCCGACGCGCCCGGATCGCCTGCAACCCCTTCCGACCTCCCCCGAGGACGAACGCCGAGGCGAGGAAAACCAGGACCGCCGTCCGGGGGTCGGCAAGGTAGGCCGACCATCCCGGCGCGACCCGCTTGCCGCTCGGGGCTTGCGGCGCGATGGCCCGAGCGACGGCTTTTGGCTCGGTCGGCCGCGAAGGCGTCACGTCGGGGTCTTGGGGACGGGTCATCTCCTCGCCTCGCCCCGCGATCCGACGGGGGCCGAGGGCGTCATGGATCGCCCGCTTCGCCGTCGAGGATGTTTCGAACCGAACCCCGGGCCGGATCGGACAAAGACGGTGGCGTTCGGGTCGCCGACGGGGTCGTCGCCGAGGTCTTGCTCGACCAGGTCGCGGAGGTCGTCGACGGCGTCCTGGAGGTCGTGCATTTCTTTGTGGAGGGCTTTCAGCTCGCGAAGGGCTTGGTCGATCGGCTCGCCGCCTTCGAGGGCATCGGTCAGGATCAAGAGGTTGTCTTCGGGTTCGACCCGGTAAGTCATCCCCACCTGGTCGAGCAGCAGCTTCAAGCCCGTCTTGAGCCGGACCCCTTTGAGTTCAAGCTCCACGGTGTCTTCGGGGTCGACGTCGAGCCGGTCGAGCGCCGAGAGGTCGAGGACCACCGGGGCGTCGAGCGCCTTGGCCAGGTACTTCTGGACGTCGGTGAGCGAGGTTGGCTCGCCGAAAGGGAGGTCGATCGGCCGGAGCAAGGCATCCTGGACCGACGCCGCCGGTCCATCGGCCAGGTTCCGCGCGGCGACGGGCGTCATGGTCGCCCGACGGGCCAACGGGGTCGGGCGACCAGGCGCGGGATGGTCTTGAGCTTGGAGCGACCAACGAACCGTCACGACCGACGCCATGATCACGACCACCAGCAACGCCCAGCGACCCCTCTTCATATCGGTTTGCTCTCTCGCAAAGGTTCGGCTCGACTCGACCACGCTTCGCCAGATTAACCGGGATCGCCCCGAGGTACCAGCCGGTTCAACCTACCCGCCCGTTCTCGACGGCCTCGTCGATCTCGCTCGCCGAGGCAAATCCAAACTCGGTCCGGCCCAACACCAGGGCGGCGGCGGCCGAACCTCGGGTGGCGGCGACTCGGACCAGGTCGGCCGAAGCTGCCCTCGGCGTCCAGCCCGCGTCGACCAGCGTGGCAAGCATCGTCGAGGCGAACGCTTCCCCCGCACGATTCGTGTCCCGGATCGGTCCGAGCCGGGGGAACGCGGGGACCCGAATCTCGTCGAACCCTCCGCCCTCCGCCCGGAAACGAACCGAGGCCCCCGCCGGGCCATCGGTCACGGCGACGATCGCCACCGAGTCCAAGGCTCCGGCCTGATCCCCCAGGTCGTTCCACTCCCCCCGGTTACAGCTCAGGAAGTCGACCCGATCCACAAACCCACCCAACGGGTCGACCCGATCGAGCATGTTCCGGGCGTTCGGAAAAAACGCCCGAATCCCGCTTGAATCTGCACCGCCCAGGGCTTGGCCCACGACCCGGTTCGGCAAGGCCGCGACCACCCGGACCCGGCTCGATCGATCAAACCAGGGGCGGAAATCAGTCCAGGCCGCATGGCAGCCCCGAAAGCCGACCGCAAGCTTGTCGCCATGCTCGCCGCTGGAGATCAAGAGCGTCCAGTCGGCCGGGTGCCCTTCGATCCGTACCGATTCATGGGCGATCCCGGCGAGGGCCAGGAGCGCGACGACCGTCCGGCTCCCCGGATCGTCTCCCGGGCCGAGGGCGCTGATGAGCGTCCCCCCGAGGCTCGAAGCGAACCCCGCCCCCATCCCGCCCAGGTCGTCAAGCGTGGCTACACCCCGGACCCTCCGTTCAACCGACCCGAGCCAAGGGCGAGAAACGGCGATCGTCCCGACCCGGCCTGGCCATTCATCGGGCGGTTCGATGACGATCGAGGCGCTGGAGGGGTCGACCAGGCGGATCAACCCGCCCGAGTCGTCGTCGAGCCACTCGCCGTCGACGCTCCGGTCGATCGGGGGCAGGCAGAGCGCCGGGTCGACCAGGGGGCGATCGACCCGGATGATCCGATCGAGGTAGGCCGGGCCGAAAACCAGGGTTGAAGCGGGTCCTCGGCTCATTGGGGACGAGGGCCTCGGGAGTGGATCAGACGATTTCGTCCCAGTCATCTTGACCGGATCGATGGGGTTTGGCCCCCGAAGGCATTATGAGTTTCTTCGCGAGCATCACCAAGGCCGTCCCCACCAGCAAAAACGCGACGACGAATCCGGCCCACAGATGCCACACCAACAACCCCACCGGCGCGAGGTCGAGGTTCGGCGGGGTGGTCCCCTCTCGGATCGCCTCGATGCTCGACCCCAGCATCTCGTGGCAGACGAAGAGAGAGAAGGCGGCGGCCAGGATCGTCGCGACGAGGAGCATCGACGACCCGAACCAGGATCGACGCCAGGCGACGGCCAGGAGTCCGATCCCAAGGTAAGGCCAGAGCATGAGGCGGATGACCCAGTCGTCGAAGTTGGTGATCCCGCCCGGTCGCGGATCGTTCGAGGACGAGAGGACACGCCCCGTCCAAGCGATCGCGACCAGCGAGACCCCCACCGTCAGCCAGGCGATCATCCGCCGCCCGTCCTCCCATCTCATGCCGAGTCCTCCGACCGGGGCGATCCCCGCCATTCCCCGGATCGGTTCCCTAGTTCGCCCCGTCCCCACTATAATCGAAGCAGTTCAAGTTCAAGCGTGAAAAGCGGCAGTGGGACGGGAGGCGGGATTGGCGGCGGACCTGGATCGCGATGAGGACGAGATGGGCGCGGACACGACGGTCGACTCGCTCGACCACCCGGTCGACAACGCGCCCGTCCGGTCGATGGAACACAAGGGCCTGACGGTCGAAGGCTATTCGCGAGCTGCGGTGCAGACCTACTGGCGAATCCCTGAGCTGAAGCTCGGGTTCGACCTCGGGGCGCTCCCCTGGTCGTTCATGAGCACGCCGACCTGGTTCGTCTCGCACACCCACCTGGACCACGTCGCGGCGCTCCCGGTTTACGTCGCCCGTCGTCGGATGATGAAGATGGAGCCGCCGACGATCTACCTCCCCTCGGAGTCGGTCCCGGCCATCGAGCAACTGCTCCGGGCCTTCGTCAAGCTCGACCGAGGCCGGATGCCCGTCAAGCTCGTCGGCGTCGAAGCCGGGCAAGAGATCGCCATCTCCCGAGAACTCGTCGCCACCGCGTTCCCGACTAAGCACACCATCCCCTCGCTCGGCTTCCTGATCTGGGAGCGAAGGCGCAAGCTCAAGTCCGAATACCAACACCTGATCGGCGACGACCTCAAGATTCGAGACCTGAGACAGTCGGGAGTCGAAGTCTCCGCCGAGATCCGGGTCCCCAAGGTCGCCTACCTCGGCGACACCGCCCCCGCCGGGCTCGACGTCTACCCCGAGATCTACAAAGCCGAAATCCTGATCCTCGAAATGACCTTCGTCGCCCCCCAGGAAAGGCCCGAGAAGATCCACAAATACGGCCACACCCACCTCGACGACATCATCGCCCGCGCCGATCGGTTCGAGAACGACTGGGTGATCGCCTCGCACTTCTCGACGAGGTTGCATCCGGATCAAATCCAGCGGATCGTCGACAAGCGGTTGCCCGAATCGCTCAAGCGGCGGATGAAGATCTGGCTTTGAATCGAAATGTTTTTTGAAACGCTCGATCCGCAAGCGATAATGCACGTAGTCGGGCTGCAACCTCTCGGCGTCCATCAGAGTCGAGTTTGATCCATCGGGCGGCAATGAATAAGAACGGTAAAACCGAGCGTCCCCGCAAGCTCTCGCTTCGCAGATTAGCCGATGGTCATTGCCCATGCATCACAAAGGCGTTGGGGCGTTATCTCGCGGAAGCGGCGTCGGTTTGCATCGAGAACCGCCGACACCCCGCTTCAAAGCCGCTCAATGTGGTCGGTGATTACGCCGCGATTTTCCTGTTGAACCGTCCTCGCGTTAGTGATCAAATGGTTAGAACACTTGCCGACCTCAAAGAAGCAACCGAATTTGGCGCGGTAGCAATTGCGATTTGTGTCGTCGAGGAGTTGACGGAATACCAGGCGGTTCACCGGTCGGCGATTTCGACCGGAGTGGACTATTGGCTTGCTGACAAAGCGAGCGAAGATCTGAGATTATCGGCTCGACTCGAGTGCTCGGGGACTTTACAAGGCGGAGAACAGGAGCGAAAACGACGAGTTCGCGAGAAGTTGAAGCAGACCAAGCAATCCGATGCGACCGGTATCCCTGCCCTCGTCGTGGTGGTTGATTTCAGCGATCTCGTCACCGAGGTCGCGACAAAACCATGAACAACCTTATAAAATCAATTTCCGAGATGTCGGTCGCCGAACTTCATCAAGCCGCGATGGAGTGCTATGACTTTGCCACCGAGATTTCCGCCGCCAGCGGACAAGAAGCTGCCGTTGATGCGTATCGAGAAGCCTTGCGACACGAAGCTGAGGCGGCGAGACGCCTAGCCCCTCGCCTCGACTTCGAACCGACCCGATCGGTGATCCTCCGCAGCGCCGCGACGATGGCTCTGAAATGCCGAGATCACCGCGAGGCGGAGCGGTTGGTGGCGACCGCACTTTCGGGCAATCCTCACCACGAGATCGCGGAAGAGTTGCGAGATTTGCTTGAGCAAGTCAACTTCGACCGGCACCTTGGACTTCGTGGTCTCAAACTCGCCAGGAACGAGTTCCAAATCTCGATGATGGGCAACGCGATCGGCTTCGATGTCGCCGAAAGCGAGGAATTCGTCGGTCGAGTCCAAGTTGCGGAGAAGTTGCTAATCAGGACCATCGAGAGGAACCTTCACCGACCATTCCGTGATACCGGCAAAGCCATCCGAGGAATCGCCGAAAATTATCAACTCTTCCTGTCCGCACCGCGAGGCGGAAGCTTCGCCGTCACTTTGCGAGTCGGGCTACCAGATCAACAGCTCTATTTAGAGGGCATGGAGGAGGTAGCCCCACCGACCGCAACGGATACCATACGCGACATTCTCGCTTGTTTTCAAGCTTTCAACGCCGGCGACGACGCGCACCTCACGCAATTGATTCCTGATCCGGCCTATCGGCGCAACTTCTTCGCCTTGGCCCGTCAACTCGCGCCCGATGGCGATCGGGTCAAGATGGTTGGACTTACCGCTGGGGATGGCGAACCCGTAAACCGTGTCGCGATCCACAGGCTCAAACGAGACGTGGGCCGCGTTGATGCGGACCGAGAAGATCAAGTAGGGGTCATTGAAGTAACCGGCGGGTTACTCTTCGCTAGTTCGACCAGCAAAAGCAACACGATCAAGGTCGTCGATGACGAGAATACTCGACATTCCTTCTACGTCCCGGAGGGGATGATGGCGGACATCGTCAAGCCACTCTGGGCCAACAGAGTACGAGTGATCGGGGCGAGAAGAGGAAAACGCAAAGTTGAATTGGACAGTATCGACGCGGTCTAGAAGAGTTGCGGCTCATCGGGCGGCGACGTGTTAGTCTTGACCAAGCCTACCAAGCCTTGAGGCCGATTAGCCTCAACTCAGACCCGCCCCTCGCGGACCTCGCAGCGGAACTTGTGGAGCGAGCGGTCGAGGGCGGTGGTGCATCGGCCAGTCCGGAGGTTGAACCTCCAGCGATGGAGGGGTTTAGGTGCCTCCCACTTCTCCACCCCGATCAGGTCCAGCGGATCGTCGACAAGCGGTTGCCCGAATCGCTCAAGCGGCGGATGAAGATCTGGCTTTGACAAAACGATGAAGATCGAGGCGAGCGTCATGCTTACCCTGCTCATCAACCGCATCGCGATCGTTTCCCCGAATGGCGAGCCCCATCAACCGCCATCCGGACCGATCGGCGGGAGCGCCCGGAGACTTACCCGGATTTTATAAGATCTGTGGGCTTTTTCCAAAATCCTCCAAGATTTTGTAAAATCCGCTTGACATCGACGATCGTTTGAGCGACAACCAAACCACCAGCAAATCACGAGTTCGCACATCTCCGATCACGATCGTACACCTTGAGTCGATGGCCCATTTGCCAGGCCGTGCGGGGGGTTGATTCCCTCCGCGTCGGTCGGGGTGAGGGCCGCGAGTCACCGTTTCCGGGAGGGTTGCCGTGATCCCATCGTCGAATACCGCGACTTCGCCGGATTGGGACCACGGGCAGCGCCGCCAGACCATCGTCGAGTACTTGCTCAAAGAGATCCTGCATGGACGGCTCCGCTCGGGTCAGCGCCTCGTCACCCGGACGCTGTCGGCGGACCTCGGCGTCGGCCAGACTCCGATCCGAGAGGCGTTGATCACCCTGGCGGGGATCGGCGTCGTCGAGATCCGGCCCAACCGAGGCGCCATCGTCCGGACCCTGCGCCCTCGGGAAGTCCGCGACATCTACCTGGTCCGCCGCGCCCTGGAATGCGAGGCGACCCGGACCGCCTGCGGTCGCGTCGAGGATGAAGACCTCCGGTCGCTGGCGGCCGACATCCGGGGATTGATCGAAACCACGGCGAACGATCGCGATCGGCTGATCGAGCGGTGTCGGTCGATCGACAACCGGCTGCATAATCTGATCGCCCAAGGGTCCGGCAACATCTTCCTCAAGGATGAGTTGGACCGTTTGAAATTGCTCTACCGGGCCTTCCGCGACTCGAGCTACGAGCAAGAAGGCCCCCTGGACAACTTCCTCCGCAAGGACGTCGAGGCCCGCGAGCACCTGGCCATCGTCGAAGCCTTGCTGGCCCGCGATCGGGCCGCCTCGGTCCGGGCCATGTCCCGTCACATCATCTCATCGATCAAATACTTCGGCGAGATTTCCCGCCTGACGAACTCCTGAATCGCACCAGGACGTTCGCGCGGGGGTTCCGCCGAGCGAAGTCGGTTCCCCCGGCGTCCAGGCCATTGGACGTCGTCTCTCGCCCGGTCCTCGGGCATCCGTCCCCTTGGCCAATCGGCCCAGAGTCTCCACCCTTCTCCCGGGAGTCGTCCCATGAAAGCGATCCGAGGTCGTCGCGGTTTCACCCTGATCGAGCTGCTGGTGGTGATCGCCATCATCGCCGTCTTGATCGCCCTGCTCCTGCCCGCCGT
>JAABUX010002548.1_pt1 | contig 25556 bp, 31 predicted proteins | sample 5561851 | NCBI WGS metagenome assembly JAABUX01 (sample SAMN10711883, study PRJNA513361) | rock metagenome | isolation source: Antarctica rocks | place: Antarctica: Victoria Land, Richard Nunatak red sandstone | collected 2016-01-03 | reverse complement strand
TTAGAACTGTTACACAGGTTTTGTATTTTCCTTGCACAACAAGGCGAGTCTTCTAAACGTGAGAGCAGATCGATTGAGATAAACTTATCTTTCCGGGATACCAGAATCGAACAGGCAATGCCTTTCACAGTCAGCCTTGTGCGAATGTGAGATACTGATCAATAAACTCTTCGGCATCTTGTTGGTCTATGGATAGGTTTCCAGTAATGGATTCCTGAAACGGACATGCGCTCAGTGGTGTATAATGCGTTTACGGACATATCATAATAGGTCATTCATACGAGCCAAGTTCGTCACAGATCCCAAAAAAACTTATGCTGGCGGCTCATATGGTTTAACCAGCATCTCGCTAAAGCTGTAATGTAAACAGTGGTTAGCTTTTGGTCTTTAACTCAAGTCGAGTTGACTCACCTCTCTAATTTCTCCTTGCCTCTGACCTCCTCGACTAACAAAGGCATCTTCACAACATTGAATTCATCGTACAGCTCCTCAATCTGTTCTAGGTACTTCTTTTGCATCTTTCTCCTTGAATTGCACTGCTCGCAGTCATTGCTCTTCTTCGGAAATAGTAATTGATTAACCACAATAGCATGGGTGTCGATTTGATATGACGCTAGCTCTTGAATCATTCTTTCCGTTTCATATAATGACAAAAATTCCGGAATCATTACGCAAACAAAGGTCGTCATGTCTGGATTTTTGAACTGTGTGTTGACCTCGGCGATGGTTTCACGGAGGGTTTCCATCTTCGCTATGATCTCGTCAAGATTCTGGCCGCCTGGGAGGCCACCGCGTGCGCCGATGACTGAATTGAGCATGGGTCCAAATTGAGTTGAGAGTGCGGAGATCTTCGCAAGTGCTTTCTCCATGACTGTTGGAAATTGCAGGAATCGTAGCGTATGACCTGTAGGTGCGGTATCGAAGATGATGGTCTCGTATGATAGCGATTTGACCTGTTTAAGTACCTCTGCAAATGACATGGCTTCGTCTACTCCAGGTATCTAGTTCCAGAGTCAGCTACAGGTTCCATCAGCCCTCAGCATACCGAGCGCAGCACTTACACTAAATGCCAAATCCTGCATCATGCCTCCCATCCCACCGGTTTGAGCCATGATCTCTTCCGCTCCTTCACCACCCTCCTTTAACAAGTCTTGTATACTTCCATTGGGATCGATTTCCATGGCACTCAGATTTGTGAAACCCTCAATCAGTCTCGCCTCTTTACCAAATTTCTGGTTGAAGGCATCACTGAGGTTGTGTGCGGGGTCTGTAGAGATGAGAAGGACTGATTTGCGGACACGAGCAAGCTGGATCGCGAGAGAACAGGATGTCGTAGTTTTTCCAACACCACCCTTTCCACCAACGAATACCCAGCGAAGAGTTTTTTGATTGATTATGCTTTCCAGAGTTGGGGCAAGGTCATCAGAATCAGCGTCGATTGTTGCAGACATGGTGGTCGAAATTGGTCGTGGGTCGTGGGACTCGGGTGGTCAAGATACACAGAGTTACGCGACGATTCTATATGCGATGTGTGTGAAGCGGATGCTCAAGTCACGATAAAGAGTCTTGCCTGGGGTGTGTGTTCAAAAGCTGGCATGTGTGACGTACCAGATAGGCACATAGGTTTTGATGTGACCCTAAGGGACGGGCCCTAGACGATACGCTATCGCAACCTGGGCCTTCAAGTCCGACCCCTAGCAACCCTTCCCCTCGTTCGGCCCGCACTAGAGCTATGAACTGTGCCTCAAGAACCAGGATAGCTTCGTCTCCAAGGCGAAGATGTCTTCTTCATAAGTTACCCGTACAACCTCGATCCTGAGCTACATCAGGACTATCGTCCTTCCCTCAACTCAAAATGGAAGACGCTGGATTAAGTCTAGCAAACCGCTCTTCAATCCCTTCAAATGCACCAGCAGCTCCACCCAGAGACCCAATCACCTGCCACGTCCTCGATCTTGTCACAGGCCGTCCAGCTTCATCTCTCGCAGTTTCTCTCACTCTTCTTCGTCCCTACGGACCCTCCGCGCCATTCAAAGCCCTCACCAATACTGATGGCAGAATCATGAAATGGCACGGTCAGGATGGCCCTTCCTTGCAAGAGGTCCTGAAGAATCTTTCGGAGCATCCAGACGACAAAATGGTTTGGGCGTTGAACTTTGAGACTGGCGAATATTACGGAGAGGGAAACACCTTCTTCCCAGAAGTAGAGATTCGGTTCTTCGTGGCACCGAAGGAAGAGCACTACCATGTCCCACTACTGCTAGGACCATGGAGCTATACAACATATAGAGGGACCTGATGGTTCGGGGAAACAAATTGTCGAAGTCGACTTGAAGCAGATCATGTGACCCTAAGGCCACATTAGAAAGAGTGGGATCTTAATCCTTTATACATCCAATTTCTGGCATACTTTCGCAATTTTTCCCATCTGCATCCTTCGTGCATGTTTACCTCTGCGGTCGTCGTTTCGGATGAGCTCTCATGCAGGTCTCGCTTCTCCAAGTCAGCAACACTCTATCAGGGATGTCTATCGAGCTCTTTGGGAGCAGTTCAATCGCTACGACAGCCATGATATCGACCCGCATACAATCTGCACGTAATGATCACCTCACTTGATGAATTATGAGGCAAAGCAAGCAATGCAATGTCTCCCAGGAACAGGAAAAGGTTCCTGATACAGCGTCATTTGGCGCCCATATAGGCATTGAAACCAAGCGTAGCGAGCAGGGATTGACGGGCCGGTGCGAGTACTGGCGATATAAAAAGCTACTAGTGATGGTGCATCTTGCCAGAATCGATGCATCTTCCTGGTCATCAAAGTTTCGTACGAAATATTAGAGTATGGATCTACATGATACATTGAAGGACAAGGCTTACACAAGCGAGGCCACCAATGAAAAGCTAGCAAGCTGGCCATTTCGGATCGGCCAAAATAAAGTCAGTACGATTGTATTGTGCAGCTCGCCGAGAAGTTCAGTGATATCCTCTTCCAAATTCAGCCCTGTTCTACAGATGGCTCACATAGACGCATGGCTTGCCAAGGGCTTTGACGGGGCTGGCGAGGCGAAGCGAAGCTACTCATTGACTGAATGAGAGTTGTTTGTGTACTGATACTATTTCGTACCGAATGCCGAAGAATGCTTCATTTCTCGAACCCCTATACACAGATAGGGCGCGATACGAATCCGATAATGGGCTCAGAGTGCTATAAAGCCTTCGAAAATCATTGAGCGGTCATGTCGTCGCTATACCCAGCCCTCAATCCACGCGGCGCCCGATCGTATATATACTTTTCAGGATGCCCTCAGGGTCGAGAGATGGTACCACGTACACGTCCTACTTCGTTCCCGGGTATATGATCTCTCGTCAGGTGATGTTCAACAATGTCCATTATTTTCTAGGACCTTACGCCTCGGTGAGACCGTTCACGTATCAACAGAGAGAGGGCTACCTGATCAATAACCCGGGAGGACCGTTAACTAAGGTATTTGTCTACCAGGTTCTTCTCATAGGAGTCAGTGTAGTGGTCGAAGTAAACTGACTCGCTGAAAGAGCCAAATCGAGGATCTGCAGTACCTTTCTCAGCAGTATGAGCAGCAGGAGGCGGCGAGGATGGCTCGGGCCTCTGGTGCTATGAACTCGGCCGACTTTTACGTCAACAAGCCTATCCCGGTACAACAGCGACATCGTGAAGGAGCAGCACAGCTACGATGACATGTTGTCATCACATCATTGGTAATATAGGTCGCAGATATTCAACTGGACTCAGATTAGAGGGGCACTGGAAAGGATCTTCGAGCGTGGGGAAACTGTATGTATGCAATTTCGAGGGTAATTTTATCGACCAGCAAAGCGAGATCATACCGCCCGTAACATAGTAGAATGTGACCTTACCGTTTACCGAAAGTGCATCTTCGTTCACGATAACGCTCTGCTATCAACGAGCCTTCTAACACATCGACACTACTAGGCGGACCGGGAGAAACGCACGCATGAAGTCTCCACATACTCGAAGTCCAGCGACTCAAGGTCAAGAATACCTTAGGGTTATTGGCAAATACGCCCCAGATACCCGAGTGATCATGCTATACTCCGACACTCTGGTTACTTCGGCCACGATATTGAAGCTAGATTCTTCAGGATGTCCTGGGTTGCAAGGCCAAAGCATCAGGGATAGAGCATGGCGGAGGAAAGGAACGCGAGTCCAGAACACAAGCCACCTTCTATCGCCTGCAGATCGATGTTATTGTGTGGGTAATATACGACGGCGTTCGTCGATATTACTCACATTATGTCCTGATCTCACTGCAATGGATCCGCTTCCAGCCATAGTCCAACAAATCCAGTCACAGCAGAGAACAATTTGCGGGGCTTATCTACATCTTGTCCCAACTATAGGGTCAGTAACGACACCCGATCTAGACTTGGTAGTCAGAACAGCATGTAGCTGTAGCGAGTCTTGCCGATTTCCGGAGTCTAAGTGGGTGCATGAAGTGCATCCTCTACCGCCAAGGCCGTCTGCTTCACAAACAGCGCACGGTGAGAAGCGACTAGCATCAACGGTGCGTCTGCTTCACAAGCGTTGTCCTATCAAAAGATAAGTTTCTTCTTTGGAATTGATCCAACGACTGGCAAATATGCACGCCACGAACGAGGTTGATCCACCGACTTCGTCACTCTCCCCCACTTGGTTTCCCAATCGTACTTCTGGAGGAGACTTGGATATTTGTATCTAGGGCAGCGAAGAAGGAACCAAATCATTACGATAGGAAGACTGTGGTGGCCTTGCTCAGACTCTAGTGATACCCCATGTGTTCAGAATATTTTGTCGCCCCACAGCACAAAGAGATGACCGAGCTTCGGAGTCTCTTCGCCAACGACCAATCAAGATTGTCGAAGGCAAAAGACACATGGAACTATTGACAATGTGCGAGAGGTCATCGCCAACTTGTAGCTCTAGTTACGCAAAAGCGATTAGGGTCATGCTCCAGGCATGATCTCGTATGCTGTTCCACTCGAGATATTTCGCAACTTGATATCTGGAGCTTATGGATGAACAGCAGTACGAGCTCATCTGGCTCTCGTTGTGGACACTGTCTGCGATGAAGTTTTCGCACCCCGTCGTTCATTGGCGCTCTGAATACCTCTTGCTACCGAACCGTCACTGCCCACCTCTGTGCCAATGACGTGAGAACGTCGAAAACCAAATTCCTCCGGTCCTAATACTTTCCTGGCTTTGGAATTCTCCAATGGCAGGAGCTTTTGGAACGACCGTGTCTCCTACGTAGTAAAGAATGACCTTGGGTAGGATAATCCTCATGGTTGACATCATCCAGACTAGGTCAAACATCGAACAAACATTCGTCTTATTGGACCCATCCACGAACACTCTTCCTCATGCTGGCCATCCACCAAGCGATGGAAATGCGTAGGGTCTACCGCAGGAACCACAGTGTTCAACGAGGTTCGGAAATGCAAATATACTACCGAGCAATTGGTGAAAGATTATTTTCACGGTCGGCCAAGGAGATTGTATCTGCTAAATGTAGGTGCTTAAAGACCCCGATTGCCAGTGTCACTGACCAGCAGAGTCTCTCCACGCAAAGAAGAAGGACAACAAATATGACAGTGACTGACTCTCATCATAATATCTGGCCTCCAGATTCTTCCAACACGGTAACACCGTCTTCACCAGACGCATCTGTATCAAGATTCAAGACGCCGTTTCTGATGGGTAATGGAGATGATTCCAGTCTTACGGCAGTTGGCTTCGAAGGGATCGCCTTTGAGAGGGACGGGGTTGAGAATTCCTGGTTTAAGGCTATCGTGTCTAGCTTAGCGGTCGCAGGCACAAGGTCAAATTGTTGCACTATACCCCTTTTTCTTCATCTGAGCTTCGAGGAGGGTGTCTTTCTAATCGTCCGTAATGGGCTGGGGAGAGCCTATCAATGAGTCCTCAACGCCAATATTTCGTGAACCTCCACATTCTCTCCTATCAAAGCTCGCCATCCCAACGTACTCTAGGAAATATGTTAGGACTTTTCAATTATGCATTTGGATGCCAGTCAATTTCTCCGTGTCGGACGGGTTGATCGGCATCTAAAGCCGTCACTGTGTTCCATTTCTTCCGCATCCACTTCACCATTGCCACTGTCTTCGTTGGCATAGAAGTTCTAGCCCTGGCAGCAGAGAGGGTTTATATCACAATCTGGGATGCTGGAAATTCTAGTCTTTGCCAGGCTTTTCTGATGTTCGTTCAGAGTCACCCAAGTAGATTGTGGACGTCCCTTTCATCGAATTCATAACGAAGGTAATCCGAAATGCTTCATATTCTGCTATGTCTCTGTTGGTGGCATGATATATATTACACCGAAGCACACGGGATTCGACGCCCTGATTTCATAACGGCGATGATAGCTTGAGACGTTTACTACCTGCCAATGTTATTCGATTGATGGCTATGTCAGCTTTATGATTATGAATTGCCCAGGTCGCTAGATAGATATTGGGTGAACAAGATATGGACCTCATTCATCAATGAAAGGGACTCAGGGGAAGTTATGCATGGAGAAATTCGGAGCGAATTGCGAGTAGAATCTGCGAGCGGAATCATACGGCCGCTCTACTTCATCTGGGTTACCACACATGCAGGGACCACGTTAGAAATTATCGTGGGTATTATTGTGTGTGTGCGGGGTCTTGTTGTCTCGGTAAGCGAGAGGAAAAGAAGAAGTCGTGATATTACTTTACTACTAGTCGAGCACGGTATTATTGATATGATCGGCGTGGATGCTGATTGGCTAATCAAACTAACCCATCTCGTGCTGAGGCGGCCGTATCTCTATGCGGCTAGTGGCGAAATATCGCCTCGGATTTGAAAGCAATGTGAATCCCCCCCAGAAATTCTGTCATCGCTATGTCATTCAACCTCTTCCACCCACTCATGATTGATGAGCTTGCAGCCAACTCTGCGGCACAATCCTCAAACTCAGCTCTCATACCTTGGCTGTGTAGGGGCGGATCTACACTCAATCTTATGCGTATTTCAGGAACCCCTCCCACCATAACGTCATCGCTACCAGCGATCAGTGATGTCGGTGGCCGTCGCCCATAGGGAACCATCACACGTCGCCACGAGGTCATCGCCTATGGATGGTAAGAAGGGTGTCATCAAAATCGAAGGTTAGTCTCTTCATTGCATGCTTTGACATTGTTGTCGCGCCTCGACGGTCTCTGTACTTTTCACTTCTTATCAACACCTACCGCTCTACGGTGTACCTTGGCGACTCCGAGCCAAATCAATTAGCCATGGATATAACATGACTGATATATGAGTTGTAAGATACCACCAGAGACTCTAGTTCACAATTGACTGGACCGAGTACATCTCGGCGATCAGGTATGTGCATCTCAAATCAATGCGCCTGCTCCAGACACCTTGCCTTCGCCAGATTGCTTATCGCTCGACAGATCCTCCCCTTACTGTCAAGGAGCCTCCCACCCAGGTTGATAATAACAACACCAAAGCTCCGTCCAATGCGGAGGCATCACAGCCGCTTGCACCCCCACCGCGACCGCCGCCAGCTCAGCACAATACAGAGGAGGGAATAGATTACTTTTCAGGAGGTCACCATCATACCCACTTTGCTCGCGAACCAAATCCTTTCGAGCAATCATTTGGAAACCCATCATCAGAGCTCCCTGCCAATAAGTCACTGCTACCCTCGGTGGCAGCACTCGCGTCTCCAGCACCATTAGCAAGCGACGGACCGTCCGCAGGTGGCTACAACTGGGCAGGATCGTTGCGGTCAGGACCTTTGAGTCCTGCTATGTTAGGTGGGCCGGTCGGCGCTGGTCCTGGAGACTATTTTGATCCGTCGTTACGAGGAAGCTTTCCGTCCGGCGTGACACCAAACGAATCGTCATTGAGAACTGGCTTGACTCCTGGAGGTGGTGGTTCTATGTTCCCGGCGCCCAGCCCAAATTCACAAGCGCTCTATCAGCAGCTTGCGAGCGGTGGTGCTACCCCTAGTACGCTAGACTTTCATCGAACTGCCATGAGCGCTGCAGCCGTACAAAAGGGTCTAGGAGGAGCCAATGATACAAGTTCACGATTAGATGATAAGCGAGTACCAGTCGCACCCATGGATCCAGCACTACAGCAGCAACCCCAGCAGCCAACATTTGGCCAGCATGATAATGATGCTGCCAATGGTTTGTTTCTTCTTGCGCAAGCTGGCAATGGCGCACAATCCAATGGCCAGTTTGCCGTACCAAATTCAGCGACTTCCAACCTGAACAATCGAACCCATGAAACATCGCCCATCATGTCTTCGCGCAACAACGGGTCAATAGGAGGTCAAAGTGAAATCAGTGGAGAACTCTCCGACAGTGGCGATCAAGGCAAACCTACTACAAGAGCAAGGGGTAAACGTACCTCCGGTTCCAAGGTGGTAGCAACCAACGGAAAAAGAAAACAAGAAGAAACTCCTACGAAGCAATCATCTGCCAAGAAGCAGAAGAGTAATAACGTGGCCATGAATATAGATATAGATGGTATGGATTCGGAGGAGGAACAAGTCAATATTAAAGAGGAGGAATATCATGCAAATGGAAAGAAAATGACTGACGAAGAAAAGCGGAAGAACTTCTTGGAGAGAAATAGGCACGTTCCCTTCTCAGGCGTACTGGCATGGTCTAATTCATGGATAGGGTCGCCGCACTGAAATGTAGACAGCGAAAGAAGCAATGGCTTGCGAACCTACAAGCCAAAGTGGAGATTTTCACCAGCGAAAACGATTCGTTATCCGCCCAGGTGGTCTCCCTTAGAGAAGAGATCGTTGGCCTTAAGACCTTGCTTCTGCAACACAAAGACTGTCCGGTATCTCAACAACAAGGCCTGGGCGGCTACTTCCAGCAATCTCAGGAGTTCAATCCTCACGCAAATCCTTACGGTATGGGGATGCAAAACGGTCAGGGTGTGATGGCTGGCCAGAGGAGGTAACGACGCGCTACGCCCAGCATTGAGATTATATTACAGATCTGTTTGACAGTTAAAGCATGCTTGTTCAGCAGACGCCTGTATCATGCTTGTGATCCATCGTCAGGATTACATTAGCAGAATACATTACTGTATTAGAGGTGGGATGTGGATATCAAGATTTATGACCATTGTTTTTTTGGCATGACGGGCGTTTGTGCCTTGATAGGGCACATGTCCCTGGGCTTTCTATGGCGGCAAATTTTCTCTGCGATACGAGTAGCAGAGTCTCCCGTCGATGGTGTTCGTAGGAATGTGGAAAGCATCTGTGTTGTACATTTACCCCAAAATAAGCTCTCACTCTGAGGGTATATTTCCATCTATCATTGTGTGTATACCCACGTGCCATAGAGTGGAAAACATAAATTGATGGACCTGGACCTCTTCCTGCGTTACGTCGTGACCAGTGGACGCTCGCACTGTCGGATACGAAGAGCGGAATCGTTACAACATATATCTAGGCTCAGTTTCTCTTGTCATGAATCCACATTAGATTAAGTAGGAAGGTATGCAGAGTCTCGTTGTTCGAAGTTGGTTTATTGAAAGGTGATTGTTGAATAGGTGGAAGGGTACGGAGTAAGATCTTGATAGATCCAATGTTGCAACCACAATATCCATGGAATTCAACTCATAACGACACGACAAAACAAAGTACAAAGATTGTCGTTCTCTCACAGGATCCAGACCGAAATTGCAAGGTTCTAATGCGCTAACTTGATACTGGGAAACTCACATGCTTGAACTCGCTCCGTTCATGGCAATGATCTGGATTGGGGTCACTCATGATATATTGGATGTGTCCTGATGCTGCGAATTCGAGGCAAGCTGCTTTATTCCCTATGAATGTGAACGAAAAGGAGAAACGTCGTGGAATATGGAGCATGATAACGACATACACTCATCAAGCTCATACCCTTTCACATCCAATCCTTTCCTCAAGCACCCTCTCATACTCACCCACCTTCACCCCTCCAGCACTCCACAACATAATCGCCTTGACCCTAACCTGTACCGAAACCCCCACCGACCCTCCACCATCCCCCTCTCTCCTGCCTTTCATCCTCCTTCCCCCTTCCTCAACATACCCGATAACATTCACCCACGCGCCCACCTCCATATCCTCTCTCCTCAGCCCTTCCAACAGCAACGTCACGTCCACCATGGCGATTGCGTTGCCCGCAGATGGAGGTGGATATGCGTGTTGGAGCGTGAGTGTGCCAGAGGCGAGGGCGTAATGCGTGACACAGCCTAGGAAGCGGACTTTCGAGCCCGTGGGTAAGCTGGGAAGAGAGGATAGGAAGACGAGGGTGCTGGCGAGGGGGCCGTTGCTCATGGTGGCGAGGAAGCCCTAGTGCATGCGCATAATAGAATCTCCATGTTATGACCTTATGAGATTCTTCGTAAAGTAATCGGCGGAGGAGGAGGGAATGTTGGTCTCTATCTACACGTGACTAGAGTAGACCAATTGAGAACTAGCGTAGATGTCATAGGCCTCTTCAACTCAACCTGACCATATTCTCTAGTACACAAGGCAGCTGCTCAAACGACTTCACACGATCCGCCATACACGCCTTTTCCACAATTCTATAGCAAATACTAACCAACTCTTACGCCACGCCAGCCGTCTTACGTCCAATAGAATAGCGACCAGGCCCGTAGCAGCAACCTCTTCGGATAAGCCCGACTTCGACGCTTGACCTGCATTGATGTGCAGCTCCTCACAATAAACCGCGCTCTAAGTACTAGATACTGAAGGAGGGGGTGGGTGTACGAAGCCCAGATATAGGGTCTCTGAGCCCAAATCAATCAACACCATGTGGGGCGCCTGGTTCGGCGGACAGTCAGCGCAGAAGAGGAAAGATGCACCCAAGAAAGCCATACTGGACCTGCGGCAGCAGCTCGACATGCTGCAGAAGCGAGAACGGCATCTGGAAAATCAAATGGCAAAGCAGGATGAGATAGCGAGGGAGAATGTCACTACGAATAAGACCGGTGGGTAGCCTCTACCTCCAGCTTTTGGGACGTCTAGGAATACGTACAAGAAAACAGCTCTAAGATTACGGGATCTGTGATGTTTGTTTGAGAGCTGACTTGGTTTTGCGTTCCCATCATAGTTGCCCGCAATGCCCTGAAACGAAAGAAGCAACACGAGCACTCTCTCGAGCAAACGAACGGCCAGATATCCATGCTCGAACAGCAAATATACTCCATCGAATCCGCAAACATCAACCAAGAAACACTGGTAGCCATGAAGAATGCCGGCAAAGCCATGAAGGAAATCCACGGCAAGATGACCATGGAGGATGTGGATACTACAATGTACATATCGCCCTTCCCCCCTATACTATCTTATTTCATCACTTCACTCCCAAGAAAGCCTCTACTAAAACCCAACGCAAACGCAGGGAACAACTCCGCGAACAACACGAACTGACCCAAGAAATCGGCAACGCCATCACCTCCATGCCCATTACCGAACCCATCGACGAAGACGAACTAGAGGCCGATCTCGCAGCACTGGAGCAGGAGAACCTGGACGAGAAGATGCTGAAGACGGGTACGGTGCCGGTGGCAGATAGCTTGAGCCGGATGCCAAAGGTCGCCAATGGGGAACGTGAGTCCAAGCCCTTCTTTGTTGTTTGTGAGTGAGTGAGAATATACGCTGATGGGGGGATATGTAGTCGCGGGGAGGAAGAAAGTACAGGTGGAAGAGGATGATGAGGAGGAGGAATTACGACGGTTGCAGGCGGAAATGGCAATTTAGAATAGCCCTGCCTTGGCGCTTGTGTTTGCATGTGCCTACAGTCTTCTTTCCGGTCAAACCAAATTCAGTCCTACTTACGTCTTTGATCACTGACCTGCCGTGAGGCTTGGTCAAATGGTATGAAGCATGAAGAATGAGCACGGGTCTTTATACAATTCAATTGGTTGCATTGCATGTCAGAGGGTTGGCGGTGGAGTATACAGGGCGTTGGAACTTCACTCTGTCTGCGAACAATGCAGTACGATACTTAGATGAATTGGAGGGGATGTCTATAGCTAATAAATACGTAGACTCAGCTCCATTTAAGCTATATCTTCGCTTGCGATATTTCAGGGTCATGATTCCCTCATGCTGCCATGCCCTCATATTCCTCCTATGCATGCAGGTTATCTAATATGAAAAAGCGTAATCATTCATGAAAAGGGGGTATATGTTAGAAGCAATGGAGCAAGAACCCAAATTATTTATGGGAAGATTCCACTCTCAGCAAAACGAGTCAAGTGGCTATTCTTTTCGCTCCTCGCTGGTCCTCAGGTCCCAAGCCATTCATGTCGCTGTCCGAAGGCCGCTTGGTGCCGCGACTCGGTTCCGTGGCCTCGATGCCGCAAGATGCGGATGCTGCAGGAACAGTGCCGTTGGCAAGAGCGATTTTCGCCGCCTTCTCGGCTGCGATGGCGGTTGCCGTTGGAGTCTCTGGGTTCTGAGTGCTTGCATTAAGGCTAGGAGTCGCATTGGTCGGTGAAGTCGAGTGAGGGGACTGTTCTTTCGCCTCTGTGTTCTGCTTGCTCAAGTCCCCAAGCATAGCAGAGAAGATCTTGATGATGGTCCTCTCGTCCGGGTTCTCTTCGCCAGGTAGACTGGACTTGTCTTGGGTACCGAGGACACGATTGATGGCAGAAGTTACTATGATCTCGCCTTGAGCTTTGTCATCCATGTTGTTGATAAGCGCGTGTTTGAATCTGCTCACGGCTTGATTGACATCTTGTTGGAGGTTCACGTCGTTTGGCGCTTCGAGGGAGACTACGGAAAGTGCAGATGAAGTATGAGGTTGTTGAGGGATAGGAGACGGTAACTTGTATGGCCCGGGACTGTTGGACTGTTGGTGATCGCCGGATCGTTGAGAGGTTGGCGGCTGTGAGAGGGGTGTTGGATAATGACTCTTAGCTCCATTTGTCTGCGGGAGTTGCTGATTCTGTGGAGCTGTATATGAAGCAGCTGGTGGGGGAGTGGACTGATACGGGGAGCGGTAGGTTGACTCGCTCTGAGCACTGACAAGCGGAAGAGGAAACCCAGGACGTGGCGGCGGTGGATATGGCATACGACCTTGTTGCATACCAGCATGCAATCCATATGGGCCTTGCGGCATGTGACCGTTGGAGGGAGGCATGCCAGGGTAAGGATAAGGGTGCTGCATCATTGGATTTGAAGGGTAGTAATGCTGCTGAGGCACGTGCGGCGGAGGCGTCATTCTTCTCTTCTTCTCCTTTTCAATAGAGATCTCAGGTACTAGGCCCCACATCCACCCTTTGCCATCTCTTTCGATCTTGGTGAAAGCGGGGTGTTGTGAGAGGTTGTGACGAACCGAGGACTGCCAGCCTTGGGTTTGCACACGGAGTTTGTAGTACGGATATTGTCGCTCAATGGCGCGATATATCTGAGGCAGCGACATCTGGCCAGTCTTCGAATTTGTAAGTGCGTCATGGATGAGGACGACGTAGGACGCCTGTGGTTTGGCAAGCTGTTCCGGTGTCATTTTCGACTCATCGAAGACGGGGGAAGGCGATCTCGGCGGCTTGGCTGGTTTCTTCTCCTTTGTTGGCTTTGGTGGTAGCGTAGCTGTATATCCTTGTTCAGGTGGGACCGAGTCTGTATGCTCCGTGCTCTCACGGACTGCCTGGGGATCCTCCGTGCCTCCCGCCCTAGTGCGCTTGACATACTTCCTCCTCCCATTAGGGCGAACTAAGCTCTCCTGCTGTCTCAATTCTGTAGACTCTTTACTGTTCTTCCCATTAACCAGCACGGCCTTTCCATCCGCTTTAGCTTTGGCCTCTTCTTTAGCCTGCCTTGCCAGCAGTGCTTGTTCTCTTTTAGAGATAATGCCATTCTTCGGGGGTCGACCCGGGCCTTTACGCTTTGTCGCAACTGGCAGTGGCGCTTCTGTCTTCTTCTTCGCTTTCCCTCGAGTTCGGGAAAGCTCGAGTCCCTCGTCCTTTTCTTGCTTGACCCTTGGCATATTCTTGCCTTCGCCTTCACCCACCATGTCCTCTTCGCTCTCTTCTTCGCCACTCTCTGCCATGTCAAGGCTCATTCTTTCACCGGCTAATCGATCATCGCCCATACCCATTGCCATGTCAGCACCAGTCTCACCTAATGGAACATCAGGTAACACAAATCGGATACCCACTCCCCCAATCTGGATCATACTGCCGTTGACAAGAGGGACCACATCCTCGGGAGGGTACCAATGCTCGTCGATGAAAACACCATTGCGTCCCATGATGTCCACTTGAAAAAGATTGTCTGTGAAATTAAAAGCTATCCTGATGTGTTTTCGTGAGATACTCTTATGACCTGGAGCATTCCCATCAGGCATAGTAGGTGGATGTATCGGTATCAAAGGAACTAGGTCGGGCGAAGGCATTGGTGCTTCCATAGCAAATCCGTTAATCGCTTCCGAGTGGTTCATCAGCGAGGCCATTGCTAAAGCGTTGTAATCGATTTTCTGCTCTTTATTCCTCTGTGGGGCAACTTGCATCGGGTTTTCACGAGATATAGGCCGGGACGAAGAGCTCCAAGATTTGGACTTCTTCCTCTTGGACTTCTTTCCAGAATCCGACCGATGATGATTGACAATGATATCCTCGTCTTCACCAGCAATACTGCTTTGTATGCTCCGACCGTCTTGTTTTCTAGATCTCTCCGACTTTGTTGATCCACCTCTGCTTGCACTTCGCTTTTCCAATTTGGGCGAAGACCCTCCCCCTGCGTCTAATTCCCTCTCAGAGGCCTCACGAGCAGCTTGTATGTCTCTTCCAAGTTCCACAGCATAAGTGTTCATGTAAAATTGGCCGTCCTCAAACTCGAGCTTAGCGAATGCTTGAATTTGAGGTTCTTCTGATCCTGCAATCGACTCGGCAGGATGTTGCTGTGAAGCTCCATAGGTCACATCGCTGTGTTGACTTTGTCTCCAACTTGCGGTGGGTTCGTCCTGAAATTGTTGGTTGATAAGATCTGGGGAAGAGGCATTCCCTTGCTCTGCAGAGGTACTACGCGCCAACCCTGAGATCGAAGTACCATGAATGCTGTCCTTCATATTTGCATTATCGTGAGTGGCTGAGAAGTGTTGCGAGCTTGGGCCATTCGTACTTGGTATGGGTACTACGATGGACGCTGCTGACAATTTGAGCGAGACATCATCCAAAGTTTTCTCTACATTCCCATTTGGTAGGTCCAAAATATCTGAAGTCTGTTGAGCAAGCATTTGTAAATCCGATAAGGCTGCAGGATCGTCCATTGATATCGTATCTGATGGTCCAGGTATTAACATTTGCTGACCATGCTCTGATGCAGTGCTGCTTGTACGCAAGTTCGAAGTTAAATCTTCCTCCATAGATTCTGATCAGGTCGCCTTCGCATCTTTTTTGAACGGTAAAAACGGCGACCCGCGCTGAGCTCACGGCACACTTTTGAATTTTTGGCCCTCAGAGTAGCAAAGTAAGATCCAAAGCGAGTGTTGTCCTTCTCCATCGCGAATGAAAGTGTCATATCGCAGACCTTTCAGGAAGAGGTGCGTCGGAAATCTTGGCATTACTAGTGCAGATCATCTAGAATAGTCCCAGAACTAGCGTGAATTAGCACGAATACCTCCATCGCCACAATAGCTTTACTATCGCTCCATTCCATAGTCATGCCGTCAAAGCCTCGCATTAGGAAAGCAGATTCAAAGGCTACAACGCGGGGTTCGCCTCATGCATCTACGTCGTTGCCAAATTGGCCGTCGCTACAGCCTCTGATTCCTGCTACAGACCTAGCTCTTGAAACATTGCTGCAAGACCAAGTCATTGTCATCCCTAACCTATTTACAGCTACGTTATGCAATAGCTTTGTTTCCTTTCTGTCTAATCTGTCTCTGATCACGACTCCTGTGCAACCCAAGAAAAGGAATGCCCTCAGAATCAACGACCGCATCCATTTTAATGATCCCGCTTTCGCCGAGCAGCTCTGGACCTCAACTGCGCTCAGGGAACTTGTAGCTAGGCCAACAAAGCATGACCTGCATGGAGAATGGGCAAGTGGAGATTCAAAGCAGCTCTGGGGTGGTGAAGTTTGTGGATTAAACCCGAGCATAAGAATCTATCGATATGGTACTGCCCGTTCTCTTCATGTTTCTTTAGTATGAGTTGCGTGTTGACTTCGTAGTAGTGCCAGGCCATTTCTTTGGTCAACACTGTAAGTCTTGACCAGCAATCTTTTCTTGAAAACATTAGAGTGAAATAGGTACTTCGTTTGGCATTCCTTTCGCCCTCTCTCCCAATCGTTTATACCATGATCTCACCTCTGTTGAATCACTGCAATGATGATCGCTCTGTCTATTACGTTCCACAGACTTTGCCTTCTCTATGGTCTTGTGGCTCTACAACTAGGTGCTTTACCCAGCTCCACTTCGAGTCTTCTTGTAGATGCAAACAAAGCCAACTACCTTGTCCCGATTCAACAAGATCAACGCTATCCGAGCCTATTTCATTCTTAGTGTAGTCAAGAGCAGCCGTTATTACCGCTCTGTGGGCATTACTAGGCCACTTTACCAAGCTTCCTTCATCTACCCCTGCGCTCTTGAACCATGGTAATGGCTAAGACAAGAAGGGTGTTGGCAGGAACGTTCCATGTGCTTTTAGAGACGTCAGAAGCTTGGAGGTTTTTATTTGCTAACAACTTCTCAGATGATGAATCCAACGTCATCACTCTGCCAGGAAACCCGCCCATATCTGCTCAAACAACTTGGACATTACTCATCTATCTTACAGAGTGCATTGGCGGAGAAACAGTATTCTATCCTGAGGTTGGTCCTGCGAGGAAATTTTCGGGAAAATCAAGCGATTGCACTAAGCCTGTCGTCGTGGGACCGGAGGTCGGAACAGCTCTTTTACATAAACACGGCCAAGACTGTCTCTTGCACGAGGGTCGAGAAGTCAAGGAAGGAGTCAAATGGGTCATACGAAGCGACCTCTGCATAAAGAGATGAACGTATAGCACCCAATGGGTGCAGTAATGGCATTATCATCAAGCATGTGAAGACGCTATGATGAGCCCTCGATCTCCTTTACCCTTTCGAAAACTTTGACAAACGCTTCAGCGTCTTGCGCACCGCCGATTTCATACTTTCCCTGAAGCACGAAGTTTGGCACTCCACTCACGGCTCTCATCTGCGCCTCTGTCACCTCTTTATCCACTTCACTCGCTCCTTTGTCGGACTGGAGCCAGTCTGCAACCTCTTCCTCAGGTAACCCAGCCTTGACACCCGCCTCTCTCAGCACGTCGTGGCTTGTTATGTCCTCTTCCTTCTCGAAGTAGCTCGTGAATAATTCCTCCACGACCCTCGTCTGCACTTCCGGGCTCTTAGTCTTGCCCAGCTGAATCAATCGATGAGAATCTCGGGTGTTTCCTATTTTACCACCAAACTTGAAGTCTATGCCAACGTCCTCTCCCACCGATGCCAATCGTTTGAAGATCATCTCTGCTTTCCCGTCCCCAAACTTCGACTTGTAGAACTCATGCTTATCGATGCCCTTCTTGGGCGCCTGTGGGTTCAGATAGAAAGGACGCCATGTCGTCGAGAAGGTGTCGTCGGAGTTGGGATGGGCAGCTTTGTAGAGGGAGATGCCGCTCTCGAGTTTCTTCTTGCCGACGTAACACCATGGGCACACTGTATCAGAAACGATACTGATATCAAACGCGGTCATCCTGCGAAGGTAAGACGCCAGATTCAATTGATGTTGATGTTTTTAGCTGTTGGATTGAAGTGTACGTACAAACTCATGAAAAGAGATTGCCCACATAAAGTGGGCTTTTATAAGAACCTTCCGAGACCCCTGGATGATTATCAATTTTCAAAAATGTATTCACCATCCTCGGCGTCCGCCTCGGCAAGTTTCGGCATCTCGGCAGCGGCGACTATCTCACAAATCGGAGTACTGTCTGAATGGGTTGCTTATCACGCTCTGCCAGCGTACTAGGTGATCTCTCATTGCGTGTGTACCTCTCTAGAATACATTGATCAGCCTTGATGCCAAGCACCAATGACAAAAGACAGATTGTCAGCGAGAAGTGGGTGGTGGTTGGCACACTGGCTGGATCACTTGCGGATACTCAGCAAGGGCCACTCGATCAGATATTTTATAGGCGGGCTTGTGCGCCATGGCGGGAGTAGATGGAGCCTCCGTGCGAGACCAAGGATGTATGGCTACGCACTCTGCCCATTTATATCTGCTGGATTTTGGAAATGATGACCTGGACTCCCGAGTATAGCAAAATGTCTTATATACTACTTCTTCTACTTTGCTTAACATCAAGATCACTTTCTGTATCAGTCCCTACGTCAACTTTTGTAATACCATCGAATTTCTCGTCCCGTGAACCTGCGCTCTCTTCACTTTTCCCCTACCGGTACGACATTCCGAACAGTCAACTCCACCTAAACATCGGCTTCGGTCCTCCCAGTCAGCGTCTTGACTCCGGGGAGCTCCGCAGCTTACTCCTCGCCGCCCAAATTGTCGCAAGGAGGGGAGCCCGAGATCATGGAAGCAGTTGGCCTTTACCATCACCGACCGGTGTTGGAGATGTGTTCCATTACTCCCTTGGTGCCGGGATTACAATCTCGATAACTGAAGGCCATTATGCCGTTACATGGGGGATCCTAGAAGACGTATTGAGAGGATTAGAGAACTATCTGGTTGATGGCAAGAGACCGTATCATACTAGGTTCGAATTCACGATTGCGAGTATGCCTATTTTTGGTTTTGGCACTGTGGAAGGAACAGGGGCCGTGGTAGATGAGCGCTAGGTAGCATTGGGAACAAGATCCCACTCCTAGCACCGACCAATCGTTTGGGGTCAACGGAGTCCTACCTAGGGCTTACTAGTACAGTGCAGTACTACCTTATGTTGGAATGCAGGTTCACCAAATCATTGACCCTCGGATAAAAAGATTTGCAACCTATAAACAATACATTACCGTCACTTTTCAACAATTTTATATGTGCACCCCCTGGATCCTTGTTCGGTATTATGTCTGTTATCTTTCGGTGTCCATAGGCCCTGACAGAATATTTTCTTTCGACAATTTGAGCAGTACCTATTCAGCATGGCCGATGCCAATGGCACTTTCTTCCTCACTGGAGCGAACGGTGGGCTAGGGGCAAACGTAGTCTCTCAATTTCTCACATCTCCATTTGCAAGTGCAAACAAAGGTTTATTCGCGGTTCGCAACTCCTCATCGGCCGCAACAGTAGTGCAGATCCTCAAGAAGACCGAAGATCAGGATGCTCACGAGATAATTGCGCTTGACCTCGGTGACCTCGCAGCCATCCGTGCTACCGCAAAAGATGTCAATCGCAGGGTAGCATCGGGCGACATTCCTCCTATCCGAGTGCTTGTCTTGAACGCGGCGTTGCAGCAAACACAGGGCCAAAACTTTACTACAGATGGGTTCGAAGGGACTTTCGCCACTAATTATCTAGCGAACTTTTTGTTGGTGCTACTGCTATTGAAGAGTATTAATAGGGAGAAGGGACGAATTGTGATAATATCGAGCTGGACGCATGACCCCAGCCACCCGCTCAACCAAGGTCACATCAAAGATGACAGCCATAGAACTATCTGGAGAGACCCGAACGTCCTAGCCAAATCGCCAGAGAAGGATGCGAAAGGTGACGAGTACAGTGCGGGCATGAGAAGATATGGGATGTCCAAGACATTATTGGTCATGTTTGTGTATGTCAACTCAAGATATTTTACCCAGAATCTTTCGCTTACGTCTCAGGTATGAGCTTCAACGTCGTCTTGAAGGAACTGAATACTCGGATATCTCCGTCCTTGCAGTAGATCCGGGAGCCATGCCAAATACAAGTCTGATTAGAGAGTCATCGTGGTTCCTACGATTCATGGTTCACTGGATCGCGGGCGCCATCACACCTCTGCTCACCTATCTGGTATACGTTCCAGAAGCTCTCACCTCACTCCATTCCTTACGCCTTTGACTTTTGCTTCGAGTATCTGGGGCATATGGCTTCGGCCGTCTCATCTTAGCTCCAGAAGACATTTGCTGATACGGAATCATGAATTAGATGCCGAATGGATGGTTCCGGACTCCATACAAATCAGCTACAGACGTTTTGACCGCCAGCTTCGACGAAGAGACGCTGGGAAAACATCCCAAGACCGTTTACCTTAACGGCAGTGCCCGTGCAGAGACGAGTCCTGAGGCCAGGGATGAGTCGAAGCAGAAGCAGCTTTGGGAAGCAAGCGTGCGACTTACGGGGCTGAAGCATGGGGAGACCGTACTCGACTTACAGTAAGACCATGTAATGTTGAGCCAGTCACGGCGACGATATCAGCACTCTCTCTTGAATCTATCTCAAGAAAGGTAAAACAAGACTTTGTGACTGGTCCTCCGTTACAATCACAATCCTATGTACTCAGTATACTCCCAATCGAGCAATCATTGGCCGAAAATTGTGATATGAGATGCAATGCGGTTCTTGGTGAGATGGGCTCATCTCCATTAATCACCGGGCTTCCTTCCGTCAATATCGGCCTTGACGTTAGATCTACGCTGTGCAAACATATCTTGTACGGATTCTGCCCATTCCCTTCAACCTTGACAGGGAGAAACTTTACGCATGTCGTATTTTTCAAGGTAGTAGTGCGGCTAATTCTGCAACATACACTCGCTTTTCTGCACCCTCGTTGCCTGGCGTCTCAGCCGGATCGTTGGCCAATGAGGTCACCTTGAGCCAGGTACTGGAGATGGTGGTGGACATTATATATGTTATGGCTGGGCTTCCTGGATGGAATGTCTTGAGGGCTAGTGGAGGTCAAGGATGGGAACAGTATGAGTTTTGGGCTGTAGTATTATGGAATGGTTATGGTAGAGAGCGATGAGAATTATGATCCTGCGTATGACTAGGAAGAGGCTCCTGTTTGATTATTGTGATATCGGCCTCTGCTGGTATTGATATCATAAGGCCTGGGAAGTAGCAGATAGTCACACTTTTTCCTCCATGAAGATGGACGCCACCCATTGCTCAAGTCCTCCGCAAGTACCCGAGGAGCAGTGGTCCTACCTTGGTTCTACTCAGCTCATTTTCATGTTTCCGAACCGAGGTCTTTGCAGAGCAGGACTTCTAGAGGGCTTTACCTAGTCTTCGAACGGGACGGAGCTGAATTGATCGCTTCTTATCAGTATTGCGTTTGTGACAATTTGGTAACAACGAGCCCGCTGCATGAGGATGTAAGTTGTGAGCGCTCACTATGTCCTGAAGCCACTAAAAGCTTTTTTGTAGTGCGAGAGGAAGCTGTTGATGTTCTCTTTCATAATTGACGTCTCTTGGCTGGTCTCCGACCCTGCTGTTGGAGAAGAGGTTTCGTGAAGCTGAAACGGATATCTATGGGTGCACCCGGTACACTCTTTGATCGTGGCCGTCTCCCCTTTCATCCGAGGTAAATTTCTGGAGCGACGGGGGCACGAGGATCTAACTTCGAATGACTGCTGTTTCATCGCACCAACTTGAACCTCTAATGAGAGGTACTATTAAGAGAAGCATTATATCAAAGTACCATCAATCTCGTTGGTCTCCACCTTTGGCATCCAGGCATTGCGGTGAACTAGTTGATTCGCCAAGTAGCGTTGATTCCAGTGGCCAGGAAGAGAAGATGGCAAACACTGACACGGACCTCAGACGGGCTGGCCTGACCTTGTAAGCGGCTATAAGCTCCCTGAGATTCTCTTGATATGCCATGATACAATGTTAACATCCATGGAATGCTATCTCGCACTATTGATATCACTATGCTCACCTCCACGCCAAGCCTTTTCCCCACCGTTACTACCTTAGTCCCTACCGACATTCTTTGCTTTCGCTCACAATTCTCGGGTTTGATTGCCATGTGGAGCTCTTTTATAGTCTCAACGTACATAATCGAGATCAACGAGCTACCGAGATCCAAGACATGTCTCTTCCAACAGCCAATAAGTAATTCATGATGATTGCGTGCAAAACCATCCATCGAGTTGACAGTTGGCAAGCAAAGCGCAATCCGTCGATCACTGCCCAACCCATACTGGCGTCACCCTGTAATCTTCTGCAATTGGCAGATCCAGGTCGGAGCAATCGCCTTCGCCTCCTGATTCGCGCTGAGGAGAAGGATCTACCGGCCATGGTAACCCAAGAAGGCAACGGGTAACCAGGTTCAGTCGCTACCACTTGTGCGCTAAGCCAGATTAGCGGCAGCGCCGTTTTCCTGTTTTTTTCGAGACTCTCACCGATCGATCGCAACTCCGCTTGCCAATTCTAATTCGCATCAAAGATGTTGCTTCACTGACCTTCTCGACCCAACCACACAATACGAGTATAACGGCAAACGTACACAAATGCAGGCGGATGTGACTGCTGAAAGGAAAAATGTCGACACAATCGCTGGCTGGGCGAGCACGGCTTTCGTCTCCTGAAGCAGGGACGCCTCATCAACGCGCGATACCAAAAACTACCTCCTACTCACAGTTCTTTTCTAGCGAAAATCTATCTTCATATCCCGAATCTCGCAATCAACGTCCAAGGGTCTCTGTCTTCGAGGAGCTCGACGTGGATGCCATGCCAGAGACGCTCAGTGGTAGACCACAAGAAGATTTAATGAATACAATTCGACCATCGCGACGGCTTCACACGGATTCTTTCAGTTCAGTACAGAGTGATGATTCCTCATATAATGACGAAGGATCAATATCGACAGACAAATCACAGAACAGCTGGATAGAGTCATGGCATGCCTTCTCTTCATCACGGCTCATGATGCTGTCTCTCATACTCCTTGTCACCATGCCATTGCTTTACGATACACCATTACTTGGAAAGGCTGGGCCTAGTATGTTTGGAGCAACAGCTGGTATTATCAAGACCTCGACGGTTCAAGAAAGGGCGTTGGTCGATGGAAAGTCCGTTGTGTCTAGAGCCAATACTGACACAAGCGTGTGCAAACGGTGGAGCCAACAAAGTGCTCTTGTTAACGGAACTCTATACCTTTACGGTGGGCGTGCCACAAAAGATGCTTCTCAGTCCACCAAGGAATGGAACAACAACTTCCTTACCATTGATGTGACCAAGTCATGGGACATCTCATCTCCTATCAATGCAGGCCTCCCTCAGCCATCTGGCCCGCCGCCAGTAGCCAACGGCTACCTGTGGAACTCGTACAACTCGTTGTTCCTCTACGGAGGCGAATTTCAAGACCAACCCGCCACGACTCCAGTACCATATTCCTTGTGGGAGTATAGCATATCGAGTGCGTCGTGGATCGAACACAAGAACCCGCAGTCTTCCAATGGCAATAATAGTGATGGTGGCAATCAGCCAATTCTAGGATCTGCTGAAGGGGCTGGGGTAAGCGTACCGCAGCTTGGTAGGGGCTACTACTTTGGGGGTCATCAAGATGCGTTCACTACACCAGGATGGTCGGTACAAGTGTATACACTTTACCTCAAGTCACTACTGGAACTCACATTCCCTGGTTATACTAACAACGGTGTGCAAGGCTTAAATGGTGGCAAGCTTGCCGGTAAGGACGGTGTATGGCGGAACATCACTCAAGGGGGTATCCAAGACACAGCCCTTTTTCCGAGTAGGGCAGACGGTGCCCTGGTATATGTGCCTGGCTATGGCGTCGACGGCATCATTGTGAGCATCGGAGGTGGGAATAATGAATCATTCGTGAGTATAGCCCGACTTAAGAAATGAACGTTGCTTCGCTAATGACTATACTCTTTCCAGACCGAGCAGATGAATGTGATAGACGTGTACGACATTGGCACCTCTAAATGGTACAAGCAATCCACCACTGGGAAATACCCGATCCTGCGTGTCAACACGTGCGCCGTAGCAGCATCCGCCCCTGACGGCTCCAGCACAAACATTTACATGTTTGGTGGTCAGAACCTTATTCCTTTTGGCAATCAAACCCAATATAGCGACATGTGGATACTTACCATCCCATCTTTCACTTGGATCGAGGTCGACACGTCTGGGCAATCAGTCCCAGCAGGGCGTACAGGTCACACCTGCAACATTTGGGATGGGCAGATGGTTGTAGTCGGTGGTTACACTGGCCCAACAACCAATGGCCTAGGCTGTGATAGCGGTTTTTACGTCTTCGATACAACAAAGCTCGCTTGGGCGAACAACTTCAACGCTTTGAGTGGTAGCACTCCACAAAGCCAGCAACCTGCTCAAGCCAAAGATTCGGCTGCCTTGGATGGAAGCTATGGATATCAAGTCCCAATTGCTGTTCAGTCTGTTATCGGTGGCAAAGGCACAGGTGGCGCTACCATTACAGCGCCTGCCCAGAAAGCCACAGAAGGACCTCTCGCGACTGGCAAGCCAATTACTTATACAGTAACAGGGGCGGACGGTGCTACTGTGACAGAAACCGGCACCGCGTCTAGCGGTTCTTCCAGGAAGGGCTCCAGTGGCCCTAACATCGCTGCAATCGTAGCAGGTGTCGTCGCAGGCTGTTTCGCTGTTCTAGCCGCATACCTGGGCTTCTGCGCCTGGGTCTACCGCCGTCAACTCAAACTTTACAAGAACCACGTCGCTATGACGCAGCGCGCTGCCGCTGCAGGTGGAGGCGAGAAAGCGGCTTTCCTGGGTGCAACGTCCTCCGAAGGTTCCTCGGCGGGCCGAGGGAAATATTCAACTGATCAGAGCAGTCGCAAAGCTGGAAGCCAAACTGGAAGCACGCCAGGGAATAGTGGGTGGGGACCTGCACCGCCAATGCCATATGGAGCGTCAGTCGGTATGAACAGCACAGCCAATTCTAGCACCGAGGATATGATTGGGGAACCGAGCTTTGTCGGTGTGCTGCTGAATCCGAGGAGGAGCTTAAGGGTTGTGAATAGAGACTGAGCTTTGGATGTCTTTTGATGATTGCGACTCTTCATGTCTTTTCGCCACGTTCGTAAATTTACCTTACGTATCACACCCAACCTTTTTCGACCAAGCAAAGCAAACATTTATGGGCTAGAATATCCCTATCCAACAAAAGAAACTGTCGCCAGTATATACGAAGTGGTGGAACCTTGGACAGAAGGTTTGCTCCACTAGATACCATTTTGCTGCGTTTCTTGGATTGAAAGTGTGGCGTCCTGGGGTTCAATTGGAAATCGGACGGCAGTTAATGAACGTAAGTCAGTCAGAGTAGTGATATATGGTAACGGCAACTTTTTGATCTTGGTTTTGTTACCGAAGCACACACAGCGCTCTCGGGCGTTTTTGAGCCATGTACATATTCCATACGGTGTTGAACAAGAATATATGGTACTACCTACTGAATGAAGTTTGTGCATGATATTGTGGAGAGGAGAGGGGAGTTTATATTGTATATTCTATATATGTATGGAGTATGGGGTTTGTTATATGGGATTTGCAGTAAGGACAATATTTCTTTTCTAACATTAGGTTTCTTCTCGGTGAGTCTGTTCATTAG
>JAABUX010002547.1_pt1 | contig 25556 bp, 26 predicted proteins | sample 5561851 | NCBI WGS metagenome assembly JAABUX01 (sample SAMN10711883, study PRJNA513361) | rock metagenome | isolation source: Antarctica rocks | place: Antarctica: Victoria Land, Richard Nunatak red sandstone | collected 2016-01-03 | reverse complement strand
GCCGATCCACCTCTACGTCCGCTGCCGCCATCACCGCCATCATGCCTCCTCGCGTCAACACCCAGACACGAGAAGGGTTCGCCCAAAGCACAGCGAACCCTACCAACAACACCCCAAAGTACTACTAGACTGCGCGCAATGGCGATCGAGGATCGGCCGCTGACTCGGGCGGAGCGCTGGGAGCGGGAGAGCTTCGCGTCGGGGGGCCAGCGTGACGTGCCCTTCGAGACCCAGGGCGGCATTCCGGTCAAGCCGCTCTACACCGAGGAGGATCTGCCGGCCGGGGTCGGCGGTCCCGACGACCCGATCGGTCTCCCCGGCGAGTATCCCTTCACCCGCGGGGTCTACGGCTCGATGTACCGGGGCCGGCTGTGGACCATGCGCCAGTTCGCGGGGTTCGGGACCGCCGAGGAGACCAACGAGCGCTTCCACTACCTGCTCGAGCACGGCCAGGGAGGCCTGTCCACCGCCTTCGACATGCCCAGCCTCATGGGCCACGACTCCGACCATCCTCGCGCCGAGGGTGAGGTGGGCCGCGAGGGGGTGGCGATCGACACGCTGGACGACATGCGGACACTCTTCGCCGGCATCCCGCTCGGCGAGGTGACGGTGTCGATGACCATCAACGCCCCGGCGGCGATCATGCTCGCCTTCTACGTCGTCGCCGCCGAGGACCAGGGGGTGGCCCCCGAGCGGCTGGGCGGCACGATCCAGGCCGACATCCTCAAGGAGTACATCGCGCAGAAGGAGTGGTGCTTTCCCATCGACCCGGCGATGCGCCTGCTCGGGGACATGGTGCAGTGGTGCAGCGCCCACATGCCCCGCTGGCACCCGATCTCGATCTCGGGCTATCACATCCGCGAGGCCGGGTCCACGGCCGCGCAGGAGTTGGCGTTCACCCTCAAGGATGGGCTCACCTACGTCGAGCAGGCCGTCGGCCGCGGCCTCGACGTCGACAGCTTCGCCCCTCGGCTGAGCTTCTTCTTCAACGCCCACATCGACTTCTTCGAGGAGGTCGCCAAGTACCGCGCGGCGCGGCGCATCTGGGCGCGGGAGCTGAGCGAGACCTTCGGGGCGCGCGACAAGCGCTCGCTGCTCATGCGCTTCCACACCCAGACCGCTGGGGTGTCGCTGACCGCGCAGCAGCCGTACAACAACATCGTGCGCACCGCCATCGAGGCGCTCGCCGGCGTGCTGGGCGGCACCCAGTCGCTGCACACCAACTCCTTCGACGAAGCGCTGGCCCTGCCCACCGAGGAGGCGGTCCGCATCGCCCTGCGCACCCAGCAGATCATCGCCCACGAGACCGGCGTGGCCAGCACCATCGACCCCCTGGCCGGCTCCTACTTCGTCGAGGCGCTCACCGACCAGATGGAGCGCGAGGCCTACGAGTACTTCGCCAAGATCGACGAGCTGGGCGGGATGGTCGAGGCGGTCAAGCGCTCCTATCCCCAGCGCGAGATCGCCGACTCGGCCTTTCGCTTCCAGCAGCAGCTCGACGCCGGCGAGCGCATCATGGTGGGCGTCAACCGCTTCACCGAGGGCGACGAGGGCGACCCGCCCATCCTGCGCATCGACGCGGCCTTGGAGCGCAAGCAGCTCGACAGGCTCCAGGGCGTGCGGGCCCGGCGCGACGCCCAGGCGGTCGAGCGGGCCCTGGGCATCCTGCGCGAGCGCGCCGCCCGGCCCGAGGCCAACCTCATGGAGCCCCTGCTGGATTGCGCGCGCCTGCATGCCACCGAGGGCGACATCATCGAGGCCCTCCAGGCGGTGTTCGGGACCTACACCGAGACGCCGGTCTTCTGAGGGCCGGCGTGCGCCGCGCGCTGTTCGAGGCCGATCACATCGACTTCCGCGCCTCGGTGCGACGATTCATGGCCGAGGAGATCGAGCCTCACCACGAGCGCTGGGAGCAGGAGGGCATCGTGCCGCGCGAGCTGTTCACCCGCGCCGCCGAGAAGGGGCTGCTGGCCATGGCCGTGCCCGAGCGCTACGGGGGCCTCGGGGTGGAGGACTTTCGCTTCAACCAGGTGGTGGTCGAGGAGGTGGGTCGCGCCGGAGTCGCGGGCAGCGGGCTGGGGCTGACGCTTCACAACGACATCTGCCTTCCCTACTTCCTGCGCTACTGCTCCGAGGAGCAGCACGAGCGCTGGCTGCCGGGGATCGCCGCGGGGGAGCTGATCACGGCGGTGGCGATGACCGAGCCGGGGATCGGGTCGGACCTGGCCGCGATGCAGGCAACCGCCCGCCGCGAGGGCGATTCCTACGTCCTCAACGGAACCAAGACCTTTATCACCAACGGGGTCAACGCCGACCTGGTCATCACCGCGGTGAAGACCGATCCCGACCAGCGCCACCACGGCATCTCGCTGGTCGTCGTCGAGCGGGGGATGGAGGGCTTTGACCGGGGCCGCAATCTCGACAAGCTCGGGATGCACGCCCAGGACACGGCCGAGCTGTTCTTCACCGACGTCGTGCTCTCCGAGGAGAACCTGCTCGGTGCCGAGGGCGAGGGGTTCGCCTACCTGGTGGCCAACCTGCCCCAAGAGCGACTGAGCATCGCCCTGGCCGGCGTGGCCGCGGCCCGTGCGGCCCTGGACATGACGCTGGAATACGTGACCGAGCGCCGGGTGTTCGGCCAGCCCGTGGCCAGCTTTCAGGCCTCGCGCTTCGCCCTGGCCGAGATGGCCACCGAGATCGAGCTGGCCACGGTCTTCTGCGACCGCTGCGTTCAGGCCCTCAACGACGACGAGCTCTCGGCGCAGGACGCCGCGATGGCGAAGTGGTGGTGCACCGAGCTCCAGGGCCGGGTCGTCGACCGCTGCCTCCAGCTTCACGGCGGCTACGGCTACATGCTCGAGTATCCGATCGCCCGGGCCTTCGCCGACGCTCGGATCACCAGGATCTACGGCGGGACGACCGAGATCATGAAGGAGCTCATCGGGCGCTCGCTCGGGGCGTGAGCCTCGCGGCACTGGCCCGGCCCGTGCGCCCCTTCAAGGCCGCCTAGACTCGGCCAGTGCCCGTCGCCGGCAAGATCCGCGTCGTCGTCGCCAAGCCCGGCCTCGACGGCCACGACCGGGGTGCCAAGATCATCGCCCGCGCCCTGCGCGATGCCGGTATGGAGGTCATCTACACGGGCTTGCACCAGACGCCTGAGCAGATCGTCCAGACCGTCATCCAGGAGGACGCCGACGCTGTCGGCCTGTCGATCCTCTCCGGCGCGCACATGACGCTTGTCCCCAGGATCGTCCAGTTGCTGGAGGAGCAGGACGCCGGCGAGGTGCTGGTCACCGTGGGCGGGACCATTCCGGCCGACGACATCCCCGAGCTCGAGCGTCTCGGGGTCGCCGCCGTGTTCACGCCCGGGGCTCCGACGCAGGCGATCATCGACTTCATCGAGGGCGCGGTGGCCGAGCGGGCCACCTGACCGCGCCTTCGCCGTAGCGTTCCCCCACTCGAAGGCTCGTGCGCGCGTACCGCCCTCGTCGGGGCGTACCGCCCTCGGGTGGGCCACGTCCGGCCCAGCCCTTCGCCACGCGGCCGCGGGCCCGGCCCGGGCGATTGACTGATCAGTCAACTACACTGCCGACCCTTCGTCTGCTCCTGAGGAGGCAACTGACGTGAAGATCTGCGTCCTGGTCAAAGAGGTCCCGGACGCCGCTGTGCAGAAGCGGATCGACCCCTCCACGGGGCGGATGGACCGCAGCGGCGAGAAGAACCTCAACCCGTATGACACCCACGCCATCGAGGCGGCAATGCAGGTCCGCGAGGGCGGCGCGGTCGAGGTCGACGAGATCGTCGCCGTGACCATGGGCCCCGACAGCGCCATTCGCGCGCTGCACAAGGCGGTGTCGCTCGGCGCCGACCGCTCGGTGCACGTCTCCGACGATGCCCTGGTCGGTTCGGACATCAACGCGACGGGCTATGCGCTCTCCCGGGCCCTGGCCGCCGAGTCCCCGGATCTCGTCCTCCTCGGACAGCAGTCCGACGACGGCGAGTGCTACACGATCGGCGCGGTCGTCGCCGACCACATGGAGATGCCTTCCCTCACCCAGGTCATCAAGATGGACGTCGAGGACGGCGCCCTGCGTTGCGAGCGTCAGGCCGAGTACGGCTACGACACGGTGAAGATCACCCTGCCGGCGGTTATCTCGGTCGGAGACGCCATCAACGAGCCGCGCTACCCGTCGCTGAAGGCGATCATGGGTGCCAAGAAGAAGCAGCTGGACAAGCGGGCGATCGGCGATATCGGCATCGAGAGCTCCCGCGTCGGCGAGGAAGGATCCAAGGTCCGCTGCGGCGAGTTCCACGCGCCGCCGGCCAAGCAGGCCGGCCAGATCATCGAGGACGAGGACACCAACGAGACGGTCGAGAAGATCGTCGCCTGGCTCGACGAGAGGAAGCTTTTGTAATGGCTGACATCCTGGTCTACGTCCTCCACTACGAGGGCGCGTTCAACAAGAACTCCCTCGGCGCCGTGTCCGAGGCCGGACGCCTGGCGTCCGAGACCGGCGGGTCCTGCCACGCCATCGTCGTCGGTGAGAAGGCCGGGCTCTCCGACGCGCTCTGCTCCTCGCTCGGGGGCTATGGGGCCAGCAAGGTGTTCCGGGCCGAGGGCCCCGAGGGCCTGGCGCAGCCCGTTGTCGACGCCATGGCTCAGGTGATCCGCGCAAACGGCCAGGGCTATGCCCTCTTCGGTGGCGGTCTGCTGGGCTTTGAGATCGGTGCCGGGCTGTGCGCCCGCCTGGACGCCGGGGTGACCATGGAGGTCACGGCCATCAGGGTCGAGGACGGAAAGCTCGTCGCCGAGCGCCCGATCCTCCAGGACTCCTCCATCTCGGACTCGCGCTACGTCTCGGATGTCGGGGTGATCATCGGCCGCCTCAACTCCTTCGAGGTCCGCGAGGCCGGCGACGCGACGGCCGAGGTCGTCGACGTGGCCCTGAAGCTGTCGGACTTCTCCGGGCGCGCCGAGATGATCAGCCGCGGTGAGCAGCGCGGCGCCGACGTCGACATCGAGGGCGCCGACGTGCTGGTGGCCGGTGGCCGCGGGCTGGGCAAGGCCGAGGGCTTCGAGCTCTGCGAGTCGTTGGCCGGAGCGCTCGGCGGTGCCGTGGCCGCCACCCGCGCCGTTGTCGACGCCGGCTGGTACCCCTACGCGGCCCAGATCGGCCAGACCGGCAAGTCGGTGGCGCCGAAGCTCTACCTGGCCGCCGGCATCTCGGGCGCCATCCAGCACAAGGTCGGCATGCAGGGCTCCGACAACATCGTCGCCATCAACAAGGACTCCAACGCCCCCATCTTCGAGTTCTCAGACCTGGGCATCGTCGGCGACCTCAACAAGATCCTGCCCAAGCTCACCGAGGCCGTGAAGGCCAAGAAGGCCAGCTAGCCGTGGCCTCCGGCAACGGTCACGTCACGCCGGCCGACTTCCCGCCCCCCGTCACCCCCGAGGAGGAGTTCGTCGGCCGGCCCACCGACGCCGAGGACGACCGCATCGAGGTCGGCGTGGCCATCGTCGGCGGCGGCCAGGCCGGGCTGTCCTGTGCCATTCGGCTGCTCCAGCTGCTGGAGGGCGACGAGGCGCTGACCGAGCGCCTGGGCGAGGTCCCCGTCGCGGTGATCGAGAAGGGCAAGGTGGCCGGCGCCCACCAGCTCTCGGGCGGCATCATGCGTCCGTCGGCCATGCGCGAGCTGTTTGGAGACCTGCCCGAGGCGGAGTGGCCGACCTACGGCGAGGTGCCCGGCGAGGCCGTCCACCTGATGCTCAACGAGAAGCGCTCGCTGCGCATCCCCACCCCGCCCCCGTTCAAGAACCACGGCAACCACATCGTCTCGGTGGCCCGCCTGAATCGCTGGCTGGCTCAGAAGGCCGAGGAGGCCGGTGCCTACATCCTGGCCGAGACCTCCGCCACCAAGCTGCTGGTGGAGGACGGGGTGGTGCGCGGCGTGCGCTCGGGCGACAAGGGGCGGGGCAAGCAGGGCGAGGAACTGTCGAACTTCGAGCCGGGGTCCGATGTCATCGCGCGGGCCACCGTGCTGGCCGAGGGCACCTGGGGGCACCTCACCGGCGCGGCCATCCGGGCTCTGGGCCTGGGCACGGAGGACTCCCAGGTCTGGGCGCTCGGGGTCAAGGAGGTCTGGGAGGTCCCCAGGCCACTGACCAAGGTCGTCCACACCCTGGGCTGGCCCCTGCGCACGGCGGCCAAGTACCACGAGTTCGGCGGGAGCTGGATCTACCCGATGGGCGAGGACAAGGTCTCCATCGGCTTCGTGGTCGGCCTGGACTACGCCGACGCGACCCTCTCGGTCCACGACATCCTCCAGCAGTTCAAGCTGCACCCGCTCATCCGCGGCATCCTGGAGGGCGGCAAGCGGATCGGTTGGGGCGCCAAGGCGATCCCCGAGGGTGGCTACTGGGCGATGCCCCGGCTGCATGCGCCGGCCATGGTCATCTGCGGCGACGGCGGCGGCATGGTCAACGTTCCCGAGCTCAAGGGAATCCACTACGCCATGCACTCCGGGATCATGGCTGCCGAGAGGATCTATGAGGCGCTCAAGCGCGAGTCCACCGACCTCTCGGCCTACGACGACGCCGTCCACGACTCGGTCATCGGCAAGGATCTCTACCGCACGCGGAACATGAAGCAGCCCTTCGGGCGCGGATTCTTCATCGGCGGTGCCATCACCAACGCCATGGTGGCCACGGGCGGCCGGTTCCCGGCGGGACACTGGAAGACCCACCCCGATGCGGAGTCCGAGGTGTTCGTCGGCACGGCCAAGGACCGCTACCCCAAACCCGATGGCAAGTACACCTTCGACAAGCTCTCCAGCGTGTTCATCACCGGCAACGAGACGCGTGACGATGCCCCCAACCACATTCGCCTCCAGAAGCACGTCCCCCGCGAGGTGGCCGAGATGTGGCAGTGGATGTGCCCGGCCGGGGTCTATGAGATTCCCGACGACGCGCCCGCCGAGGGTCCCGTGGATCTCACGGTCAACTACACCAACTGCGTGCAGTGCGGTGCCATCACCGCCAAGGGCGGCCGCCTGACCCCGCCCGAGGGCGGCGACGGACCGCTCTACCAGCTCACCTGAGAGCGGGTAGAATGGGTGGGGTCATGAAGATCGGCATCCATCCCGAGTACGTCGAGGCCCACGTGCGCTGCACGTGCGGCAACGAGTTCACCACGCGCTCGACGCAGGCCGAGATCCACGTCGAGATCTGCTCCAACTGCCATCCGTTCTACACGGGCAAGCAGAAGCTGGTGGACACCGGCGGCCGGGTCGAGCGCTTCCAGCGCCGGGCGGCCAAGCGCCAGCGTGGCGCAGCGTCGTAGCCCACCGGCTGACCTCCTGAACGTGCCTCGCGGGACCCACGCGCTGGCTCCCGGCTCCGGCGTCTCCGCCGCGACCGCGGGGCCCGGAGCCAACGGCGAGGCCACGCGACTGCCCGACGGACGGCTGATGGCCCAGGGCGACGCGCCCGTGGGTGGACAGGCCGTGCTCGAGGGGGTGATGATGCGTGGGGTGCGGACGTGGGCGGTGGCCGTGCGGGCACCGCTGCCCCCGCCGCCCGACGCGGATGGCGCTGACGCTGCGGGCCCCGGGCCCGTCGTCCGCGTCGACCCCGACGCCGGCCCGATCCACCTCGAGCGCTTCGAGCTGCGCTCGTGGCTCTCGCGCCGCCGTGTCTACCGCCTGCCGCTGGTGCGCGGCGTGGTGGCCCTCGTCGAGTCGATGGCCATCGGCCTGCGGGCGCTGGGTATCGCCGCCAACGCGCAGATGCCTGAGGATGAGGAGCCAATCGGCGGCGGGGTCTGGGCCGGGACCGTCGTGGTCGCCCTGCTGCTGGCGGTCGGGCTGTTCTTCATCCTGCCCGTCGGCGTCACCAGCCTGTTCAAGCATCAGCTCGGCTCATCGGTCGCCTTCTGGGCCGTCGAGGGCGTCCTGCGCACCGCCATCTTCCTCGGCTACCTGTTGCTGCTCTCGCGGCTGCGCGACCTCCGGCGCGTGTTCGAGTACCACGGGGCCGAGCACAAGGTCATCGCCTGCTACGAGGCTGGCGACGAGCTCGTGCCCGAGCGCGCCGAGCGCTACTCGCGGCTGCACCCCCGCTGCGGGACGAGCTTCCTGCTCATCGTCATGGTCATCTCCATCTTCATCTTCGCACCGATCGGGCTGCCCGCCTGGTACCTGCTCATGGCCACCCGGGTGCTCGGGGTGCCGATCATCGCCGGGCTGAGCTTCGAGGCCATCAAGTTCGCCGGACGAAACCGTCGTCGCCCCTGGGTACGAGTACTGATGTGGCCCGGCCTGCAGCTGCAGCGCCTGACCACCCGCGAGCCCAACCGGGCTCAGCTCGCAGTGGCCGCGGCGGCGCTGGAGGCGGTACTCGAGGTCGAGACGCCGGGCCAGCTCAGCGCGGAGGAGCTCGTCGGGGTCGAGGTCGTGGCGTAGGCGGCTGGGCCGGCCCCGGGCGCCGGCAGCCGCCGCCGGCCAGCGCGTTGCCGTAGAAGGCCAGGTAGCGCGCGACGTGCGCATGCCAGTAGCTGCCGTCGTGGCCGCCGGGCCAGTGCATCACGCTGACTGGCCCATACGGCGCCCGCGGCGCCGCAGCCAGGGCCTCGTCGGCGGAGCGGAACGGGTCGTCATTGCCCCCGTCGAGCCAAATGCGTGCCCGGCCATAGAGGGTGGGATGACGCCGCACGGCGGCGATCACGTCGTGGCGGGCAAAGTCGCCCGAATCGTCGAAGGCTCCCGGGGCGGAGTCGGCGAAGCGCTCCCACAGGGCGGCCGAGTGCCCGCCCACTGCGCAGAAGGTGCCGGGGTGCAGGCGAGCGAGGTCGAACGCGCCGAAGCCCCCCATGGAGATCCCGCCCACGGCCATCCGGCGCGGGTCGGCGCCGGTGCGCCGCAGGGCCGCCGGGATGGCCTCCTGCATGACCGAGCTTCCCCAGGGGCCATCGGCGCGGTCGTGGAAGTAGGAGTGGTCACCACCGTTGGCCAGCAGCACGTCCGGCGCGCGCGGGCCGAGCTTGGCCAGGCCCCGAAAGAACTCGTCCGACAGCCAGCCGGCCGGGCTGGCGCCGCGTCCGTGCAGGAGGACCAGCAGGGGGCGGGGCGAGGGCGGTGCGGTCCCGCCCGGGATGACGACGATCTCGCCCAGGGCCCGATGGAGCATCGCGCTGTGGAGCGTGAAGCGCTCGGTCTGCGGCGCGCGCGACGGTGGGCGCCGCGGGCCCCGGGGGCCGGTGGGACCGCTCGATCCGGTCGCGCCGGTTCGCGCCCCGGCCAAGGCCCGGAGGCCGGCTCCCGTCCCGATCCCCGTCGCGCCCGCCGCCCAGGCGGCGAGGGCCACCATGGCGATCACGAGGGAGAGGGAGCGGCGGCCCGGGCGCATCGCGCCGCACGGTAGCGAGGCAGCGTGGCTGCCCATCAGTTCTCGACATCAACCGGGCGTCCCGCGAAGCGCGTAGAGAACTCGCCGACCTGTCGGTCGTTCTCGACATCAACCGTCCGCCGCGCGGAGCGTGTCGAGAACTCGCCGCGCGACGCGGGCTGCTCAGCGCTGCTTGCGCAAGGGGGTGCCGGATCGAGGGCGGGCCCGCTGCGCCGAGCGCCCGCCGGCATGCTGCCCCCCGCCTAGACTCGCGTGGCGTGATCGAACCTCTGGTCGAGCAGATCGAGACACGCTTCGCCCAGCTCGAGGGCGAGCTCGCCGACCCGGGCGTCCTGGCCGATCGCCGCCGGCTGGCTGACGTCAACCGCGCCTACAAGCAGCTCGAGCTCGCCCACCGCCTGGCGACCGATTGGCGCCGGGCCACCGACGACGCAGCCGGGGCGCGCGAGCTGCTGGCCGAGGATCCCGCTGAGCCCGAGGCGCGCGAGCTGCTCGGGGATGCGCAGGCGCGCCTGGTGGCACTGGAGGAGGAGCTCCAGCTGGCGACGGTCGAGCCCGATCCCCACGACGACAAGAACGTCATCGTCGAGCTGCGGCCGGGGACCGGGGGGGAGGAGGCCGGGCTGTGGGCCGGGGACGTGTACCGGATGCTTGCCCGCTACGCCGAGCGTCGCGGCTTCACCGTCGAGCTGCTCAGCGCCGGCGATGGAGGCACCTATACCTTCGCGGTCAAGGGCGACGGGGCCTACTCGGTGTTCAAGTGGGAGGGCGGCACCCACCGCGTCCAACGCATCCCGGCCACCGAGTCGCAGGGTCGCATCCACACCTCAGCGGCGACCGTGGCCGTGCTGCCCGAGGCCGAGGAGGTCGACGTCGGCGTCGACCCCAACGACCTGCAGGTCGACGTCTACCGCTCCTCGGGTCCCGGCGGCCAGTCGGTCAACACGACAGACTCGGCTGTGCGCATCACCCATCGCCCCAGCGGCATCGTCGTCTCCATGCAGGACGAGAAGAGTCAGCTGCAAAACCGCGACAAGGCGATGCGCGTGCTGCGCGCGCGGCTCTACGAGCGGGCGCTGGCCGAGCAGCAGGCCGAGCTGGCCGCCGACCGGCGCGCCCAGGTGGGCACCGGCGATCGCTCCGGACGGATCCGCTCCTACAACTTTCCCGAGGGCCGCGTCACCGACCACCGCGTGGACTTGAAGCTGCACAGCCTCGACGCCATCCTCCAGGGAGAGCTCGAGCCCTTCACCCAGGCGCTGGCGGCCGAGGAGAAGCGCCGCCAGCTCGACGCTCGCGCCCACGCGGTGTGAGCCGTCCCGGCGCCGCGCCGGGCTTCGGCACCGTCACCCTGGCCGAGGCGCTGGACTCGGCCCTGGTCGCCCTCAGGGCCGCCGGGGTGGATGCACCGCGGCTCGACGCCGAGCTGCTCGTCGCCACCGCCGCCGGAATCGAGCGCTCCGCGCTGCTCACCGGGGGCGGCCGGCCGCTCCCGCCGCGCGCCATCCCCATCCTGCGCGACTGGGTGCGCCGCCGGGCCATCGACCGCGAGCCCCTGGCCTATGTCCTCGGCCGCCGCGGGTTTCGTCATCTAGAGCTGGCCGTCGATCCTCGCGTCCTGATCCCCAGGCCCGAGACCGAGACCCTGGTCGAGCTGGCCGTGGCCGAGCTGCCCCCCCGCGCGCGTGTCCTCGACGTGGGCACCGGCTCGGGTGCTGTCGGACTCGCCCTGGCCCACGAGCGTCCCGACCTGGAGGTGCTGGCCAGCGACAGCAGTGCCGGCGCCGTGGCCCTGGCCCGCGAGAACGCCGACCGGCTCGGGCTGGACGTCGCCGTGGTTCACGGCGACCTGCTCGACGCGGCGACCGGGCTCATCGACGCCGCGGTCTCCAACCCGCCCTATGTCGCCGAGGCTGACCGGGCCCGGCTGGCGCCCGAGATCAGCCGTCACGAGCCGGTCGCCGCCCTGTTCGCCGGAGCGGATGGCCTGGCGGTGATCCGCCGCCTGATCGATCAGGCGGCAGCCCGTGCCGTGCCCTGGCTCGCCCTCGAAGTCGGCGCCGGCCAGGCCGCCGCCGTCGCCGGGCTGCTGGCCCGCGCCGGCTATGCCGAGGTCGGGGCGCACCCCGACCTGGCCGGGATCCCCCGCGTCGTCGCGGGGCGCTGGTCGGCCCGTTGAGCCCGTCGTTGCGCCCTGTCGACGTGGCTGCCCTGCAGCGCTGCCTGGACGCCGGGGGGGTGGCGGTGGTGCCCACCGACACGGTCTACGGCCTGGCCTGCGACCCTCGCTGCTCGGCGGCGATCCGGCGCATGTACGCCGTCAAGGGGCGGCCCAGGCCCCGGCCGGCCGCTGTCATGTTCTTCACGCTGGAGGCGGCGGCCGCGGTGATCGGCCAGCTCGGCCCCCGGACCTGCGCCGCGGCCCGCGCGACCCTCCCGGGGCCGGTGACCCTCCTGCTTCCCGACCCCGCCCATCGCTGGGCCGTCGCCGGAGGCGGCGCCACGGTCGGACTGCGGGTTCCCGAGCTCCCCGAGCGCCTGCGCCCGCTCGGGGCGCTGACTCGCCCCCTGCTGCAGACGAGCGCGAATCCCACCGGTGCCAGTCCCCCGGCACGGGTGGACGCGCTGGATCCGACGGTGGGCGCGGAGGTCGATCTCGTGCTCGACGGCGGCGTCCTCCCCGGGTGGCCGTCGAGCGTGGTGGACCTGTGCGACTACGAGGCCTCGGGCCGCTGGACGCTCGTCCGCGAGGGCGCTGTGTCCGGCCATCAGCTGGCCGCGACCCTAGACTCCCCGCCCCGCTGAGGGCGACCCGCGACCAGCGCGGGCGGTGGCCACGCGCCCCCTCGAGGCGCTGCTACCGTCGAGATCCCTACCCGGCGAGGAGCCTCTGCCGCGATGAGTCAAGAGCTGCCGTCCGACTTCTTCGACCGCCCGCTGGCCGATGTCGACCCCGAGGTCGCGGGTGCCCTCGGTGACGAGCTCGAGCGCCAGCAGCGGACGCTGGAGATGATCGCCTCGGAGAACTTCGCTCCGCGAGCCGTCCTGGAGTGTCAGGGTTCGGTGCTGACCAACAAGTACGCCGAGGGCTACCCGGGGCGCCGCTACTACGGCGGCTGTGAGCACGTCGACATGATCGAGACGCTGGCCATCGACCGGGCCAAGGCGCTCTTCGGCGCCGAGCACGCCAACGTCCAGCCCCATGCGGGAGCCCAGGCCAACATCTCCGTCTATCACGCCCTGCTGGAGCCCGGCGACACGATCCTGGGCATGGAGCTTGCCCACGGGGGCCATCTCACCCACGGAATGAAGCTCAACGCGTCGGGCCGGCTCTACGACATCGCCGCCTACCACGTGCGCCGCGAGGACTCCGTCATCGACATGGACGAGGTCGAGCGTCTGGCCCAGGAGCGACGGCCCAAGCTCATCCTCGCCGGCTGGTCGGCCTACCCCCGCCAGCTCGACTTTGATCGCTTTCGGGCCATCGCTGACGAGGTGGGTGCCCTGCTCATGGTGGACATGGCGCACTTCGCCGGCCTGGTGGCTGGCGGTGAGCATCCCAATCCGGTCGCTCACGGGGCCGACGTGGTCACCACGACGATCCATAAGACCCTGGGCGGCGCCCGGGGCGGGATGATCCTCTGCCGCGAGGAGCTGGCCCGCAAGATCGACTCCGCGGTCTTCCCCGGCCAGCAGGGCGGCCCCCTCGAGCACGTGATCGCCGGGAAGGCGGTCACCCTGCGCATCGCCGCCTCCGAGGCCTTTCGCGAGCGCCAACGCCGGACCCGAGCGGGCGCTCGCGCGGTGGCGGCCGAGCTCTCCCAGGCGGGGGCCGGGGTCGCGGTCCTCACCGGGGGCACCGATGTCCACCTCATGCTCGTGGACCTGCGCGAGTCCGAGCTGGACGGCAGACAGGCCGAGGATCGTCTACATGAGGTTGGCGTCACCGTCAACCGCAACGCCGTCCCCTTCGACCCCCGACCACCGGCGGTCTCCAGCGGACTGCGCATTGGCACCTCGGCCCTGGCCACTCGTGGACTGGGCGAGGAGGACTTCGCCGAAGTGGGAGCGATCATCGCCGCCGCCCTGCAGCCGGGCTTCGAGGCCCGCCGCGAGGAGCTGGCCGAGCGGGTCGGCGGGGTTGCCGAGCGCTTCCCGCTCTACGCGCAGCTGCGCGCGCCCGTCGTAGCCTGACCCGCCAAGACAGACCGCCGGCCGGCCTGCCATCCTCCCCCACGGCCGATGACCGAGCTCGACGCTCTCGGGGCCTTCGCGGTGGCGCTGGTGGTATCCGCCGTGGCCACCCCGCTCGCTGCCCGCCTGGCCTTCCGCGTCGGAGCCGTCGACCGGCCCCGGGAGCGGGGCCTGTCCAAGCGCGAGACCCCGCGGCTGGGAGGACTGGCGATCTTCGCCGCGGTGCTGGCCGCGGCGGCGCTCGGCCTGGTGGCCGACGGACGCATGCGGGCAGTCCTGGCCGGGGCGGCAGTCATCGTCGTGGTCGGCGCCTTCGACGACGTCCGCGCTGACGGATTGCCACCGGGCGTCAAGCTTGCCGGACAGGTCGGCGCCGGACTGATTCCGGTCCTGGCCGGCGTCGTCGTCCAAAAGGTCCGCATCCCGTTCCTGGACCTCGTCGACCTTGGCGACGCAGCGGCCCCGGTGACCCTGGTCGGGCTCGTGGCGGTCATGAACGTCGTCAACTTCTCCGACGGGGTCGATGGCCTGGCCGCCGGGGTGTGCGCCATCAGCGCGGCGGCGTTCTCGGTCATCGCCTTCGACCTGGCCGACAAGGCAGGCCCGGTCACCGCGCTGGCCCACCAGCGCGCGGCGGTCCTGGCCGCCCTTACCGCCGGGGCGGCGCTCGGCTTCTTGATCTATAACTTTCACCCGGCGTCGGTCTTCATGGGCGACTCGGGCTCCAACCTGCTGGGGCTGCTGCTCGGTTGCGTGGCCATCGAAGGGGCGGTCAAGACCCAGGCGGTCGTCGCCCTGCTGTTCCCGCTGGTCATCCTCGCCGTCCCGTTCCTGGACACCGGCTTCGTGGTGGCCAAGCGGATCAAGTACGGCCGGCCGTTCTACTCCGCCGATCGCAACCACTTCCACCACCGGCTCGTGAACATCGGCTTCTCCCAGCGGCGGACCGTCCTCTACCTCTACGGCTGGACCCTGGCCCTGGCCGGCTTCGCCCTGGCCATCCGCTTCTTTCCCTGGTCCAATCACCACGGGCACTTCAGCCCGCCCTGGATGGCCGCGCTGGCCGTCCTCGGCCTGGCCGAGTTGGGGCTCAGCGTCTACCTGGTCGTCGTGCTGGAGATCCTCAAGTTTCGCCGCGTGCGCTTCGGTCAGCTTCGTCACGAGCTTCCGACCGACACCTCCGAGCACGAGATCGACGCCCGCGTGGCTGCCGAGCTGGAGACCGGAGAGTGGGACGCGGTGGGACCGCAGGGGCCTGACCCCGGGGGGCGGGCGCAAGTCCAGCCGCCTGCCGTCGTCGGATCGGTGCGGGCTGGCGGCCAGGCGCAGCGCCAGCGCGACCGCGAGGCGCGGACATGACCCGGTCGTGCTGCCGGTACGGCCCGACCGGTCCCGTTCAGCTCGCCGGGTCGTGCTCGGCGCCTCCGTAGACCGCCCGCTGCCACATGGCGATAAGCGCGCGTCGCAGGGCCTGCTGATCGATCGGCCGACCCTGGACGACCTGCTGGTAGCACGCACGCTCCACCCCCCAGACCAGGGCGAAGGCCATCGCCTGCGCCGGCCCGGGCAGCGCCCGACCGACCAGCTGCTCTGCCTCGATGCGCTCCTGGGAGGCCTGGATGAATCGGGCCGCCAAGGCCCGCCAGAACGTGGCTACCGCCTCGTCGTTGCTGGCCGCCTCGACCACCGCGCGCAGGACCAACCCGTGCTCGAAGTACAGGTCGAGGATCCGCCCGAGGGCGATGGGCAGCTCCTCGCGCCCGTCTCCGTCGGCGCTCCACCAGCCCGTGGCCTCCTCGTAGAGCAGCTGGACGGTGTCCTCGGTGAGGCGCAGCAGCAGCTCGCGCTTGTCGGCGAAGTAGAAGTAGAACGCCGTGCGCGAGATCCCCGCGCGCGACGCGATGCGCTCGATGCCGAGCTCGGCGAAGCTCGCTCCCTCGGCGAGCAGCTCCTCGACCGCTCCCAGCAGCGCCCGCTCGACGGCAGCTCGCTTGGCCGAGCGTGGTGTGGCGCTGCGGTAGATGGCCATCGGGGCCAATCTACCCACCACGCGCAACTTGACAATTTGTCAAACTTCCCCGTGGGTCCCCCCCGGCGATCCCGCCAGGAGCGAAGCTTTCCTCACCACCCAGCAAGTCGACGAGGCCCGGCATGCCCAGCACTTCAACTACGAGCAGGTGGTCGAGATTCTCGGCTACTCCAGCGACGAGACCCAGGGCTTCGCGCTCCAGGCTCTCAGCCGCCGGCTGCGGGTCACCGGCGGCGATCTCCAGGCCGTCGCCGCGTAGGGGCGTAGAGCCGCCCCCGGGTCTGGCCGCCGAGCGTCCGGGGTCAGGCCGGGCCACGCGGGCATGAGGCCTCGACTCCGGCGGGGTGGCAACGCGGCAACGGCCGGTGAACGCTAGGGTGACGCCAGAACGATGGACCGGCCCGACTGCCCCGTGGACGCCTCCGCTCGCCATGGCACCGCCAACGCCCGAGCCGACGACTAGGCACGCGTGACTGTGGCCGTCCTCCGCCGCCTCGACCTCGTGGCGCTCGCCGTCGCGCTGCCGATCTTCGTGGTCGCCGACCTGCCGCTGCCGGGCTACGCCGTGGCTGGCGCTGCGTGGTTGCTCCAGCGCGCCATCCAGGTCTATCTTCAGCGTCGCGCTGCCGCCGCGGACGACGTCCGCGCCACAGTGGGTCTGCTGGCCGGCTCCATGATCGGCCGGGGCTGGTTCGTCGCCCTCAGCATCTTCGCCGTCGGGTTGACCGACAGCCACGCTGGCCTCGCCGCCGCCGTGCTCTGCATCTTGCTGTTCACCATCTACTTCACGGTGGGGATCATCATGGGTTCCCAGCAGCCCAAGGCCCGCGAGTCCCGGGGCCCGCAGTCCCCCCTGCCCGACGGGAGCCCGCGATGAGCCCGGGCCGGAAGATCCTCATCGGCGCCGTCGTCCTGCTCCTGGTGGTCATCGCCCTGGCCGCCGCGTTCGGCTCGCACGGGATGAACAGCGAGTACCAGCCCCAGAACGAGTTCAAGCTCGATCCCTGGATCTCCATCAAGCTCGCCGGCATCGACTTCTCGATCAACAAGGCGGTGCTCTACCTCTTCCTGGCCGCCTCGCTCACCGTGGGGACGATGATCTTCGTGGCCCGGCGCATGCAGCAGAGGCCCAACCGCGTGCAGACCGCCGTCGAGGCCATCTACGGACTGATGCGCAGCAACATCGCCGGGCCCAACAACATCGACCGCCGGATGGCGGCCAAGTGGTTTCCCTTCATCGCCGCCCTGTTCCTCTTCATCTGGTTCAGCAACCTGCTCGGCTACATCCCGCTGCCCGTCAACAGCGAGGAGACCTTCAAGCTCTTCGGGGCCCACATCCCCTCCTTCGCCGTCTACGCCGCCACCGCCAACATCTCGGTGACCCTCGCCCTCACCCTGGTGGTGTGGTTCAGCTATCACGTGGAGGGTGTGCGCGCCAAGGGCTTTCGCGGCTACATCAAGAGCTGGCTGCCCGGCGGCCTGGACAACGTGCCGGCGAAGTTCATCCTCATCCCCGGCATCTTCGCCATCGAGGTGATCTCGCAGCTCGTGCGCGTCATCTCGCTCTCGGTGCGGCTCTTCGCCAACATCCTGGCCGGGCACCTGCTGATCCTCTTCATGGCGGGTGGGCTCGTCGTGCTGCTCGGCCTGGCCGCGCTCGGGGCCGTCACCCTGCCCGTCGCTGTCATCTTCTTCATCTTTGAGGTGGTGCTTATCGCCACCCTCCAGGCGTTCATCTTTGCCACCCTCACGGCCATCTACCTCGGCGGCGCAGTCGCCGAGTCACACTGACAAGGAGCCCCCGTGTCCCTTCCCAGCATCATCGCTGCCCCTGACCCCATGCTGGCCAAGTCGATCAAGGCCATCGCCCTCGGCGTCGGCGCCGGCCTGGGGACGATCGGCCCCGGCATCGGCGTCGGCTTCATCTTCGGCAAGGTGATCGAGGCGGTCACCCGCCAGCCCGAGATGCGCGACGAGATCACCTCGATCCAGTGGCTGGGCTTCGCGCTGACCGAGGCGATCGTCTTCTACGCCTTCATCTTCGGCCTCATCGCCTTCTTCCTGGGCTAGTCGGATGTCCGTCCTCCTCCCCACGACGGTGCTCGCGGCCTCCTCGAGCAGCGGCAACTTCCTCGTCTCCCCCGGCCTGGGGGTGATGGTGTGGACGCTGATCGCCTTCGTGATCGCCATGTACCTGCTGTCCAAGCTCGCCTTCCCGCGGATCGCCTCAGAGCTCGACAAGCGTCAGCGCGCCATCGAGGAGTCCATCGAGTCGGCCGAGCGCTCAAAGCGCGAGTCCCAGCAGCTGCTCGACGAGTACCGGGAGCGGCTCCGGGAGGCCCGTCAGCAGGCCGACGACATCGTCGGGCGGGCGCGTCAGGCGGCCGAGAGCGTCGAGCGCGAGCAGCGTGAGGCGGCGCGGGCCGAGCACGAGCAGCGCCTCGAGCACACCCGGCGGGAGATCGAGCAACAGACCCAGCGAGCCATCTCCGACCTGCGCCGCGAGGTGGCCGAGCTGACCATCGCCGCCACCGAGAAGGTGGCCCGCAAGACGCTGGACTCCGACGATCAGCGCCGGCTGGTGCAGGACGCGGTGCGCGAGCTCGACTTCGCGGCGCTGTCGGGGGCGGAGAGCTAGCCGCGATGGAGGAGATCGCCCGGGTCTACGCGCGCTCGCTCTTCGAGGTCGCCTCTGACCAGGACAAGCTCGACGACATCCGCGAGCAGCTCGGCGAGCTGGCCGACGCCCTCGACGAGAACCGCGACCTGGCCACCTTCCTGTTCTCCCCCTACTTCTCCAGCGCGGAGAAGAAGGAGGGCCTCGACCGCGCGGTGCAGGGCGCCGACGAGATCCTCGACAACTTCCTGCGCGTGTTGATCGACAACCATCGCATGCCGCTCATCTTCCGGGTCCGTCGTGACTACGACGCGATGTGGGAGGAGGAGAACCGCCTCCTGCCCGTGCAGGTGACCAGCGCCATCGAGCTCGACGAGGGACTGGTCTCCGACATCGGCGACCGCATCGCTGAGGCGACAGGTCGCGAGGTCCAGCTCGCCGCCCACGTCGAGCCCGACATCCTCGGCGGCCTGGTCCTGCGCGTGGGCAACTCGATCCTCGACGCCTCCGTGCGCAACCGCCTGGAAGGGCTGCGCCGCGAGGTCGCCCGCCACTAACGCCGCCGCCGTCCGTCCCGTCGACCCGTCCCTCAAGGAGCCACCCCAGCCGACATGGAAATCAAGCCCGACGAGATCACCTCCATCCTCAAGAGCCGCATCGAGGGTCTGGACTCCGGCCAGGCCGATCTGACCGAGGTCGGCACGGTCCTCTCGGTGGGCGACGGCATCGCTCGCGTCCACGGCCTGGACAACTGCATGGCCTTCGAGCGCCTCGAGCTGCCCCACGGGGTCACCGGGCTGGCGCTGAATCTCGAGTCCGACAACGTCGGCGCCGTGCTCTTCGGTGAGTGGGAGCACGTCGTCGAGGGCGATACGGTCAAGCGCACCAACGAGCTGCTGGAGATCCCGGTGGGCGAGCAGCTGCTGGGACGGATAGTCGACCCGCTGGGCAAGCCGCTCGACGGCAAGGGCGACCTCAACACCTCCGAGGTGCGTCCGGCCGAGTTCAAGGCCCCGGGTGTCGTGCAGCGCCAGCCCGTCGTGCAGCCTCTGCAGACCGGCCTGAAGGCCATCGACTCGATGATCCCCATCGGCCGCGGTCAGCGCGAGCTGATCATCGGTGACCGCCAGACGGGCAAGACGACGATCGCCCTCGACACCATCATCAACAACAAGGACTCCGACGTCATCTCGGTCTATGTGGCCATTGGTCAGCGCATGGCCACCGTCGTCCAGCTCGCCGACACCCTGCGCGAGGAGGGGGCGCTGGACACAACGATCATCGTCGCCGCCCCGGCCGACGAGGCGGCGCCCATCAAGTTCCTGGCGCCCTACGCCGGCTGCGCGATGGCCGAGCACTTCCTCTACAACGGAAAGCACGCGCTCTGCATCTACGACGACCTGACCAAGCACGCCTACGCCTACCGCCAGATGTCGCTGCTGCTGCGTCGTCCGCCGGGACGCGAGGCCTACCCGGGCGACGTCTTCTATCTGCACTCCCGCCTGCTCGAGCGGGCGGTCAAGCTCAACGACGACCTGGGCGGAGGCTCGCTCACCGCGCTCCCCATCATCGAGACCCAGGCCGGCGACGTCTCGGCCTACATCCCGACCAACGTGATCTCCATCACCGACGGCCAGATATTCCTCGAGCCCAAGCTCTTCTACTCGGGTGTGCGCCCGGCGATCAACGTCGGGATCTCGGTCTCGCGGGTGGGCGGCAACGCTCAGATCAAGTCGATGAAGAAGGTGGCGGGCCGCATGAAGCTCGAGCTCTCCCAGTACCGCGACCTCGAGGCCTTCGCCCAGTTCGGCTCCGACCTCGACGCCGACACCCAGGCCACGCTGGCCCGGGGGGAGCGGCTGGTCGAGGCCCTCAACCAGAATGAGCGCTCGCCCATCCAGGTCGCCGACCAGGTGATCGTCCTCTACGCCGCCACCAACGCGTTCATCGATCGCATCAAGGTCGACCGGGTCCCCAAGTTCAACGAGGACCTGATCGGGCGCGTGCACTCCGAGCACGACGAGCTGCGCAAGAAGATCGCCGACGGCGAGTGGGAGGAGGGACTGGAGTCCGAGCTCCACGACGCGATCGAGAGCTTCGCCGACGACTTCGGCTACGACCTCGACGAGGAGGGCAACGAGCTCGACGACGGCGATGACGACGATGACGACCGCCCCTCGAAGGACTCGGGCGAGGACTCGGCCAGCTCCGAGGAGCACGAGGAGGAGCCGGCCGCGGCCTAGCCGCCCGCCGGGTCTCACCCATCAGCCATGTCCCAGCGCGACGTCCAGCAGCACATCGCCAGCGTGAAGAACATCCAGAAGATCACCCGCGCCATGGAGATGGTCTCCGCCGCCCGGCTGCGCCGGGCCGAGCAACGCATCAAGGCGCTGCGGCCCTACGCCGGAGCGCTGCGGCAGATGACCCGTCAGGCCGCCGAGGCCGTCCAGAGCCTGCCGTCGCTGCCGGTCATGGCCGCACGGGACGAGAAGGCGGTGGGCATCATGCTCGTCACCTCCGACCGGGGTCTGGCCGGCGCGTTCAACTCCCAGATCATCCGCGCCGGGTTGCGCTCGGCCACCGAGCACGAGCGCGAGGGGCGTCGCGTGCGCTTCTACGCCTCCGGCCGGCGCGGGGTCTCCTCGCTGACCTTTCGCGGCCGCGAGCCAGTCGAGACCTACGTGGGCTTCACCGACCGACCGGCGTATGCCAACGCCCGCGAGATCGCCGGCGATCTCGTCTCGGCCTTCGTGGACGAGGACGTCGACCGCGTCGAGATCCTCTACAACGGCTACGTGTCCCCCCTGACCCAGCACGTCACCCACGAGGTGCTGCTCCCGCTCAAGGAGGCCTCGGTCCTCGAGGAGGACGAGGGCGACGAGGAGGACGGCTCGGGGGATCAGGCCGACGCCGAGCAGACCGACCGTGAGCGCGATGCGCGAGCACTGGTCGAGTACGAGCCCGACGCCGAAGAGATCCTCGCCCGGCTGGTCCCCGACTACGTCGAGGTCTCGGTGTACCGGGCCCTGCTCGAGTCGACCGCCTCAGAGCATGGGGCGCGGATGACCGCGATGCGATCGGCCTCCGAGAACGCCAAGGACATCATCGAGAACCTCACCCTGGAGATGAATCGTGCCCGCCAGGCGGAGATCACCCAGGAGATCATGGAAGTCGTCGCCGGCGCCGAGGCGCTGGGCTAGCCACCGACGCCCCGGCCCGACCAAGGAGACAGAGATATGGAAGCCAGCACCGAGAAGTCCGTTAGCGACGAGGAGCGCGAGCCCGCGAACGGTGAGGGCGAGGAGCGCGAGGCCGAGAAGGGCGAGGGCTCGGAGAGCAGGCAGAACACCGGGCGCGTCGAGGAGATCCAGGGGGTCGTCATCGAGGCGGTCTTCCCCGACAAGCTTCCCGAGATCAACTACGCGGTGACCGTCAAGCGGGCCGGCGAGGACGAGGGCGTGCTCGTCTGCGAGGTCCAGCAGCACCTGGGCGACGACCGCGTCCGTGCCGTGGCCATGGACTCCACCGACGGCCTGTCCCGCGGTATGGAGGTGATCGACACCGGCGGCCCGATCACCGTGCCCGTGGGCAAGCAGACCCTGGGGCGAATCTTCAACCTGCTCGGCGAGCCCATCGACCTGGGCGCCGAGCTCGAGAGCGACATCGAGCGCTGGCCCATCCACCGGGAGTCGCCCCAGGTCGAGGATCTGATCCCGACCACGGAGATGTTCGAAACGGGCATCAAGGTCATCGACCTGCTGGCTCCCTACGCCAGGGGCGGCAAGATCGGCTTGTTCGGCGGCGCTGGGGTGGGCAAGACGGTGCTCATCCAGGAGCTCATCCGCAACATCGCCCAAGAGCACGACGGCGTGTCGGCCTTCTGTGGCGTGGGCGAGCGCTCGCGTGAGGGCAACGACCTGTGGCTGGAGATGAAGGAGTCCGGCGTCCTGGAGAAGACGGTCCTGGTCTTCGGGCAGATGAACGAGCCCCCCGGGGCCCGCATGCGCGTGGCGCTCTCCGGGCTGACCATGGCGGAGTACTTCCGCGAGGAGGGCGGCCAGGACGTGCTGCTCTTCATCGACAACATCTTCCGCTTCGTCCAGGCCGGCTCTGAGGTCTCCGCGCTGCTGGGCCGCATGCCCTCCCAGGTCGGCTACCAGCCGACGCTGGAGACCGAGATGGGCCAGCTGCAGGAGCGGATCACCTCGACGCAGGAGGGATCGGTCACCTCGGTGCAGGCCATCTACGTACCGGCCGACGACCTCACCGACCCAGCACCGGCCTCGGTCTTCGCCCACCTCAACGCTACGACGACGCTCTCGCGCTCGATCTCCGAGAAGGGGATCTATCCCGCGGTGGACCCCCTGGACTCCACGTCCACCATCCTCAAGCCCGACATCCTGGGCGAGGAGCACTTCAACGTGGCCAACGAGGTCAAGGAGATGCTCCAGCGCTATAAGGAGCTGCAGGACATCATCGCCATTCTCGGCATCGATGAGCTCTCCGACGAGGATCGGGTCACCGTGCAGCGGGCACGCAAGATCGAGCGCTTTCTCTCCCAGCCGTTCTTCGTCGCCGAGGCGTTCACCGGGACCTCCGGGGAGTACGTGCCGATCAAGGAGACCATCCGGGGGTTCAAGGAGATCGTCGAGGGCAAGCACGACGACGTGCCCGAGCGGGCCTTCTTCCTGAAGGGCTCGATCGACCAGGTGATCGAGGCGGCCGGCTCAGCGAGCGAGGAGGAGGAGGACGCCGAGGAGAAGGACGATTCCGAAGAGGACAAGGACAAGGACAAGGACTAGACCTTGGCCCGTACGCCCTTCCATACCGAGGTCCTCACCCCCGACGGGGAGGTGTTCAGCGGCGAGGTCGAGATGATCTCCACCCGCACTACCACCGGCTCCATCGGCATCCTCGCCCACCACACGCCCATCCTGGCCATGCTCGATCCCACCGAGTTGCGCCTCTACCAGGAGGGCGGCGACGTGCTCAAGCTCGCCCAGGCCGAGGGCTACCTCCAGATGACCGGCAACCGCGCCCTCATCCTCGTCGAGGAGGCCGTCGCGCCCGACGATCTGGACTCCGGGGCGCTGGAGGAGCGTCAGCGCGAGGCCGAGGGGGAGATCGACCAGGCCGAGGAGGGCTCCGAGCGCCGGGCCAAGGCGCAGCGCGACCGCCTGCGCGCCGAGCGCTTCCTGGAGATCGCGGGGTCGGGCGGCTAGACAGGGGCCCGGCGCGCAGGGCGCCATCGCCCTGGCCCCGAGGCGAGGGCCACCGCGGCGAGCAGCAGGATGAACGGGTCGACCTCGGCCCGGAACCGGGGGGTCTCCATGGTCATGGGCAGCGTTGCGCCCAGCACGAGCGCCGGGCACGCCCACAGCCACCGCGGCGCCCGCCGGGCCTCGGCGCAGCAGGCGCCGATCAGCGCGAGGACCGCGACGAGCCAGAAGGCGACAACGCCGACGTCGGCCGTGGCGGCGTCGATCCCGATGGTGGCCGCGGTGAAGCGCCAGCGACGCCTACCCGCGAGCTCGAGCATGCGCACGGCGTTGTCGCCCACCACTTCTCCGACGTAGGTGGGATGGCGGGTGGCGTAGTCGAGGGCCAGCGCGGTGAGCCGACCGTCGCGCCCGGCCTCGGTCATGCGGGCCCGAGCACCAAAGACCGCAGCGTAGGGCGGGATGTCCCGCGGGATGCGCCACGCGGCGGGATCGGCGCGGTCGTGACGCGAGACGTCGTTGTAGGTCCCGGCGAGCGTCTCGCCGGCCTCGGTGCTCACCGGGACAAAGGCGTCGAGGGCGATGGCGTTGCGCACCGTCCAGGGTGTCAAGACCGCCGCTGCGAGGATGAGCATCACCACTGGCGCCTTCAGCCGCCGGCTGCGCCCGGGCGCGCGCGGTCGCCAGAGCGCAAGGGCCAGGGGCACCGCGACCAGGGCGGCGTTGGGCCGGGTGAGGGTCAGCGACCCGAGGGACAGACCGGCTCCCGCCGCCCAGCGCAGGCTGGCCGGCGGGAGCGCCGCGCCCAGCTGCACTCGGGTTCCCGCCGGGTCGCGCCGTCGCGGCGAAGCCCGGATCACGCAGGCCAGGGCCGCCAGGACCAGGGGCAGGGCGAGCGCGTCGGCCACGAAGCTCTCGCCCAGCTCGAGGAACGGCACGTAGACGGCACCCAGCCCGGCGGCGGCGAGCGCCGTTCGGCGTCCCCAGATCGGACGCGCGATGGCCGCGAGCAGCGCGACGTCGAGGGCCCCCAGCAGGGCCTGGGCAAGCTGGACGGTGTCTGCAGCCCGCGCCGGATCGCGGGGCGCGCCTCCCGTGAGTCCGTACACGCCGGCCAGGAAGAACGCATAGCCCGGGGGGCGGAAGGCGGTGACGTAGCTGCCGAAGGCATAGCCGTGTCCGGCCAGCAGGGAGCGGGCCAGCCCGTCGTAGTCGGCTCCGTCGAGGACGGGGCGATGCTCGGGACCGGCAAGCGTCAGACCGATGCGGACGACAAGGGCGAGCGCCACGAGCACCGCCAGGGCGAGCGTTGGCCGGCGTTGATCCTGGGAGATGACCCGGCGCCGCCAACCGGCCCATGGCGCCCAGGGCGCACGACCGGCCGTGGCCGGCACGGTGGCGAAGTCGTGGGAGGGTGGGCGTCGAGTCACGGGCTGGGGCTCCCGTCCGGTGCGGGAGGTGGAGGATTATCGGCGATCGTCGGAGCCCGGGCCATGGCCCGGTGGTCTCAGGCGTGGGTGGAAGGGGTAGCCCGGTCAGCGCCGGGCCCCAGTCCCTGCATCTGGCGCCTGGAGTACAGATGGCCGACGAGCTGGCCGACCACCTTCGGATCGAACTGGGAGTTGACGTTCTCCGTCAGCTCCTCGATTGCCTGGGGATGGGACATGGCGGCGCGGTAGGAGCGGTGGGAGGTCATCGCGTGGTAGGCATCGCAGGCCAGGATGATCCGGCTGCCGACCGGGATCTCCTCACCGCTGACCCCGTCGGGATAGCCGCGCCCGTCCCAGCGCTCGTGCTCGTGGCGTGGAGGATGTCGTCGGGGATCGCCACCTTGCCGATGTCGTGCAGGAGCGCGGCGGCGCCACGGCGTCGACCTCCCGCTGGTCCGAGCCCAGGCCGCGCGCCACCGAGGTGGCCATCTCGACAACCGACTCCGAGTGCTCGCCGGTGTACTGGTCGCGCTCCAGAAGGGCAACGGCGAGGGCCGAGACCGCGTCACGCTGCGCCTCGCTCTCGGGGCCCAGTGCGTCCCCAGCGTCGCCGGCCACCGGACCCCGCGGCGCGCCCGTGGACGCGTTGAAACCGCGAAAG
>JAABUX010002545.1_pt1 | contig 25571 bp, 19 predicted proteins | sample 5561851 | NCBI WGS metagenome assembly JAABUX01 (sample SAMN10711883, study PRJNA513361) | rock metagenome | isolation source: Antarctica rocks | place: Antarctica: Victoria Land, Richard Nunatak red sandstone | collected 2016-01-03 | reverse complement strand
CTTTGCACCGCGGTTTTGCGTTAAAAAGAGCCGCACCACCCATCTCCGCACCGGGTTTTGGTTCCAGCGCGCCTCCGTGACCGCCTCAGATGTCCCTTGTGCAGCCTGACTTAGCGGAAACTAGAGTTACAGTAGAGACACACAAAGAACGGATGCACGGGCGTTCATATAGGGGAGGGTCCATGAAGAAGGTAGTCCCGGCGGTCCTGCGCGGTCTAATCCTTTTACTCGTCCTTGCACCGCTGTCGCCTTCGGGCGCCGCCGCGCCGCCCGTGGGACTGCACGCTTTGCGCGTGACGCCGGCGCCCGGCGCGCTCGGCGTCTCTCCGAACAGCTTGGTCACCGTCTTTTTCGACCGTCCGGTCGTGTCCCTGGCGCGTCTGGGCGCCGGTCCCGCCGCGCTCACGGTCTCACCGCCGATTCCCGGGGCCGGTCGCTGGCTCGGAACGTCGACGTACTCGATCTTGCCTGCCGCCGGGTTGGCCCCGGCCACGACCTACGTGCTCACGCTCAACCCCGCCTTGCAGGGGCTCGACGGCTCGTCGCTCGGTGGGGCGACGCGGTCGTGGCAGTTCACGACCCGGCGCGCCGCCGTCTCTACGGTTAGCCCGGCCAACGGATCGAAAGGCGTTCTGCCGCGAGCGCCGATCGACATCACCTTCGGCGTGCCGGTGGTGAAGGCGTCGGCGCAGGCGCACATCATGCTCGCCGCCCTCGGCGGCGGCCCGCTCGCGGGAACCTTTCGCTGGCTGAGCGATCGCACCGTGCGCTTCACGCCGGCCCAGAGTCTCGCCCGAGGCGTCAGCTTCGCCGTGCAGGTCTCGCCCGGCGTCGCCGCTCTCGGCGGTCCACTACTTAGCGTAGTCGCGTTCACCGCGCGCTTCACCGTCGCCCCGGCCTTTGTTCTAAGCAAGAGCTCTCCGGCGGCTGGTGCGTCGGCGGTCGATCCCTACGCGACCCCGCAACTCACCTTCACGGCCCCGCCCGACCTGCGCGTCCTCGCGCGCTACGTGCGCGTCAGCCCTTCCGTCGACGGCCTCGCCTTCGCCGCCTACGATCAGGACACCATTGACGTCAACGGCGCCCTTAAACCGTCGACCACCTACCACGTGACGCTGCTGGCCGGTCTGCCCAGCCTTCTCGGCGACCGCCTGGCCGCGACATCCTTCTCGTTTCGCACGGCATCGTATCAACCCGCGCTACAGCTTTTCAACGAAGGCGTCCTCAATACCTACGATGCCTATCGCGGCGTGCATATCTACGGCACGGCCACGAACGTCGACCACGTGACGCTCTCGGTCTACAGGCTCGACGAGAGCGAGTTCTTGAAGACGACGGCCGGCTCTTTCAACCAAACCAACTACACGCCCCCTGGCGCACCAACGGCGACCTACACGATCGCCACGCACGCGGCGCTGAACAAGGGCGCCCCCGTGGCCCAGGCGCTCGGCGGCGCGCACGGCGCGGCGCTCACCCCCGGCTACTACGCCGTGATCGGGAAGGCGCCCGGCGTGTCCGGCCGCCAATATCTCCCCATCCTGGTGACGCGCTCGTCGTTGACGCTGAAAGCGTGGGACAGCGGCGTGCTCGTGTGGGCCAACGACCTCAAGAGCGGGGCCACGCTCGCGGGCCTGCCGGTCAAGGTCGTCGACGACAAAGGGCGGCTCGTGGCTCAGGGCGTGACCGGCGCCGACGGCGTCTTCAGCGGCCCTGCCCTCGGCGCAAAGCATCTTGGCTATGCCACGCTGCGCGCCCTCGCCAGCCGTCCCGGCGATGCCGCCGCCTGCGGAACCGACTGGAACAACGGCATCGGCCCTTATGACTACAACCTCAACTTCGACCCCACGCTGGCGCATGCCCGCGTGTATCTCAACACCGATCGTCCTATCTATCGGCCCGGCCAGACCGTGTACTTCCGCGGCGTGGCGCGCGTCGACCAGGACGGTCGCTACCACCTTCTTCCCGCTGGAACGCGCGTACATCTCACGGCGACGGACGGCCTCAGCAACCGGGTCCTCGATCACTACCTCACCTTGAACGCGCAGGGCGTCCTCGCAGGGTCGCTGACCCTGCCTCAGGGCGCCGCGCTCGGCTACTACAGCGTGCAGGCCACGATCGGCGGAGAGAGCGTGAACGCTCAGTTCAGCGTGGCCGCGTACAAAAAACCGACCTTCGCGATCTCCGTCCTGGCCGACCGCGGCGAGAACGGCCAGTACGTACAAGGCCAGACGATCGGGGTCCACGCACAGGCCAACTACTACTTCGGGCCGCCGCTCCCCGGCGCCAACGTCGCCTGGACCGTCTCCAGCGCCACTACCGTGTTCCAGCCCACGGGCTATGACGACTACACCTTTACCGATCAAGACCTTCTCGACGCGCAATCCTCGCGGCCCGCCAACGAGGAAACGAGTTCGTCCGTCGCCCAGACCAATGTCGCGGGGGCGGCGACGCTCGCGGTGAAAGCCGACCTACAGGGATCGCTGCTGCCGCACGTGGTGACGATCGAAGCCAACGCGACCGCGCCGACCGGGGATCAGACGGCGCAGAGCACCACCGTCTTCGTCCACCCCACCGGAATCTACGTCGGTCTGCGACCCCACAGCTATCTCGTGGCGCCGGGCGGTACGCAAGGAGTCGACATCGTCACGGTACATCCAGATGGGACGCCGGCCCCGCACGTCGCCGTCACGATCGCGCTGCAACGCCGCACGGTCTCCAGCGTGCTCCAGTACGATGCGCAGATGGGCTATCTGTGGCAAAATCAGACGCATGACGCCACGTTGACCTCCGTCGTCGTGACCACGGATTCCTCCGGGCGCGCGGCGCTGAACGTCTTGCTCCCGCACACGGGCGAGTACCGCATCGCTGGGACGGCGCGTGACGCACAGGGACGGCCCGCGCGCACCGCGGCCTACGTCTATAGCGCCGCGACCGGCGACGCGTCCACGACGGTCAATTGGGGCTTGGAGAACAACGACCGCATCAACGTTGTGGCCGACAAACGCCGGTATGCGATCGGCCAGACGGCGCACATCCTCGTCTCGGCGCCCTATCCTGGCATGACCGCCATGGTCACCCTGGAGCGCGGCACGGTCTTGAGCCACCGCGTTCTAACCATCGGGGGCAACAGCCCCGTGTTCGATATACCGATCACGCGCGATAGTCTGCCCAACCTCTACGTGTCCGTCGTCTTATTCAAGGGCGCGGGCGCCTCGGCCACGACGCTGCCCATCTGGAAGATGGGCTACGCCACGCTCGTGGTCAATCCGAGTGCGGGGTCGCTGGTCGTAACGGTCAAACCACGATCCAAGACGGCGCGACCCGGCGGTCACATCGCCGTCGCGGTCCATGTCGTCAATGGCCAGGGGCAGCCCGTGGCGGCCGACCTCGGCGTCTCCCTCGTCGACGCGGCCGTGCTGGCTCTAGCGACCACTACCAACGGGACGGCGAACGCAGCCTTTTACGCGCAGCGTCCGGTCGGCGTCACCACCGCCGCGTCGATGGCGCTCTTTATCGACCGCCTGAACCTGACGCCGGGCAGCGGCAAGAAGGGCGGCGGCGGCGCGGCTGGCCCCGGCGCCGTGCGCACGAAGTTCCCCGATACCGCGTACTGGAATCCCAACGTGATGACCGACGCCGCTGGAAACGCCGCGCTGGACATCCCGCTGCCGGATAACGTGACGACCTGGGCCTTGCACGTCGACGGCTCGACCGCCGACGAGACGCTGCTCGGCGCGGGAGACGCCTCCGTGATCGCGACCAAGCCCGTGCTCGTCCAGCCGGCCCTGCCGCGTTTCCTCACGGTAGGGGACAACGGTCGCCTGGGCGCCGTGGTGAACAACACGACGGGCGTGGCCGCGAGGGTCGCGGTCGGCGGAGCGGTGCGTGCCTCGACCGGCACGACGACCCTCCCCGTACAAAACATCGTCGTGCCCGCCAACGGCGCCCGGAGCGTGTACTGGTCCTACAGCCCATCGACGCAGGGTCGCATCGCCGTCTCTTTCCAGGCTAACGGCGGGGCGGTTGATCGCTCCGACGCCGTCGAGATCGCTTTGCCAGTGGAGGAGAACAGTTTGCTCGGCGGCGAGGCTGTCGCCGTCGCGGGCGAGGCTTCCGCGCCCACGGCGACGGAGAAAGTCGTCCTTCCTCCAGCCATCGAGCCTGGCGCGGGCGACCTGCGGATCGCGCTCCAACCATCGCTCGCCGCCGGTCTGATCCCCGCGCGCGACGCCCTACTCGGTGCGGGCTACGACACGACCGAGAGCTTGACCAGCAAGCTCGTCGGACTGCTGGCGCTCAAGACGCTCTCGCCGGCGCGCTACGGTCTGCCGGCCTCAGCCGTCTCCGCCCTACCGGCTCAGGAGGCCAGCACGACGATGCAGCTCTACGCCGCGCAGAACAACGATGGTGGATGGAGTTGGTGGCCTGGGTCGAGCGGCGCGAACAGCGACCCTTACATCAGCGCCTACGTCTATGAAGGGCTAGTGGTGCTCGACGAGAGCGGGTACAAGGTCGACAAGACGGTCATGGCCAACGCGCAAGGCTTCCTGCGGCAGCTTCTGAAGATGGCGCCGCACGATGCCGCCGGCCCGAACGACGATGCGCGCGCGTTCATCCTCTATGCGCTGGCGCGCGCGGGCTCTCTCGACGGTTCAGCAGCAGCCGCCCTCTACGAGCGGCGCGCGGGCCTCTCAGCGGCGGCCAAAGCTGAACTGGCGCTGGCGCTGAACTCGGACTTCGGCGCGCACGACGTGCGCCCGCGCGCCATCGTCGACGAGCTTTCTTCCGCGGCTAAGCTGACCTCTGTCGACGCTCATTGGGAGCCGGCGGCGACGCCCGACGGGGAGACGATGGAGTCGAGCGTGGGCGACACCGCCGTGGTGGTGCGCGCCCTGGCCGGCCTCGACGCGGCCAACCCTCTTATCGCGCGCGCCGTCCGCTGGCTGAACGCGCGGCAAGGCGTGACTGGGGTGGACGGCGGGTGGGACAGCACTCACGCCACGGTCCTGGCCCTGCGCGCCGTCGCCGCCGCCATCAGGATCAGCCCCGCGGCTCAGCCGAACTACGTCTACCGCGTCGTCGTCAACGGCGTCACGACGGCCCAGGGCGCGGTCATACCCTCGACAGCGGGGACGACGCGTGTCGTGCGCGTGTCCATCGACCGTCTGCGCGCCTTCGGCGCGGCCGTGGTGACGATCGTACGTACCCCCCGGCCAGGTAGAACGCTGGTCGGTATGGACCTGCACTACGCGGTGCGTCTGCGCTACTATCCCCTGCCGGGTTCGGTTGGCCCCATCCAATCCGGCATCTCCTTGACACGACGGTACCTGCGCCGTGCCACGGGCGTCGAGACGCTGCTCGCTCCGGGAGCCCCGGCGCCCCGCGACAGTACGCTGACGGTCGAGCTGCATCTCGTCGCGCCGCAAGACCTCACGCGCGTGATCGTGCAGGATCCGCTGCCGGCGGGCGCGGAAAGCGTCGACGACTCCCTCCTCACGAGCAGCGCCTTCGCTCAGCCTGGAGGAAATGCCAGCCTCACCACGAACGCGCCCCTGGCCGCGATCCCGACGGCTAAGCCAGGGCAGCCGCAAGACCTGGCGCCGTACCTCGACCACACCGAACTGCGCGACGATCGAACCGTTTTATTCGCCTCTACGCTGCCCGCCGGCTCCTACGTGTACCGCTACACCATCCACCTGACCACGGCCGGCGTCTATCACGTGCTGCCGGCGGACACGTACCAGGTACACGAGCCCGAGGTCTTCGGCCACACGGCGGAACAAAGCCTCACCATCGCCCAGTAAGCGCGACAAGACGCGCGGGAAAGCGCGGAGGACGTGGGCTTTATGAGGTCCACGTCCCTCGCGCTTGCTCGTTTAATGAAGGGCGCTATAAAAATGAAGGGCGCTATTAAAGAGGAGAGCCTGCCGCTCGCGCTAATCGGGGCCTCGTTTGCCTGCGTCGGCCTCGTTCGGGCAAGGACGGCGCCGTCTCGGCACGAAGGGGTGGCCGGGCGCTGCTATCCATTCTGGGTGTCCGCTGGGAAGGGAGTCGCCCACGGTTCCGGCGCCACCTGAGCCGCATTGGCGACGAACGAGATGAGGTGGTACCAGCCGACGATGACGATAAGCTCGATCAACTGCACGTCCGTCCAGCGCTTGGCTAGCGCCGCCCAAGTTGCATCTGACACACGCGCCGTGTCGTGCAGTTCGTCGACGAGCGTCACGAGCAGCGCCTCCCGCTCTGACCAGAGCGGGTCATCCGGCGCTGCCAGCGCCGTGGCCCGTACGCGCTCGACCGGAATCTCGAGCAGCGGTCCAAAAACCGCCGCGTGGACGCCCCACTCGTACGCGCAGGCGCAACGCGCGCACGTCCTGTCGATAACGATCTCGCGTTCGTAGGAGGTGATGGAGCCGTGGGAGCCCAGGATGCCGGCCCCGAGGGGGCGCATACGTCCCATGATGTGGGGGTTGCGCGCGAGCGTGCGGAAAAGACCGAGCGGCTCGACCGCCGCGCCCGGCGGCATCCATTTCGCCAGCGCCTCGGCCACCTCGTCTGTGTAGGGCGGCGTCAGCGGAGCGATACGTGGCGACACGCTGTCGGATGTTGTGGTCATACGCTTCTCCTCCCGATAGAAGAAAAGAGGTCCGGAGCCTTGCCGCGCCTCATCCGTCCCCGTGATCTTCTATGATACGATGGACGTCGGTCTCTATGACGAGTTTAGCGCTTCTTATTTAGAAGCACAAGGGGGGCTGACATGTCGCGGCCTCGTCCGGGGAAGCCGGTCCGCGGGTCACGCACTGGCCGGCCTCTCATGGCTCTGCTCGATCTCCTTGGCCGGCGCTGGGCGCTGCGCATCCTCTGGGAGCTCCACGCCGGGCCGCTCGGCTTCCGCGATATACAGGCCCGCTGCGACGACATGTCGTCCAGCGTGTTGAGTCAACGCCTGGCTGACCTGGACGCGGCGGACATCGTCGAGCAAGATGCGCGAGGGCGTTATAACGTCACAACCGAGGGGCGTGTGCTCTTGTGCGCGCTTCTGCCATTGGATGAGTGGGCGGAGCGTTGGGCCGGACGGGAGGCGGAAAGTGTGGATACGTTTGCGAGCGTAGACGGAGTAAGCCCGGAGATGAACTGAGGGAGCAGGCCGCCCGTGTTTTTCCCGTGCGGAAGAGGATGCGGACCCCGAGCGCGCCGCCCCGTCTTTTACTTGCCGAACGGACTGGCTAGCCCGTTCGCCCGCGTGGAAGGACGAGCGCTCTGCTCTTCGCGTAAATGAGGCAGCGGCGCGAGAAGCGCGACCGCCAGCCAGAAGGCCACGGCGAGGTCGGGCACGAAGATCGAGTTGTCGACCAGACCGTGCCCGATCGTGGCCACGAGGATAGCCCCGACCCCTACGAGCACCGTTCGTGTCGCGGTGCTCCGATCCGCGCGCCACGCCGTCCCCATCAAGCGAACGCTTAAGACGAGCACCGCGACGAGCGCGCAGAGCCCGAGCAGGCCGGTGGAGAGCCAGGCGTCGAGCACGACGTTGTGCGGGTGCGACAGGCAGGGCTCGAACCTGGACGCGGGGTTCATGTAGTGCGGTAAGGGCAGACGGGACCAGTCGATGTGCGGAATGCAGAGTGCGACGGTTGGATCGACGTTGTTCGGGTCAAAGTAGTGGTAGAGAAAGTTGTCGGGTCCCACGCCGAACAGCGGATGGTCGCGGATCATGGCCAGAGCGCTGCCCCATAGATAGAACCGCGCCGTCGTGCTCGCGCCGTGCTGTATGCGCCAGACCGCGAGCACGACGGTCCCGATCGCGGCGATGGCTCCCACGACGATCACGCTGCGTCCTGGGGTCGTGAAGCGCGCGGGGAGCGCCTCCAGCTTTTCACGAGTAATAGCGTCGCCCCGGTCCACGTTCACGGATTGGCGTCCGTTGCGCGGCGTCCACGCGACGACGACGCCCACCGCGACGACCACGGCGGTGATGATGCCGCCGCGCGATCCGCTTAGGACGACGGCCACGGCCATGGCCAGCGTCGCCGCCCACGGCAAGAGGAACGCCACGCGCCGGCGCCATGGTTCCCCGTCGCGCACGGCCCACGCGCTCAACCCGAACAGCACGGCGATGGGGATGGCGCGGTCGAGCAGCAGCCCCAGGTTGTCCGGTGACCCGTAGACCGAGGTGATCTGGTGAAGAGGATGTTGGGTGGAACTGGCCGCCGGTCCGGTGTAGTACGCCCCGGTCAACGTGTTGGGCCGGAACAGCGCCTGGCCGAGGCCAAGCAAGGCGACGACGAGGCCGGAGAGAGCCAGCATAGCGAGTGCGCGCAGCTTATCGGCGTCAGCGCGCAGCGTCGCGGCGACGAGGACGGCGTAGAGCAGTGGTTCGACGACGACGACGCGGTACTGGCGCTGCGCGATGTGGTCGAGTGTCCCCTGGCTGAGCAGCACGTGAGGGGTAGCCAGCGTCGCCGCCGTGGCCGCGAGAAAGAACACCCCGCCGGCCAGCCAGATAGCCGCGCCGGGAGAAGAAAACAGCCTTCCGGCCCCGACTCCGACCACCCCCTCCGTCTGGCGCGCGCGCCCTCGCCGGATGATAGAGGCGACGAGGTGTGGGAGGGACGCGGCGGCGCAGACCAGGATCGCCGTCTCGCCGAGTGAGAACGCGGCGTGGGCGGTCAGACGTTTGGGCTCCATGAAGAACGGAGTGGCCAGCGGCACGAGCGAGACGGCTAGCGGCAGCCGTCGCCAGCAAAGCACGACGGCGCAGGCCAGCACCACGAGGCTGAGGGCGAGGCCAGGAACCACGTCGTAGAGGCAGAAGGCGGCCACGATCGCCGCCGCCCACCACCAATCGGGCAGCGCCTTGTCGCGCCATTCCCGCGCGCGTGTCCGCGTGTCCGTCGCCGTGGCCAGCGTCACTCTCCTTCGTCTCTTGTCGTGTGGACCGTCGCCCAGCAACATCTGGTCGCTCTATGTACTGCTAAGGTACGACCGGTCACGGCGACGCGTCCCGCTGTGCGCCTCCGCTATTTTCCATCACCGTACCGATGCACGATCGCCATTGACCGCACGCCAATGGCCTTAGTGTAAGATAATTCAGGAAAGAGCTCATCGGCTGGCGCGGAGAGAGGAGAGCGACGCATGGTGACGGATGCACGGCGCATGAGCCTGGACGAGTTTCTCGCGTTGCCCGACGACGGTCAGCACGACGAGTTCGTGGAAGGAGAGCGCCGTCTTTGAGGCAGCCATGGAAGAAGCAAGGTCCTTGTTGTGGCCGTCCTCGTGCATTGCTACACCTTACGTTAATGTCGTGGCCTGGATCGGCGCCTATCGTTTAGTTCCCTCACTACAGGGCGCTACGCTACGAGTAAAAGAGTATGCCGAGTGAGTACCGAACCGATGGATAACGCCGCCGTGGCCGTCCTCCTCTCGCGCATCGCACTGCTGCTGGAGATGACGGGTGAGAATGTCTACAAGGTGCGCGCGTATCAGCGCGCCGCCGAGACGATTGGTGGGCTGTCGCAGCCCCTGGCCTCCCTGCGCGCGCACGGTGAGATCGGGGCGCAACCGGGCATCGGCGCGGCGCTGACCGAGACGATCGAGCAGGCGCTCGACGGCAAGCCCGTCACCGTCCTGGAAGACCTTTATAAGATATTTCCAGCGGGCGTCCTCGATCTCCTGGAGGTCAACGGCGTGGGGCCGAAGCTCGCCGCGCGCCTCTACACGGACCTCGGCGTCGAGTCGCTCGACGGTTTGGAGCAGGCGGCGCGCGATGGCCGCCTGGCCGGCCTGAGCCGCGTAGGAGCCAAAACGGCCGCCAACATCTTGCGCAACGTCGAAGCACGCCGGTCGCGCGGCGGCCGTATGCCCATCGCACAGGCCATCCCGCTCGTGGCCCGCGTGTGCGCGGCGCTGAGCGCGGAACCCTCGCTGCACGACCTCACCGCCGCCGGCTCGTTCCGCCGTATGCAGGAGACGCTGGGCGACCTCGACCTTATCGGCACGTCCGACCAACCGGAGAAGGTCATGGACCTTTTGGCCGGTTTGCCCGGCGTGCGCGAGGTGCTCGCGCGCGGCTCGACCAAGACGAGCGTCGTGCTCGACCCCGGCATCCAACTCGATCTGCGGCTCGTCCCGGAGGGCGACTTCGGATCGTTGCTCCAGCACTTTACCGGCAGCCAGCTTCACAACATTCAACTGCGCGAATATGCCGTGGCGCGCGGCCAGAAGGTGCGCGAGTACGGCATCCTCGACACGACGAGCGGAGAAGAGCATCACTTTCGGCGCGAAGAAGATGTCTACGCCTATCTAGGTCTTCAGTTCGTGCCGCCGGAAATTCGCCAGGGTGGAGACGAGGTAGCGCTCGCTTCCCGCCACGCCCTGCCCATCCTCGTGAGCGTGGAGGACATACGCGGCGACCTGCACCTGCACACCACGGAGAGCGACGGGACCAATACGCTGGAGGAGATGGTCGCGGCGGCGCGCGCGCGCGGCTACCGCTACATCGCCATCGCCGACCACTCGTCCGGTCGCGGCATCGCCGGAGGGCTCTCGGTCGAGCGCCTGCGCGCCCAGGGCGCCGCGATCGCCGCGCTCAACGGCAAACTCCTTGCCGAGGGCGCCGACTTCACCGTCTTGAGCGCGTCGGAGGTCGATATCCGCGCCGACGGCACGCTCGACTACCCCGACGACGTGCTGGCCGGCCTCGACGTGGTCGTGGCCTCGATCCACTCAGGCATGGGGCAAGACGAGGACGCGATGACGAAGCGTATGATCGCCGCTATCGAGAATCCGCACGTCGACATCATCGGCCATCTCACCACGCGCCTCATCGGCCAGCGCGAGCCGGTGCGCTTCGACCGCGAGGCCGTGTTCGCGGCGGCGGCGCGCACGAAGACGGCGCTGGAGATCAACGCGCACCCCGCGCGCCTCGACCTGAAAGACACGGACGCGCGCGCCGCGCGCGAGGCTGGTTGCCTGCTGACGATCGACACCGACGCGCACGCGACCGACGACCTCGCACTGATGGTGTACGGCGTGGGCACGGCGCGTCGTGGCTGGACGGTAAGAGACGATGTGCTCAACACGCGCGACCTCGCGGGGCTGCGCGCCTGGTTGAGGCGCGCCGAGTAGACCGCGCCAGGCGTGGTACAGTGAGAGACAGAACAGGCGCGACGCGCTGGGTCGAATGGCCCCCGTGCGTCATACTATTTATAGAGGGAGATAGTCTAATGTCGAACTACAATCAGGAGAGCACGTACCCCAAGGAGAGCACGTTCAACCCTATGACGTTGGCCCTTCCCGCCATAGCGGTGCTCGGCGCCGTGTTCATCCTCTCCCGTCGCAACGGCGGCGGCAAGGACAACGTCGTGGAGACGACGGTCAAGCAGGCCTCGAAGGCGGGCCAAGACGTTCAGAAAAAGGGCGGCAGCGCCACCCAGCGCGCGGGCCTGACCATGCTCATCAACGCGTTGGAGAACGACGCCTCGCGCCGCGTGGTCATCACCGTCTTGAAATTCATGCGCGCACGGGCGTAGTAGACGCCGTATGGTGCATCGCGCATGGGAGATGCGATGAGGAACCTGGTCAAGGAGCAAGGTCTGCTGACGACGACGGTGATCCAGGGCCGGAGGCTTACCTTACGTCACGCATCGGAGGGTTTCGGCGAACAGGAGATCGCCCGCCGCTATCGCTGGAGCCTCGACCAGGACCTCCAGTATTGGAGCGGCAGCATTCCCGCCGCTCCGTCGCTCAGCCACTTCCGCAATGATGTCCTGAACGCGGTACGCCAGTTCGACAGCCGGCGCGACCAGTTCGCCATCCTCACGAACGAGGGCGAGTTGATCGGCATGGTCAGCTACTACAACTGGTCGCCCGAACGCCTCTCCGTCGAGCTGGGCATCTACATTGGAGAGCGCCACTTATGGGACAAGGGATACGGCAGCGAGGCGATCCGCATGTTGCTGGACCATCTTTTCCAGACGACGCGCCTGCGCGTGATGTACCTCAATACCTACGCGAACAACGAGCGTGCCCGCGCCTCCTACACCAAAATCGGCTTTGAGATGGTGGGCACGATGCGCAAGTATTCGTCGCGTATAGGCTACTACATCGACGTCCAGATGCGCCTGACGCGCGACCGTTTTATCGCGCTCTATGGCCTCGGCCAGTTCGTGCCCTTCCCCTTGCCGGAGCACGACGACGGGCCGATGGGACGGCGCTCGTCATGACCTCCGCCCCGGTCGCCCTGACGCGGTTCATCTTGCGTTCGTCGCAGGTTCCAGGCGAGTACGACCTTGCCGGCCTCCTTGTCGCGGCCAACGCCGGCGACGGCGCGGCCTCGCGCAAGCTCGACTTTCTCTACCGCGACCTTATCGCCGAGAAAGCGGCGCTCTCGCGCGTCTTTCCCGCGACCGTAGGGGTGTTCTGGACCCTAGCCCTGCTGACCGAGCGCGATGCGCGCAACAAAAATCTCTGGGCTATGCTGCCGCTGAACGGGGCGTTGACGCTCGGCATCGGCCTGCGCATCTGGCTCTGCAACGCGCAGCTGCGGCGCTTCTGGCAAGGGGCGGCGTGATCCCTTCCCCAAAGACCGCTTAGACGACCATTTTGAGGCAGCGCTGCCGAACTCCCGCGCCATCAATCCTATTACGGGAACGAATTGAGAGGGGAGTGGGGCGTCTCCAGACATTGCCGTGGCGCGGCAGGACGCGCTGAGGGTCGCGCACCGCCATGCGCTAGAACGAATCATCGTCGCGCTGTCCGCGCATCATCCTTTGACGGCTCCGCTCGCTACGTTGCGCCAAGAAGCCGAAGACGCTTTCGCGGAGATGCCCGTGACGCCATGATGGTGGTACCGCAAGAAAGGACGTTTGGCCGCCCTTCCGAGCGCTCTTCCTCGATTATGTCGTTGCCGCCGCGCAAGAGACCGCGTCCCTCGCTCCTGGCCGCGCGACCAGGAGCGAGGGACGCGCTCTCTTGCGCCGTGAGGGGGAGCATGCTCCCCCTCACGGCGCCGCTGCTTGCGTTAGGCGCCCCTGAGGCACTATCGTAAGAGTGCTATGCCTTGCCGATAGAAGGATGCATAGATTGAAAAGCACGAGGACGTGTGCAGGGGCCGTGCCGCGAGGCGCCGTCCTGCCGTATTGTCGAGGAGAAGAATGCATGATCGCGGTCGTCACCGATAGCTCATCCGATTTACCCGCCGATATTGCACGCGATCTCGGGATCACCGTCGTCCCCGTCGGCATCAACTTTGGCGACCGCGCCTACGCGGACGGGCAGACCATCATGGTCGACCAGTTCTACGGCATGCTGCAGCAAGAGTCGGCGCACCCGACCACGACGCCTCCCCCCGCCGCGACCTACCAGCACGTCTATAGTTCACTCATCGGCCAGGGCTTTGACGTCTTGAACGTGACGGTCAGCGCGAAGCTGAGCGAGATCTTCCGCAACGCGCAGCAGGCGGCCATGGGCGCTGCTCCCGGCTCTATCCAGGTGATCGATTCGGGCGTCGTCTCGATCGCCCTCGGCTCGATGGCTATGCGCGCGGCGCTGCTGGCGCGCGAAGGGCGCTCCATGGCTGAGATCACGGCGTCGTTGGAGCAGATGGCCCCGCGCTTCGCCATCTACATCACCGTCGATACGCTGACCTACCTGCAGCGCGGCGGTCGCGTGGGCCGCGGCGCGTCGATGGTCGGCGGCCTCATGAACGTCAAGCCGATTCTGGGCTTGAAAGACGGCGAGATCGTCTCCCTGGAACGGGCGCGATCGCGCGAGAAAGCCTTCGAGACGATCGTCGATCTGGTGCGTAAGGAAGGCCCGCTCGAAGAAGCCTACGTGTTGCACGCCGCCGCCGCCGATGTAGGTGCGCAGTTCGCGGCCATGATCCAGCCGATGGCCGTGGGCATGCAGGTACCGGTGCTGCCGCTCGGTCCCGTCGTCGGCGCCAACGTCGGCCCCGGCACGGTCGGCGTGGTCACGCTGCGCCGCTAGCCCTGTCGTTCGTTGTTCGCGTATAAGGTGGCATGAGCCTTGCCCCCTTTTTTCGCGGTACTGCTACAAGAAGGGTCCTCAGCGACGCCAAGACGATCTGAAGTGGAAGGAAGAACGTACACATGAGCGACAACGACGCGCGGACGCCTGAGAACGACGATTTTGGCGCGAGCGTTTCCAATATCCCGGACAGCGACGTCATCGAGACGCGCGGCAATGTGATCGGCGGCGGCACGACGACGATCGTCGATGCCGACCCCAACACTCCCGGCAATAACCCGTCCGAAGACCCTGCCCCCACGGCGGCCGGACGGGGAGCGACCGACCACGACCGCTCCAAGGACGCGTAGAAAGCAACGTACAGACACCGAAGGGGGCAGCGCTCGTCGAGCGCCGCCCCCTTTCTTCAGCTATCGTCCGCGCCCTCTACGGAGTGGCTGGCTCCGTCTCGACGACGGCCACGGGAGCCGCTTTGGGCATGGCCGCGACGATCAGTTCCGACACGTCTTTTACCTGCATCTTGCCGTCGAGGTCGTTCGTCTTGATGCCGTCCTCGAACATAGTGATGCAGAAGGGGCAGCCCGCCGCGACCGTGCCCGCGCCGATGTCTTGCGCGTGCTCCAGCCGGACGGAGCTGATGCGCTTGCCCTGCGTCTCGTCCATGAACGAGCGCCCGCCGCCGCCGCCGCAGCAGAAGCTGTTCTTCTTGGAGCGTTCCATCTCCACGACCTGACCTCCGCCTTGCACCACGGGCAGCTTGCGCAAGATCGCGCGTGGCTCGTCGTACGAGTCGTTGTAGCGGCCCATGTAGCAGGGGTCGTGGTACGTCACCGTGGCATTGCCGCCCTCGTGGCCCAGCACCGTGGCCAGATCGGCGTTCGGGTCGAGCGCAAGGCGGCCAGACGCGACCAGTTCCGAGAGGAACTGCGTGTGGTGGACGACCTCGTAGGCGCCGCCGAACTGCGGATACTCGTTCTGGATCGTGTTGAAGCAGTGGGCGCAGGCGGTAAGCACCTTCTTCACGCCGTACTTGTCCAGCGTGGCGATGTTCTCCTCGGCCAGGGTCTGATACAGATACTCGTTGCCGATGCGCCGCGCCGGGTCGCCCGAGCAGGCTTCCTCCTTGCCCAGGATGGCGAAGCGCACGTTCGCCGCTTGCAGCGCCGTGGTCACGGCCGTGGCCACCTTGCGGTTGCGCGCGTCGAACGAGCCCATGCAGCCGACGAAGTAGAGCACGTCGATCTCGTCGCCGCTTTTAGCGACGTCCGCCATGGTGCGCACGCCCAGATCCTTGGCCCAGTCGCCGCGCGTCGTCTTGCGCGTGGCCCAGGGGTTGCGGTTCTTCTCCAGGTTGTTGAACACGCCGACGATCTCTTGCGGGAAGCGCGACTCTTCGAGCACCAGATTGCGCCGCATCTCCACGATCTTGGGCACATGCTCGATCATGACCGGACAGGCCTCGACGCACCAGCGGCAGGTCGTGCAGGACCAGAGCGTCTCGTCGGCGATCACACCGCCGATGAGGGGCGTGCGATCGGGCAGGGAGGCCCCGTTCTGGCCGGCTTTATGCGCCGCGACGAGAGAATCTCCGATGTCGAAGAACTCGTGCTTGAGGTTCTGCACCAACTCTTTGGGCGAGAGGGGTTTATCGCTGAGCAGGGCGGGACAGTTGCGGTCACAGCGCCCGCACTGCGTACACGAGTAGAGGTCGAGCAGGTTCTTCCAGGTGAACTGCTCGATCTTGGAGACGCCGAAGGTCTCGCGCTCCTCGATGTTCTCGATCTTCGGCAGCGCGCCCTTGGGACCGGCGATGCGGAAGTAGGTGTTGGGCACGGCGGCCACGAGATGCAGGTGCTTGGACGAAGGCAGGTAGGCGGCGAAGCCGAACACGGTCAAGATATGCACCCACCAGAACGCCGAGTAGAGGAGGCCGGCCAGCCCGATCGAGGCGCCGCCGAACAAGATGGCTAGTCTGCCGCCGACGGGCGATGAGCCTGCCGTGTCGACCTGGCCCGCGCGGATGCCGAAGGCCTCGGAGAGCAGCAGCGAGACCATGAGGAGAGAGATGAGCGCCAGGATGAGAAAGGCGTCCGGCGAGTTGTCCACGCGCGCGGGCCGCAGCACGAGGCGGCGGTAAAGCGCGAGGCCGCAGGCGACCAGCACGAGGACGGCCATGAGGTCGAGGACGAACTGATAGACGGGATTGCCGCCGATGGCTGGCAGAGCGAGCCCGTTGAAGACGCCGCCGACGATCAACTGGATCGTGCCCAGCGTGATGATTAGAAAGCCGTAGAAGACGAGACCGTGGATGGCGCCGGCGAGCTTGTTGTTGAACAAGCGCTGCTGCAACACCACGTTGAGCCCAACTGTTTTCAAGCGTCCTATGGGGTCGTCGAAACGGTTGTCCGGGCTTCCTAAGCGCACGAGGCGGACGAGACGCGTCGTACGCAGCGTGACGAGCGCGACGGTTCCCGCGAGGATGAGAAGGAAAACAAGTTTGGCCGCGAACGCGCCCGTTGGCGTCATGTCAACTCCTTAGTCGATCGATAAACTATCCGCGTGGATAGCCTACATAACGTTGCTTGTCCTTACGATATCAGCATTGTACCCGCTGACGCCCCTCTCAGGGCGCCATCGTCTCGCGACAAAGCCAGACTGCCCCATCTTCTCCTATCTATCCCCAATACCGCCATTACCGCCGTCCCCGGCCTCCCGTCCTATGCCGAGACGCTATTTTCACCCGGTGCGTCGTGAGTAAAGCTATCGAGGCCATTTACACCGGCAGTGCGGCGGACGACCGGCGCCGCGCGCACGACGTCCGTATGCAGCCCAGCGAGGCGATCGTCCGCCGCGAGCGCGGCGCCCGTCATAATAGCGCCCTCGCTCCCGATGAGGTCTATCAAGGGTGAGTCGTTTCCGACTTCTCCGGTATCTCGTGTGTCGTCGCCGATTAGATCATACTGGTCGCGTCGGACCATGAACGCTGCTCTAAGACGCAGGACCGACCCTCTTTTTCTCCTACACGATCTATCAGGACTTTATTTATGAATACTGCATGTAGTACGTACCCGTATTTTTAACAGAACCTTAACAAGAAGGGACTGTCGCGCTCACTATCTTTTGTGCTACTGTAGCCATGGAGACGGAAAAGTCTCATGACGCTTCTCGCTATCGGACGCCTTGACCGCGTGTCAGGGGCTCCAATGTGGTTGTAGATTCCTGCACGGGGCGATCGCGTCGCCTGCATCGTTCACGACCGCGCGCCTACTTTCATCCTCATTGCCCCACGAAAGAAGAGGCTTCCATGAACAATCACGCGCCTTCTCGGTTCCGGCGTATCACGCTGCCGCTCCTGCTCGTGACCAATCTTCTTATGGCGTTGGTCGCGTCGCCGCCCACACCCGTGCGCGGAGCTAACGCGTCGCCGGGCGTCGCGGAGAGCGCAGCGACGACCACGGCGGGAGCGATCAGCGAAGCTACGATAGCGCCCTCAGCGACCACGATGTCTCCTACTTTCCCGCCGTTGGACGACCACTCTGGAGTGCGTCCGGGACGCTTGGCCTCGGCTGTTACTTATCAGAACACTGCTTTCTCTAGCTTGCCCACCGGGGTCATCACCACGGCCGCGACGTTCGGCTTCGGCACAAGCGCCATCGCCGTGGATAGTAGTGGGGATATCTTCTACGGAGACGACCACAACCCCATGGTCGATGAGTGGCAGGCCAGTACGGGCGCGATCACCGTAATCGCGGGGACTGGCACACCCGGTGACGTTGGCGATGGTGGGTCGGCCACGCAAGCTCAACTAACCTCCGTTTCGGGCTTGGCGCTCGACAATCGCGGCGGGCTCTACATCGCCGACTACCTCAGCGATCGTGTGCGCCGGGTCGACCTGCGAACCGGCATCATCACGGCCTATGCCGGGCGGGGTCAGTTCAGTGCGGCCCCTTCAACGGGGGGTGCTACGATGGCGATGGCGGCCCGGCTACACAAGCCGGGTTGTACAGTCCGGCGGGCGTGGCCGTTGATAGCGTGGGCAACCTCTACATCGCCGACGCCGCCAACTATGTCGTGCGCCGCGTGGACGCTGGGTCGGGCGTCATCAGCACAGTCGCGGGCGGCGGCCATTGCGGCCTGCCAGGGTGCGGCGATGGCGGCCCGGCCACGCAGGCCGCCCTCGACATCCCTGTCAGCGTCGCCCTCGACCTGTCCGGCAACCTCTACATCGACGACAGCTACGGCCACGCCGTGCGAGAGGTCTCCGCCGGTACGGGCCTCATACGCAGGGTCGCCGGTACCGGCGACCAGGACCTCGGGTTATGCCGCGGGGGCTACAGCGGCGACGGCGGCCCGGCCACGCAAGCCCAACTCTACTGTCCTCACAGCGTGACGGTCGACAGCCAGGGGAATGTGTTCATCGCCGATCAGGACACCGCTGTCGTCCGAGAGGTACTGGCTGGCAGCGGCACGATCGTCACTATTGCTGGCGGCGGGACGGGGGGCGACGGCAGCTTGGCCACGCAAGCCTCCGTCACCGCACAGACCTTGGCGGTCGACGGTGCGGACAATCTTTACATCGGAGGGAATCAGGCTGCCGTCAAGGTCATCGGCGCCCCTGGAGGGCCTTGGCCGGTTACGCCCTCGTCCGGCCTGCTCCCCTGGCGCCCCCACCGAGGCGTCCGTTTAGCAGCTGGTCTCGCCGCGAGCGTCGACCTCGCCGACGGTCATCTCACGCTAACAACCAGCGGGATGCACCTGCCGGGACAGCACGTAGACTTGGCCTTCGATCGGACCTACGACACGGCGGGTGCGACGCTCCAGCCGGGTGCGACGACACCCGGCTGGACGAACACCGCCATGCCTACGATCGGCGGGGTTGTGACCGGGACCATCGTCTACACCGACGACACGGGCGCAACATGGCCGTTCACATTCGCGGGTGGTCCCGCGGCGACCGCGCCGTACACGACGTACACGAGCCCTCCAAGCTTGCCCTGGCAACTCAGCGTCGCCGTAGCGCCAAGCACAGCCTACACGCTCAGCAACATCCTCACTGGGGCGACACGGACCTTCAACGCGCAAGGCGCGCTCCTGTCCGATGCCGACGCCTACGGCAACAACAATAGCGTTAGCTACGGCTCGAGTGGTCCCCTCACTACAACAAATAGCGGAGGGCGCGTCCTCAGGTTCAGCTACAGAAGTGGTTTGCTCAGCGACATTAGAAGCACGGCTAGCAGTGGCCAGCATGTCGCCTATACCTATAGCGGCAATCAGCGGAACGAAGTGGCAACCCTGGCGCGCGGCGTGGGCACGACCGATGTCGTCACGTCTACCTTCGGCTATACCAGCGCGTCGGAGTTGGGGACGATCACGACCGGAGCAGGGCGCATATGGACCATCGGCTATGATCTCTACCGCCGCGTCGCCAGCATTACCAGCCCCACCTCGGGCACGATCCCGGCCTATACAACGCAGTTTACCTACACCCCTGGCCAGACACAGGTCGTGGAAGGCTACGGCTCGCCAGCTCCGGTGACAACCACGTATACGCTCGACGGGCAGGGCGAGGCCACGGCTGTCCAGGATGCCCTTGGCCACACCAGCACAGCATCCTACGACCAGGATCACGACATCGTCACGAGTACCGACGCCCTCTCCAACACGACCGCGTATTCGTATACCTATGTCGGCCCGAACCAGAGCGTAGGGCTGCTCACACAGCGGGTGGATCCGCCCACGGCGGCCTACACGACCGGCAGCAGCCTGCAGTCGAGCATCACGACCTACAAATATAACGCCAATAACGACCTGACGGAGGTGGACGCGCCTGCGGGCGGCATCACGCTCTACGGCTACGACGGCGCCCGCCATGCCGTCATCACGACGACGCAGTTGCTCCAGAGCAACCCCGGCGGCGGGGGCGCGTGCCCGCAAATAGCCCTGCGGACCACGACCCCGCAGATGCGCAGCAATACCCTCAGGACAAACAGTTCCTGCGTCAGCAACCAGTGGCGGGCCAGCGTCAATCTGCTCGACCAGTACGGTGAGATTACCGGGACCGTGGACGGGCGAGGCGTGGATGTCGGCGGCAACATCACGCCGACGGTGACGCTCGACCCCGTCCACGCCCCGCTCGTCATGCGCCACTACGCCTACGATCCACAGGGCGACCTCGTCAGCGTGAGCACGCCGCCGCTCACGACGGCGCTGGGCGGCGTGCTCAGGGCCAATCAGCCCGTGACCACGACCTATGGCTACGACATCGACGGCGATCTGACGGCAATCACCTCGATCAACGGGGCCACGACGACGCTGACCTACGATGGGCTGGGCCGCGTGGTCACGACGACCGCACCGGCGGTCAAGCTCTACGATGGCAGCACTCAAACCCCATCGACGACGATCAGTTACGATGGAGACGGCAATGTCGTCTCTGCCATTGACGCCCTCGGCGATCAGACAACACGTAGCTACGACCCCTTAGAGCGTCTGGCAGCGCAGACGAACCCGCTCGGGCGCACCGCGCTCTACACGTATACGGCGATTGCGTTGGCCGCGACACAAGACTACTCAGGCAGTGTGACGCAGTACACCAACGATCCTCTCGGGCGACCCGTGACGGTCCTGGACCCGCTTAATGTCCCGACGAGCTACGGCTACGACGCTGTCGGCAACACCACGGTGATGACGACGCCGCTGAGCGTCGATGGGATCATGACGACCACGGTGGAGCAGCGCGGTTACGACGCCCTGAACCGTCTCGCGACCCTGAGCATCCAGGGAGGTGGTGCGGCGCCAACATCGCCGCAGGTGAGCACGACGAGCTATGACGGCGACGGCAACGTCGTCCTGCAGGTATCCCCAGGCGGCGGAGCCACGGGCAGCACTTATGACCTCGCCGATCGCCTGCAAGGCACGTCCATCTTTACGAACGTCGTCGCCAACACCGCGACGGTAGCCTTGCCGATCGCGGGCGCGAACATCACCCTCGACGCGGCCGACAACGCGACGCGCCTCGTGGACTTCTCGGGGCAGGGACACCTCGCGACCTACGACGGCGCCAATCGCGTCGTCCAGACGAGCGACTGCACATTTTCGTGCCTTAACACGCCCCCTATCACGACGACGCCCTCGTACGACCCCGACGGCAACGTCGTGGCCCTGACACAGACGGTTGGCACGACGTCCACCACGACCGCGGCGTCCACGATGAGCTACAACGGAGCCGATTGGCTCGTGAGCCAAGACGACGGGCAAGGCCCGACGCAGTACCGCTACGACCAGGCCGGGCGGTTGCGTGCCGAGAGTCTGCTGGCAGTGCAGGGCGCGGTCACCGCGACGCTCAACGTGAATGGATTGACCACGGGCCTCATCGATATGGGGAACGTCTCCCCCACGACAGGTGTGAACGCCTTCACCTACACAGCCGCCGACCTGCCCTCGGTCGAGACGCTCAACAGCGGAGGCAGCGCGGCCCGCGTGACGCAGACCTGGGGCTACGATGCGGGCAACCGTGTGACCAACGTCTCAGCAACAGGGCCGGCGACGGCGACGGCCGCCCTCAATCAAAGCTACGGCTACACGTACGATCCGCAGGGACACACGCTTGGACTGACGTACACGGGCGACAATCCGAATAGCAGCAGCCCACGGACGCAGTCCGCGACCTACGCGGCCAATGGTTCCCTCCAGGTCGTTCGTGGTTCGGGTCCCGGCGGGACCTATAGCTTCACGTACGACGGCAACGGCAACCTGCTCTCTTCAGGAGCCGGCGACACGTATCACTACCAAGAGTCGACCATCAATGGAACGCAAGTACCGACGCCGACCAACTGGCTGCCCAACGAACTGATCGACATCACCTACGGACAACCCGGCCCCTTAGCCTATCAACCCGGCGGCGACGTCGGCTTCTCGTATGACAACAGCGGCAACCCGATCCTCTTGGCCGCTCCCAATTCCGCTTCCTTCTTTCAAGCCTTCCGCTACGACGCGCAAAACCGCCTGGTGCAGGTCGCGATCACCGGGACGAGCACGCACACCGACAACACGATCGCGATCGCCTACAACGCGCGGGGGCTGCGCAGCCGTTACACGGTCACGCGCCGCGGACGGACGGCGGCCTCGTTCGACGAGCAGTTCCTCTATCGCGGAGGGCAGGTCGGGCAGGTCGCGGTCACGGGGACGCAGGTGATCACGCCCTTCAGCGAGACCTTCCTGTACCGGCCAAACGGCAGCCCCTTGGAGCTGCTGTACACGCCGCGCGGCGGGCCGACCACGCGCTATTGGTACGTGCTCGACGGGCGCGGCGACGTCGTCGCGCTGACCGACAGCACGGGCGCGGTGGTCGATCGCTACTACTACGATGCCTGGGGTTTGCCGACCTCCCCGGACGGCGGCATCACGCCGAGCGTCAGTGAAAAGATCCACCAGCCGCTGCGCTACCGGGGCTACTGGTTCGACGGGTGGGACGACAGCCTGGGCGCGGCGCCCGACCAGGGCTGGAACGCGCAGGCGGCGGTGGCGTGGTACTGGCTGGGCCGCCGCTCCTACGATCCCCACCTGCGGCGCTTCTTGCAGCCCGATCCCTCCAAACAAGGGAGTCTGCCCGACTACACGTACGCCAACAACGACCCGCTCGACGTGTCCGACCCGGCGGGCTTAGACGGATCGCCGTCGCAGTGCGGCAGCGTGAGCTACAACGCTGATCCCCTGCAACACGCGCGGTGCAACGCGGCGGGCTACACGTACCAACGCGATCAGCAGAACTATCAGCCCCTCGTCGGGGCGGCCAACCTACTGGGCGTAGGCCCGGACCAGAGCGTGGGCGAGCGGGCGGCGGCGCTGTTCGGCCTCCTGCCGCTCGGGCGCGTCGCCGAGTTGGGCGCTGATGCCGTGCATGGACTAACGGCGGCAGGCGGACTGGAAACTCTTAACGAGGGATTCGCTCTTACAAACGACAGCAGGCCGGTTTATCGTGTCGTTCGAGCGGACGAAGACCTTGCGCAAGGTTTAACAGCGAAAGACCCAACTGCACAGTATACCCTTGAGGGGCACATCCTCAACGGAAGTAAGTCTTGGTTCAGATCTCAATTCATTTCTACCACCACTGATTTCGCCTATGCGAGTGGTCACGCGATTAGAAACAACCTGCGATTGGTGCAAATAGACCTGGACAAGGTGGTAGGAAAGGCTTACGATCTGTCGACATCCGAAGGTCGTGATCTATACTTGAGAGGAACAACAGCGAAAAACTATGCGAAGAGGGCGAGCGAGATTACTGTGGAAGGTTACATTCCGCCAGACGCGGTTAACGTTGTACAGCCAGCTTTCGCCCCTCGAACGTATCAACCTTAGTTGGTTTAGGAGGCAGTGTTTGACATGGAACATGAGCCCAAAGCACTTGCCATCGCGCCTGAAGTAGTCAGACACCTATTCGGGACAGCAATGGCATTTGCGGTCCCGCTCCGTGCCGGGGAAGGGTTTGATGAGAGCGCTTTTAACGCGTTGTGCGATGCCTTGCAGACCTGTGCGGACGAGTGGGCAGCAACGGATGTCATTCCAAAAACTGCCGCTAATCTCCTCGTTGACCTATCCACTGGCATCGAGGCGTCTAGCTTTCAGTATCAGGGGGATGACAACAAAAAGATTCTTCATGCTGCCGATAGGATCGCCTTCCTCGTGCGTGAGTGTGTAGCCGTGCCGGAACTGAATATATAGCTCATTTGGTATTGCCTCCCAGCTTTCGTGGATGGGAGCTAAAGCCGATAAGCGGCAGTGACGTGGTACTGGCTGGGCCACCGGGCCTACGATCCCCATCTGCGGCGCTTCCTGCAGCCCGATCCCTCCAAGCAAGGGAGCTTGCCTGACTACACCTACGCCAACAACGACCCACTGAACGTGTCCGACCCGGCGGGCTTAGACGGGTCGCCGTCGCAGTGCGGGAGCGTAAGTTATAACGCCGATGCGCTGCAACACGCGCGGTGCAATGCGGCAGGCTACACCTACCAGCGCGATGGGCAGAACTACCAGAGCGTCGTCGGTGTGGCCGACCTGTTGGGGCTGGACCCGAACCAGAGCGGGGGCGAGCGGGCGGCGGCCCTGTCGACAGGCACACGGATGCTGGAGAGGCTCTCATCATAGGGCGAAAGCGTTTCTGGCGCGAGAGAAGATGAGGTCAAATGAGGGACGCCTTCGCGGCGTCCTTGTAGCTGAAGGAGACAATCTCCGAAACAGTAGAGGGACGGCGTGCAACAAACAGAAAAGTCGATTACACTTTGACTAAGAGAAAGATATCCCTTAGGGGTTGCGTTAAGGTCAAAGGAGCACGTTGATGACGAAGTTACTCGAAAGCTGTCCTAACTGTGGGGGGGATCTGGAGATTCGAGAGGTCCACTGTCTCTCGTGTGATACGGAGATACGCGCGCGTTACGAGCCTGGCCCCTTTGACAAGCTCACGCGGGAGCAGGTGACGTTCTTAGAGCTGTTCATCCAGGCGCGCGGCAATATGAGGACGCTGGAGCAGGTCTTGAGTGTGTCGTATCCCACCGTGCGCAGCCGCATCGACACGATCGCGGCCAAACTGCGCCAGGGCCGCCCCGAGGCCGCGCTGCGCGTCAGCCAGGCGACCGGGCAGGCGTCGCCCTCGGACGATTCGTCCATGCCCACCGACAGCCCCGCCCCCACGCTTTAAGCTCCGCGCCGTTGACGCACGGCTCCGCACCGTCGCTCTAACGTCTCGTCCGCTGGCGCACGGCCTCGAAGAGGATGACGGCGGCAGCGGCGGCGGCGTTGAGCGATTCCATGTCCCCCGGCATGGGGATGGCCACGGGGCGCACGCCCGGCAGATCCAAGGCCCCGGTAGGTCCGTAAGCCTCGCCTCCGATGACGAGGACGGTGGGCTGGGCAAGGGTCACGCCCGCGTCGTAGAGCGTCACGTCGCCATCGGCGCTGGCCACGAGCGTCTGGCCACGCGCGGGCAGCCACGCCTCCAGTGCGGAAAGGGCGCAATCGACCACGAGGGTGAGCCTGAGGTGCGCGCCCATGGCCGCGCGGACGACCTTGGGCGCGTAGAGGTCGGCGCAGCCGACCAGCGCCACGACCCCATCGACGCCGGCCGCGGCGGCGGTGCGCACGATCGCTCCGGCATTGCCTGGGTCGGCCACGCCGTCGAGCACGACGACGAGGCCTCGCGCCGCTGGCACGTCGTCGAGGCCGTGGGGATGCCGCGCCAGCACGGCTACGACGCCCGACGGCGTCTCCGTATCGGCGATACGGCTGAGCACGCCGGGCGTGACCTCTAAGACCGGCGACGAGGCGTCGTGACGCAGTCGATCCTCTAGGGCCCGACCGCGTGCGGTCGCCTTCAAGAGGTCCGGCGCGATGACGACCATCTCCGGGCTCCGCGCCAGCGCTTCCTCGACGAGACGCACGCCTTCGAGCAGGTAGCGTCCCTGTTGCAGGCGCCCGCGCCGATCTTTTAGCTGGCTCAGACGTTTCACCGTCTCGTTAGTGGTCGAGGTAATCATCCATCACGTTTCGCGGCAAAAACAAGAGGGGGCGAGGCGTCGCGACGCCTCGCC
>JAABUX010002543.1_pt1 | contig 25576 bp, 27 predicted proteins | sample 5561851 | NCBI WGS metagenome assembly JAABUX01 (sample SAMN10711883, study PRJNA513361) | rock metagenome | isolation source: Antarctica rocks | place: Antarctica: Victoria Land, Richard Nunatak red sandstone | collected 2016-01-03 | reverse complement strand
GGCTTGAGCGTGCCCAAGCCCGCGGCCGCGAGGTCCCGCGCGATGCCCCGCACCGCGAGCGCGTCGCCGCGATTGGGCGTGATGGCCACGTCGATCACCGGATCGTCCAGCCCCGCCCAGCGCGCATAGGGCTCGCCGACCGGCGCATTCTCGGGCAGCTCGACGATGCCGTCGTGGTCCTCCCCAAGCCGCATCTCGCGGAACGAGAGGAGCATGCCCTCCGACGGCACGCCGCGCATCTCCGCCACCTTCAGCACCTCCCCCGTCGCCGGAATTACGCTGCCGGGCGGCGCGAACACCGCCCGCATCCCCGTCCGCACGTTGGGCGCCCCGCAAACGATCGAGACGGGGCCGCCGCCCGCATCCACCTGGCAGGCCCGCAGCCGGTCGGCGTTCGGGTGCTGCTCCGCGCTCAGCACCGCCGCGATGCGGAACGCCTCGAGCCCGGCGCCGCGATCCTCCACGCCGTCCACCTCGAGGCCGATGCGGGTCAGCATCTCGAGGATGCGCTCGAGCGGCGCCGCCGTCTCGAGGTGGTCCCGCAGCCAGGACAGGGAGAACTTCACGCGACGCCTTCATGGAGGATGGCGGGCCCCATCGGGCTCGTCCCGTAATGGCGCAGCCAGCGCAGGTCGCTTTCGAAAAACGGACGCAGATCCGGGATGCCGTGCTTCAGCATCGCCACGCGCTCGACGCCCATGCCGAAGGCGAAGCCTTGCCAGCGCCGGGGGTCGAGCCCGCAATTGGCGAGCACGCGGGGATGGACCATGCCGCTGCCGAGGATTTCGAGCCAATCGCCGCCGGTCCCAAGCTCGCCGGTGCGGCGGTTCCAGCCGATATCGACCTCCATGCTGGGCTCGGTAAACGGAAAGTAGCTGGAACGGAAGCGGATCGGCAGGGCCGCCAGGCCGAAGAAGGCGCGCAGGAAGTCGGTGAGGCAGCCTTTCAGGTGGCCGAGCGTCAGGCCCTCGTCGATCGCGATGCCCTCGCATTGGTGGAACATCGGGCTGTGGGTGGCGTCGTGGTCGGCGCGGTAGGTGCGGCCCGGCGCGATGACGCGCAGCGGTGGCTCCTGTCCCAGCATGGAGATGATCTGCACGTCGCTCGTCTGCGTGCGCAGCAGGAGGGGGCGGCCGTCGCGTTCGCCGGGAAGGTAGAAGGTATCGTGGTCGGCCCGCGCGGGGTGGTGCGCGGGGATATTAAGCGCGCCGAAGTTGAACCAGTCGGTCTCGACGTCGGCGCCTTCGCCGACGGTGAAGCCCATGGCGCCGAAGATCGCGGCCATTTCGTCCATGGTGCGGCTGATCGGGTGGATGAGGCCGAGCGGGGCGACGGGCGGCGGCAGGGTGATGTCGAGGCGCTCGGAGGCGAGGCGGGCGGCGAGGGCCTGGTCGTCGAGCGCCGCGCGCCGGGCTTCGATGCGGGCTTGCAGTTGGTCGCGAAGCTGGTTGAGCGCCGCGCCGCGCTCCCGCCGCGCGTCGGGCGGCAATCCGCCGAGCGCTTTCAGGAGCCCGGTAAGCCGGCCCTGCTTGCCGAGCACGCCCACCCGCACCGCGTCGAGCGCGCGCGGATCGGATGCGGCGGCCAAAGCCGCCTCGGTCTCGGAAAGCAATGTCTCGAACTCGTCCATCCCGCCCCTCAACGAAAAGGGCCGCCCGAGGAATGACCCTCGAAGCGGCCCCCCCTATCGCGCCGCGCTTACCCGAGGGCGGCTTGCGCAGCCTTCACGATCTCGGCGAATGCCGCGCTGTCATCGAAAGCGATCGCCGCGAGCACCTTGCGGTCCATCTCGATCCCAGCCGCCTTGAGCCCGGCGATGAAACGGCTATAGGTCAGCCCATGCTCGCGGGTCGCGGCGTTGATGCGCTGGATCCACAACCCCCGGAAGTCTCGCTTCTTGTTGCGCCGGTCCCGGTAGGCGTACTGCCAGGACTTCTCAAGGCGCTCCAGGGCGATCCGGTAGTTAGTGGAACTGCGGCCGCGGAAGCCCTTGCTGGCCTCCAAAACCTTCTTGTGGCGGGCGTGCGTCGTGACGCCCCGCTTGACGCGTGCCATGCCTGCGCGCTCCTAGACTAGGCCGTACGGTGCCCACTGCTTGACGGTGATCCCGTCAGCGTGGGTCAGCGTCTGGCTGCCGCGGTTGCTGCGCTTGGCCGTTTGGCTGCGCGCCATGAGGTTGTGCCGCTTCTTGCCGGGGCCCGCGAGGACCTTTCCCGTGGCGGTGATCTTGAAACGTTTCTTGACCGAACTCTTGGTCTTCAGCTTGGGCATTTGGGTCTCCTCTGGCAGGCTGCAGGACTTGGCGCAGCAGTCGCGGCCAGGCATGCCCATCCAGGCCCGGCGCGCAGACAAGCGCGTCCCTATACGCCCTAGAGGCTACCGGCGCAAGCCGCACTGCCCTATAGAGCCGGCCATGGACGTGGCCTTCACCAAAATGCACGGCGCCGGCAATGATTTCGTCGTGCTGGATGCGCGCGGCGCCCCGCTCCCGATCACCCCGGCCTGGGCCGCTGCGGTCGCCGACCGCAGGCGAGGCATCGGCTGCGACCAGATTGTCCTAATCGAGGACGCGCCGGGGTTCGACGCCGGGCTGCGCTTCCTGAACGCCGACGGCAGCGCGGCCGGCGCTTGCGGGAACGGGACGCGCTGCGCGGCGAGCCTGCTGCTGGACGGGCGGGACCATCTGGCGGTTCGCACCGTCGCGGGAACGCTGGTCGCCCAACGCCTCGACGACGGCAGCATTCGCATCGACATGGGCGTCCCCCAGCTCGGCTGGCAGGACATCCCGCTCGCCCGCGCAGTGGACACGCTTTGCCTGCCATTGCCGGGCGAGCCGGCCGCCTGCTCGATGGGCAACCCGCACGCCACTTTCTTCACGGACGACGTCGATGCGGTCACGCGCCTTGGCCCGGCGCTCGAGCACGACCCGCTCTTTCCGGACCGCGCCAATATCGGCTTCGCGCGCATCCTCGGCCCGGCCCGCATCCGCCTCCGCGTCTGGGAGCGCGGCGCCGGGCTCACGCTGGCTTGCGGCTCCGGCGCCTGCGCAGCGCTTGTGAACGCGCATCGCCGCGGGCTTATAGGCCGGGTGGCGGAAATCGTCGTCGATGGCGGGGTGCTCCAGATCGAATGGGGCGAGGATGGGCACGTGCTGATGGCCGGGCCGGTCACGACCAGCTTCCGCGGGGTCGTCGCGCTATGAGCGTCGAGGTGCTGACCTTCGGGTGCCGGCTCAACGCCTACGAGAGCGAGGTGATCCGCGGCCATGCCGCCCGCCTCGAGGACACCGTCGTCGTCAATACTTGCGCCGTCACCGCCGAGGCCGAGCGGCAGGCGCGGCAGGCCATCCGCCGCATCCGCCGCGAGCAGCCGGGCGCCGCCATCGTTGTCACGGGGTGTGCTGCGCAGATCGACCCGGCGCGCTGGGCCCAGCTTCCCGGCGTCACCCGCGTGCTCGGTAATATCGAGAAGCTCGACGCCGCGAGCTGGGCGCCGGGTGCGGCCGGCGCCGTCTCGGACATCATGGCCGCGCGCGAGACCGCCGCCCATCTCGTCACCGAGTTCGCCGGGCGCGCGCGCGCTTTCGTCCAGGTGCAGCAGGGCTGCAACCATCGCTGCACCTTCTGCATCATCCCGTTCGGCCGCGGCCCGAGCCGCAGCGTGCCGGCCGGCGCCGTCGTCGCCCAAGCGCGTGCGCTCGTCGAGCACGGCTACCATGAAGCGGTGCTGACCGGCGTCGATCTCACGAGCTACGGCGCCGATCTCCCCGGCCGCCCCTCGCTCGGCTCGCTGGTCCGCCGGGTGCTGGCCCTGGTGCCGGAGCTGCCCCGCCTGCGCCTCTCCTCGCTCGACCCGGCGGCCATCGACGAGGATCTGTGGCGCCTGATCGCCGAGGAGCCCCGCCTGATGCCACATTTGCATCTCTCGCTGCAGGCCGCCAGCGACCTCGTGCTGAAGCGCATGCGCCGCCGCCACCTTCGCGCGGATGCCCTGGCGACCGTGGAGCGCGCCCGCCGCCTGCGCCCCGGCGTCGCCATCGGCGCCGACCTGATCGCCGGCTTCCCGACCGAGACGGACGCCATGTTCACCGAGACGCTCGCCTTTATCGAGGAGGCCGCCATCCCCTATCTGCATGTCTTCCCCTATAGCGAGCGGCCCGGCACCCCCGCCGCGCGGATGCCTGCGGTGCCGGTGCCGCTCCGCCGCGAGCGCGCCGCCCGGCTGCGCGAGGCCGGCCAGCGCGAGGCGGCACGCTTCCATGCGGGCCAGGTCGGGACTACCGCCGAGTTGCTGGCCGAGGCGGACGGACGCGGCCGCACCGAGCATTTCGCGCCTGCTCGCCTCGCCTTCGCCCCGCCTGGCGCCCTCGTGCGCGCCCGCGTCACCGGCAGCGACGGCGCCGGGCTCGTGCTGGAGGCCGCTTGATGGCGCTCGGATTCCTCTCCCGCCTCCGCGAAGGCCTCTCGCGCAGCACCCAGAAGCTCACCACCGGCATCAACACGCTCGTCGCCAAGCGGCGCCTGGACGAGGAGGCCCTGGCCGAGCTCGAAGAGCTGCTCATCGGCGCCGATCTCGGCCCGTCGGTGGCCGAGCAATGCATCGAGACGTTCCGCCGCTCCCGCTTCGGCCGCGAGGTGACCGACCAGGAAGTGCGCGACGCGCTCGCGGGCGAGATCGCCGCCATCCTCGCGCCGGTCGCCCAGCCGCTGGTGATCGACCGTGCGCTGAAGCCGCACGTGGTCCTCGTCGTCGGCGTGAACGGCACCGGCAAGACGACCACCATCGGCAAGATGGCTCTCGCCTACCGCGAGCAGGGGCTGCGGCCGATGCTGGTGGCGGGCGACACGTTCCGGGCCGCTGCGGTCGAGCAGTTGCAGGTCTGGGGCGAGCGGGTCGGCGCGCCGGTGGTGCATGGGCCGCCGGGTGCCGATGCCGCCGGCCTGGCCTTCGACGCCGTGCTGCGCGCGCGCCGCACCGGCGCCGACGTGCTCCTCATCGACACCGCCGGACGGCTGCACAACAAGGGCGCGCTGATGGACGAGCTGCGCAAGATCATCCGCGTGCTCAAGAAACAGGACCCGGCCACGCCGCACAGCACCCTCCTGGTGCTGGACGCGACGACCGGGCAGAACGCGCTCGAGCAGGTGCGCGTGTTCAAGGAGATGGTGGACGTGACCGGCCTCGTCGTCACCAAGCTCGACGGCAGCGCGCGCGGCGGCGTGGTCGTGGCGCTTGCGCAAGCGTTCGCGCTGCCGGTGGTGGCGGTGGGCATAGGCGAGCAGGCAGGCGACCTACGCCCTTTCGCAGCCGAAGATTTCGCACGGGGGCTGGTAGGCGCCTAACACTTGCATCCACCACAACCATAGACTAAACTAAGTAGACCTAGTTTACATGAGACGCGTTATGGGAATGGTCAACGTGCACGAGGCCAAGACCCACTTGTCCCGGCTGATCGACTAAGTGGCGCGGGGCGAGCCGGTGGTCATCGCGAAGGCGGGCAAGCCGCTCGTGAAGGTGGTGGCGCTGGATGCGCCGAGTGGCGCGCAGGTGCGGCGGCTCGGCTTCATGGCCGGGCGGATCGACGTGCCCGCCGATTTCGACCGGATGGGAAGTGAGGCGATCGAGGCGTTGTTCGGCGCTGCGTGAAGCTGCTGCTCGACACGCATCTGCTGCTATGGGCGGCGGGCCAGCCCGAGCGCTTGCCGCCCACGGCGCACGCGCTGCTGGAAGACCTGCGCAACGAGCTGCTGTTCAGCGCGGCCAGCCTCTGGGAAATCGCGGTCAAGCGCGAGCTGGGTCGCGACGATTTCCGGGTGGACCCGCGGCTGCTGCGAAGGGGGCTCCTGGATAACGGCTATGGCGAACTGGCGATCACCAGCGCCCACGCGGTCGCGCTCGACAGCCTGCCGCCGATCCACAAGGACCCGTTCGACCGCATCCTCGTAGCCCAGTCGATCGTCGAGGGGATCACGCTGCTCACCGCCGACCCAGTCGTCGCGGAGTACCCGGCGCCCATCCAACGCGTCTGACCGCCGCACTTCGTCCTTGCAACGGGGTGCGCCATCCCCTACTTAAGCGTCCGACAGTTGACGTATAGGGAAGCCCTATGCAGGAACATGCGGATGTACGGACTGGCGAGCGGTTCTGGACGGTTGGCGAACTCGCCCGCGAGCTTGGCGTCACCGCCCGCACCATCCGCTTCTACGAGGATCGCGGCCTCATCCTGCCCCACCGCGCCGGCACGATGCGGGTCTATGCGCCCCGCGACCGGGCCCGGATGATCCTGATCCTGCGCGGCAAGCGGCTCGGCTTCTCGCTGCGCGAGATCAAGGAATATCTCGAGCTCTACGATTTGGACCGGACCGGCGTGGAGCAGCTTCGGCTGCTTGTCGCCGCGGTGCGGTCGCGGATGGGGCTGCTCGAGCAGCAGGCGGCCGCCATCGCCGAGACGCTTGCCGAACTGAAAAAAATTGAGCGCGACGCGGACCGGGCGCTCGCCGCCGCCGTCGAGGACGTGGCCGCCTAGTGTGCCGGATCAGAAGTTCGTCAGCGCTTGCCGACGCACTTCTGATCGGTCGGCACGCTGCAACAAAGACTCTAGGGGCCCGAAGCGGATGTTCGCTGCTCGTGCGAACTTCTGGTTCGGGACACTAGCGCCGCCCAGGATTGAGGAGAACCAGCATGCAGCCAGTCGTCATCGCGGGATATGTCCGCTCGCCCTTCACCCTCGCCCGCAAAGGCGCGCTCGTCCGCGTGCGCCCGGACGACCTCGCCGCGCAGGTGGTCCGCGGCCTGCTCGAGCGCACGGGAGTGGCGCCCGAGGACATCGAGGACGTGATTGTCGGCTGCGCGTTTCCCGAAGGCGAACAGGGGCTCAACGTCGGCCGCCTGATCGCCCTGCTGTCCGACTTGCCGTTGAAGGTGGCCGGCATGACCGTGAACCGCTTCTGCGGCTCCTCGATGCAGAGCGTGCACATCGCCGCCGGGCAGATCCAGTTGGGCGCCGGCGAGGCTTTTGTCTGCGCGGGCATCGAGAGCATGTCGCGCGTGCCGATCGAGGGCTTCAACCCGATGCTGAACCCCGTGCTGCAAAAGGCGCATCCCGGCGCCTACATGAGCATGGGCCAGACGGCTGAGAACGTCGCCCGCCAGTGGCAGGTGCCGCGCGCCGAGCAGGAGGCCTTTGCCGTCGAGAGCCACAAGAAAGCTGCCGCCGCGCAGGCTGCGGGCCGGTTCACGGACGAGATCGTGCCGATCAAGACGAAGGCCGGCACCGTGGATCAGGATGGCTGCATCCGGCCGGAGACGACGGCGGAGGTGCTCGCCGGGCTCAAGCCCGCCTTCGACACGGAAGGCACGGTGACGGCCGGCACGAGTTCACCGCTGACCGACGGCGCCGCGGCGGTGCTGGTCTGCACCGAGGCCTATGCGGAGCGGCACGGCCTTACGCCCCTGGCGCGCCTGAAGAGCGTCGCGGTGTCCGGCTGCGAGCCCAGCATCATGGGCATCGGGCCGATCCAGGCGACCCGGAAGGCGCTTGCGCGCGCGGGCATCGACATGGCGCAGATCGCCAATGTCGAACTGAACGAGGCATTCGCGAGCCAGGCCATCGCCTGCGCCCGTGAGCTGGGCGTCGCCGACGACAAGCTCAACCCGGATGGCGGCGCGCTCGCGCTCGGCCACCCGCTCGGGGCGACCGGCGCGCGCATCGTCGGCAAGGCGGCGAGCATCCTGAAGCGGGACGGCGGCAAGTACGCGCTCGCCACGCAGTGCATCGGCGGCGGGCAGGGGATCGCGACCATCCTGGAGGCCGTCTGATGGCGATCCGCAAGGTCGGCGTCATCGGCGCGGGCGTCATGGGCGCCGGGATCGCGGCGCAGGTCGCGAACTCGGGCACGCCGGTGCTCCTGCTCGACCTCGTGCCGGACGCGGCGGCCAAGGCGGTCGCCCGGATGGCCAGGCAGGAGCCGGCGCCGTTCATGTCCAAAGCGGCGGCGCGCCTGGTCGAGACCGGCGGCACCGAGACGGATCTTTCCCGGCTCGCCGAGTGCGACTGGGTCGTGGAAGCGATCGTCGAGCGTCCTGACGCCAAGCAGGCCCTCTATCGCCGCCTCGCCGAGGTGCTGCGGCCCGGCACCGCGGTCAGCAGCAACACCAGCACGATCCCGCTCGCGATGCTCACCGCCGGGCTGCCTGAGGCCTTCGCGCGCGGCTTCCTCATCACCCATTTCTTCAATCCGCCCCGCTACATGCGCCTGCTCGAGATCGTCACCGGGCCGCAATCCGACCCGGCGCTCATGGCCAGCGTGATCGACTTCGCCGACCGGCGCATGGGCAAGACGATCGTCCACTGCAAGGACACGCCGGGCTTCATCGCGAACCGGCTCGGCACGTACTGGATCCAGCTTGGCATCGCCGAGGCGATCGACGCCGGGCTGACCGTGGAGGAAGCGGACGCGGTCATCGGCCGGCCGATGGGCATTCCCAAGACCGGCGTGTTCGGCCTGCTCGACCTGGTCGGGCTGGACCTTGTTCCCGCCGTCAATGCCAGCATGGCGCGCGCCTTGCCCAAGACGGACGCCTTCCACGCCGCGAACCGCGACATCCCATTGATTAGCCGCCTGATCGAGCAGGGTTATACCGGGCGCAAGGGCAAGGGTGGCTTCTACCGGCTGAACCGCGCCGGCGGCGGTCGCGTCAAGGAAGCGGTCGATCTGGCCACCGGCGAGTTCCGCCCGGAGCGCAAGCCGGAGCTGCCGGAGGTCGGGCGGGACCTGAAGCGGCTGCTCACCGCAAAGACGCCGGCCGGCCGCTACGCTTGGCGCGTGCTGGGCCAGACGCTCGCCTACGCCATCAGCCTGGTTCCCGAAGCGGCTGACAGCCCGGCGGACATCGATACCACCATGCGCCTCGGCTATAATTGGAAGCAGGGGCCGTTCGAGCTGGTCGACAAGCTCGGGGCCGCTTGGCTCGCGGGCCGGCTGCGGGAGGACGGCCTGGCCGTGCCCCCCTTCCTCGAATTGGCGGCCGAGCGGCCGTTCTACCGGACCGAAGCTGGACAGCTCGAATGCCTGGGGCTTGACGGCGAGTATCATGCGGTGCCGCGCCCCGAGGGCGTGCTGCTGCTGGCGGATATCAAGCGGACCTCCAAACCGCTGCTCAAGAACGCTTCGGCGGCGCTCTGGGATATCGGCGACGGGGTTGCCTGCTTCGAGTTCACCAGCAAGGCGAACGCGCTCGACGAGCAGATCATGACGCTGCTCGGGAAGACCATCGAGCTGGTGCGGGAGCGCTTCCGGGCGCTGGTGATCCATAACGAGGGGACCAATTTCTCGTTGGGCGCCAATCTCGGCCTCGCGCTGTTCGCGGCCAACATCGCCGCTTGGGGTGAAATCGAGAAATCCGTCGCTGCCGGGCAGCAGGTCTACCAAACGCTCAAATACGCGCCCTTCCCGGTCGTCGCCGCGCCAGCCGGCATGGCGCTTGGCGGCGGCTGCGAGATCCTGCTGCACTCGGACGCGATCCAGGCGCATGCCGAGCTCTACGCCGGATTGGTCGAGGCCGGGGTGGGGCTGATCCCGGGATGGGGTGGCTGCAAGGAAATGCTGGGGCGCTGGAAGGCTAACCCGAAGCTGCCGCGCGGCCCGATGCCGGCCTCCGCGAAAGTGTTCGAGCTCGTTAGCACGGCAGCGGTCTCGAAATCCGCCGCCGAGGCGCTTGAGAACGGAATACTGCGGGAAAGTGATGGCATCACGATGAACCGGGACCGGCTGCTCGCCGACGCCAAGGCGCGCGCGCTGGCCCTGGCCAAGGACTACAAGCCGCCCGCTCCCTACGAGTTCAAGCTCCTCCCCGGCGCGTCCGGTGCGCTCGGGATGCGTCTCGCCGCCGAGGCCTTCCAGCGCCGCGGGATCGCCTCCGCGCATGACGTGACCGTCGCCGGGCACCTCGCCTACATCCTCTCCGGCGGCGAGGCGGACCCGGTCGATACCGTCACTGAGGCGCAAATCCTCGATCTGGAGCGGCAGGCCTTCATGGCGCTGGTCCGTACCGGCCCGACCCTCGCCCGCGTCGAGCACACGCTCGAGACGGGCCGCCCACTCAGGAATTAGGGGAACCACCATGCAGACCTACAAAGCTCCGCTCCGCGATATGCGCTTCGTGCTGCACGAACTGCACGACAGCACGAGCCTCAGCGCCCTGCCCGGCCTCGAAGAGGTCACTCCCGACCTCATGGACAGCGTGCTCGACGAGGCCGTAAAGCTTGCCGAGGGCATCCTGGCGCCGATCAACGCGAGCGGCGACGAGGAAGGCTGCCACTATGAGAACGGCGTGGTCCGCACCCCGCGCGGCTTCAAGGAGGCCTACGCCGCCTTCCGCGACGGCGGCTGGACCGCCATGGCCTGCGACCCGGCGTTCGGTGGCCAGGGCCTGCCCGAGAGCCTGAACAAACTCGTCGAGGAGATGATCTGCTCCGCGAACCTCTCCTTCAGCCTCTACCCCGGCCTCACCCACGGCGCCTACCAGGCGATCATGGACCACGCCACGGACGCGCTGAAGCAGGCCTACCTGCCGAAGCTGGTGGACGGCACCTGGGCCGGCACGATGTGCCTGACCGAGCCCCATTGCGGCACCGATCTCGGGCTGATGCGCACGAAGGCCGTGCCGCAGGGGGACGGCAGCTACCGCCTCACCGGCAACAAGATCTTCATCAGCGCCGGCGAGCACGACCTAACCGAGAACATCATCCACCTCGTGCTGGCGAAGATCCCCGGCGGGCCGCCCGGCATCAAGGGCGTCTCGCTCTTCCTCGTGCCCAAGTTCCTGCCGACCGGGGATGGCCGTCCCGGCCCGCGCAACGGCGCCGCGTGCACCGCGATCGAGCACAAGATGGGCATCAAGGGCTCCGCCACCTGCCAGATCAGCTTCGACGACGCGCAAGGATGGCTGGTCGGCGAGCCGAACAAGGGCATGCGCGCGATGTTCACGATGATGAACTCGGAGCGCCTGTCCGTGGGCGTGCAGGGCTTGGGCGCCGCGGAAGCCGCCTACCAGGGCGCCGTCGCCTACGCGCGCGACCGCGTCCAGGGCCGCGCCCTGTCCGGCACGAAGCGCCCGGACCAGGCGGCCGACCCGATCATCGTCCACCCGGACGTGCGCCGGATGCTCCTCACTGTCCGTAGCTACACGGAGGGATGCCGGGCGCTGGGCGCTTGGGTGGCGCGCGAGCTCGACGAGGTCGCGCGCTCGGACGACCCCGAGAAGAAGGCCCGCGCTGAGGATTTCACCGCGCTGATGACGCCGATCGTCAAGGCGCTCTTCACCGATCTCGGCTTCGAGGCGACGAGCATCGCGATGCAGGTCTATGGCGGCCACGGCTACATCCGCGACCATGGGATGGAGCAGTACGTGCGCGACGCGCGGATCAGCATGATCTACGAGGGCACCAACGGCATCCAGGCGCTGGACCTGGTCGGGCGGAAGATGCCGCAGCACGCCGGGCGCTTCCTGCGCCGGTTCTTCCACCCCGTGAGCCAGTTCATCGCGGAGCGGGAGGCGCACCCGCATCTAGGGCCGCTGGTGAAGCCGCTAGCCCGCGCGTTCCAGGCATTGCAGGGCGCGACGGCGCACATCGCGCAGAAGGGGATGAGCGACCCGGAGGAAGCCGGCGCCGCGGCGACCGAGTACCTGCGGCTGTTCGGCCTGGTGGCGCTCGGCTACATGTGGGCGCGCATGGCGGAAGTGGCGCTGGAAAAGCTGCCCGCCGCGAACGGCGAAGCCGGGTTCTACCAGGCCAAGCTCCACACCGCGCAGTTCTATATGGAGCGCGTCCTACCCCAAGCCTTCGGCCTCTACACAAGCATCAAAGCCGGCAAGGGGGCAATGATGGCGTTCGAGGAAGCCGCGTTCTAGTGTGCCGGATCAGCAGTTCGTCGGCGCTTGCCGACGCATTGCTGATCGGTCGGCACGCTGCAACAAAGACTCTAGGGGCCCGAAGCGGACGTTCGCTGCTCATGCGAACTTCTGATTCGGGCCCCTAGAGCAACATCCGGCCAAACGGGATCACCCGTCGGATAAAGATGCTCCTGAAAACAAAGGCTAGAGCTTGATCCGTGCACCTATCAGCAGGGATCAAGCTCTAGCTACTACACGAGAATGCAACAAGATTCCCGTCGGGGTCCTCCACTATGAACGTGCGGGCACCCCAGGGCTCGGCTCTAAGGGATTGGTGAAACATGACCCCGGCCGCCTTGAATTCCAGGAATAGCGGCTTGGCGTCGTCGAGAGTGATCGTCGCGGATAGCGCGTCGGGCACCCTGGTCCTGAATTGGGCATCGAAGACGGGGCCATCGACGTGCCGCAGGTTCAGGCGCGCCCGATCGCGGATCACCTGGGCGTAGAATGGCGGTTCGCCATACGAAAACGCGACCTGGAAGCCCAGTTTTTGAGTATAGAACTCGCACGACGCCTTGATATCGGAGACAAATAGCTGCGATTCCGCGGCGGCAAGGGTGGCCGTAGTAATGGCCGGAACGGCTGAGGTGCTCATCGTCTCGACTCCCCTCTTTGGCGCCTGCTAAATGCGGTAATCCTGACTAGCTTGCCTTCAGGCTCTGTCCCAAGCCGGCGCCCAACCCGGATTAACGAACCGCTCCCGTTTCGGCAACGCTGCAATCGCCGCCCGGTCCGCGTCGTCAAGCCGCAGTTCCGCCGCTTCGAGGTTCGCCCGCTGGCTCTCCTCCCGCGCCGCCTTCGGGATCGCGCCCACCCCGGCCTGCTCCAACAGCCATGCCAGCGCCACCTGCGCCGGGCTCACGCCGTGCTTGTCAGCGACCTGCTGGAGCGCCGGGTAGTGGGCAAGGCGGCCCTGGGCGAGCGGACAATAGCCAGTAACCGCGATGTCGTGCGCGCGGGCGTACTCGAGGACCGGGGATTGGTCGAGCAGCACATGGTACTCGACCTGGTTGCACGCGATGGGAACGCCGATCTCCTCCACCGCCTGCCGCATCAGCGCCACCGGGAAGTTCGAGACGCCGATCGCCCGGATCTTCCCCTCCGCCTGCAACGCCGTCATCGCCTTCAGCGCCGCCGCGAGATTCATCGACGCCGACGGCCAGTGGATCAGATAGAGGTCGACGTATGGCGTCCCCAGCCGTTCGAGCGATTCCTTCAACGCCGCCCGGATCGCCTCCGGCGCCAAATGCTCCCACCACACCTTCGTCGTGAGATGCACGTCCTCCCGCGCCACCCCGCCCCGCCTCAGCCCGGCGCCCACGCCCTCCTCATTGCCGTACATCTCCGCCGTGTCGAGATGCCGGTAGCCCATCCCGAGGGCCCGCTCCACCGACGCCGCGCACTCCTCGCCCTTCATCTTCCACGTGCCCAAACCCAGCTTGGGCATCCGCATTCCGCCCGCGGTGATCATCTCCATCGCTCGCTCCTATTGCTTCGCGCGCAGGTCCACGAGCGCCGCAAAGCCCTCTTCGGTTCCAAACGCGAGCTGCGCGCCGTCCGCACTCCAGCTCAGCGCGCTCACCGCTCCCCGGCCCGGCGGCGCCACCGGCAGCACGCGCTCGCTCGCCACGTCGGCCAGCACCACGAGCCCATCCGCGAAGCCGGCCGCGACCATGTCCTGCGCCGGGTGGAAGGCGACGCGGGTGCAGAGCATCCGGTCGCCGCCCGCCAGTTCCGCCGGCGCCTTGCCCATCGGCCCGCCGCCAAAGAACGGCCATAGCACGACGCTCTCCGCCCCGGAGCTCGCGAGCCACTTGCCGGTGCGGCTGAACGACAAGCTCTCGGTCTTCGCGGGATAGCCGCTCATGCGCATGTGCTGGCTGTCCGACAGCCGCCAGCCGTGCAGCGCGTTCTCCTGCATGGCCGTCACCACGGCATCGCCCGCCGGGTGGATGGTGATGCCGATATGGCTGCCCTTCCACTCGAACACCCGCGCCTTATCCTCCTTGGCCCCCACGAACCACAGGCTCGCGCCGTTATAGTGCGACGCCCCAATCCGCTTGCCGCGCCCGTCGAAGGCGAGCCCGGTCACCGTGCTCGGATGCTCGAGCGCCTTCAGTTTCTGGCCGGCGCCGTCGAACAAATGCGCCGTCCGCCCGGAGGCGCACGCCAGCAGCCGGGTCTTGCCGTCGCTGAACGCCGCGACCTGCTCCACCCAACGCCGCCCGAACGCCGCGATCTCCTCCGCCTCCCCTGTCGCGCCCACCCGACAGAACCGCCCATCGTCGCCGCCCGAGACGAACCCGCCCGCCCGGTCCGCCGCGAACGCCAGCACCGCCCCGTCATGCACGGCGACGCTCTCCCACTCGCCGCCCCCGGCCGCGCGCCGCCGCACCGTGCCGTCGCCCAGCGCCCACGCGGCCACTTCGCCCGCGGCCGCGCAGCCCACCACATACGCGCCCAACTCTGCCTGGACGCCGCGCTCCAGCAGAAAACGCGGCCGGGTTTCGCTCACGCCGCCGCCTTTTCGGGGACCTGGCACGCCTCGAAGCCGCGACGCAGCTTCGGCCGGTTCAGGTTGCGCCCGATGAACACGATCCGCGAGCGGCGGGGGCCGGGCGGCCACGCGCCGACGAAGGCCCCGTCGGCGATCATGTGGACGGCCTGGAACGCGAAGCGCCGGGTCTCGCCGGGGTAGGCGAGGATGCCTTTCGTGCGCAGCAGATCCTGCCCCTGCTCGGCCAGCAAGGTGCTGATCCAGGCGTTGAACCGCTCCGGGTCCACCGGACGCTCCACCTCGAAGCTCACGCTGCGCACCTCGTCGCCGTGCTCGTGGGTGTCGTCGGTGAGGAAATCGGGCTCGCGCTCGAGCACCCGCTCGAGGTTGAAGGCGCCCAGGCCGAGCAGTTCATCGATCGGCACGTTGCCGCGGGTCGCCTGGTGGATGCGCGCGGTCGGGTTGATCGCGCGGATGCGGGCCTCGACCTCGGCGAGTTCTCCGGGCGTTACCAGGTCGAGCTTGTTCAGCACGATCACGTCGGCGAAGGCCACCTGATCGGCTGCCTCGTGGCTGTCGGCGAGGCGCGCCAGCAGGTGCTTGGCGTCCACCACCGTCACGATGGCGTCGAGCCGGGCCTTTTCGCGGACCGTGTCATCGACGAAAAACGTCTGCGCGACAGGCGCCGGGTTGGCGAGGCCGGTGGTCTCGACGATGATGCCGTCGAGCTTGCCGCGCTTGACGAGCCCGCCGACGATGCGGATCAGGTCGCCGCGCACCGTGCAGCAGATGCAGCCGTTGTTCATCTCGAACACTTCCTCGTCGGCGTCCACGACGAGGTCGTTATCGACGCCGAGCTCGCCGAACTCGTTGATGACGACGGCATACTTCTTGCCGTGGTCCTCCGAGAGGATGCGGTTCAGCAGCGTCGTCTTGCCGGCGCCGAGGTAGCCGGTCAGCACGGTCACGGGGATTTGGGCATCAGCCATGGTCAGGCTCCGAAGCGGTTCGGCCCGTGATATAGGCGCGCGCTTCCGCCGGCCCCACCCCCCAGCAGCGCAAAGAACCGTCGCGCCCGGCCGGGCCGCCGGATCACTCCATGCACTCCCGCCGCAACGCGAGCAGACGCCGGGCCGCCGCTTCGGCGCCGAAGCCCTCCGCCCGGCGCCGCCCGGCCGCCGCGAGCGCCGCCCGCCGCCCGCCATCCGTCGCGAGGTCGAGCAAGGTCCGCCCCAACTCCCCCGGCACGTCCGGGTCGGCATACGCCGCGGCCCGTCCCGCCACTTCCGGCAAGCCGCCCCGCGCCGAGCACACCAGCGCCGCCCCGCACGCCATCGCCTCCAGCGCCGCCAGCCCGAACGGCTCCTCCCACCGGCTCGGCACCGCCACGATCGCCGCCTTCCCCATCGCCGCGAGCACCGCGTCGTAAGGCTGATACCCACGCATCGCCACCCCCGCCGCCGCCGCTTCCGGCAGCAACGCCCGCAGGAACGGCGTCTCGGCGCTGTCGGGCGCGAACCGGTCCGCCCCCAGCATCTCCGCCCGCCAGCCCGGCAGCAGCGGCAGCGCCTCCGCGCACGCGCGCACGAAGCTATCCGCCCCCTTATCCGCCACCACGCGGCCCGCGAACATGATCAGTCGCTCCCGGTCGAGCTTCGGGGCCGGCGGCAGGTCGATGCAGTTGGGCAGCACCACCGGCGCCCGCGCAACCCGCCACACCCCCTCCAGCAGCCGCCCGCGCAGCCATTCCGACGCGCACACGACCCGCGCGAGCCGCTCCAGCAAGCGCTCCCGCTCCGCCGGGGTCCGCGACGCGCGCATCCCCTGCGGATCGTTGTTGAGCCACAGCAGGACCGGCGCCTCCGGGAACCACCGGGCCAGCCGCAACGCCACTGCGGGGCGGTTATGCACCTCGATCATCCGCGGCTGGACCTCGCGCAGCACCCGCGCCACCCCCGCCGCATAGCGCGCGAGCCCGTCCATCCCCCAGCCCGGCCCCGCCGCCCGGAACGCCACGTCCGGGAACGGCGCGCCGCGCGGCGCCCGCCCCACCACGACGCCCGCAGCGCCCGCCCGGACAAGCCGCCGCACGAGCAGCCCGATCGCCCCCACCGCATCCGGCGAAAACCCTTCCTTCGGCGGCAACACGATCGCGACCGGCCCCGTCACCGGGTTCGGCACGCCGTCACACCATGCGCTCGTACTTCTCTTGGCGCCAAACCTCCCGCGCCGCGCCGTCGTACCACTCCGCCACGAGCGGATGCGCCCGCACCGCCGCGCAATACTCGGGCGCCGCCTCCACCCCGTATGTCAGGAACCGCGTCACCACCGGCGCGAACATCGCATCCGCGAGGGTGAACTCCGCCCCGAACAGATAAGGTCCGCCTGCCCCGAACCGCTCCCGCGCCTGCTCCCACAGCGCCGTGATCCGCGCGATATCCCCGTCCACGTCCGGCGTGCGCTCCGCCTGCGCGTCATCGCGGCCCAGGACCATCGGCATCGCCATCCGCAGCGCGCGGAACCCGGCATGCATCTCGGCGCTCACCACCCGCGCGAACGCCCGCGCCGCTGGGTCGCGTGGCCAGAGTCCCGGCGCCAGCTCGGCGCAATACTCGCCGATCGCGATCGTCTCCCACAGCGCGTTGCCCCGGTGCTCGAGGTACGGCACGACCCGGCTCGGCAACGCCAGCACCGCCGGCGTGGCGCCCCCCGCAAGCGGGATCACCACCTCCTCCACATCGAGCCCGGCCATCCGGACCGCGAGCCATCCCCGCATCGACCAGGACGAATACCGGCGATTGCCGATCGTGAGCGTACCATCCGCCATGCGCGCCTCCCTGCGCGCGGACCTTGCCCTGACCCGGCGCCCGGAGCAATCTCCGCCCCCGGAGGTTCCCCGCCATGAACGACCTGACGCCGCCCCGCCCGAACAACCTCGACGCGTTCTGGATGCCCTTCTCGGCCAACCGGAGCTTCAAGGCCGAGCCGCGCCTGCTGGCACGGGCGGCCGGCGTCTTCTACTACAGCAACGACAACCGCGAGATCCTGGACGGGACCGCCGGGCTGTGGTGCTGCAACGCCGGGCACGGGCGGCGGGAGATCGTGGAAGCGATCCAGCGCCAGGCCGCGGTCATGGACTTCGCGCCGACCTTCCAGATGGGCCACCCGATCGCCTTCCAGGCTGCGTCCCGCCTCGCCGAGAACCTGCCCGAAGGCCTCGACCGTGTCTTCTGGACCAATTCCGGCTCCGAGAGCGCCGACACGGCCCTGAAGATCGCGCTGGCCTATCACCGCGCCCGTGGCGATGCCTCCCGCGTGCGCCTGATCGGCCGCGAGCGGGGCTACCACGGCGTCGGCTTCGGCGGCATGTCGGTGGGCGGCATCGGGGCGAACCGCAAGCAGTTCGGCGCGCTGCTGCCCTACGTGGACCACCTCCCGCACACGCACTCGCTCGAGCGCAACGCCTTCAGCCGCGGCCAGCCCGCCTGGGGCGCCCACCTCGCCGACCACCTCGAAGCGCTCGTCGCCCTGCACGGCGCGGACACCATCGCCGCCGTCATGGTCGAGCCCCTGGCCGGCAGCACCGGCGTGCTCGTGCCGCCCCAGGGCTACCTGCAGCGCCTGCGCGAGCTATGCACGAAGCACGGTATCCTGTTGATCTACGACGAGGTCATCACGGGGTTCGGCCGCCTCGGCGCGAATTTCGGGGCCGAGCGCCTCGGCGTCATCCCGGACATCATGACCATGGCCAAAGGGCTGACCAACGCCGCCGTGCCGATGGGCGCCGTCGCCGTCGCCGACCGGATCTACCACGCGATCGTGGACGACGCGCCGGCCGGCATCGAACTGTTCCACGGCTACACCTATAGCGGCCACCCGCTCGCCGCAGCCGCCGCCATCGCGACGCTGGACCTGCACCGGACGGAGGATTTGCCCGGGCGGTCGGCCGCGCTCGAGCCCTACTTCGCCGACGCCGTGCTCGGCCTGCGTGGAACGGATCACGTAATCGACGTGCGCACCTTCGGCCTCGTCGCGGGCATTGAACTCGCCCCTCGGCCCGGCAAACCGACCGATCGCGCGGTCCGTGTCTTCAACCGCTGCTTCGACACCGGCCTCCTCGTGCGCACGACGGGTGACACGGTCGTCCTCTCCCCGCCGCTGGTGTTCGAGCGGAGCCATGTGGACCGCGCCGTCGAGACGCTCTCCGCGGCGATCCGGGCGGAGGCTGCGTAGGACGGACCGGAACCACGACCCGACCGGCATGACGGTCGAGTAGCGACCGGAGGCTAAGCAAATCTCTGGAGGTTTGCGCACAAAGGAAAAGCTTAGTCCATCTCCGGCATCTTCCGGTCCAGCTCGCGCGCCAGATCGCCCACCGCGGTCACCTCGCGCATCTCCTTGACCTCGGCGTCCCCGCCCTCCACGCCGAGCCGCGCCGACACCCGCTCCATTAGTTGCAGCAGCTTCGTCACCTCCTGCTCGGTCAACAGGTTGATCTGTAGGTCGAGATGCCCGCGCCGGTCCGAAAGCAGCGTCATGCGGTTCTGCTTGATCAGCACGAAGGTGCTGAGCAGCACGCCCTCCAGCGAGACGATCATCGCCAGAAGCTGGTACGGATAGGGATCGAACTTGGGTATCTCCGGGATCAGCCCGAGGTTGATTACCGTCCACGCCGCGAACCACACCAGGTGCAGCAGCACGAACGTCACCGTTCCCGCAAAACTGCCGATCGCGTCCGCGATCCGGTCCTTTTTGCTGCGCTGCTCGCGGATCGACTCCTCGACCTGGATGACGGTCTGGATATTCTCGAGCACCGTCCCCGGCGGGTGTCCGGCCACGCTTGTCAGGCCTCGAACAATTCGGCGGGCGATGGCGCCTGGCGGGTGTAGTCCATCGCGCAATACCCGCCGCCCTGATAGCGCTCCGAGACCGGGTCGCCCGTCTTTCCCCCGACCTGCTCCGCCCAACCGTCGGCGCTGTCCTGCGGCTGCCAGCCGATCCGCGCGCGGTGGTCGTGGCGCCACCAGGTCATCCGCGCATTGGCCGACGCGCCCCAGATAACGCAATGCCCGGTGTCCGGCGCGAGCGTCGCCGCCTCGACCAGCCGGGCGATGTCGCCGTAGGAGAGCCAGGTCGCAAGCATCCGCGCATCCTTCGGCTCGGGAAACGAGGAGCCGATGCGGATATTCACGTTCTCCACTGCGTGCTTGTCCCAATAGAGCCGCCCGAGCAGCTCGGTGTAGCACTTGGACAGCCCGTAATACCCGTCCGGCCGCATCGCGCAGTCCGCGTCCAGCGTCTGGGACCGCTCCCAAAACCCGATGCTGTGGTTGCTGCTCGCGAAGATCACCCGCGCCTGGTTGGCCCGCGCCGCCTCGTACACGTGATAGGCGCCACGGATATTCGCGCCGAGCACCTCCTCGAAGGGTCGCTCGACGCTGACCCCGCCGAAATGCAGGACCGCCCCGCAGCCTTCCGCGAGGCGCATCATCGCCGCCTGGTCCTCAAGGTCCGCCTCCTCGAACCGGCAGCCGGCGGGCAGCGCGTCCGGGAACGGCGCGATGTCGGTCAGGCGCAACGTCCAGCCCTCGAGCCGGCGGACCAGTTCGCGCCCGAGCGCGCCGGAAGCGCCGGTGAGCAGGACAGGCTTCGTAGGTGCGGGCATGGGAATTCCTCCGGAGTGTCTATCGCGCCAATGCCCCCCGGGTTGCCCGGCGGGCGACGGAGCGGCAGGGTGGCGGCCATGCAGACGATCCCCGACGCCGTCGCCGCCCTCCAATCCGGCCGCACCACGTCCCGCGCCCTCGTCGAGGCCTGCCTCGCCGCCGTTGCCGACCCGGCGGGCGAGGGCCCCCGCGCCTTCGTCGCCGTCTATGCCGAAGCAGCGCGCGCCAGCGCCGACGCAATGGACGCGCTGCGCCGCGTCGGACGGGCGCCAGGGCCGCTCGCAGGCATCCCAATCAGCCTCAAGGCGCTGTTCGACGTAGCCGGGGAGACCACCCACGCCGGCAGCCATGTGCTGCGCGAGGCGCCCGCCGCAAGCGAGCACGCAACCGTCGTGACGCGGCTGCTCGGCGCCGGGCTGATCCCCGTCGGGCGCACGAACATGACGGAGTTCGCCTTCTCTGGCCTCGGCCTCAACCCGCATTGGGGCACGCCCCTGGCGCCCTGGGACCGCGCGACCGGCCGCATCCCCGGCGGCAGCAGCGCCGGGGCGGCCGTCTCGGTCGCCGACGGCATGGCGCTGATGGGACTCGGCACGGACACCGGCGGCTCCTGCCGCGTCCCCGCCGCCTTCTGCGGCATCGTCGGCTACAAGCCCACCGCCCGGCGCATCCCCCTCGCCGGCGCCCTGCCGCTCGCCCCCAGCCTCGACTCGATCGGGCCGCTCGCCCCGGACGTCGCCTCCTGCGCACTCACCGACGCGGTCCTCGCCGGCGAGCCGCCCTGCCTCCCCGCTCCCTTTCCGCTGGCGGGCCTACGCTTGGCGGTGCCGGACGGAATGCTGCTGGACGGCATGAACCCGCTCGTCGCGAGCCGCTTCGAGCAGGCCTTGCGGTCGCTCGCCGCAGCCGGCGCCCGTATCAGCCATGTCGCCTTCCCGCAATTCGCCGAAATCGCCGCGGCCAATGCCGGAGGAGGCTTCGCCGCCGCAGAATCCTATGCCTGGCACCGCGCGATGCTCGCCGAGCGCGGCGCGGAGTATGACCCGCGCATCCTCAGCCGCATCGTCCGCGGCGAAGCGATGACCGCCGCGGACCTGCTCGCCCTCCTCGCTGCCCGCCCGCGCATCCAGGCCAGCATGGACCGCGCCACCCTGCCCTTCGACGCGCTCGCGCTCCCCACCACCCCCATCCTGCCGTCGCCCGTCGCCGAGCTCGCCGACGACGCCGCCTTCTCCCGCGCCAACGCGCTCAGCCTACGCAACACCGCGCCATTCAACTTCCTCGACCGCTGCGCCATCAGCCTGCCGCTCACCCCCCGCGACGAGCCGCCAGTCGGTCTCATGCTCGCCGGGGAAACCGGCGGCGACGCAAAGCTCTTTGCCATCGCGCTTGCGGTCGAAGCGGCGCTTCGCGCGTGAAACTCGGCCTAGACTAACGCCAACACCACGCGGGTCAGCAACCCCTCCGGCTCGGCCAGGCTGTCGATCACGCTGAAATGGGTCGCGCCCGCCACCGGGATCAGCGGCCCCGGGCAATGCGCGCCGGCCCGGTGCCAATGCAGCGCCCGCGCGTCGATCACGAACGGCAGCAATTCCGCCGTGCCATACGCGATCGCCAGCGGCTTCGGCCCGGCCGGCAGGCGCAGCGGCGACAAGCGCTCGACCTCCTCGTCGGTCAGGCTGAGCGCGTCGTCAAGGCTCGTGTCGCGCAGCGGTCCCAGCTCGAACACCCCCGACACCGCCAGCCCGGCATGCACCCGGTCGTGCCCTAGCGCCATCGCCGTGAGGTGCCCCCCCGCCGACCAACCGGATAGCACGAGCGGCCCGGTTCCTTGCGCACCGATCCAGTCGAGCGCCGCCGTGATCTCCGCCACGATCTCGGTCAAGGTCGCTTCCGGCGCCAAGGTGTAGCCGGGCGCCGCCGCGCTCCACCCATGCGCGCGCACCCCGTCCAGCAGCAGGGCGACGCCCTCGCGCGAGTTCCGTTGCCAGTAGCCGCCGTGGATGAACACGAAGCAGGGTGCTCCGGGCTGCCCCGGGAAGAAATCGACCTTGTTGCGCTCGCGCGGCCCGTAAGGCTGGTCCATCGTCGCCGACGCCGCCTCGCGCCGCATCGCCGACGCCGCCGCGAGTGCGGCCATTCGCGCCGCCGCATCCGGCACGCTGCCGCTGTTGTCGTAGGCGGCCTCGCGCGCCGCGCGGCTCATCGTCCCCCAATCCTTCACGGTTTCCCTTCCGGCAAGGCGATCCCGGCGAGCCGCTCCCACACCCGGATCACGAACGCGTCGTCCCGCCCGCCTTCGCCCGCCGCCGCGGCCGCCAGGAAAAGCTGGTGCGCGGCCGACGCCATCGGCAACGGGAAGGTAAGCGTCCGCGCCTGGTCGAGCACGATGCCGAGGTCCTTCACGAAGATGTTCACCGACGACAGCGGCGTGTCGTCCCCCGCCAGGATATGCGGCACGCGGTTCTCGAACATCCAGGAATTCCCGGCGCTCGTGGTGATCACGTCGAACAGCGCCTGCGGGTCCGCCCCCGCGCGGATGCCCAGCGCCATCGCCTCGGCCGCAGTCGCGATATGCACGCCGGCCAGGAGTTGGTTGACCATCTTCACCGTGCTGCCGACGCCGGGCTCGTCGCCCAGCCGCCAGACCTTGCCCGCAATGGCGGCCAGCACCGGCCCGGCCCGCTCGAACGCCGCGGGCGAGCCGGACGCCATCGCGGTCATCGTCCCGGCGCGCGCCCCCTTCGCCCCGCCTGACACCGGGCAGTCGAGATAGCGCCGGTCCGCCGCCTCGACCCGCGCGCCGATGCGCTGCGCCACCTCGGGCGCGACCGTCACGCAGTTGATGACGACGCCGCCCGGCGCCACCGACTCCAGCGCCGCATCGAGCACGGCCGAAGCCTGCTCGGCATTGACCGTGAACAGCACGAGGCCGTCCAGCCCCTCGGGCAGCAACCCAGCATGCGCCACGGCGCGCCCGCCCGCCGCCTCGATCTCCGCCCACGCCGCCTCGCGCGGTTCGGCGCCGACCACCGCGAAACCCCTAGCTGCCAGGTTGAGCGCAGCTCCCATCCCCATGCTGCCCAGTCCGGCGACCGCAACCGTCATGAATCGCTCCCGGAAACGACGCGGGCCAAGCTAGGTCTCCCCAGCCTGGCCCGCATAAGGCTACCGGCCGCCGAGGCGACGCGCGTCGCGCTCGTGGCTCTGGATGATCGGCAGCGTCTTCTGCGCGAAGGCCTTGATCTCCGGGTCTTGTCCGTTCGCGATTTCGTTCTGGAACAACGTCGCCGCCATGCGGTGCGCGACCACTTGGTCATGCAGGTACGCCCGGTCGAAGCCCGGCCCGTTCAGCCCGCCGAGGTCGGCCACCATCTTGCTCTGCTGCGGCTCCAAGGTCGGCTGCATCGTCATGCCCTTGCTGGCGCCGATCTGCATCAGCTCCTGCGTCGTCCCCGTATGGGCGTCGATCATCTGCTGGGCGAACTGCCGCACCCGCGGATTATGCGACTGCTGCAGCGCGAGCTGGGAGGACTGGATCTCAAACTGGTCGCTGGCCCCGGCCTGCATGGCGAAGGTGTTGTCCACCGCGTTGACCGTCGGCGCCGCCGGCATGGGCTGCGGCACGGTCGCCGACATGGGATTGACGTTATTCCCGGTGCAGGCGGCAAGGGGTAGCAAAGCGAGAGCAAAGCTCCACCGGACGATGTTGTTCATGCATGTGATCCTTCGATTGTTAATCTGTATTAGCGGGCAACGCCGGACGGCGCCACCCGTTTCCCGTCCGGTAACTTTACCGTGCCGACCGGAACCGCTCGACCCCCGCCACTAGCGCCCGGCGCACCCCTGGCTCCAGCGCCGAGTGTCCGGCATCCGGCACGATCGTGAGCCGCGCCTGCGGCCATGAGGCCGCCAGCTCGAACGCCGACCGCGCCGGGCAGATCATGTCGTAGCGCCCTTGCACGATCTCCGCCGGCAAATGGCCGATCCGCCCCATATGCGCGAGCAGCCCGCCCGGTGGCAGGAACAGTCCGTGCGCGAAATAATGCGCCTCGATCCGCGCCAGCCCGAGCGCCGTCCGGTCCTGCGCGAAGCTCGACACGGTATCGGGCGCCGGCAGCAGCGTGCTGCACGACCCTTCATAGACCGACCAGGCGCGTGCCGCCGGCATGTGTATCGCAGGGTCGGGGTTGGTCAGCCGCCGGAGGTAGGAGCCGAGCAAATCCGCCCGCTCCGCCTCGAGCAGGAACCCCGCGAAGGCCGCATGGGCATCCGGGAACACCTGCGCCAGCCCGTGCAGGAACCAATCCACCTCCGCCTGCCGCCCGAGGAACACGCCGCGCAGCACGAGCCCCCGCACCCGGCTCGGGCAAGCCTGCGCATAGGCCAGCGCCAGCGTGCTGCCCCAGCTCCCCCCGAACAGCAGCCAGCGCTCGAGGCCGAGATGCATCCGCAGCAGCTCGATGTCCGCCACCAGGTCAGGCGTCGTATTCTGCGCGAGGCTCCCCATCGGCCGCGACCGCCCGGCGCCCCGCTGGTCGAAGATCACCACCCGCCAGAACTGGGGGTCGAAGAACCGCCGGTGCACCGCCCCCGCCCCCGCCCCTGGCCCCCCATGCAGGAACAGCACCGGATAGCCGCGCGGGTTGCCCACCTGCTCCCAATACATGACATGCCCACCCGACAGCGGCAGGTAGCCGGTCTCGAACGGTCCGATCTCGGGGAACAGGTCGCCGCGGGGCATGGCGCCCTCTATAAAGCGTCCAGCATTTTCGGAGAACCCTGATGCAACGCTGGCTCATGGCGCTCGGCGCCGTGCAAGGCCTCGTCGCGGTCATCGCCGCGGCCGCCGCCGCCCACCTCGCCGCCGGCCGCCTCGCCACCGCCGGCTTGCGCGCCGTCGACGCCGCCGTGCAGCTCCAAGCCGTGCACGCCCTCGCGATCCTCGCCTGCGCCCTGTGGCTGCCCCGCGGCGGCCCGCTCGCCGGCTGGGCCGGTATCGCCTTCCTCGCCGGCAGCCTCCTGTTCTGCGCCGCCGCCTGGATCAACGGCGTGACAAGCGCCTCGCTCGGCCCGACCGCACCCATTGGCGGCTTGCTGCTCATGGCCGGCTGGCTCCTCCTCGCCCTCTCCGCCCTCCGCAGCGCGTGACCGCCAGCGCCTATCTCGCCGCCGAAGGTTACGAGCAGCCCCTCGCCGAAGAACTCGCGCGCCGCACCATCCCGTTTTCCTGGCACGGCCGCCTCGCCCTCTCGCCCGACCCCCCGCAAACCGTGAGCTGGGCGCTCGACACCTGGCTCGCCTGCCAAGACGCGCCCGCCCCCTCCATCCGCACCGCCGCCGACACGCTGCGCGCCGTCCAGCGCAACTGGTCGCTCTACGCCGCCGGCCAGCACCGCCGGGCCGCCCTCGTCGAGGCGCGCCTGCCCCCCGTCCGCGCCGCATCCCTACGCGTCCC
>JAABUX010002541.1_pt1 | contig 25592 bp, 23 predicted proteins | sample 5561851 | NCBI WGS metagenome assembly JAABUX01 (sample SAMN10711883, study PRJNA513361) | rock metagenome | isolation source: Antarctica rocks | place: Antarctica: Victoria Land, Richard Nunatak red sandstone | collected 2016-01-03 | reverse complement strand
GATGGTGGTATCGGCAGATGGTGGTATCGGCAGATGGTGGTATCGGCAGATGGTGGTATCGGCAGATGGTGGTATCGGCAGATGGTGGTATCGGCAGATGGTGGTATCGGCAGATGGTGGTATCGGCCGATGGTGGTATCGGCCGATGGTGGTATCGGCCGATGGTGGTATCGGCAGATGGTGGTATCGGCAGATGGTGGTATCGGCCGATGGTGGTATCGGCAGATGGTGGTATCGGCAGATGGTGGTATCGGCAGATGGTGGTATCGGCCGATGGTGGTATCGGCCGATGGTGGTATCGGCCGATGGTGGTATCGGCCGATCTCAGCACAAATCGACTCATTCGGTATACAATATGGGGCATTAGAACTATTGCACTTCGCAACGGCACTTATAGCGATATTGTAACTACCGGCAACCCCAATACCTATCTGTCGGCCAAAAGAGATGATCCTGTATCGCCCTTGAGGCATTCACGTCACCTTGTAACCGAACACCGTCATGTAATGGAACCGGCCGCGATACTATTGAGCAGAGACAATAGCGGGGGACGGAATAGTAGGCGCCCTCGCATTGCCAACTGCGTTGGCGCTACACCGACTCCTTGGTCAGCGTGGACAGGAACTCGCGGTTGCTCGCCGTCTTGGCCATGCGCGTCAATAGCAACTCGGTGGCCTGGTTGGACAGCTCCGGCGCCGTGAGCATGCGCCGCATCAGGTAGACCCTGTTGAGGGTCGCGTCGTCCATCAGCAACTCTTCGTGCCGCGTGCTGGAGCGCTGGATGTTGAGCGCCGGGAAGATACGCTTCTCCGCCAGGCTGCGCTCCAGGTGCAGCTCCATGTTGCCCGTGCCCTTGAACTCCTCGTAGATCAACTCGTCCATGCGGCTGCCCGTATCGATCAGACACGTCGCCAGGATGGTCAGCGAACCGCCGAACTCGATGTTGCGCGCCGCGCCGATGAAGCGCTTGGGCGGGTAGAGCGCGGCCGGGTCCACGCCGCCGGAGAGCGTGCGGCCGGAGGACGGGACGGACAGGTTGTAGGCGCGCGTCAGGCGCGTGATGCTGTCCAGCAGGATCACCACGTCTCTCCCGCCCTCCACCAGCCGCTTGGCCCGCTCCAGCGCCATCTCCGCCACGCGCACGTGGTTCTCCACCGGCTCGTCGAAGGTCGCGCTCACCACCTCGGCGCCCTTCACGCTACGCTCCAGGTCGGTCACCTCCTCGGGCCGCTCACCCACCAGCACCAGCATCAAATGCACGTCGGGATAGTTCTGCTGGATGCCGGTGGCGATGTGCTTGAGCATCATCGTCTTGCCAGCCTTGGGCGGAGCCACGATCAGGCCGCGCTGGCCCTTGCCGATCGGCGCGACCAGGTCGACCAGGCGCGTCGGCAGGACCTCACGCTTCGTCTCCAGCAGGAACTGCTGATTGGGATAGATCGGCACCAGCTTGTCGAAGTTGGGCCGGCGCTTGGCCACCTCGGGGTCGAGCCCGTTGATCGCCTCGACGCGCAACAGCCCATGGTACTTTTCGGTATCTTTGGGCGTCCGCACCTGGCCCGAGACCATGTCGCCGGTGCGTAATCCGAAGCGACGGATCTGCGAGAGCGAGACGTACACATCGTCGGGTCCGGGCAGGAAGCGGGCGCGCCGCAGGAATCCGAACCCTTCGTCGACCACGTCGAGCACGCCCATGCGGAAGATATTGCCCTGCTGCTCGGCCTGGACCTGCATCACGCGGAAGATAAGGTCTTGCTTCTTGAGGCCGGTGAGGCCGGTGATGTCAAGCTGCTTGGCCATCTCGCGCAGCTCGGCCATCGTCTTGCCTTCCAACTCGGAGAGGGCCGGCCCGCGGCTGGCCTCCCGCTCGCGCTCCCGCTCGCGACGTTCCTCGCGATCCCGCTCACGCTCCCCTCGATTATCCCGCTCACGACGGTCAAAATAGCTGGGACGGCGGTCATTGCGGTCGTTGCGATCGATACGCCCATTGCCATTGGCGGGGGCGGTGGAGTTCATGCCATGAGCAGCGGCATTGGTATGAGGGCCCGCGCCGTTACCGTTACCATTACTATTGCCCGTGCCATTGCCATTCTGCGGGGCGGTCGCGCCGTTACCGCCAGGGGTTGGAGGGGCGACGGCAGGGGAAGCATAGGCATGGGTCGTGGCGGCGGGCGCGGTCACGTTGAGTTCGTCGAAGTCGACGATGCCCGCGGCAGGAGCGGCCGACGCGGCCGGCATAGCGGGGATAGGAAGCTGCGTGGCCTGATTGTCCTGGCTCTGCGCGGCTGCGGCGTCCTCACCAGGGGAAGATTGGGAGGCGCGTGGTCGTCGGGTACGTGGCATATATCTTACACTCTTTGTTTGTCGTTATTCTATCGTCGTGTGGCGCGGGTGCGATCGCGCCAGATTGCTTGATCGTAGGGCGAGCCGGCATACGCCATCAAGCGTTCCCAGCGGTGTTGAGCCTCGATCCAGCGCGCGGTTCCCGAGCGGGACCGCATCATAAGGGAGTGAGTGCGCGCGCCATGCCCGGAGTATTGAACGCCGCGCAGGAGCTCGCCATTGGTAATCCCCGTGGCCGCGAAGAAGACGTTGTCGCTGGCGCACAGGTCGTCGATCGTGAGCACGCGGTCGAATTCCGAGGGAGCGAGCCCGGCCTCAATCGCCGCCCGCTTCTCCTCTTCGTTACGGGGCCAGAGCCGGCACTGCATGTCGCCGTCCACGCATTTGAGCGCGCAGGCCGCGAGCACCGCCTCCGGCGTGCCGCCGATGCCCATCAGGATGTCCACGCCGGTGTGCTCCTCCATCGCGGCGATCAGCGCGCCAGCGACATCGCCATCGCTGATCAACTGGATGCGCGCTCCGGCGGCGCGGATGCGGGCGATTAACTCGTCGTGGCGGGGCCGGTCAAGGATGATCACCGAGAGGTCGGCGACATCGCAATCCTTGGCTCGCGCCAGCGACTGCAGATTCTCCTCGGGCGTCGCCTCGATCGAGATATGGCCCCGCCCGGCCGGCCCAACGGCCACCTTTTCCATGTAGACAATGTTTGGTGGGTAGTACATCGACCCGCGCTCGGACAGGGCCACCACCGTCAGCGCATTGGGCAGCCCTTTGGCCAGCACCGTCGTCCCATCGATTGGGTCAACCGCGATGTCCGTGCGCGGCGGCTGGCCGTTGCCGATGTTTTCGCCGATGTAGAGCATTGGCGCTTCGTCCTTCTCGCCCTCGCCGATCACCACCATGCCGTCCATGTCCACGCTCCCCAGCGCGAACCGCATCGCGTCGACGGCCGCTTGGTCTGCGCCCTCTTTATCGCCCTTGCCCATCCAACGGCCCGCGGCCAGCGCGGCCGCCTCGGTCACACGCACCAATTCGAGGCCAAGGTTACGATCCAGATTTTCGGTCATCGACGCATTTTCTCTCTCGCCAGTATTATCGGCCCAGTTAGCATAACCATATAACCGTACCCGTCCGCGCGCAAACACGTTGGCCGCCGTGGACACAACATACGCCCTGATGCGCGTTACCCTCCCCTCGGCGACACAGGACAACCGGAGAAGGAAACAACGGCACTGCCGTTGCATCATAAGGGCAACCAGCAGGGGGGCAAAGGCCTGGAGCCGTGGACGGCCGGTTACAGTTGGTTGTAGCGCCACCAAAAAAGAGGAACGTGTCGACGCAGATGAGGTAGCGGACACAAGTTGGCAATCAGAGTACAGCGCGGCGCGCAAGCCCATGTTGGCACGACACGGGATCAGGCGCTTCAGGCGCATGCGAAGCCAAGGGCAGCGTGGGCCATGGCACAGTAGTGCCCACTCCCATCCATTATAGAGGCTGTCCCCTCTCCCTGTCAAGCCCTCCCGGCTGCCTATTGCATCCTGCCAGCTTTCCTCTTGTTTCTTTGCCTCTCGCGCCGCATACTACCACCAACAGTTGTGTTAGTTGTACACCATCACGCGAGGCATGATCTAGACGGTATGTCCATCGCCTATATCGCTCTTGGCTCCAACCTGGGCGACCGCGCGGCGTTCCTGCGCGCGGCCCTGGAACGCATGGCCGCGCTCGGGACGGTCGAGGCCGTCTCGCCCTTGGTCGAGACGGAGCCGGTCGGCTACACCGAGCAACCGGCGTTCCTCAACGCGGCGGCCCGCCTGCGTACGACGCTGCCGCCCGACGCGTTGCTGCGCGGTCTCCTCGCCATCGAAACGGCGCTTGGGCGCGTGCGCACGGTCCGCTGGGGCCCGCGCACCATCGATCTGGACCTGCTGCTCTACGACGATGTCGTGGACGATAGCCCGACGCTGACGCTCCCGCATCCCCGCATGCACCAGCGACGCTTCGTCCTGGAACCGCTCGCCGCCATCGCGCCGGACGTCACCCATCCCGTACTAGGCCGCACGATCGCGGAATTAGTAGGCAGCGAGTGATAGGTGATAGGTGATAGGTGATAGGTGATAGGTGATAGGCAACTGGCAACTGGCAACTGGTATCCCGATTCCAGGGGCTATGCTATACTCTCGTCTGTGTTGCGACTGACATCCCTGGAAGAGCATCCCCGGAAAGAGCGCCACTCACCCAATGGCTCAAGAACGATTGCTGCCCGGCAGCCCCCTGGCCTCGGCCACGACGGGCGAGATGCCGCGCCCACAACCGCGTCCGATCAACCTTGCCGATACTCTTGTCATGCCTCGGCCACACTCACGCCCCCGTCCGCGCCGTCGGCGCTGGGTGCGCGCGCTGCGCGCCTCATTGGTCGTCGTGGTCGTGGCGCTGCTGCTGCTCGGCGTCGCGGGCGCCGTCTGCTACGAGAATCCGGCCCTGCTCAATCCGGTCGGCGGCCTGCTCCTGGGCGGTCCATCCGGCGCCGTGCCGTGGAATGGGACCGACCCCGTCAACATCCTGGTCATGGGCATCGACCAGCGCGGGACCGAACAAACGCGCTCCGACAGCATGATCGTGCTGCGCGTGGACCCCTCATCACACGATGTCAAGATGCTCTCCGTCCCGCGCGACCTGTGGGTCGACATCCCCGGTGGCTACGGCTCCTACAAGATCAACGCCGGCTATGCCCTGGGACAACCATCCGGCCAGGGGCCACGGTTCGCGGCGTTCGTGGTGGAGAGCGCGCTGCATATCCCCATCAACTACTATGCTGTGATGCGCTTCACCGGCTTCAAGAGCGTGATCGACGCCATGGGCGGCGTGACGGTTTGCGTCCCGCACGACCTCTACGACACGCAGTATCCCAACGACACCGGCTATGGCGTCCACACCATCGACATCAAGGCCGGCTGCCAGACCATGGACGGGACGACCGCGCTTGTCTACGCGCGCGAACGCCATGCCAATGCCCAGCAGGACCTCGGACGCGTCGAGCAGCAACAAGCGGTGCTGGATGGCGTCACGAAGAGCCTATTCTCGCCGGCCACGCTCCCGCGCCTGCCCGGTATCATCTCCGCTGTCAATGGCGCCATGGACACAGACCTGCCGGGCGGCGCTCTCCCCGAGCTCGGGATGCTGCTCGGACGCGCCAGGGGCAACCACACGCGGCACGCCTACATCAACGTGGACGGCGGCTATGTGACCAGCGCCGTCTCGAGCGACGGCCAGGATATCCTCGCCCCTAACTGGGACCGCATCGGGCCGCTCGTGACCTCGCTGTTCGCCGACGCGCGGCTGCAGCGCGAGAATACCGTGGTCGGGGTGCTCAACGGCCAGAATACGGTCGGCCTCGCCGGGCTGTACACCTTGATGCTCAGCAATATGGGCTTCAACACCGTCGCTCCGGCCGACGCCGCCACGAACATGCAAAAGCGCACCACGGTGACGATCAACGCCGACCGTCCCGGCGGCGACTATACCGCCCGGGTGCTGGGTCAGATGCTGGGGGTCGTCCCGGTATCGGCGCGGCTGGGCGGCGCCCAGCCGCAGGTCGTCGTCTCGCTGGGCGCGGATGCGGTCGAGGGGTCGAGTCCAGCATCGTAGATGTCTCTCCGCGGCCGTGTCTCCCCCTGTCAGGCGGCCCGCATCGACACCGCGGTGTCCGTCTGCTGCCCTGCGACCGCGGTCGCAGGTGTAGAATTCACAAACCCTGTTGGCCGCGTAGCACGGGCTGTCCGGTAGATGTGGTACCTTGTAGGCGTGCCGGTCGGCCGACCGTCGGCCGCGCTCTTTACCAGTCCCGATAGCGCACACACGTCCCTATCCCCTGTCAGGCAGGAGGATGACGCATGATGTCGCAAGGCGAAGTTGCCTTGTTCATTGATTTTGAGAACATCCGGTATTCCATGCTCAACAACTATGGGCAGGAGCCGGACCCGCATAAACTCATCGCCAAAGCTCGCAAGTATGGCACGGTCCCCGTCGCCGTTGCCTACGCCGACTTCAGCAAACATCCCGATCAGTACAAGCGCCGCTTCGAAGCGGCAGGCATCTCTCGCGTCGACGTTCCGCTGCGCGTACTGCCCGGTGGAAAGGAGAAAAGCGCCGCCGACCTCACGATGTTGCTCGATATCGTCGATACAGTGCTCGACCGTCCCCAAATCTCGACCTTTGTGTTGATGACCGGCGACAGTGACTTTGTTCGTATTAGCGCCCGTCTGAAAAACCGCTTCGGCAAAGATGTGGTAATCTCTGGCGTGCCGGGGACAATCAGCAGCGATCTGGTCGACAGCGCCAGCCGCGCCGATCCGGTCGAGATCGAAGAGCGGCAACTGGGTGAGCTCGAAGCCCGCTACGTTCGCTTGCTCGGCTGGATCGACGAGCACTGGGAAACGACCACATTCATGAATATCGCGCGCTATATCGCCGGGCCGCGCCATCCTCTGGGCTCCGTCGGCCTCGAGGATGTCAAGGCCGTACTGAACTCGCTCGTCCGCCTCGACGTGCTGGGCCAGGAGATGGTCAACCTGGTCGGCGGCGGCACAACGCGCGCCATCCGCCTCAATCGCGACCACGACTTTGTCCGGCAGGTGCTCGCCGAGTGGCAAGCGCAAGCCCCGACGCGCAACTCCATGGGGTTCGCTGATGATAACGGTCACGGCGCTGCCGGCGCGCCGGCATCCGCGGCTACGTACGACCCCGACGATGACGAGCCTATGACCGATCCCGACGACGTCTGACGGTCCCGCCGCTACAACGGCAACGGCGACAGCCGATAGGACTCCGGGTCCGCACGTCCCCTTCCCCTCTAGAAAGCCCATTCCATAACTTGGGGGCGTGGGCCCTCACAAAGATTTCTCTACATAATGCGACAAGGGCCAGGGATGCGTTTGCCCTCTCGGATGGAGTGGCTAGTACAGCTTGGCGTAGATACGTTTGCGTTCCGGAGGTAGCCTGCGACTGACGTCGCATGGTAAACCACGGACGCTGAAGTGTCTTGGCAACTCGCATGCATCGCCAAGCTACTTAAGCCAACGTGTACGAGTGGCGAGTGACGAGTGGCGAGTGACGAGTGACTAGAACAGCTTCTAGCCACTCGTCACTCGTCACTCGTCACTCGTACCTGCCCCGCCTTGAAGGCGTCGCGGCCGCCGCAGGCCCGCGCCACGGCCGGATGCACTGCTTCGACCAGCGCCACGATGGCGCGCGTACGGTCGCGCACCTCCCACTGGGCGTGCTTGTCCGCGCGCAGGCGCGACAACTCGATCAATTCACGCGCGTTTAGATGCAGCAGCGTGCGCCTGTTGTGGCCGTTCCCCAACATGATAGAGGCGCGTTCATCGCCGCCCAAACGGTCGAACGCATCCTCAAGGACTGCCATGCCCTCGCGATAGATCGCTATGCAGCCGGCCTCCTCGACCGCTGGAGGCACGGTGTAGCCCAGCGCTCCGCCGCGCGGCTGGGCCGCCTGCGTGGCCATGCGGTGGCGAATAAACTGATGGTAACAGGCCTCGGAGTGCACAATCTCCACGGTATAGGTCAGCGTCTCAAGCTCACGCAGCGCCGCGTCGTGCGCCGCCATGCCGCTAAAGGAGGCCTGGATGAGCGCCGCTCGCTCCTCCGCGGAGAGCCGCGCCGCGAGGGCCGCGCGAGCGGACGCATCCAGGTCCGTGACGCGGAAGAGCAACGCCGCCGCCAGGCGCTCCTCCCCGCGCGGGTCGTAGTCTACCAGCGTCACACCGTCTCGTGAAGGCGGTGAGTTCCCCTCTTCGGCCATGGCCATTGCGGGCGTCGTGGGCAGCGAGCCCGCCAGCGAGCGGAGGGCGTCCAGGGCGCTGCCGGGGAAGGGCAGGGCATGGATGTATTTAGCGGGGAACAGCGAGGGCGCCAGCGGCTGCAAGGTCTCCTTGAGCCTCTCGCCCAGCGCCTGCCCCTCAGAGAGGGGATGCGACAGCAAGCGCGCGATCACGTGGCCCCAGACGCGGGCGTTGGCCGTCATGCCGAGTTGGGTCGACTGCGCCAGCGGCAGCGCGTAGCGCGCGTCCTCGGTGGCGCGGCGGCGGGCCATGGCCTCGCTCCGAACGGCGCCGCTGGCGACCAGGTGCGCCGTCAGGCGCTCGTACAGCGCCGTGTAGAGGTCCCAGGCGCGCTCGACGGCTTCCTCGAAGATGGTCCGGGCGCGCCCATCGCGGAACTCGCGCGGCAGGAAGAACGGGAGCGGGACGCGCTCGACCGGGACGTAGCGGTAGCTGAGTTGGGTGTACGAGGCCAGGCGGTGCGCCACCAGGTCGATCGAGAGCGAGCGCGGGATGTCCTGGATCGCCACGCCAAAGACCGCGCCCTCGGCGATGGAGGAGTGCCCGTACTCGTAGATGATATTCTCGTTGCGGCGGCGCGCCAGCCCGGTGTCCTCGACCGCCTGGCGCACCAATTCGGAGACCGGCGTGGCGTCGCGGCTGATGCGCGCCAGCCCCGCCGCCACGCCCTCCGGCGACGCGTACGAGCCGACCACCGCCACGGCCGGCTCCAGCGCATAGCGGCGCGCCGCGCGGGGCGACGCCTCGTTCAAGACATCGGACGCGATCATCGGCGTTCCCTCTTTTCCGGTACTCCGGCGCAACACACTCAACGTGGTATCGATACGGTTCCTAGTGTGGCACAAACGGCACCCTGTCCGCGACAGCTTTTCCCCGTGCTTGTGAGTAGTCTCTCAACCGTACGACGTGCTCGCTGACTACAGCATGCTCTTGTTGCCTCGGAAGGTATACTACACTACAATGAGCAAGCAGAGAATAGTCTGGCGCACAACGTCAACAGACCAGCGCATGTGGTTGAATTGTTTGGCCTGGATTGGGACGGTGAATCAGAGATGCTGAAGCACGTGCATAATGTGTACAATGAGCAGGATACGGGACTTGCTCTGGCGATAGATCACATAATGGAGCTTCGAGAGGAAGAAGCCGACGAGGAGTCCATTGCCGGCCCGAGCGACTATGCGCTCTCAACAACGATAGACATCCTCAAAGAGGCCGGCAGCTTGTTGTCGTTTCCTTTCCCCAGGCTCACTGCATCGACGGACGGGCAAGGTGGAATCCATACCTATTGGCGCGGGCAGGAGCCGGTGCGGAAAGTGGAACTCGTGATTCCAGGCCAGGCTGACCACCCACACTACATGTATTATCAGCAAGGGAAAGGATCAAGCGCAACGTTCACGGTAGAAATGGATGTGACGGGCGTTGCATTGGCGCATCGCTTGCAGTGGTTGGTCAACCAGAACGGCGCGAATGCTACGAACGGTTAAGCAACGGAAACCGCGTCATCGTCAGGGATACTTAGAGCATGAGTCAGCGCTCGACCTATTCGAATCCGTGCTTTCCCGACCCAGTCGACACAGAGATGGTATACCGTGGCGCACGCAATTCGAGCTGCTTCAACAAAGAAGATCGAACCTTCACGAGTGAGCTATTTCTTAGACGTGCTAACGAGCAGACCCTATCTGTTTTCATCGCAAGTCTTTGTAACATTGATCATGTTAATGAGCATATCAAGTGTAAGGCAATTGCTACGATCACCGTCGGTGAGATTCGCGATGTCGGCGTCTCTGGTGACCACCCCCTTGCCGTACAATGCTTGGACCCCGACGACGAGTCCCATGCACAGATAGTAGGCATGCCGACGACGCATCCAGAAAATCCTGATGAACTGGTAGATCCTCACGACGTAGCGCTAGCCCTGTTCCTTGCGGGCGAGTTAGCGGATCGTTGCACGTGGGCATGGCCGTGATCGTGGCTAGCGGGTCACGATAACACCTCCGCGTCTTCCTGACGAAGAGTGAGACGACCGTTGCAGCGCCAGCTTCCCTTGCGGAGCCGGCACTGCAACGGTTCGTTGGGCGTTGCGCACTCGGCGGCGGACGCGCCGCCCCATCATGCCCGTTGCGCCCCCGCGTTTTCCCACCCCGTCTTGCGCAGCCACTGCTCGAGCGTGGTGAGGCGCGGGTAGAGCGCGCGCAACGCGGGAATGTCCGCCTCGTAGCCCACTTCGTCGAACCACTCGAACATCGTCACCCCCTCGTCGCCCATGTATTGGCGTATCTGTTCCAGGGGGGTCTGCACGTACCGCACCGGTCGGCCGATGACCCGGCCGAACACCTCGGCAGACTGCGGCCCTGTGAGCTCGTCGCCCGCCAGGTCGAGCGCCTGGCCCAACCAATGATCCGGGTCGGCGAAGGCCAGCGCGGCGAACGCGCCGATGTCGTCGACGGCCACTTGTTGCAGCGGCTTGGCGGGGTCGAGCGGTTGGCCCAGCGTGCCGCCCAGGATATAGTCACGGGAACCGAGCCAGTTCTCCATGAAGAACACCGGCCGCAGGATCGTGTGCGGCAGATCGATGGAGCGGATGTACTCCTCAATCTGGAACTTACTGTCGAAGTGGGGGATGCCCGTCTGGCGGTGGGCGCTCCCGACCGAACTGTAGACGACATGCTCCAGGCCCGCCGCCTTGGCCGCATCGGCGAGCGTCTGCCCCTGCCGGACCTCGCCCTCGACCCCCGTGAGAGCGACGTTCTGGACGGAGAATGCGCCGTAGGCGCCCTCCAGCGCACGGTCGAGCGAAGCGCGGTCGTCGATGTCGCCCTGGACCACCTCGATACCCTGACCGGACAAGGCCCGGGCCTTATCCGCCTGCGCGTCGCGGGTCAGGGCGCGCACGCCGAAACCGTGCTCTCGCAGATGTCGGAGCGCGGCGCCCCCCTGCTGGCCTGTCGCCCCCGTGACAAGGATCGTCTTCCCTGCTGTGTCCATTATGTCTCCTGCTATCCTTTCCCAGGCGCACGCCTGGTCGTTGTCACCCTGGCCGCGGCGACGCGCCACGTATCTGTCGTGTGAGCAAGCACATCCTACCGGACGTGTGGGCAAGCGTCTCACGCGGGACGACCACGCTAGTGTGCCAGTCTCTACTATACTTTGTCAATTGTTATACTCTGTATAACATGCATAGAATGGGTAGACCTTTATCCGTCCGCCTGATACAATCGTGGGTATGGATACCCTTCTGACACGACCCGCTATACAGGCGGCCGACCCTGCCATGTCTAGCGATCCTCTGTCCGCGACCGATGGCGACTATTTCTGCCCGGTCGTGGAAACGATGCGCCTGCTGGAGCAGAAGTGGACGCTGCAGATCGTCAAGGAGTTGGTGGGCGGCAAGCGCCGCTTCTGCCAGTTGCAGCACGCCCTGCGCGGCGACGCGCGCGTCGGCGCCGCGCGCGACGTCAACCCCAAGACGCTCTCGCAACGCCTCAAGATGCTCGAGGCCCATGGTGTGGTGACGCGCCGCATGGTCTCCGACATCCCACCCAACGTGGAGTACGAGCTGACCTGCAGCGGCCACGACCTCGTCTCCATCGTCGATAGCGTCGATCGCTGGGCGCGGAGGTGGATGCAGCCGACGGGCTGCCGCGGAGAGGCGTGCGCGGCCGGCGATAGCGAGCAGGGCCACGAGTAGGCGTAGGCAATCGCGCGCCGGCCGTCCAGTTCCGTCTTCTGACCCTCTGGAGACGGTCGAGGTTGAGCTAACCGGCTTCGCCGCTACCCCCGACGCCGCCATCACCGTCGGCACGACCACGGATGGCACGCCTGTCCGCGCTCTCTTCGGCCTGCCCGGTGAGCACGTCGAGTTGGAGGTGTGGGCGCGCCGTGACGAGACCATCGAGGGCCGCGTAGCGCGCGTGCTTCGACCGTCGCCCGAGCGCGTGGACGCGCCCTGCCCCTACTTCGGACAGTGCGGCGGCTGCCAACTCCAGCATATGCCCTACCAGCGCCAGTTGGAGCGCAAGCGGGCCGCCGTCACCGCGCACCTCGTGGCCGGTGCGGGCCTGTGTGAGCCGCCGGTGCTCCCGACCCTGCCCGCGCCCCTGACCTACGGGTATCGCAACCACATCCGCTTCTCGGTCGGGCGTCGCCTCGGCGAGGTCGGCTTCACCACGGCTTATCGACACCGCTTCATGCCGGTCGACGAGTGCCCCATCGCGCACCCGCGCATCAACGAGATCCTGGCCGCGTCGCAGCGCCGCGCCAGCGGACACCAGTTGGCCATCCGCGTCGGCGCGCGCACCGGCGATCTGCTGGTCAACCCGGCGCAGGAGGCGCCCGACCTGCCCTATGCCAGTGGCCAGACGGACTTCGAGGAGGAGATCCTGGGGCGGCGCTACCGCGTCTCCGCCGCCGCCTTCTTCCAGGTTAACACGCCCCAGGCCGAGCGGCTGATCGAGGTGGTGCGCGCGGCGCTCGACCCGCGCGGCGACGAGGTGCTGCTCGACCTCTACTGCGGCGTCGGTACCTTCGGTCTGGCGCTCGCGCCCCTGGTGCGCCGGGTCATCGGCCTGGAGGAGGCGGCGGCGGCGCTCAAGGACGCGCGCCACAACGCGCGCGACCTGCACAACGTGGAGTTCGTGGCTGGCCGGGCCGAGGAGGCGTTGCCGGCGCTGGCCGAGCCAGCCGACCTCGTGGTGGTCGACCCGCCGCGCGCCGGCTGCCGTCCCGACGCCCTGGCCGCGCTGCTGCGCCTTGCGCCGCGCAAGCTCGTCTACGTCTCCTGCGACGCCTCCACCCTGGCGCGCGACCTGCGCGTGCTGCTCGACGGCGGCTTCAGCCTGCACAGCGTCCAGCCCGTCGACATGTTCCCCCAAACGGCGCACGTGGAAACGGTGTCGCTATTAGTGGGCAGTGGGCAGTGGGCAGTGGGCAGTGGGCAGAAGGTACGAGTGACGAGTGACGAGTGACGAGTGACTGGGAGCGCGGGCAGCTTGCCCGCTTCGGGTTAGGTGGTTGCAAGCGCGAGTATCGTTGCCGCTGCAGATCAGGTGACTGGGAGCGCGGGCATCCTGCCCGCCTGGCGCCACTGCCCTGCCGTTGCGACAGAACGATCGCATGGTCAGGATGAGGCGGGTATCCCGTCCTCATCGCCAGCACAGCCTTGACGCGCTGTCAGCAAGAATGATAAGCGCCGAATGACAATTAGCAATGGGCAAAGGTATGGGTGATGCATGGCGAACGATAATCGGCAACTGACATCTGACAACCGGCAACTGGCAACGTGCGTGGACTGCGGCCGCGAAACGGCCGAGGCCGATATCTTCCGCGTGCTGCGCACCGACCGCGCGGGGCGCAAGCACGTCGTCTGCCGTGAGTGCAGCGACCGCCGCCACGCCGAGACCAAACCCACGCCGTTACAGATCCAACGTACGCCGCCCCCGCACTCCGTCCTGGGCGGCAAGCGGCACGACGCGCGGCCTGGTGTGCAGCACGGGACAGACGCAACGCCACCAGATAGCGAAGAGTAACCTCTGCCCTCGCATCGCCCGTTCCCGTTGCCGCATCGGCTGATGGGAGTTCTCCGCCCGATTGTGCGGCTCTTTGCGCCGACGGTGGTCCGTGCGCGGCAAAACCTTCTTGATAGCCGGCCCATCGCTGGCCAGCTTGTCCGTCACGGTGACGCGCGGAGCCTGTGGATAGCCCTCCACCACGCGCCCGCGGACTGTTATGTTCCCCGTTCGCCCCGATGTAGCGGCATCAACGCTCATGCAGCAATCCCACTTGCGTCGGCAAGACGATTATGTCGTTTGCATCGTTGGCGGGCGGCGCGAGTTGTTCGGTCAGAAGATCCGTGGATTGTTGTTCTCACCGGCAGCGTCGTCCCGACGCCCCACATCCGACCGCGGTCGGCCCATGGTTTGCCATCCGACCGCGGTCGGATGCCCGACAATTCGTAGGCGCGCGGAAGTCCTGGGGGCGCGGGCGTCTCGCCCGTTCCGGGTCCGACGCGAGGACGGGCGAGACGATTTTGTTGAAAAATGCGCCTTGGATACCAGATGTAGTGCTATCACCCGCGCGACGAGCACTATATCCAGTGGTTTGCGTGATTAAATCAACAGAATCGAGACGCCCGCGCCCCCAGATGACCCCAGACCTTCCGCGCGCCAACGACAATTCACAGACCATGGCGGCGGGGTTGCGGTCGCGCTAAGGGCAGCAAACTGATCCGTACCGTGCGCGTCGTGGCGCAACAGGCCGTGCGTGCGGTAATGTTGAGGGTGAGCTGTGCGATGCCGAGGGGCAGGTGGGCGAACCGGAAGAACACCTGAATATGCGCCTGGCCCGCGCCGTCGGTGCGGATATGCAGCGTGCGCCGGTAGAGTGTGAGCGTGACAGCCCGGGTGTCCTGAGCAGGACGTGAGTGCGCGCCGCCATGCACGGCGGGCATATGGCAGGGCTTGCAAAAGATCGGCGTGGCGAATCGGCTGGGGGCCTTTCTGGGAGTGCGGGCGTCTCGCCCGTTCCGGGTCCAGCGCGGGGACGGGCGAGACGCCCGCGCTCCCAGGCCGATCTTTTGCAGACCCTGGGGCGTATGGCGCTGCGGCCAGGTGGTCTTGCTCACAACATGTAAAGCGTGACGAGTTGTTGGCGTCGATTGTGCCGGGCGCAATGCGACGCGCGGCTGCGTCGTGGTCAGTATCAGCGTCAGCGTCACCGTGGTGTGTCGCGCGGCGCGCCCGCCGATTGTGACCGTTCGCGCACCCGTTGTACCCACGCGGGCGACAGTGACCGACAGATCGAGCGGCGGTCGCGCCAGCCCCGGTGTTTTCCCGTGTCGCCCGGTGGTGCTTGACCGCGGCAGGAATGTCGCCGTTGCCGTCATGGTTGGACGTGGCGGGACAACGGTTGGCGGCGCTGTCCCGCGAGGCGTCGCGGAACTTGGGAGGCGGCCACCGCTCGATGGCGTCGATAGAGCAGTGGCCATAGATGGACCGCCGCCGGTTGCGGTCGCTGTCGCCACCGCCATGGGCACAACCGCGCTTGCGGTTGGCGTCGCGCTTGCGGTTGGCGTCGCGCTTGCGGTTGGCGTTGCGCCTGTAGTTGGCGTCGCGCTCACGGTTGGCGTCGCTGATGGTATCGACGTGGCCGTGGCCGTGGGGGTACTGATACAAGTAGACGATGGCGCTTTGGTAGCCGTCGCGGTTGGGGCATTGGTCACGGTCGGCGTAGTCGTGGTAGGTGCGGTATTGGTCGCGGTCGGCGTGTTCGTCGACGGTGCGCTGGTGGGCACGGACATCGTCGCGGTGGGACTGGGGACAGGCAGGGTGGGTGTGGTCAACGGTGCGGTTGGCGTCGCCGTAGCCGTCGCGGCGCCGGTCGGGTTGGGCAAGGACCCTTCTGTCCCCGTTGCCGTGGGCATCGACGCCATGCCAGTAGCGGTTGGCGCTAGCGTGCGCTGCGTCGCACTCGCGCTTGCAAGTGGGGCGGCGCTGGTAGCGATGCTTGTCGTCGTTGCCACCGGATCGGTCGTAGGGCTGGGCGTCGCCGTAGCGGTGGAACTGGGCGTCGCCGTATTAGTCGAGCCAATCGTAGGGCTGGGGGTCACGGTCGCCGTGTTGGTGGGGCTGGACGTCGGAATCGGCGTCGATGTTGGCGTCACCGAGAAGGTAGGGACGGGTGTCGGGGCGCCGCTACGGTCACTGGTGGCGCCGCACGCGGAGTTATCCGCGCCGGCGACGGGCCAATCGGCGGCCAGGTTGCCCAGATTGGGCGACCCCCACCCGGTCACCTCGTCGTAGCCCGGACCCGCCGTGTAGGCTTGAGCAGGGTCGCCGCCGGGCGGGTCGTTGTTGCCACCGGTCACGTCGTGGAAGTCCCGCGCATAGGTTGAACCGGTGGCCAGTTGGTAGAGACGCGGCGCGGCGAAGCCCATGGGGCACTGCTCACGTCCAATCAGGTACGTGTTCATATCCGCGGTCATCCCGGCCCAAAGCGGCGCTGAGAGACTGGTGCCGCCAAGGAGATAGCCGCCGCCGTTTAGGTAGACGTAGGCGCCGGTGTTAGGATCACCGTCGGCCGCGATATCCGGGACGGTACGCCCCGGCAGGCCGCCAGCATCGGTACAAAGGGCGGCGGTCCCGGTGAGGCCGACCTGCCAGGCTGGCCGCGGGTAGTACGTTGAGCAACCACCGCCGGACCCGTCCCAGGCCGACTCGCCGCCGTAGCCGCCGTCCGCGTTTGTGGTCAGGCTGGTCCCGCCGACAGCGACGACATAGGGACTCTCCGCCGGATACGCCGTCGCACTCGTCGTGCATGGCGATTGAGAGTTGTTGTAGCAAACCGACCCCGAGGTGTAACCGCCGTCGCCGCTGGAGAAGTAGAAGGTGGTCCCGACGCTGGCGGCATACTGCAAGATGGGATCGAGGGTGGGAACGAAACCGGGATCCTCCTCGGCGGCGTCGGTCCCGCTCCAACTATTGGACACGATGTGGACGCTCGAGTCGTTGGCCGCGTCGTCGACGGCGATCTCCAACCCTGTATCGGTCGGAGTATCCCGTGTGCCGGGCGCGACATCGCCCAGCCAGTACTTGAGGTGACTATTGGGGGCGATGCCGTGCGCCGACTCCACGTCGAGCGATATCTCCTCGTGGAGATTGAAAGAGGTATGCTGCTCGTCGTTTCCATTGACCGGGATGAACTCCGCGCCGTTGGCGCCGGAGCCGCCGACAGTCACGGTGAGCGTACCCGTGGTGCGGGCAAAGCCGTCCAGATCGCTCTGCGCCAGCGGCGCCCCCCACAGGGTAAAGCCGATCGTCTGGCCGCTGGCGTCGCCCACGGGGCCGGTATTGTAGGCCCTCTGGAAGTCCTGAGGGTAGTAACTGGAGTGCCGCGCGGCGGCGTGCATGGCGTGGATGCGCGACAGCGAGGTCAGGCCGCTGATCGCAACGACGTTCAAGTCGGACGGGACGACTGGATCGCGGTCGTTGGCGTAGAAACGACGGCCAGGCAGACTGTAGTCGTCGATGGTGACGCCCAACAGGCGCTGCGCCTGCGATGTCGTGCCCCGTACCGTCACCAGCAGGCGCTCGGGCGAAACGGCGCTGACGCGCAGACCCGCGCGCTCGGCCCAGCCGCGCACGGCGGACACGTCAGCATCGGTCGGCGCAAAGCGCGCGCGGTACTCGTCTCGCGTCAGGTAGTGCCCGTAGCGCGGGCTGGCGGGGTCGGACGCCGCGGCGATGATCGCATCGAGCGCGGCGGCGGCGCGCACGCCCAGACCGATGGTGAGCGTGAGCGCGCCGTCAGGGGCGTGCGGTCCACGCCGGACCGCCAGGCCGCGCGACACCGCCGGCGGCGTCTGCCCGCGGAGCGAACGCGGCGGAGGCGCCGGCGCAAGGGCTATCACGCTGATGTCCGCGCGCCCCCCGACAGCGGCAAGGGCGCTCGGGCAAAGACTCGTCCACAGCGCCAGGACGACGGTCGTGGCCGCCAGGCCGAGGGAGGCTACCGTGTGGCGCACCGATCGTCCTTATTGGCTGTTGCCGTAGATGGCGTAGCGAGCCAGGCCACGCTCGAAGGGGTCCATGAAGTCAACTGGCAACGGCGCCAGCTCGATGCCGGCGCTCTTCAACGCCGGCTCGAGGACGTTGGCGGGTCCATAGAGGAAGTCAGCGACCTCGGGCCAGTAGCGATCGCAGATCGGCGTCAAGATGTCCAGGTGATGTATTTCGACATCTTTGCCCTCGTAGTACCCGAAGAAGCCGCCAAAGGGCAGCGGCTCGGCTCTGATGGCCCGGAGCAGCGCATTGGCCTCGGAGCGGGGCAGCAGGACCATGCCGTTGAAGATAGCGGCAGTGATCCCGATGGCGGCGCGGCGGACGTGTCCGTCCTCGTCGGGGCGCACGTTGTCCTGCTCCAACTGCTCACCCTCCGGCACGGGGGCAAGCTCCAAATCGTCGTCGAGGTCATTCACGGTCATCGCGTGTACTCTCCGTTAGCATACAATTACAGTAGCCGTTAGCTATTAACCATTAGCTTCTCGCGGCTGATATCGCTCCAACCTTTAATCATCGCAGATATACGAATTGCCGGTAAGGTCAACGAGCGGAACAGGGTGCATCTTAAAATTGTGGGATTCGACCTGCGACTGCGGTCGCATGGCAGCGCACGGACACTGCGGTGTCAGAACGGGGCCGGGGGCAGCGTGGCAGCGACCCACGCCCGACCCCAGTCGTCGTCCGCTGCCATGCGACCGCCGTCGCAGGCCCGTTCCGGCCGCAGTCCACTTTTTTGAGGCGCACCCAGCGGAACAACCCTCACCCCCAACCCCTCTCCCGACCGCGGGAGAGGAGAGCAAGGGCGTCACGAGCGAACCATGGCTAACGACTAATAACTAACGACTAATAACTAAGGGCTATCAATGGCTGGTGAACGCATCCTGGTGGTGGAAGACGAGGCCAACATTGCCAACCTGGCGCGCGCCTATTTAGAGCGCGAGGGGTTCGCGGTGCGCACGGCCGCCGACGGGCGCGCCGCGCTGCAGCAGGCGCGCGCCACGCAGCCGGACCTCATCGTGCTCGACCTGATGCTCCCCGGCATGGACGGCCTGGAGGTCTGCCGCCGCCTGCGCCAGGAGTCGGATGTCTATATCATCATGCTCACGGCCAAGACCGAGGAGTCCGACCGCGTCGTCGGGCTCGAGCTGGGGGCGGACGACTACCTGACCAAGCCGTTCAGCCCGCGCGAACTCGTCGCGCGCGTCAAGGCGGTGCTGCGGCGCAGCCGCGACGGCGAAGGCATCATGCCGCGCTCCGAGAGCGGCGCCATCGTGGCCGGCCCGCTGACCATCGACCTGGCGCGACGGCGCGTGACTAAGGGCGATGCGTCCATCGACCTGACCACGCTGGAATTCGACCTGCTGCGCGTCCTGGCCGGCGAGCCCGGCATCGTCTTCAGCCGGGCGCAACTGCTGCAACGCGTGTGGGGCTACGACTTCGCCGGCGACGAGCGCGTGGTGGACGTCCACATCGGCCTGCTGCGCAAGAAGATCGAGGACGACTCCTCGGAGCCCACGCTGCTGCGCACCGTGCGCGGCGTCGGCTACAAGTTCGACGGCTAGCAAACGACGCCATCCATGTACAAGCGATGTCTGAGCGTGCTCTCCCTCCTGCGCCATCCCTTGCGCTGCCTCCGCGCGTTGTCGCGCCTCCTGTGGCGCCGCCTGCAATGGCGCCTCTTCGCCGCCTACATCGTGATCCTGCTGGCCACCGTCTCGGTGCAGACCATTTCGGCTGATTTCTTCGCCTCGCTCTCCATCCGCGCCTACGCGCACGCGCACCAGACGGGCGTCCTCGACCCCAACGACCTGGTCACGCAGGCCGTGTGGGCCTTCACCATCTCCTTGTTCCTGGCCACCGCCGTCTCGGTGGTCGCCGCCGCCGCGGCCAGCCTGTTCGTGGCCCACCGCATCGTCGAACCCTTGCGGCGCATGATCGAGACCTCGCACCGCATCGCGCGCGGCGGCTACCACGACCGCGTGCTCATCAAAGACGACTACGAGATCGGCGACCTTGCCGCCTCGCTCAACAGCATGGCGGCCACACTGGAGCAGACCGAGCAGCAGCGCCAGGAGTTGATCGGCAACGTGGCGCACGAGCTGCGCACGCCGCTGACCACCATCAAGGGCTACATGGAAGGGCTGATCGACGGCATCGTCCCGGCCGACGCCGCGACCTTCGCGCTGATCCACGAGGAGGCCGACCGCCTCTCGCGCCTCGTCCACGACCTGCAGGACCTCTCGCGTCTGGAGGAGAGCGACGCCATGTTGCACCTGCGCCCCGCGCGCGTGGCCGACCTCGTGGCCGGGGTGGTGCAGAAGATGCGGCCGCAGTTCGAGGCCGAGGGTATCACCCTGACCGCGTCCGTGCCACCCGCCCTGCCGCGCGTGCTCGTCGACTACGACCGCATGCAGCAGGTCCTGCTCAATCTAGCGGCGAACGCCCTGTACTACACCTCGGTGGGCGGCGCCGTGTGCATCGAGGCCGACGAGGCCGACGGGCAGGTGCGCATCGCGGTGGTCGACGACGGCATCGGCATCCCGCCGGAGCACCTGGAGCACATCTTCGAGCGGTTCTACCGCGTGGACAAGTCGCGCTCCCGCGCCGCCGGCGGCGCGGGCATCGGTCTGACCATCGCCAAGCGCCTGATCGAGGCCCACGGCGGCCGCATCGCTGTCGAGAGCACGCCCGGCCACGGTAGCCGCTTCACCGTCACCCTCTCCGCCATCACCTCCGCCGCCCAAACCGTCGCCTGACGGTCTAATAACAACCTCCCTGTGCGGCCGGCCACTCTTTGCGGGCCGCGTAATCGGGCATCATGCGCTCCAGGAGCGTCCAAAAACTGTTGGGGAGGCATAAACATACGTCCGCTCGGACCGGTAGGCGGAAACCGCGCTAATGAACCAGTACGGGTGTTACCGGCTCTCCCGCCATCAGCCAGGCCTCGTCCCGCAGACGCTGCCAGGCCTTATGAATCTGCGCCGGCGTAAATCGCTCTTTCTTGCGCTTGCTCCAACCCTGCACGCCAAGCACGGCGATGTCCGGGTCTTCGGCGGCTCCAAGATTATGCTGCGCGACCCAGTGAACGGTAGCCAGCAATTCCATGCCGGCAGGGGTCTCGAATCCCTCAATAAGACACCGCACGCGCTCAAGCCTTTCCCGAGCGTCAGGCGCCTGGTCAAGCTCCTTACGCGCCTCATCAATCGCGCCCGGCAGCAACTGAATCTCCGCGCGCGTGTTGCGGTCGCCGTAGCCGCGCATATAGTGCCCTTCCAGGCGCTGGAGCACGTGATTGAGGTTCTCGGCATAGGGTCCGTACTGATGCTTGACGAAGTCGAGCCTGAGCGGCTCACCGGCAACCTGAAGGAAATAGGCGAGCTTCTGGATCTCCAATCGCCCCATCTGGTAGCCAGGCTGACGATACAAATCCATCAACAGGATGAACAGCGCGCGAGCGCGAGTGAGCGACGGCTTCACGGTACCAATCGGCATCGCCTCCGGCGAGGGCGTGGCGTGCGGGCCGAACAAAAGCACATGTACATCTGGGAGCGGCTCAAAAGCAGCGACAATGCGCGGCCTCACCTCGTTCCAGTCGAGGCCGCCGTTATGGCAGCCCAACGCGGGGATAGCAATGGAGTGGATAGCGAGGCGTCTGACGTCCTCGACAAGGGCAGCTAAGCCGGACTCGATATCCTCAAGCCGCGACTTCCCCCTCCAATGGTCCTTGGTGGGGAAGTTAATGATGTACCTGGGGTTGGCTGGCGTGTCAGTGGGCACAATGAACATCGCGCCAAGATGCACCTGGCCCGTCTTGCACGCTCGTGCGTACTGTCGATAGTTATCAGGGAAAGCCTGCTTGAACTGCAGCGCAATCCCCTTGCCCATGATACCGACACAGTTGACCGTATTGACCAAAGCCTCGGCGTCGGCCTCTAGCAGGTTGCCCTGCTTCGGATCAATCATGTCCTGTACGCCCCTCGATCAATAGTACCAATCATAGTGGATGGCGACGGCTGGCTTATGAGTCGGACCAAAACGACGCAGCATATCCTCGACGTTATTCTTCATTGTAGGAGAAATGACCCCGATCTGTGTGATCAATCCCCATGGCATGAAGTTCTGCACAAGGAACTCCGCCTGCCGCCGCCTCCTGCGATCGTTGTCAGTTAGAGTATCGCTCCAGTACCTATCTCGCATGATGGCCCAATCGACGGCATCGAGATAGACAAGATCGTCGAAATATGAGGTGAGCGCCATGATGCCGTGACCATCGGTAAAGGCGTACGGCAGGCGCGCGTCCCGCACGACTTGAGCCGTGGACACAAGGTAGACGACAGGCCCTTGCCGTGGACACGTCGACACGTTGCCCCTGTGTATCGTGTAGAGCATCGGCGAGCGTGGAGCAAAATAGAACGGCACGTAGTCGTGTAGCGTGCCTCCACGGCCACAAGGTACTGGCGTCTGTGCGCGCCGGTCCTGGACCGACGTATAGGCGATGCTGGTGTTAGGCCCGCCCGATGTATCCAATCGTGTCTTCGCGCGCAACTCGCCTGAGCTGAGAATGGCGGGCAGGTTGTCGATGTGAGTAATGTGATAGATGAGGGTGGGCAATGGGGGCGTAGACACGTTACTACTCCACGTCTATCGCTTCGTGAGCGCGATGATAGCGTGAGAGGATCGGCGCACCCGCTTCATCCAACACCCGCTTGATTGCCTCGATCAGAGTCACACCCTTCACCCCGCTCTAAAGCGTCGACCCGCACCCGCCCCGTCAGCAGGTCGTCCATCAGCCCCTGCTTCCGCAGCTTCAGCTTATCGCGGTAGGCTTCCTCGGTGCGGATCGCGGTGGTCGACGACGGCATCGGCATCCCGCCGGAGCACCTGGAGCACATCTTCGAGCGGTTCTACCGCGTGGACAAGTCGCGCTCCCGCGCCGCCGGCGGCTCGGGCATCGGCCTGACCATCGCCAAGCGCCTGATCGAGGCCCACGGCGGCCGCATCGCTGTCGAGAGCACGCCCGGCCACGGTAGCCGCTTCACCGTCACCCTCTCCGCCATCGCCGCCACCATGCAACTCGTGGCCCGACCCTGCTTCCCCGTCGATGCGGCCCCGCGTTGTGGCTTGTCACTAACTCTTGGCGTAGTAGACGCAGGGCTCGTTTGGCGCCAGGCGGGCTCTGGTATACTCGCGTCAAGCGGTTCAATGCCAGCGGACCGTGAGTCAGGGCCAGATCACCTGTAGAGACGCGCGGACGCCTACGTCGCGGATAGTTGTTAGTAGTGTTGTGTTCCTTGTCTGGCGCTCTGGATTGAGTGGCTGGTAGTCACGAGAGGGAGGCCGGTATGACAAACCAGTATCTCATCGACCAGCAGCTTGTTTCCACGCCCTCGTCGGCCAGCCGTGCTTTGGCGCTGGCCTGTCCCAACTGCGATGAAGCCGATCAAGTACGAAAGGCCAGTGCGATCTTTCAGGACGGCACGACGATCACAAACAGCACGCACAGGACCACCGGCGGCATGAGCGGCTACCAATGGGGCAAAGCCGGCGGGTTGTTCATCGGGAGTATGCGCTCCAAGACACGGAGCATCGGCCACGCACAGACCGAGTTGGCCCGCCGGCTCGCGCCGCCCACGTCTCCGCGGCTCAATCTGCTGCTCCTCCTGCTCGCCGTCGCCTGGTCGTTCTGGGGCTACACGTGGGCTGTCCACAACGTGGACTTTGTGTACGCGGCCCAGGCGCGGCTGACGCAGTCGCTTGGGGCATCGGGCGCGATGTCCATGGTTCAGTACGGTCCTGCAGCCTTGTGTATCCTCCTGGAGTTTCTGCGCTACTCGGGCGCGGCAGCCCGGTACGCGGCCGCGATGAACCGGTGGCGGCATCGGTGGTATTGCTATCGCTGCGACTATGTGTTCGAACGACTCCCCGACGCTTTGCCCGAGCGGCGCCGTCGCACTCTCGCGGGCCGTTTCGGTCGCCTACTGCTCGCGCTGTGCATCATCTCTCTGGCTGCCATTGCGCTTGTGCCCGAACTCCGGGGACGACTCTTATCCTATGCGCCCGTGGCAGCGGTGGTACACCGGCTGCCAGGAGCAGCCTCCCCAGCGCGAACCGTCTCTCCGCGCGTCGCGCAGCATCCGGCAACGACGCGCGCCTTCGTGCTCGGAGTAACGGGATTGCTGACCAACTGCATGAACGACATGAACACAATGCAGACGTTGCAAAGGGGGACACGGCGGCATGCCGTCGTTACCAGAATGATCCAGCGCCTCGTCGGTGAATGTCGACGGGACGCAAGGGTGACTCAGGGCATCGTCGCACCGCGCACGCTACGGAAAAGCGTCACGGCGCGGGCGCTCATCGTCCAGGCGTTGGCCGCCGAATCGAACGCCGAGAGGTTTGGACAGATTGCTCTCGCGCGCTTGACTGGCCATGTGCGCGCGGCGGATGGGACGCGACGCATGCAAAATCTCAAGCGGGATGCGAGCGCGCATCGCGCGGCGTTTCACGTCTACCGGGAACGATTGAGCAACATCAGGGACGAACCGCGTAGCCCTAGAGCCCGTAGGTGATGCGCGCCCAGACGGGAGGGTACTCGCCTCGCAGGATCGTCTTGTGTCGCAGCCCGAGCGGCCCCTCCGGCCCTCCGGCGTTGAAATCGAGCCCCGCCGGGCCCGCCGTGACACGTCCCACCTCGGTCGCGCCGACGATGAAGATGTATCCACTGGAGCCGGGAAAGATGAAGTGATCCGGCCAGCGGTCGTGCCGTGGGTCGAAGAACCGCGTGGCGCGCCGTCCCGAGCCATGCGCTACACGCTTGCCCTTGGCCTCATTACAGAAAGGACACGACCAGGCGTAGGTGTCGATATGGTTGGGGCCGCCACGGCCGGCGACCGGTGACACACCGGACAAACGCCCATTGATGTAGTCGTCCCACAGGTCAGGAGGTATGATGTGCTCAATGTTGAACTTGCCGGTGGTCGGCAGCAGGCAGTATTCACACGCGTCATTGGCGCGCAAGTGGACGGCCTCGCGGACATCGGGATTGCGCGGGCTGTGTATGGCGCGTCGGCGCAGGGCAGCCAGACGTTCTTCGACGCCCGGATGCGGGAAAACGGGCAGTGTCATCGCGCCTGGTAGGTCCGTTGTTGTCCGCGCGCTGATCGCATCAGCCGACCGAGCGCGCCCGCTGGCCTTCTCGCGCTTCCTCGACCAGCGCCTCCAGGCGCGCCGGATCGGCCTGCACATCGTCCCACCAGGCAAGCGCACGATCGAGATCGGCGGCGACATCGGCGCGCACCTGCTCGATGGGCTGCTCGCGCCGCGCCGCGATGTCGCGCAACGCCTGCTCATTCGCATGGCGCCCCCACGCGGCCACCAACGCCCGTAGCTCCGCGCGCTCGTCGCTCGTGAGAGAACGCCAATCCTGCGCTTCGAGCAGATCGCCCAGGCGGCGGCTCTGGTCAGGATCGAGAACGTCCTCGTCCCCCGCTCGTTCCATGCCCACTCCGTCCGTATCCGCGTGGGTGATCCGCATGACAAAAATGTCATCCAACCCGACGCCAAGGACCGCAGCCGCTGCTGCTGCCACCTCCAGATTGGGACGGCGCACGCGGTCATCCTGCGACAAGCGATCGAGTGTCCGCACGTCCACCGTCAACCCGAAGCGCAAGGTGATTTGCCGCTGCAACTCGCTCACGGTCAGGCCTTGATTCCGCAGCGCGTCGCCCAAGCGTGAGTAGACCATAACGCCCATCGTTCGCCTCCCCGCTACGCCGTTGATGTTGACGTTTGTGCCTACAGTATAACGAGAACAAGGCTCCATCGCCGCGAGCTCCGC
>JAABUX010002540.1_pt1 | contig 25598 bp, 25 predicted proteins | sample 5561851 | NCBI WGS metagenome assembly JAABUX01 (sample SAMN10711883, study PRJNA513361) | rock metagenome | isolation source: Antarctica rocks | place: Antarctica: Victoria Land, Richard Nunatak red sandstone | collected 2016-01-03 | reverse complement strand
CCAGCGCGCGATCCTCAGGCGTCCACATGCCAAGCTCCATGACAGGCAAACAACCTGGAACGCCGCAACAGCCGTCCCAGTCACACCGTCAGACCTGGCCCACAACCCCTTTCGAAACGGGCTTTAATTCCCTGTCCACGGCTGGCCTACACGCAGTGGCCGCCCCGGTCGTCGCACCGGGCAGCTCAGTCCTGACGGTTGGCGTCGGCAAGGAATACGCGACCCTGGGTGCGGCGCTGGCAGCGTCCGCGGATGGCGACACGATCCTGGTGGACGCCGGCACCTACACGAACGACTTCGGCTCCGTCGGGTCCAAGGTGTCGATCATCGGCGTGGGCGGAATGGTAAACCTGGTCGCGACGACCCAGCCGCCGAACGGCAAGGCCATCCTTACGGTCGATACCGACTGCACGATCCAGAACCTGTCCTTCTCCGGCTGCACGGTGCCGGACGGCAACGGGGCGGGCATCCGCTATGAGGGCGGCAGCCTCACCCTGCAGAACTGCGCGTTCAGCAATAACCAGAACGGCCTGCTGTCCGCCTCCATCCCCGGCGGCACGCTGACCATCCAGCACTGCGACTTCGGCTTCAACGGCAGCGGCACCGGCTACACGCACAACCTGTATGTCGGCGCGATCGGCCAGTTGATCGTCGAGGACAGCCGCTTCCACGACGTCTCCGTCGGGCACGAGATCAAGTCGCGCGCGGCCAGCACCCTGATCACCGGCAACGTGATCGCCGACGGGCCCACCAGCACCGCCAGCTACAGCATCGACCTGCCCGACGGCGGCAATGCGGTGGTGACGGGCAACCTGATCGAGAAGGGGCCGCAAGCCGAGAACCAGGCCGCGGTCCACTTCGGCGGGGAGGGCATTCCCTACGCCGGATCGTCGCTGCTGGTGCAGGGCAACCAGTTCGTCAACGACCGCGGCGCCGGCACGGTCGGCGTGCTGAACCAGACGCCCATCTCGGTCGCCATCAAGGACAACGGCTTCACCGGTTTCGCCAACGCCCAAGTCGCCTATGGCCCTGCCCAGGAAACCGGCAACACCGACGGCGCCGGCGTCCTGCTGCCTGACGCCACCCTCGCCGGGATACTGCCCGGCAGCACCACGTTCTTCACCACCGATGCCGACCCGCACAGCTTCACCTTCACCAGCAGCGACACCGCCGTCCAGGGCGGCGCCGGGCGCCTGACCCTCACCGCCCAGGCCGGGCACGTCATCGCCGTCGGCGGGGCCGGCGGGATCGACTTCACCGAGATCGGCGACTCCGGCGGCAACCAAGTCGTGACCTTGGCGGGATCGACCAACGCGATCACCGTCGGCGGCCAGGACAGCATCGACAGCGAGGGCACGGACACCATCACCACCGGGCACGGCAATGTCGGCGGCCAGGTCGGCGGCACAGCGGTCATCAGCGACGGGACTGGAAACGACGCCTGGGGCATCACGGGTACGGCGGTGGTCACGGCCCATGGCGGCGCACCCCAGTTCAGCGTCGGCGCGCACGGCAACGTTACCGTGCTGGGACAGGCGGATTTCACCGCCTTTTCCAGCAACGGCGGCACGGAACGCTACGACATCACCCAGGACGGCACCGCGGAGGGGTCCAGCCCCGTTGGAACCACGCCCGCTGGAACCACGGAAGTGGCGGCGACGATCATCGGCGGGGCGGTTGTCGTCGGGGTGTACAACGACCTGAGCCACATCAGGACCTCCGGCGGTGGCCAAGGCGCGCTGATCCAGTTGCAGGCCGGCGACGCCGCGATCACCAGCGGCGGCGCGGACACGATCTGGGCCGGGTCGGGCGCGCTGACAACGCAAGTCTCGGGCGCGGCGCAGATCCATGCCGGCACTGGCGCCTTGTCGGTGTTCAGCCGCGGCCTGTCGGGGGCGACCGTGTGGGGCGCCGGCGGTACCACGCTGATCGCCGGCGACACCGGAGGCATTACCTACCGGGGCGGCGACCAGGCGAGCACGGTGCAGGCGGCGCTGTCGAACATCACGTTGCTGGGCGGCGCCGGGCTGCTGACCGTGCAGGCCGGCGCACGCCAGACCATCACCGGCGGCAGCGGTGGCCTGCTGATGACCGAGGACGCCCAGAGCGGCGCCAACCTGATCACCACCGCCAGCGGCAGCAGCAACGCGCTCCAGGTGAACAACGACCGCGTCGAGAGCTGGGGAGCGGACAGCATCAGCGGCGGCGCGTCCGGCAGTGCGATCCACGTGCACGGCGCCGCGACGATCCAGGACGGCCAGGCCGGCAACAGCCTTGAGGTCTCCGGGCAGGCCACGCTGCTGGGCGGCGCAGGCGGGGACAACGTCACCCTGGACCAGGGCGCCAGTGCTGCCATCCAGGCCGGGGCCGGCGGGCTCTACCTCAACGAGACCGGCGCCACGCTGCACCTTTCGGTCGATGCCGGAACGGCCGCTGCGGCCACGGCGCTGGTGCAGGGCGGATCGGCCAACGTGCAGGTGGGTGCCGACCGGGGAGTGCAGGTGAACACCAACGCAGGCGCCAGCACGGGCATCACCGTCGATGGCGGCTCGACCCTGGTGGCCGCCAACGGCTCCGACCAGGTGCGTACCGGTACCGGCAATGCCTGTGTGCAACTCCGGACCGCAGGGGTCGAGGTCTGGGGCGGCGCGGGCACGCTGAGCGTCCAGGACCAGGATTGGACCAGCGGCGACCGGCAGACCATCCACGGCGGCAGCGGCAGCCTGCACGTGCTGGACAACTGCGGCGCGCTGACCTTCTTCGGCGGCAGCGGCAGCGCGAGCTTCGATGGCGTCGGCGCCAGCCTCGCCATCCAGTGCGGCAGCGGCCAGGTCAACCTTGCGGCGGGCGGAGGCGGCGCGTTGAGCTTCACCGGCGGGACCGGCAGCGCCAGCCTCGGCCTGTCGCAGAACGGCGGCAGCATCCAGTTCGGGTCCGGCAACGCCACAGTCAACGAGTGGGCCTGGGGCACCGCGGTCGCCTATACCTGTGCGGCCGGGGAGGGCGGGGGCGTCCAGGTGATCAACGGCTTCCGGGTCGGCACCGACCGGCTTGATCTGCAAGGCGTCGGCCTGCAGGGCTTGGCCACCGTCGCCGGCTCGACCCTGCTGACGCTGACCGACGGCACCACCGTCCAGCTTGCCGGCATCCGGGCCAGCGCCGCGAGCCTTGGCCTGCCGGTCGCGGCCCAACCCGGCGCGACCCCGCCTGAAACACCGCAGCCTGGAGCCCCCGCTTCCGCCGCGGCACAGCCTGCGGCGAACGGCTCGCTCGCGCTGCATCTGTCTGAGGACGCTTGGCAAGGGGATGCGCAGTTCACCATCAGCGTCGATGGCGTGCAGCAGGGGGGCGTGCAGACCGCGACCGCTTTGCACGGGCTCGGGCAGTCCCAGGATATCGCCGTTGGTCCGCTCACGGCGGGGATGCACAGCATCGGCGTCACCTTCCTCAATGACGCCTGGGGCGGAACGGCGCAGACCGACCGCAACCTCTATGTCGATGGCGCAACGCTCGATGGACAGGCTGTGCCGGACGCGGCTGCGCCGCTGTACTGGAACCAAACCATCACCCTGCAAGTGACCCAGCCGGCTGCCGCGTCTTCCATTGCCGCCGTGGACACCTCCACCACCGCGGCCGTGGCGGCGGGCGGCATCAAGGTGAGCGCCATCAGCCCGGCTACCCCATCGTTTGCGGTGACCGACACCACGACCGGGCAGTCGCAGCAATCGGCTGGCGCCGCCTACGCCGGGCCGGTCGCTACCCTGCAAAGCCAGTTCATCTGGGCTGGGGCCGACGGCATCGCGGTCACGGCCGCCAAGCCCGATGTGTTTTTGCATGGCGGCGCCGGCGACGACGCGCTGACGGCCACGGGAGGCACCAACGTGCTGGACGGCGGCGGTGGCTCGAACTTCCTGGTCGGCGCGGCCGGGGCCGATGGCGGTGCCGATACCTTCTTCATCGACGGGCGCGGCGGAACGACCTGGAGCACCATCGTGAATTTCCACCATGGTGATGCCGTGACAATCTGGGGGTTCCAGGCCGGGGTCAGCACCCTGCCATGGACCGCCTCGGAGGGCGCGGGCGGCTACAAGGGCGCAACGCTGCACTCCGAGCTGGCGGGGGCAGGGACCGGGGTAAATGCCTCGGCGACGTTCGCCGGTATCAGCCTGGCCGATGTGCAGGCCAAGCTCACCACGACGAGCGGGACCGTAGGCGGGCTGTCATATCTAAACATCGCCTACACAGGCTGATCCCCCGCCTGCAAAAGGCGACATGCTGGCTGGCATGTCGCCTTTAAGGCCGAAGCAGGAACGCACGGCGCCTCAGACAGTCAGCAGAAGACCGGTTCGGGTGCAATCCAGGCTAGAGGCCTGGGCTGCAGCCTACTGCGCTGGCGTGGAAGCCTGCTGGGCACGGATGCGCGCCTTGTCACGGTGCTTCACGTAGGCGCCGGTCGCGCAACCGGCGAGCGCGCCCAGTACGCCATGACCGGCCAGGTGCCCGCCCGCCGCGCCAACTGCACCGTAACGCAGGCACCCGCCGCCGGGCTTCGGAATTTGGCCATTTGCCTGCTGTTGCCCGGTCTGGCTATAGCGCGGGTCGCGGAGATTACTTGTGCTGGGGTCCGGCATCGGCTGGATCTGGTCGCCTTGAAAGCTGAACCCGCCGCCTTGTGCCGGGCTGCTGCTCTGCGCCTGCGCCACTGGACTGGTCAGGCATGCCGCCGCGATGGCAGCCACTAGGAATTTTGATGTCATGCGCTTGTCCTCCATTGATTACGAAACCCTCAACCTCACCGGAAGTTGCATTCCTATCCCTTGGTGTCCTGCACTTGACGCTCTGCGACCTTGAATGCGTCCCGGACGGCAGTGTAGGCGTCCGGGTGGGCGCGTTGCTCCTTGCCATGGTGCGGATCATGGCTGATTACCAAGTCCTTGCCGGGAAAACCGAGCATGATGTGGACGCTGACGTGCCCGTTCGGCTGGCCCCGGCCCCCCGACGCCTCCAAGGTCACGCGACAGGACACCAGGCGCTTGCAGTGCCGCTCCAGCTTCTCGACATGCTGGCGGATGTCGTCCTCCAGGGCGGGGGAGCCTTGCAGGCCGTGAAAGGCGATCTCAAGCGGATTGTCCATGCGGCGCCTCGGTCAGTTGTTTCGATGTTCAACGCCGAGGCGCCCTGCGGGATCGCCCTGGCCTAGCCCGCCCGGCTGTTGACCAGCTCCGTTACCACGCCGGGGTCGGCGAGGGTGCTGGTGTCGCCCAGCCCGTCCGTCTCGTTGGCGGCGATCTTGCGCAGGATGCGGCGCATGATCTTGCCCGACCGCGTCTTCGGCAGGCCCGGCGCCCACTGTATCACGTCCGGCGACGCGATGGGGCCGATCTCGCGGCGCACCCAGGCTACCAGTTCCTTGCGCAGCGCCTCCGTCGGCTCCTCCCCGGTGTTCAGCGTCACGTAGGCGTAGATGCCCTGGCCCTTGATGTCGTGCGGGTAGCCGACGACGGCGGCCTCGGCGACCTTGGGGTGGGCGACCAGCGCGCTCTCGACCTCGGCGGTGCCCATGCGGTGGCCGCTGACGTTGATCACGTCGTCCACCCGGCCGGTGATCCAGAAGTAGCCATCGGTATCCCGCCGCGCGCCGTCGCCGGTGAAGTACAGGCCCTTGAACGTCGTGAAGTAGGTCTGCACGAAGCGGTCGTGGTCGCCGTACAGGGTCCGCATCTGGCCGGGCCAGCTATCGGCGATGCAGAGATTGCCCTCGACAGCACCCTCGACGATGGCGCCCTCGGCATCGACCAGCACTGGGAACACGCCCGGCAGCGGCAGGGTGGCGGAGCCGGGCTTCACGGGGACGGCGCCGGGCAGCGGGCTGATCAGGATGCCGCCGGTCTCCGTTTGCCACCAGGTGTCCACGATCGGGCAGCGGCCCTCGCCGACGACGTTGTAGTACCACATCCAGGCCTCGGGGTTGATCGGCTCCCCGACGCTGCCGAGCACGCGGAGCGACTTGCGGCTGGTGGACTTCACCGGACCCTCGCCCGCGCCCATCAGCGAGCGTATGGCGGTCGGCGCGGTGTAGAAGATGTTGACCTGGTGCTTGTCCACCACCTGCCAGAAGCGGCTGAGGTCAGGGTAGTTCGGGATGCCCTCGAACATCAGCGTCGTCGCGCCGTTCGCCAGCGGGCCATATACGATATAGGTGTGCCCCGTGACCCAGCCGACGTCAGCGGTGCACCAGTAAACCTCGCCGGGCTGGTAGTCGAACACAAGCTGGTGGGTGTAGGCAGCCCAGACCATGTAGCCGCCGGTGGTGTGCAGCACGCCCTTGGGCTGTCCCGTGCTGCCGGAGGTGTAGAGGATGAACAGCGGGTCCTCGGCGTTCATCGGCTCTGGCGCGCAGTCCGGGCTGGCCGCGGCAAGCAGCCCTGCATAGTCCAGGTCGCGGCCGGGCTGCATGGCGACGTTCCCACCGGTAACCTTCACGACGACCACATGCTGGAGGGTCGGGCAGTGCGTCAGCGCCACGTCGGCATTGGCCTTCAGCGCGACCTTGCGCCCGCCGCGCCGGCCCTCGTCGGCGGTAATCAGCAGGGTGCTGCCGCAGTCGTTGATGCGGTTGGCCAGGCTGTCCGGGGAGAAGCCGCCGAACACGACTGCATGGATGGCGCCGAGCCGGGCGCAGGCCAGCATGGCGACCGCGGCCTCCACTACCATGGGCAGGTAGATCGTGATGCGGTCGCCGCGCTTCACGCCCAGGCCCTTGAGCGCGTTCGCCAGGCGGCAGACTTCCTCGTGTAGCTCGCGGTAGGTCACGTGGCGCTGCGAGCCGGGGTCGTCGCCCTCCCAGATGATGGCAACCTGGTCGGGGCGCTCCTGCAGATGGCGGTCGAGGCACGTGGCGGAGGCGTTGATGACGCCGTCCTCGTACCACTTAATGCTGACGTCGCCCTCGAAGCTGGTGTGCTTCGCCCGGGTTGGCGGCTTGATCCAGGCAACGCGCTTGGCCTGCTCCAGCCAGAACGCCTCCGGGTCGGTGCGGGCCTGCTCGGTCATGGCGTGGTGCTGCGCCGCCGTGACGTTGGCGTGCGCGGCGATCTCCGGCTGCACCGGGTAGGTCTGGTCGGACATGCGCCCCTCCAAGTTTCTCGTTGGGGCCGGAAGCTACAAGCCGGCGTCGGCGGGCACCAGTAGCAGTCCGTTGATGATTTGCGCCGGAACGGCCTCCAGCCGCGCGCCCACGCATGGCCCGGCGGTGCAGACCCCATCCGCAATGCCGAACAGCGCGCCATGCGTGGCGCAGGCGATGCGGGCGCCGTCTGCGCTCAGGAAGCGGCCCGGCCCGCCATGCATTGCCGAGTCCAGCGCGGTGCCGACATGCGGGCAGCAGTTCACGTAAACGAATGCAGTATCGCCCTGCCGCACTGCGAACAGTCCGGTGAACCCGCCCGGCGCTGCAGGGAAGCCGCGGGCGCCGCCGTCCGGGATGCTGTCCAGCCGGCAAAGTTCGCGCATCACTCCATCCATCCTGCCAAGCCGAGGATGTGCCGGCAATGCGGGTCCGACACCGGGCTGACCGACAGGCGCGACTGCCGCAGCAGCGCCATCTCGGCCAGCGCCGGCTCGGCCTTCATGGCAGCCAGGAATACCGGGCGCGGCAGCGGCGCCACGGCGCGCAGGTCCACGCAGACCCAGGGGCCGGAGTCGGCGGTGGGGTCGGGGTAGGCCTCCCGCACGACCTCAACGACGCCTACCACGGCCATGCCGATGTTGGAGTGGTAGAAGAATGCCCGGTCGCCCAGCCGCATCGCAGACAGGTTCAGCTTGGCCGAATGGTTGCGCACGCCGGTCCAGGGTTCGGTGCCCACAGCCATGTGCTGGTCCCAACTGAAGGCATCCGGCTCGGATTTCACCAGCCAGTAGGCCACTATGCCACCGCCTCGCCGTCGCGCAGCACGGTGCGGTAGGCGCGGATCACCGTTGCCTCGAACAGCCCGGCACGGGCGTAGGGGTCGCTGGCAGCGAAACCCTCCGCGGCGGCGCGGTCCTCGACCTCAATTAGCAACAGGCTGCCGCAGGGGCGGCCGTCCGGGTCCAGCAGCGGGCCGCTCTGCACGACACGGTCGGCATAGGTCGTGAGATAGGCCATGTGGGCTGGCCGGGTCGCCAGCCGCAGGTCCAGGCTGGCCGGGCGGTCGGTGCAGATCAGGGCGAACAGCATGTTTTGGGCCTCGTTTGCGCACTGCACAGTAAGGGTTCCCGAGACGCCTTCAACTCCTCGGAAACGGTGCTATCTTCCTCTCGTGGACGCCATAGCATACCCCCAGCGCCCGGCGCGCAACCTGCACCGCTTCGCCAATCCTGGCCGCTTCCTGCGCCTGGCTGCGAGGCTGCAACCATGGCTGAGTTGGCCCGCCCTGGCGCTGACCCTGGGCGGCCTGGGCTGGGGGCTGTTCGGCGCACCGGCCGACTGGCAGCAGGGCGACGCGGTGCGGATGATGTACGTGCATGTGCCATCGGCGTGGCTGGCGTCGGCCGGGTATGTTAGCCTAGCGCTGGCCTCATTCGCGTCTCTGGTGTGGCGGCATCCCTTGGCGGACCTGGCGGCGGTTGAGATTGGGCCGGTGGGCGCCGGGTTCACCGCGCTATGCCTGGCGACGGGCAGCCTATGGGGCAAGCCGATGTGGGGCGCCTGGTGGGTGTGGGACGCGCGGCTGACCTCGGTGCTGGTGCTGTTCTTCCTGTACCTTGGCCACATCGCGCTGGTCCGCGCCTTCGATGACCCGGTGCGCGGCTACCGCGCCGGGGCGATCCTGGCATTGGTGGGCGTCGTGAATCTGCCGGTCATCAAGTTCAGCGTCGAGTGGTGGAACACCCTGCACCAGCCTGCGACCATCACGCTGACCGGCGCGCCGACGATGTCGCACAGCATGCTGTGGCCGTTGCTGGTGTGCGCGGTCGGCTTCACCCTGACGTTCGCCGCCATCGTCATGGCCCGCACCCGGGCGGCGGTAATGGAGCGGCGCATCCGCGGCCTGCTGATGGCCCAGGCCGAGCGGGCATAGGTCTGGAACACGCATGACGCATCTTCCGTTCATCGCTGCAACCTACGTCATGGGCCTCGCGGTCCCTTTGGTGTTTGCGGTCATGGCTTGGCAGCGTCTTGCGCGGGCACGCCGGCGGCTGGCGGCGATCGACCCCCGGGCGGAGACGCGGTCGTGACCCGCAAACGCCGCCGGCTTTGGATCGTAGTGGCCTGCGGGATCGGTGTCGGCTCTGCCGCGGCACTGGGGCTGACGGCGTTCAGCGACAATATCGTGTTCTTCGTGGCGCCATCTGACCTGGCCGCGCATGTCGCATCGCCGGGCCGCACCCTGCGGCTGGGCGGGCTTGTCGAGGCCGGCAGCGTCCACCGCGACCAGGACCGTGGCCAGCCGACGGCGCGGTTCCGCATCACTGATGGCCGGGCGTCGGTGGACGTGTCCTATGTCGGCATCCTGCCCGACCTGTTCCGCGAGGGGCAGGGTGCGGTGACGCTGGGCGTGTTGCAGCCGGATGGCAGCTTCCGCGCGCAGGAGGTCCTGGCAAAGCACGACGAGACCTATATGCCGAAGGATGTCGCGGATGCCTTGAAGCGCACCGGCCAGTGGCGCCCCGAGCAGGGTCCGCCGCCGCCGGCCGCCACCTGGAACACGCTGACAACCGAGAACACGAAGGTAGGCGGATGATCCTGACCACTTATACCGTCAGTGCGAGCCGGCTTCGGCGTGGTAACCCGGGGCCGCACGGATTGCGCTTCCTGCCCCTGGATTGCCGCGCCGCAAGTGCGGCTCGCAATGACGGCGTTCAGGGGCACCCGGCATGATCCCAGAACTCGGCCATTTCGCACTAGCCCTGGCGTGCGCCCTGGCATTGGCGCAGATGGTGCTGCCCATCTGGGGGGCGCACCGCAACGACGCGCGGCTGATGGCGGCGGCGCCGGCCATCGCGGTCGGGCAGTTGCTGGCGCTCGGCACGTCTTTCCTGTGCCTGGTGTGGAGCAGCGTTGCCGACGACTTCTCCGTGCTCAACGTCGCGGAGAACAGCCATACCCTGAAGCCGCTGCTGTATAAGATCACCGGCGCCTGGGGCAACCATGAGGGCTCCATCCTGTTGTGGGCGCTGATCCTGGCGCTGTGCGGCGGGGCCGTTGCGGCGTTCGGTCGTGGGCTGCCCTCGGCGCTGCGGGCACGGGTGATCGGCGTGCTGGGCGGCAGCAGCGCCGGGTTCTTGCTGTTCGCGCTGCTGGCCAGCAACCCCTTCACCCGGCTGTTCCCGGCGCCGCTGGACGGTCGGGACATGAACCCGCTGCTGCAGGACCCCGGCCTCGCCTTCCATCCGCCGATCCTATACGCGGGCTACGTCGGCTTCGCCGTGCCGTTCGCCTTTGCCGTGGCGGCGCTGCTGGAGGGCCGGATTGACGCCGCCTGGGGCCGCTGGGTTCGGCCGTGGACGCTAGCGAGTTGGTGCCTGCTGACTGGCGGCATCGCGCTAGGCTCCTGGTGGGCGTACTACGAGTTGGGCTGGGGCGGCTACTGGTTCTGGGACCCCGTTGAGAACGCCTCCCTGCTGCCCTGGCTGACTGGTACGGCGCTGCTGCACTCCGCCATCGTGGTCGAGAAGCGGGAGGCGCTGAAGGTTTGGACGGTGCTGCTGGCCATCGGCACGTTCTCGCTGTCTTTGTCCGGCACCTTCCTGGTGCGGTCGGGCATCCTGAATTCCGTGCACTCGTTTGCGAACGACCCGACCCGGGGCGTGTTCATCCTGGGGCTGCTGGCGTTGGTGATCGGCGGGTCTTTGCTGCTGTTCGCGTTCCGGGCGCCGGTGCTGGCGCCGGGCGGGGTGTTCGCGCCGTTGTCGCGGGAGGGCGCGCTGGTGTTCAACAACATAATGCTGTGCAGCATCGCCACGGTGGTGATCACCGGGACGATGTGGCCGCTGATCGCCGACCTGCTGTTCGGCCACAAGATTTCGGTGGGCGCACCGTTCTTCAACGCGACGGTGCTGCCGATGGCGTTGCCGGTGTTCGCCGCCATGACAGTCGCGCCGACCATGGCGTGGAAGCGGGCGCAGTTGCGGCCGGCGCTGCTGCGGCTGTGGTGGGTGGCGCTGGCAGCGCTGGCGGTCGGCCTGATCGCAGCGATGGGTCCGGCACATGGGCTGGCAGCGGCGGCATTCGGCCTCGCGGCGTGGCTGGTGCTAGGCGCGTTCGCAGAACTGGTCGAGCGTATCCGGCTGTTCCGCATCCCCTTCGCCGACAGCATGGCCCGGTTGCGCGGCCTGCGCCTACAGACCTGGGGCACCGCGCTGGGCCACGCCGGCATGGGCGTCGTGGTGGCGGGCATCGCCGGCATGTCGTTCTCGACCGAGCGTGTGGTGCTGCTGCGCCCCGGTGAGACGGCGGAGGCCGCCGGCTACGTTTGGACCCTGGAGGGCGTGCGCGACCAGCCCGGCCCGAACTATGAGGAGCGCGTCGCCACCCTGACCATCACGCATGATGGCAACCTGGTCGCGCGGGTCGAGCCGTCCCGCCGCACCTTCCCTGTGCAGCGCATGACGACCACCGAGGCGTCCATTCACACCAATGGCCTTGCCGACATCTACACCGTATTGGGCGAGGAGCGGGACGGCGCCGCCGTGATGCGCCTGCACTACAATCCGCTGGCGCCGTGGATTTGGCTGGGCGCGTTGGTGATGGCGGGTGGGGGCGGGCTGTCGCTGCTGGACCGCCGCGCCCGGGTAGGTGCGCCGGCCCGGGCTAAGGTGCGGCCCGGCTCCGCGGTGGCGTGAGGACGTCGAGGTGAACCGCCGTGCCCTGTTGCTCGCGCCGTTCGGCGTTGCCGTGGTGGCTGGCGCGGGCTTCTACTCGATCCTGGGAAAGATGAAGGCCGGGCGGTTCGACCCGCACGACGTGCCGAGTCAGTTGATCGGCCGCCGCGTGCCTGACTTCGACCTGCCGGGGCAGGCGCCGGGCCAAGGCTTTGGCAGCGCGGACTTGATGGCGCTGGGACGGCCGGTGCTGGTCAACTTCTTCGCAAGCTGGTGCGTGCCTTGCGTGATCGAGCACCCCGAGCTGATGAAGCTGTCAAAGACGGGGCTGCCGATTTGGGGCATCGCCTACAAGGACACGGTCCCGGCGGCTTCGGGCTTCCTGGGCAAGCACGGCAACCCGTTCGCCCGCATTGCGCGCGATGTGCCGGGGCAGGTGGCGATCGACTTCGGCGTCTATGGCGTGCCGGAGAGTTACCTGCTGGACAGCCATGGCGTGGTGCGCTGGCGCATTGCCGGGCCGCTGACGCCGGAGGCGGTGGACGAGCAGCTCCGGCCTGCGCTGGCGGAGATCTCGTGATGGATGGCTTGCTTCTTCCTTTTCTTTCGGAAGAGGGCCGGGGTGAGGGAGTGTTGCTGCGGGAACCGGTCAACGTCCATGCCGGACCAGCGCCTTCAACTGGAAAGGCCGTTTTTGCCCGCTTCCTCACTCCGGCCCTCTCCCGAAGGAAAAGGGGAAAGAAGGCGCTTGTCCTGCCGTTGCTGCTCCTCCTGTCCGCACCCGCCCATGCCATCAGCGACCCCAACGAGATGCTGCCTAACTCTGCGCAAGAAGCCCGGGCCGAGGCTGTCGGCCGCCAGTTGCGCTGTCTGGTTTGCCAGAACGAAAGCATCGAGGACAGCAACGCCGACCTTGCCAAGGACTTGCGCCGCCTGGTGCGCGGCCGCATCGCCGCAGGTGACGGCGATGATCAAGCGACTGCCTGGGTGGTGGCTCGCTACGGCGATTTCGTGCGCCTGCGCCCTCCCGTGACGGCGGTGACGGCGGTGCTGTGGGCCTCCCCGGTGCTGGCGGTGTTAGCCGGGCTGGGCTTTGCGCTGATGGCCCGGCGCCGCGCTCCGGCTCCCGCCGCCCCTTTGAGCGAGGCCGAGCGCCGCCGCTTGGATGCCCTGACTGGGTCATGATCTGGCTGGCCATCCTGTTGCTGGCCGCCGCCGCCCTGGCGCCGCTGATCCTGGTGCTGCGCCGCCAAGCCGAGGCGAGAGGCGGGCGAGACCCTGCCCTGGCGCTGCACCGTGCCCAACTATCCGAACTGGACCGCGACCTCGCCGAGGGCCGCATCCTCTCCGCCGAGCACGCGACCGCTCGGCTGGAGGTGCAGCGCCGCCTACTCGCCGCTGCGGAAGGGGCCGAGCCGGCGGTTAACCCAGGGGTGCGCTGGCCGCTGTTCGCCACCCTTGGCTTGGTGCCGGTGCTGGCGCTTGGACTGTACTTGGTCCGTGGCGTGCCTTCCCTGCCTTCTGCAGGCCCGGCCGCCGCCGCCCAGCGTCAGGCGGCGGAGGAGGCGACCTTGATCGGTCAGTTGCGCGAGCGCCTGGCAGCAATGGACCCCTCGACCGATCAGGCCCGGCAAGGCTACGTGCTGCTGGGCAATGTGGAGGAGTCCAGGGGCAACGACGCCGCCGCCGCTGCGGCCTGGCGCGCTGCATTGAAGGATCGATTCGACGCGACGCTGGCCGCGCGTACGGCGGAGGCCACTGTCCGTGCTGCCGGCGGCGTCAGTGATAGCAGCGCCGCCTTATTTCGCCGCGCGCTGGCCGCAGCCCCCGCGGACGCGCCATGGCGCGCAGTGGCCGAGCAGCGCCTGGCCGAACCACGGATACCCGGTGGCTAAATTTTACCCTATTATCCCAGGATGACCCATCCCGAGTTCTGGCTGCGTTGCCGACGCGCCCATCGCCGCCAAGCTGCCCATGCCTGGCACGCTGCCGGAAACGCGCTGGCGCTGCTATTGCTCGCGGCCGACGCCGGGCGCCACACCTGGCACAAGCGGGAACGTGGCATAGCCCAGCATAGCCCCTCCTTTCTTGTCGTTTTCCTGCTAGCCGGATGCGTCGAGCCGCAGTCCGGCTTCATGGCCCGGTTAGCCGGGGACTGCGCCGCCGGCGATCAGGCCGCTTGCCACCTGATGCGCGCTCCGCCGGGCGCCTCGGCATTCTCTTCGCTGGCGGACACGCAATCAAGGTCGCGTAAGCTGGTGGAGGAAGACTTGGAGGCTATGATCCGCGGCATGGCCCAGGCGCATGAGACAGGACGGCTGCGAGGAGACGACTCCCGGTAGGGCAGCCCGCCTTGGCGAACGAGTAGGCCACGGCGGGCTGATCCGGCTAGTAGCGGCGGTAAGCGCCGCGCCGGCGGTGATAGTAGCGGTGCCGGTAGTATCGGACGGGCTGCATGACAGCCTTTTCCTGTGCAGCAACAGCCTGCAGCATGGGCGCGGCAAGGACCGGGGCGGCCGTGGCCGGGGTGCTGAGGACCGGCACACTTGCGAGGATGCCGGTAATCAATGAAAGGGTTAGCAGATTTCGCATAAGGCCCGCCTTGCTGGTGAGATGTATTCTCGCACCATCAAGGCAACAACCAGGCGGTAAGTTCAAGCGATTTGTTCACTAGGTGGCTTAACTCGGTACAATCTCTGACCATGGCATGAGAGACGTGTCGATGGGCACCTGCGTCGCAGTGCGGCATAACCGCGGCTCTGATTGTGGGAATGCAAGACGTTACATCATCGGTGACACTTGTTGCAACGCCGATAGGGCCGAGAGTCGTTGTAGGTTGCCGGGTGCTCGCATGACTGCTCGGGTGCCAGCATGTCTTTCCGTGCGGACGAAACCGAGCCGTGCGGGCGCGCCTGCAACTGGCTGAGCCAGCAAGGTGAACATCAGGGGAGTTATAGGGGTGAGCTGACCGTATGTTGTGCCGGACGTGTTCAGACACCTCGGCGTGCACGTTGCGGAGCGACGCTCATCACGGCCGCTACAGCATCTCCCAGGTGGAATGGGAAATGCCGAACCGGGTAACTGGGGCAAATCCCCGGGCAAAGACGAACCGCCTTCCAATCTATATCACTAAAAGAACGAAGAAAGCCGCATAGATTCAGGGTGGTAGAGTTACCGACCCACTCTGACCTTTGTTCTGCTGCAACTGCGTGCCCGGGGTTTTGCCCCAGTTACCGAACCGGTCGGTAAGAGCCAGAAGTGGTGGCATGTAGCGGCTCCGTGCGGATTGAAAGACGGTCCACTCCGCCTCAACGCCAGGTCCGCCCGCATACCCGGCTCGTCGAAGCTCCTGAAGCGCCTCCTGGAATGCGGCCTCCGTCAAGCCCGGCGCCAAGGGCGCACGCAGGCCGAATTGCGTCGCAAGCTCCTTGATCAGACGGGTGCCCAATCTGCAGCAGAGCCGTGCATGCTCGGCAGCGCCGTGATGGTCCAGCGCCGCCACCAGCGCCGCGGCGTCCAGCACGGCCCCCAGCGCCGCAAGCCACTCGCAGTCCTCGTCCATGGAGCGGAAGTATGCCAGCACCGGAAATGCGCGGTGGGTCAGCAGCACGTCGGCGGTCCATTTCTCCCACTCGGTGAAGAAGCCGCGCAGCGCCGCCTCGCCCTCGCCGCCCAGCCTGGCATGCGTCAGCAGGATGGCCATGCCGGACGGCCGCGGACCGGTGCGAACGCCGAGCTGCAGGACCAGGGACTCGCGCCGATGTAGCGCGGTCTGCACCTGCAACAGGAAGGTGACGACCAGGGTAATGACGGCCAGCCCCGACAGGGCGGCCACGACGGTCAGCAGCCGCACCCCGCCCGACACCGCCTCCTGCCCATTCAGGCCCGAGGTTAGGAACACCGACCCGGCCGCGTACAGCGCGTCGCCCAGGTCCGGCGCCGGCTTCAGCCCGCCGCCCAGCGCGTGCAGGAGCAGCCCGTAGCCCAGGATCAACGACGCGACCCAGATCAGCATCGCGGTCACCATCAGCACCGGTCCCAGCGCGCCGAGCAAGGATTGGCGCTGCCTCGGCCGGCGCCGGGTCCAGGCCAGGACGGCGCGCAGTGCGCTCGACCCCAGCACTGGCCCCAGCCGCAGGCGACCCGTTGTCGCGCGCGGCACCACGACGGACCGGAACACGTCTGACAGCACCGCCCCGACTAGGCCGGCGCCGGCCAAGCCCTCCACAGCCGCAAGCACCGTCATGCGCCGGCTGTTCCCCCAACTGCGCGCCCGGCAGCAACGCCCCCAACTGCGCCAAGATAGGATGCCACCACCCGGTCATCCTCAGCCAGCGCGGCGCTTGGCCCCTGCAGCACCACCCGGCCGGTTTCCAGCACGTAGCCCCAATCGGACACCTGCAGGGCAGCGCGGGCGTTCTGCTCGACCAGCAGGATCGCGCAGCCGCGATCGCGCAGGGCAGCGATGATCCTGAATACCTCGCGCACGATCAGCGGCGCCAGACCGAGGCTAGGTTCGTCCAGCATCAGCAGGGTGGGCCGGGCCATCAGCGCCCGGCCCATCGCCAGCATCTGCCGCTCCCCGCCGCTGAGCCTCCCCGCCACCTGGCCGCGGCGTTCGTGCAGGCGGGGGAACAGGGTATAGACCTCCGCCACGGCCTGCCATGCGGCGGCCCGGCCCTCGTGGCGCAGGCGGAAGCCGCCCAGGCGCAGGTTGTCCTCCACGGTCATGGAGCCGAACAGCTCGCGCTTCTCCGGCACAAGGCACAGGCCCAGGCGGACCCGCTCCTCGATGGCCAGGCGCCCCACATCCTGCCCGGCGAAGCGCACATTGCCACAGCCTGGGCCATGACCGGGGCCGCAATGGAGCCCACCGCCGGGATGCACGCCCATGACGGCGTTCAGCAGCGTCGTCTTGCCCGCGCCGTTCGGGCCGATCACCGTGACGATCTGCCCGGCGGCGACCGCCAGCGTCACACCATGCACGGCCTCGATCCCGCCATAGGCCACCGTCAGGTCAGTCACCTCCAGCAGCGTCAAGCGGCGGCGCCCAGGTAGGCCTCGATGACCGCCGGGTTGGCGCGGACCTCGGCAGGCGAGCCTTCGGCCAGCTTCGTGCCGAACTCCATCACCACCAGGCGGTCGGCCAGGCCCATGACGAAGTCCATATCGTGCTCGACCAGCAGGATCGTGACGCCGTCCGCACGCAGGCGGCGCAGCAGGGCGGCCAGCTCCGCCTTCTCGGCGTGGCGCAGCCCGGCGGCGGGCTCGTCCAGCAGCAGCAGCACCGGATCGAGGCACAGGGCGCGGGCGATCTCCACCACGCGCTGCTGCCCCAGGGCGAGGCTGTCGGCCGGTTGTGCGGCATGATCCTGCAACCCGACGCGGCGAAGCTGGCGCCGGGCTTCGGCGAGCAGCCGCGCCTCCTCCGCCCGGTCCAGGCGCAGCAGGGCGCGCACCGGGCCGGCAGTGCCGCGCAGGTGGGCGCCTAGGGCGGCGTTCTCCAGCACAGACATGCCGGGCACCAGCTTCACGTGCTGGAAGCTGCGGGCGATGCCCAGGCTGGCGATGCGCGGCGGCGTGCTGGCCGACACGTCCTGGCCCATGAAGCGGACCTGCCCGGCGGTCGGGCGGGCGACGCCAGTCAGCAGGTTGAAGGTGGTGCTCTTGCCGGCGCCATTGGGGCCGATCAGCCCGACGATCTCTCCGGCGTCCAGGTGCAGCGCGATGTCGTTGACGGCGACCAGCCCGCCGAACGTCTTGCGGAGCCCTATTGCCGCCAGCACCGGCGCGCCATGGGCGGGCAGGGTGCGGGTGGCCAGGGGTTGGCCATGCCGGGGCTGGCCATGCCCTGGCTGGTCATGCAGGTGGTGGACCGATCCGCCCGGGGAGCGGCTGCGGGCTGGGCCGAAGAGCTGGCGCACATGTGGCCACAGGCCCTCTGGCGAGGTTTGCAGCACCAGCACCAGCAGGATGCCGAACACGATGGTCTCATAATTGCCCTGCTGCCCCAGCAGCCGCGGCAGCCAGGTCTGCAACTGGTCGTTCGCCACCGTCACCAGCCCGGCGCCCAGCAACGCCCCCCAAACCGACCCGGCCCCGCCGACGACAGCCATCAGCAAGTATTCGATGCCGGCATTCAGCCCGAACGGCGTCGGGTTCACGCTGCGCTGCATGTGCGCGTACAGCCATCCCGCCAGGCCCGCCAGCACCGCCGCATAGGTGAAGGCCAGCATCCGCGTCGCCGGCAGGTTGACGCCGAAACTGGCCGCCGCCGCGGCACCGCCGCGCAGCGCCCGGATCGCCCGGCCCATGCGGCTGTCGAGCAGCCGCCGGGTCAGCAGCAGCACCAGCGCCACCGCCAGCCAAACCACGACGAAGTAGGCGCGGCTGTCGGTCAGCGCCAACCCGCCTAGCCGCAGCGGCGGGATGCCGCCGATGCCGTCGTTACGGCCGAACAGGTCCAGGTTGCCGAACACGTAGTACAGGCTGACCGACCAGGCGATGGTGCCCAGCGCCAAGTAGTGCCCCGACAGCCGCAGCGTGACGGCCCCGATCAGCAGCGCCGCCACCCCGGCAGCCAGCAGCGCCGCGGGCAGGGCCAGCCAGGGCGACCAATGCGCCTGCGTGGTCAGCAGCGCCGAGGCGTAGGCGCCGAAGCCCATGAATGTCGCCTGGCCGAACGAGGTCATGCCGCCGTAGCCCGTCAGCATCACCAGCCCGATCACCACGATGCTGGCCAGGCCGGCATAGTTGGCCAGGGTGACCCAGAAGTTCGGCACGCCGGGGATGAACGGCACGCACAGCCATGCGGCCAGCAGGACCACGGGCAGGAGCCGCCTCATGCCAACCGCGCGCCCGTCATTGCGGGCCGCACTTACGCGGTGGCAATCCAGGGGCCGCGAGCGCAGTCCACGCCACCCTGGATCGCCGCGCCGGAGCCGGCTCGCAATGACAGGTGGATGTGCTCATTCCTCCTCGACGGGGCTGCGGAGCGAGCGCCACAGCAGCACTGGGATGATGACCGTGAACACGATCACCTCCTTGAAGGCGCTGGCGTAGAACGAGGATAGGCTTTCCACGCATCCCACCAGCACCGCCGCCAGCGCCGCCAAGGGATAGCTGACCAGCCCGCCGATGATGGCCGCCACGAAGCCCTTCAGCCCCACAAGGAACCCGCTGTCGTAGTACACCGTCGTCGCGCGCCCGTCATTGCGGGCCGCACTTACGCGGTGGCAATCCAGGGGCCGCGAGCGCAGTCCACGCCACCCTGGATCGCCGCGCCGGAGCCGGCTCGCAATGACAGGTGGATGTGCTCATTCCTCCTCGACGGGGCTGCGGAGCGAGCGCCACAGCAGCACTGGGATGATGACCGTGAACACGATCACCTCCTTGAAGGCGCTGGCGTAGAACGAGGATAGGCTTTCCACGCATCCCACCAGCACCGCCGCCAGCGCCGCCAAGGGATAGCTGACCAGCCCGCCGATGATGGCCGCCACGAAGCCCTTCAGCCCCACAAGGAACCCGCTGTCGTAGTACACCGTCGTCAACGGTGCGATCAGGATGCCGGACAGGGCGCCGATCAGTCCGGCCAGCCCGAAGGCGATCCGGCCGGACAGGGAGGTGGGGATGCCCACCAGCCGCGCGCCCAGCCGGTTCACCGCCGTCGCCCGCAGCGCCTTGCCCGCCAGGGTACGTTCAAAGAACCCGTACAGCCCCGCCATCAGCGCCACGGTGACGCCGACGATCCAGACCGCCTGGCCCGGGACGACCAGGCCCCCCACGTCGAGGCGCGCGTCGGAAAACCCGGTGGCGCGGTAGCCCTCGGGACCGAAGAACACCAGCCCCAGCCCGAGCAGCGCCAGGTGGACGCCGATTGCGGCGATCAGCAGCACCAGCACCGACGCCTCTGCCAGCGGCTGGAACGCCAGGCGGTAAAGGTAGGGGGCCATGGGCGTGATGATGGCGAGGGTCAGCAACGCCTCGATCAGCACGCCGGGCCTGCGCGGCAGCAGCCATGCCGCGGTCAGCACGGCGAGCGGCACGAGCAGCGTCTCCGCCGCCAGCCGCAGCAGCACCTGCGGGGACAAGGTGTGCCGTCCGGCCGCGAGCCCGGCCAGCATCGCCGCTGCGCCAAGCGCGGCCAGCAGCCATAAGCTGCCGGGCAGGCGGCCGTCATCGAGGGCGGCATAGGTCAGCGCGCCGTAGGCGACGAACTCGCCCTGCGGGATCAGGATGACGCGCGTCGTGGCGAACACCAGCACCAGGGACAGCGCGAGCAAGGCGTAGATGGCGCCGTTGACGACCCCGTCCTGCAGCAGGATCATCGCGATGTCAGCGTCCATGCGTGTCCGTCTGCTCCCCTCTTTGCGGGAGTGTATAGACTGGGGCAGCGCTTGCACATGCTGCCTGCCTGCTCCCTCTCCCGGAGGAAGAGGGGGAAGAAGCCCGCACCTGTTCCGCCAGTTGCAGGGAGGCGACGTTCTTCAGCTTCGCCTCAACCTCGATGTCGGTCCAGCGCAGGTGGCCGATCACCCAGTCGTTCACCGCCCTATTCCACATCGTGTCCGAATGCGCCCGCAGGTCGCGCACCGAGTGGCCATCCGCCACCAGTGCCGCGAAGTCCGGCAGCGTATCCGGCGCATGGTCCGGCAACACGTTTTCCCGCGACACGCTGATATGGCCGACCGGCCGCACGCCGCGCCAGCTTTCCACCACCTTGGCGATCCGCGGATCATCCGGCTGCAGGTAGCGCCCGCCGCTGCTCAGCCATTCGTGGTGCAGGTCCAGCACGATCGGCACGTCGCCGGCCAGCGGCAGCAGGCTGTCCAGGTCGAAGCTGACCTCGTCGTTCTCGACCGTCAGCAGGTCCCGCGCGTCCTGCGACAGCCGGGCCAGGCCGGCGCGGAAGCCGTCCACCCCCGTCTGCGTCGATCCCACATGGATGTTGACGTGCGCGCCGTGCGGGTGCCAGCCGCCGGCCAGGCCCATCCAGCGCATCAGGTCGGTGTGGTACTCCAATTCCTCGATGCCATTCTTGACTGCGGCCGGGTTAGGGCTGGCCAGCACGCAGAACGGGCCCGGATGCAGGCTCAGCCGCACGCCGCCCTGCAACGCGATCCGCCCGGCCGCCGCCAGCCCCTGCTGCACCAGCTCGCGCATCACCGGCTCGTCATACATCCAACGGGCAACCGGGTGGGTGAAGGCGGGCAGCACGTTGCCATCCAGCCGCAACAGCCGCTCCAGCGGGGAAGCGGTGGCGACGCGGCGCAGATGGTTCTCCATGGCGGCCAGGTTGCGCGACACCAGCGCCAGCACCTTGGCGAAGGCGTCCGCCGGCTCCATGCGCTGCAGAGCGGTGACGGTGGTGCCGGCCACGTTGAACCGCGCCTCCTCCTTCGCATCGGCCAGGGGCGAGCGGTATAGGCAGCAGTAGCCGATGCGGGGCGGGCCGTCAGGGATGCCAGGTGCGGTCATGCCGCCTCAACGCGCCAAGGGCGGCTTGCGTTGGCAGCCTCCTCCGTCAGTTCGCGGTCAGCGTTTTCGGCCAGCGCGCGCGGCGGTACCGGTCCTGCGCCGCGGTCGGCGGCGCGGCATCGCCCACGAAGCGTTGCGGGGCGGGCAGTGCCTCTGGATCGGCCCAGCAGTCCACCACCCCAAGGCTGCGCGTGCAGAACGGTTCTGGCGGCGGCGGTTGGTTGCGCGGGGTGCAGTAGGTCTGCCCCTGGTCCAGCCGCACCACCGAGCAGTCGCGCCCGGTGACCGCGGACACTCCGACATCGCCGAGGCTGCGGCCCAGCACCACGATGCTGACCACGTCCACCGCACCCAGCGCGGCCCAGGGTTCGGGGGAGCAGGCGGGCAGCCCGGCCACCAACAGGCCGGCCACCAGCAGGAGGGGAGGGGAACGCACGCCGCACCCTGCCCCGACGCGGTGAAAATTGGGTTAAGTTGCCCGGCACCCCCCGCGCCGCTATGGTCCCGCCCGCATTCCAAGGAACTAAGCGTGGCTGACATCTTCGACGAGGTGAACGAGGACCTGCGGGCCGAGAAGGCGCAGCGGCTGGCCCGCCGGTACGGCGGACCGGCCGTGCTGCTGGTCCTGGTGGTTGCCGCTGGCATCGGCGGCTGGCAGGCGTGGCGCTGGAGCCAGGCGCGGCAGGCTGGGGATGTCGCGGGCGCATACTTGGCCGCCGCGCGCGAAGCTGGGCCGCCGGACGCGCCCGCACCGGATGCCAGCGCCGCGCAGGCGGGGTTCGACCGCCTCGCTGCGACCGCGCCGGGCGGCTATCGCAGCCTGGCCCGGCTGCGGGATGCGGCCCTACGCGCCGGGGCCGGAGACCTGCCAGGTGCGTTGCAGCAGTGGGATGCGCTGGCCAATGACGCCTCGGCCGACTCGCTGCTGCGGGACTTGGCGAACCTGCTGTGGGTGCAGCACCAGGTCGATGCCGGCGACCCGGCCGCCGTGGACGCGCGGCTGCAGCCGCTGACCGCGCAGAGCAATCCTTGGCGTCCGCTGGCGCTGGAAAGCCAGGCGCTGCTGGCGTTGCGGACTGGGCGCACCGACCAGGCGCACGACATCCTGCGCGGGCTGGCCGCCGATGCCTCGGCCCCTAATGGCGTGCATGACCGCGTCAACGGCCTGCTGGCCCGGCTGGGCGATGCCGTGCCCGCCCCGCCTCCCGAAGCCCCGCCAGCGGAAGCACCGGCGGGCGCCGGCGAATGACGCGGCGGCTCCATCGCCGCGCCGCCCTGCTGCTGCCGCTGGCCGCCGGGGGATGCAGCGTCTTCGACAACCTGTTCAGCGACACCAAGGAGCCGCTGCCTGGCAAGCGCGAGTCTGTGGTCGCCGCCCGCCGCGGCCTGACGCTGGACGGCGCGCCGAGCCCGATCGCGGTGCCGCCGCAGGTCGCCGTTGCCGATTGGCCGCAGGCCGGCGGCAATGCGACCCACGTCGTCGGCAACATCGCCATGGCTGGGCTAGCGCCGGCATGGCGGTCGAGCATCGGCGAGGGCGGCGGCTACCGCCAGAAGATCACTGCGCAGCCGGTCATCGCGTTCGGCCGGGTGTTCACCATGGACAGCAACGGGCAGGTTGCCGCGTTCGACCTGGCGGCGGGCGGGCGCATCTGGCGCACCGACACGCAGGACGAGAAGGACCGCAGCACCAACGTCGGCGGCGGCCTCGCGGCGGCCAACGGCACGATCTACGCGACGACGGGCCGAGGCGAGGCGCTGGCGCTGGACGCCGGCAACGGCGCGATCCGCTGGCGCAAGCCGCTCGACTCGCCGGGCCGCTCGGCGCCGTGCGTCGCCGATGAGCGGCTGTTCATCACCACCCTGGACGACCGGCTGCTGTCGATGTCGGCGCAGACCGGGGAGCGGCAGTGGACCTACCAGGCCGCCACGTCGTCCACGACCGTGCTGGCACAGTCCGCCCCGGCGTTCAGCGACGGGCTGGTGGTGGCCGGGTTCGGCTCCGGCGACCTAGCGGCGGTGCGGGCCGAGAGCGGCGGCCTGGCCTGGACCGACAGCCTGGCCGCAGCGCGCGGGCGCAGCAGCCTTGTCGATCTGTCGGCCGTGCGCGGGTTGCCGGTGGTGGACCGCGGGCGGGTGTTCGCCATCGGGGTCGGCGGGCTGCTGGTATCGCTCGACCTGCGGTCCGGGCGGCGGCTGTGGGAGCGCGAGGTCGGCGGGCTGGAGACGCCGTGGCTGGTAGGGGACTGGCTGTTCGTGCAGACCTTGGACCAGACGCTGGCGGCGATCGGGCGCGACGACGGCAAGTTGCGCTGGCTGACCGACCTGCCGCGCTACGACAACCCGGAGAAGCGGCGCGACCCCTTGTTCTGGACCGGGCCGATCCTGGCCGGCGGGCGGCTGGTGCTGGCGGGCAGCAACGAGACGGCGCTGTCGGTCAACCCGGCCGATGGCAAGATCGTCGGCAAGCAGGAGTTGAAGGATGCGGCCGCGGTGTCGCCGATTGCGGCCGGGGGAACGCTGCTGATCATCACCGACGACGGGTCCATGCAGGCGTTCCGGTGAACCCGCTTCCTGTCGTCGTCATCGCCGGCCGGCCCAATGTCGGCAAGAGCACCTTGTTCAACAAGCTGGCGGGCCGGCGGTTCGCCATCGTGTCCGACACCCCCGGCGTGACGCGGGACCGCAAGGAGGCGGAGGCGCTGGTGCGCGGCAAGCGCATCCGCCTGATCGACACGGCCGGGCTGGAGGAGGCGGCGCCGGATACTCTGCCGGGCCGCATGCGGGCGTCGTCCGAGGCCGCGGTGGCGCTGGCGGACCTGGTGGTGTTTGTGGTCGATGCTCGTGCGGGCGTGACCCCGGCGGACAGCCACTTCGCCGCCTGGCTGCGGCGGCAGAACCGCCCCGTGCTGCTGGTGGCCAACAAGGCAGAGGGCCGGGCGGGGGCCGGGGCGGCGTTGGAGGCCTACAGCCTGGGGTTGGGCCAGCCGCTGGCGATGTCGGCCGAGCATGGCGATGGCCTGTCCGACCTGATGACCGAGATCGCCGACCGCCTGCCGGCGCAGGACGCGGAGACGGATGACGACCGCCCGCTAAAGCTGGCCATCGTCGGCCGTCCCAACGCCGGCAAGAGCACGCTGCTCAACCGCCTGCTAGGCGAGGAGCGGATGATCACCGGGCCGGAGCCGGGCCTGACCCGCGATGCCGTCGCGTCCTATCTTATGGACGACATGGGTCCCATCGAGATCGTGGACACCGCCGGGATGCGCCGCAAAGCCCGGGTGGAGCAGGCGCTGGAGAAGATGTCGGTCAGCGCCAGCATCGAGGCGCTGAAGATGGCCGAAGTGGTGGTGCTGTGCATCGACGCCACGGAGGGCCTGCACGAGCAGGACCTGCAATTGGCCCGGCTGATTGAGCGCGAGGGCCGGGCCTGCGTGCTGGCCCTCAATAAGTGGGATGCGGTGGCGGACCGCACGGCGACGCGGCGGGCGATCAGCGACCGGCTGGAGACCAGCATGGCGCAGATGAAGGGTATCCCGGTGGTGAACTTCTCGGCGCTGACCGGGTTCGGCGTCGATAAGCTGCTGCCGGCGGTGCGGGCGGTGCATCACACCTGGAACAGCCGGGTGGCGACGGGGGAGCTGAACCGCTGGTTTGAGGGGGCGCTGGAACGGCATGCGCCGCCGCTGGTGGACGGGCGGCGGCTGAAGCTGCGCTACATCACGCAGGCGAAGGCGCGTCCGCCGACGTTCATCGCGTTCGGGACGCGGGCGGAGCAGATGCCGGAGGATTACCAGCGCTATCTGGTGAACAGCCTGCGTGATAAGTTCGAGTTGCCGGGGGTGCCGATCCGGCTGCTGCTGCGGGGGACGAAGAACCCTTATAGGGATGACTAGGGTCTAGAGACAAAGTTTTTAATGGATTGAGGTCGCACAACATCTATTGATCTTTATGCGTTATCGTTGCGGTTTAAGACATGGTGAAACCAAGGGCGCATAGGGTTATTGCAAGTAGGATCGGCGAGATCGCTGCTGCTCTGGCCAACTTTATCCCTAGACCCTAGGTCAGTGGTATGGCCATGGCCAGGTAAGGAGCGGGTTGAGGTCAGTGTTCAATGCCAGGTCTGTTAACAACCATTCATTGCCACTCTTAAAAAAGTCGAACAGGACAAGCACAGGCTTATCATTCTCAAAGGTAACTGGGGCAAAACCCCGGGGTTGACTGCATTTTAGGGCTTCCCTGACGCGGGCGAGTACGATTCGCTCGGCCCATGGCAACACCCCCCAACCTTCCGAGCCTATTGCGCGCCGATTTGG
>JAABUX010002538.1_pt1 | contig 25618 bp, 19 predicted proteins | sample 5561851 | NCBI WGS metagenome assembly JAABUX01 (sample SAMN10711883, study PRJNA513361) | rock metagenome | isolation source: Antarctica rocks | place: Antarctica: Victoria Land, Richard Nunatak red sandstone | collected 2016-01-03 | reverse complement strand
ATCCAGGCCCTTCGCAAGGTCCGCGAGCCCGGCGCTGTAGGACTCCTTGCTGTTCTCAGCCCACCACGGCGCGACCTCGCCCTTCACGGCGTTCCACTCGCGTCTCAGGCCCGCGAGCGTCCACGGCACGCTCACCGTCCGCTCAAGCCTGGTCACCTCGGCGTCGGCGAGCTGCTCGGTCAACGCCGCGCTTCGCACGCGCTGTCGCTCGTCCAGGCGCGCCTTCACGAGCGCCAATCCCCAGTTGCGGGCGAACCGCCTGCCGCCGCAATGCGAGGACAGCGCCCTTGTCTGCGAAGGCGTTGGATCGAGCGCGAAGCGGTATGCCTGCGTGACCTGCATCGTCTACGTCTCCTCGCCAGCCGCTACAAGCGCACGCTCCGCGCGACCCCTGGCCGACCGCCGGCCGTACAGGCGCGCGCACATCGACGTGAGCACCTCGGTGATGTCTCGCACCAGGTCGTCGTCGATCTCACGCTCCTCGACTACCACCAGCCGACGGCCCTCGGCAGCCAGCGCCGCCTCCACGTACTCCACGCCGAAGCGAGCCAAGCGCTCGCGGTGCTCCACCACGATCATGCCGACAGAACGGTCTGCCAGCAGTCGTTTCAGCTCTCCGCGCGACCCGTTCAGGCCAGAGCCCACCTCGCTCACCGTCACGCTCACGGCAAGTCCCTGTTCAGTCGCCCACGCCGCCAGCCGCCCGACCTGGCGCTCCAAGTCCTCCCGCTGATCCGAGGAAGACACGCGCGCGTAAAGAGCCACTCCATCGCCAGCGGCTCGTGGCTTATCGACCACGATCGTCCCCGATGGAAGCTGACGCGCGGGCAGCGGCAGCTTCCCATCCCGCCACCACCGATACGCGGTGATGTAGTGGATGCCCTCCTCCCGCGCATAATCCGAGAGCTTCATCGCCGAGCAGCCTACGGCTGCTATCGGACGCTAAGAAAACGGCGAGCAGTTCTAGACCCCCTTCCTCGCCGCGGGACACGATGCCCTTCTCAGAGGAGCGGGTTGCTCCACTGGACCTCGGTGGAGGTCCATGCCGTCGTCTAATGATCTCGGCTATGCTCGACCAATGGCACTTCGAGCTGGAACCCATGATGTCGGTCCCGAGAACGGCACGCTCCGGGTAAACACCTATCGGGAGGGGATGGCGCAGAAGATCGGTCACGACCTGATCCTCGACGTCGGTAAGTGGAAGGCCACGGTCGAGGTCGGGCAGGACGGCACGCCCACGATCGGACTCGAAGCTGACCCGCGCTCGCTATCGGTGCATGAAGCTCTCCATGGAGCCAAGCCGCTCAGCGACAAGGATCGCGCGGACATCGTCAAGGGCATCGACGAGAAGGTCCTGGGCGGGCAGCCGATCACATTCCAGTCGAGCGCCGTCGAGCACAACGGCGCTCAGATGAGCGTTGACGGCGAGCTGATGATGGCGGGCTCGACCAAGCCCGCCACCTTCAAGCTGGACGTTGCCGATGATGGCCGGGTTAGCGGAACCCTCCCCTTGACTCAGAGCCACTGGGGCATCAAGCCCTACAAGGCCTTGATGGGAGCGCTCAAAGTGCGCGACGAGATCGAGATCGTCCTCGACGTTCCGCTCCCCGCGTAGGGTAGTCGGGCAACGGCCAACGACGCGAAGGGCCTGCCGGGGCCGGGCCGGTGCTCTCGCGGTCGTGCGCGGCGCGGTCGTGCGTGGCGGCTCGCTGGCCGCCGCTCAACACGTAAAGACGATCTTGCCGGCTATCTCCTCACGAAGCATCGCCTCGAAGCCCTGACGAGCCTCTTCCAAGGGGAGCGTCGCGTGGATCTGCGGGCGCACGTGCTTATCGACGCAGAAGCGGATCAGCCGCTCGAGCTCCTCACGGGTGCCCATCGTGGATCCGATCACCGAGAGCTGCAGGAAGAACACGCGGGTGAGCTCCGCGGGTGGCGCGTCGCCGGTGGTGGCACCTGAGACCACCAGCGTCCCGCCGGGCTTGAGCGAGCGCAGGGAGTGTGCCCAGGTCGCCTCGCCGACGGTCTCCATGACTGCGTCAACCCGCTCGGGCAGGCGCGCACCGGGCTCGAAGGCCTGCTCGGCCCCGAGCTCCCGCGCCTGTTCACGCTTCTGCGGCGAGCGTCCCGTAGCCCAGACGCGGACTCCGGCTGCGCACGCCAGGACGATCAGCGCCGTGGCCACGCCTCCGCTCGTGCCCTGGACGAGGATCGTCGCCCCGGGCACCACTGCGGCACGGGTGAACAGCATGCGGTAGGCCGTCAGCCAGGCGGTCGGCAGGCAGGCCGCCTCCTCGAAGGAGAGCGCCTGCGGCTTGGGCAGGAGGTTCCGGCGCGGCACTGAGACCGTTTGCGCGAACGTCCCCGGGTGCTCCTCGGACAAGATCGTCCGCTTTGGATCTAGGGTCTCGTCGCCCCGCCAGGAATCCTGCGCGACGATCGCGTGGACGACGACCTCGTTGCCCTGCTCATCGATGCCGGCGCCGTCGCAGCCAAGGATCATCGGCAGTCGCTCGCGGTCCAGCCCGACGCCGCGCAGCGACCAGAGGTCGTGGTGGTTGAGCGACGCGGCCTTCAGCGTGACGGTCGTCCAGCCGTCCGGAACGACCGGCCCGGGACGCTCGCCGACGCTCAGCGCCGCGAGCGGATCCTCGGGATCGAGGTCAGAGGCGAAGACGGCGAGCATCCAGAGATCATGCCTGAAGGGGGCACGTTCGGGCAAGGACTTGCCCTCGGGTTCTGGGTTGCCGCCAACGCCGGCTACGACGGCCAGGCCGTGATCGACCAGGTCCGCGAGATGGCACCGGGCCACGGCCTGAACGCGCTGGCAGGGGAATTCGGCGACGTGTTCGAGGACGGCGTGATCGACCCGCTGCGCGTCACGCGGCTGACGATCCAGCACGCCGCGTCGGTGGCGGCGCTGATGCTGACGACCGAGGCGCTGGTGGCCGAGGAGCTGCTCGTGCAGCCGGGCGCCGTGATCGCGCCCGGGTTCGGTGATCTCGCCGAGGGCTTGGCGCGGCCGTCCTCGCCGGTCTGAGGCGGCCCTCGGCGCGCTCGGCCGCGTACGATCCTCTCGCGCGTGGCGGGCACCGGGGCCTCGACCTTCGACCTGCCAGAATGTGATGCATGGCCAACGTCACCGCGCGCGCCAGCAAGCACCTCAGTGCCCCTCCGGAACGGGTGCTCGAGCTCCTTCGCGACTACCGCGACGCCCATCAGCGAATCCTGACCGAGAACTACAGTGCCTACCGCGTGGAGCAGGGGGGCACCGGCGAGGGCACAGTGTTTGCCTACCACTTCGCCGCGGGCGGGCGCGAGCGCAACTATCAGCTCCGCGTGCAGGAGCGCGATGGCAGGCTCACGGAGCGCGATGAGGGATCTTCGTTTGTCAGCACGTGGACCGTGGTACCGGCGGGCACAGGCGCCGGCGTCACGCTCGAGGCGTCCTGGGATGGCGCCGGTGGCGTCGCCGGAATCTTCGAGGGGCTCTTTGCACCGCTCGGCCTACGCCGGATCTACGGTCAGATCCTCGAGCGGCTGGCCGCCGCGGTTACAGCCTGAGTGGGGCGGGCCGATGAAGGGTCCGCACGGATGAAGGAGCTGCGCAAAACGACGCAAGAGCTGGCGCTGCGATGAAGGAGCTGCGCGGAACGGCCAGCGCCGCCGTAGCCGCCTCAGCGCAGGACTGCGTTCAATTCTTGGCGGCGGTCGATCGCTACCCGAGCTGGTACCCGGAGGTCGTCAGGGAAGTCGAGGTGCTCGAGCGCGAGCGCGGCGCCCGTCCAACCCGTGCCCGGACGGTCCTCCACGTGGCGCGCGGGCCCCTGGTCAAGGACATCGACCTGGTGCTGGCGATCGCGGTCCAGGAGCGCAGCGAAGTGAAGCTGACGCGCGTTCCGGACGACCCGGGCGACCAGGAGCGCTTCGCGATCGTCTGGCGCTTGGATCGGGACGGCGAGACCGAGATCGAGGCTGGGATTGGAACTGGGACCAAGGTTGCGCTCGAGCTCGACGCGAGCCTGGCGGTCCCCCGGCTCGTGCCGCTCGGCGGCGTCGGCGAAGCGTTCGCAGAGAGCTTCCTGGCCGCCGCTGTCCGAGCGCTGGGGTTACCGCGTTCGAGCTCCGGCTGAAGGCAGGGCGCAAGAGCGTGAACACCACAGAGAACGCGTTCGTAGCATGCTCGAAGCCCTACATTGATTCGCGCGAGCGGTTCGCCTGAACTGACACCCAGCATCGGAAGGTCAGCCGGACCGCCAGCGTCCAGCGCCCCGACTATGCTCTCGCATCGTGACGCGCTCGTGACGCGATCGTGATGAATATGGCGCCTGCATCGAAGCCTCACGCCGGCTTCAAGCGCATTGCGATCGTCAACCGGGGCGAGGCCGCGGTGCGCCTAATTCGTGCGGTGCGCGAGCTCGACTCCGAGCACGGCTCCGGGATGCGGACGATCGTCCTCCACACAGAGGATGAGCGACGCGCGACGTTCGTGCTCGAAGCCGACGAGGCTGTGGTCATCGGCGGGGAGACCCCCTACCTCGACCACCGCGAGCTCGAGCGGGCGCTGCGCGAGAGCCGTGCCGACGCGGCTTGGGTCGGGTGGGGGTTCGTCGCGCAGGACCCCGCATTCGCCGAGCTGTGCGCGCGCATCGGCGTTGTCTTCATCGGCCCGCCGCCCGAGGTCATGCGTCGCTTGGACGAGGAGATGGAGATAGCGGAGGTCAGCGGCGCGCGCCGCCTTGCGGTCCCGGTGATCGCAGACGACCACGGCACCGTATGGGCAGCCGGCGTGCACGACCGCTCGATCCAGCGCGGCGACCAAACGTTGATCGAGGAGTCGGGCTGCTCGGTCCTCGGAGCCGAGCAGGAGCGCGAGCTGCGGGCTGCGGCGGTGAGCTTGGCCCGGTCGGCGGGCTATCGCAGTGCCGGGAGCGTCGAGTTTCTCTACCGGACCGAGGAGAAGAGCTTCGCGTTGCAGCGCTTGGAGCCTTGCCTATCGGCGGAGCACCCTGTTACGGAGCTGGTGACCGGCCTCGATCTCGTAAAGCTCCAGCTCCACGTGGCCTGCGGCGGGCGCCTGGACGGGGAGACTCAACTCGCGGGTGGCGAGGAGCCCCAACCCACGGCCGGGGACGAACCCGCGGCTTCCCCGCCCGCCGGCCCCCGACCCGCGGCCGGCCATGTAATCGCGGCCCGCCTGACTGCCGAGGACCCCGCACGCGATTTCGCCCCGTCGGTCGGGAGGATCGAGTTCCTCAGGCTCCCCTCCGGCCCGGGGGTGCGCGTGGACACGGGTATCGCCGAGGGCGATTTCCTTCCCCCTGGGTACGACCCGATCCTCGCCGAGGTCATCGCCTCCGGGCGGGACCGTGCGGAGGCGAGGACGCGGCTGCTCCGAGCCCTCGGCGAGACGACAGTGGTCATCCGTGGGGGGGCGACGAACAAGTCCCTGCTGCTCGACCTTCTCGACCGTCCCGAGATGGTCGCCGGTACCGCCGACAGCGGCTGGCTCGACCACCTCGTTGCGTCGAATGACCACATCCCCACGCGCCATGCCGACGTTGCTCTGCTCGCCGGCGCGATCGGCTGCTATGACGCGGAGGAGGAGATCGAACGCCGCCGCTTCTATGCCGCTGCCAGTCGTGGCCGGCCACAAGCCAGCCACGAGCTCCGCCGGACGGCCGAGCTCGCCCACCGCGGGCAGACCTACGGGCTGGCTGTTGCCCAGGTAGGACCCAGTCGCTACAGGATCGAGGTCGACGGCGCGAGCGTCGATGTCGGCGTCGAGTCCTTGCGCCGCTTTCAGAGCCGGCTTTCGATTGGCGGGCGCGCCTTCAGGATCACCTCGGTCGCCGATGGCCCCGAGGACCTCGTGGAGGTCGACGGCGTCGCCCATCGCGTGACGCGAGACGAGGGGGCAGTCATCCGGGCCCCGGCACCGGCGCTCGTCGTGGCCGTGAACGTGGCTCCGGGCGACGCGGTACAGGCAGGGTCGCCGGTCGCGCTGCTGGAGGCGATGAAGATGGAGATGACGATCGTGGCCACCGATACCGGTCGGGTTCGGGAGGTTCTCGTAGCCGGCAACGTCTCCGTCGACGCGGGAGCCTCGCTCCTGCGTGTCGACCCGGCAGCCGCGGAAGACCGCGTGGGGGCCCGCGCGCCGCGAATCCACTTCGGAGGGCTGGCCGCCCTCGGCCAGCCCAGCACCGCCCCCGGCCACGCCCCCGATCAGTCTGGGACTGCCCCCGGCCAGCCCAGCACCGCCTCCGATCAGTCCGAAGCCGGCCACGACGCGCGGGAGCACCTGGATGCCCTGCGCAGCCTGATCATGGGCTTCGACGTGAGCATGGGGGAAGCCCACCAGCTCGTCGCCGGGTTCGAGCGTGCCCGGAGCCAGTTGCCCGCCGACGATCCCGCGTTGCTCCACGGTGAGCTCCAGATCCTCGAGGTCTTTGCGGACCTGGCTGAGCTCTCGCGTAACTGGCCCGCGATGGAGGCCGACGAGTTGGAGGAGGAGGCAGGCGAACGCGTCCGCAATCCCCGAGAGCACTTCCGGACCTACCTTCGTTCGCTCGATGCCGAACGCGAGGGACTGCCCGAGGCATTCCGTACCAGGCTTGCGCGCGCGCTGGCCCGCTACGGCGTGCACGACCTGAAGCGGGGCCCCGAGCTCGAGGAGGCGGTTCACCGGATCTTCCTCGCCCATCAGCGCGCACCGTCTCAGCTTCCGGCCGTGATGGCACTGCTCGACCAGCGCCTTCAGCACGCCGACGCGCTACCTGAGCACCTGCGGGACGAGTTCCACGAGACTCTCGACCGCCTCATCGTCGCGACGCAGCTCCGTTTCCCGTCCGTGGGCGAGCTGGCCCGCAGGGTGCGCTTTCACCTCTTCGACGAGCCGTTCATCGAGCAGGCCCGAGACCAGGTCTTCGCAAACGTGCGTGAGCAGCTCGGTTACCTAGTCGCACATCCAGGCGCGCCCGACTACGCCGACCGGATCGAGGCGCTCGTAGCGAGCCCGCCCACGCTGATCCGGCTGCTGGGTGAGCGGATCGGCGCGCGGGAGGGCAAGGAGCCGATGGTCGAGCTCCTGACCCGGCGCTACTACAGGACTCGTTCGCTGCAGGACGTACGATCCTTCAGCCGTGAGGGTAGACAGTTCGTCACCGCCCGCTACACGCACGATGGGCAACAGGTGGAGTTGGTCACGACGCTCGCCGAGATCTCGGAGCTGGACGCGGCTGCTTCGGCGCTCGCCGCGCTCGTGCCGCTCGCAACCGAGGCTTCCGGCTCACAAGTCATCGCCGACATCTACGTCGCTTGGGGCGAGCCGGCACCCGATGCCGATGGGATGGCCGTCGAGCTTGGCGGCGTCCTCGCCGCCGTGAAGCTGCCGCCAGCTGTGCAGCGGGTGGCGGTAGCCGTGAGCAGCCGCGGGGGAGCCGACGTGCATCATTTCACCTTCCGCCGCGACGGCGGCGAACTGGCCGAGGACCCGGTCACCCGTGGGCTGCACCCGATGATCGCGCAGCGCCTCGACCTCTGGCGCCTGCGCAACTTCATCCTGCACCGCCTGCCGGCGGTCGAGGATGTCTATCTCTACCACTGCGTCGCCCGCGAGAACCCGTCCGACGAGCGCCTCGTTGCGCTGGCCGAGGTCCGCGACCTGACTCCGGTGCGGGACGCCTCCGGCCGGCTCACCGCCCTGCCCGAGCCCGAGCGTCTCCTCGCCGCATGTCTCGACGGCATCCGCCGCTTCCAGGCCCAGCGCCCTCCCAGCCGCCGACTGCACGGCAACCGCGTTCTCTTGTCAGTCTGGCCACCTCTCGACGTGCCGCTCGAGGAGCTGCTGTCCGTCACGCGGACGCTCGCTCCGCTCACCGCCGGACTCGACCTGGAGGAGGTGGTGCTAGAGGCGCGCATGCCCGTTCCGCCAGAGGACGAGCTCCGCACCATGACCCTCGGCTTCTCCTACCAGCCCGGCGAGGGGGTCACTCTGACGGTGCGGGAGCCGCTGGCAGAGCCCTTCCCGGCGCTCGACGAATACGCGCAGAAGGTGCTCCGCGCCCGGCGCCGGGGCACTGTCTATCCCTACGAGCTGATCCCCCTCTTGACCGGAGACGGCGGGACGTTCACCGAGCACGACCTCGACGAGGACGGTGCTCTGGTGGCGGTCCAGCGCCCCTTCGGTGCCAACAGCGCCGGGATCGTAGTCGGAGTGGTGCGTACTGTCACCGAGCGCTACCCGGAAGGCATGGTCCGCGTCGCTCTGCTCGGCGATCCGACTAAGGCGCTCGGCTCACTCGCGGAGCCCGAGGCCGTCCGGATCATCAAGGCACTCGACCTCGCGCAGGAGATAGGGGTGCCCGTGGAGTGGCTCGCTGTCTCCGCTGGCGCGAAGATCTCGATGGACAGCGGCTCGGAGACCATGGATTGGATCTCGAGGGTATTGCGGCGCCTGATCACGTTCACCCAGGATCGCGGCGAGGTCAACGTCGTCGTCGCCGGGATCAACGTCGGTGCTCAGCCTTACTTCAATGCAGAGGCGACGATGCTCTTGCACACGCGCGGCATCTTGGTGATGACACCAGACGGCGCGATGGTCTTGACCGGCAAGCAGGCGCTCGACTACTCCGGCGGCGTGTCGGCTGAGGACAACTTCGGGATCGGCGGCTATGACCGGATCATGGGTCCCAACGGCCAGGCCCAGTACTGGGCGCCCGATCTGGCGGGTGCCTGCGAGATCCTGATGGCCCACTACGAGCACACGTATGCAGCACCCGGCGAGCGCTTCCCGCGACCGGCGCCGAGCAGCGACCCCGTCGACCGCGATGTTCGCACCTACCCCCACCCCACCGCCAACAGCGACTTCCGGGTCGTCGGCGACATCTTCTCGATGCAGACCAACCCCGAGCGCAAGAAGGCCTTCGACATCCGCACGGTGATGCGAGCCGTCGCCGACCAGGACCATCCGCCGCTGGAGCGCTGGGCGGCGATGGCCGACGCCGAGGCCGCGGTCGTCTACGACGCCCACCTGGGCGGCTATCCGGTGACGATGCTCGGCATCGAGTCCCGTCCTCTGCGCCGGCGCGGCACTCTGCCCGCCGACGGGCCTGATCGCTGGACGGCGGGGACGCTCTTCCCGCGCTCTTCCAAGAAGGTCGCCCGCGCGCTGAACGCCGCCAGCGGAAACCGGCCAGCGGTCGTGCTGGCCAACCTCTCGGGCTTCGACGGCTCGCCGGAGTCGCTGCGCAGCCTGCAGCTCGAGTACGGGGCTGAGATCGGCCGTGCCGTAGTCAACTTCGACGGCCCGATCGTCTTCTGCGTCGTCTCCCGCTACCACGGAGGCGCGTTCGTGGTCTTCTCCGGAACGCTCAACGACACGATGGAGGTGATCGCAGTCGAGGGCTCCTACGCGTCGGTGATCGGCGGCGCACCGGCCGCCGCCACGGTCTTCGCGCGCGACATCAACGCGCGCACCGCCGCCGATCCCCGCCTGGCTGAGCTCGAGGCTCGCGCGGAGCAGGCCGACGACGACGAGCGGGGCCGCCTGCACATCGAGCTGGCCGAGGTCAGGGCGGCGGTACGCTCGGAGAAGCTCGGCGAGGTGGCGGCCGAGTTCGACGCCGTCCACAGCGTCGAGCGGGCGCTTCGCGTCGGCTCGATAGACGCCATCATTCCTGCTGCTCGGCTACGGCCCCACATCATCGAGGCCGTGGAGCGAGGTATGGCGCGGACGCTGGAGCGAGGCTGATGGCGCGGACGCTGACGATGGCAGCGCGGACGCCGGAGCGAGGCTGATGGCGCGCAAGATTCGCAAGCTGCTGGTCGCCAACCGCGGTGAGATCGCGATCCGCGTCTTCCGGGCCGCGGACGAGCTTGGGCTGCAGACCGTGGCTATCTACTCGCGCGAGGACCGCTTCGCGCTGCATCGCTTCAAGGCCGGCGAAGGGTACCTCGTGGGCAAGGGCAAGGATCCGCTGCAGGCCTACCTGGGGATCGAGGAGATCGTGCGGGTGGCGAGCGACGTCGGCGTCGATGCGATCCATCCGGGCTACGGCTTCCTGGCCGAGAACCCCGATCTGGCCGCCGCCTGCGAGGCTGAGGGCATCATCTGGATCGGCCCGCCCGTCGCGGTGATGGAGGAGCTGGGCGACAAGGTCTCAGCGCGCACGCTGGCGCAGCGGGCCGGTGTGCCGGTGATGCCCGCCACAAAGCCGCTGCCCGAAGACGAAGACGAAGTGCAGCGCTTGGGTGCCGAAGTGGGCTTCCCGCTGATGGTCAAGGCGAGCTGGGGGGGTGGCGGGCGGGGCATGCGCACCGTCCCTGACTCCTGCGCACTCGTGGCGGAGGTGGCCGCGGCACGCCGGGAGGCGCGCGCGGCCTTCGGGCGCGACGACGTCTTCCTCGAGCGCTTGGTGGAGCGAGCCCGTCATCTCGAGGTCCAGATCCTGGCTGACGAGTCCGGCCAGGTGGTGCACCTGTACGAGCGCGACTGCACGGTGCAGCGCCGCCACCAGAAGGTGGTGGAGCGCGCGCCGGCGGCGGCGCTCGACGCCGGCACCCGGGAGGAGCTCTGCCAGGCCGCCGTGGCGCTCGCTACCGAGGCGGGTTACCGCAACGCGGGCACGGTGGAGTTCCTGCAGGACATCGACAGCGGACGCTTCTTCTTCATCGAGGTGAACCCGCGCATCCAGGTGGAGCACACGGTGACCGAGGTGGTCACCGGCATCGACCTGGTGAAGGCGCAGATCCGCGTGGCCGAGGGCGCGCTGATCGGCACGCCCCGGAGCGGGGTTCCGGCGCAGCCTGAAATCCGCTGCAACGGCTATGCGCTGCAGTGCCGCGTCACGACCGAGGACCCCGAGAACGACTTCATCCCCGACTACGGGCGGATCATGACCAAGCGCGAGGCAACCGGCTTCGGCATCCGCCTGGACGGTGGCACGTCCTATGTCGGCGCGGTGGTCACGCCGTCCTATGACTCGCTGCTGGAGAAGATCACCGCTTGGGCGCCGACCCCAGAGGAGGTGGTGGCGCGGATGAGCCGAGCGCTGCGCGAGTACCGCATCCGTGGCGTCAAGACGAACCTCCTGTTCCTCAATGCTCTGATCACGCACCCGCGCTTTCAGTCCGGCGACATAACCACGCGCTTCATCGACGAGACCCCGGAGCTGTTCGACTACGCGCCGCGCCAGGACCGGGGCACCCGCCTACTCGCGTTCGTCGGGGAGGTGCTGGTCAACGGCAACCCGGCGGTGGAAGGGCAGCGGGACCCCGGGGCGCTCGCGCCTGCGCCGCTGCCAGACGTGCCACACCGCCCGCGCCTGCAGCCGGGCTCGCGCGGTCTCTTGAAGGAGGTCGGTCCCGAGGGCTTTGCGCGCTGGATGCGCGACCAGGATCGCCTGCTGCTCACCGACACCAGCTTCCGCGACGCCCACCAGTCGCTGCTGGCCACGCGCGTGCGCACCCACGACCTGCTGCGCATCGCCCCGATGTACGCCCGCCGACTCGACGGGCTGCTGTCGCTGGAGTGCTGGGGCGGGGCCACGTTCGACGTGGCGATGCGCTATCTGAAGGAGGACCCCTGGGACCGGCTCGCCGGGATGCGCGAGCGGGTCCCGAACATCCTCCTGCAGATGCTGCTGCGCTCCTCCAACGCGGTCGGCTACACCAATTATGCGGACAACGTCGTGCGCTTCTTCGTCGCCCGGGCGGCGGAGAACGGGGTCGATCTCTTCCGCGTGTTCGACTCGCTGAACTGGGTCGAGAACATGCGCGTGGCGATGGATGCCGTGCTCGAGTCGGGTGCCCTGTGCGAGGCGGCGATCTGCTACACCGGTGACATCCTCGATCCTGCGAGGACGAAGTACGACCTCGGCTACTACGTTGGTCTCGCCCGGGAGCTGGAGGCAGCCGGCGCGCACGTGCTCGGGATCAAGGACATGGCGGGCCTCTGCAAGCCCGAAGCGGCCCGGCGCCTGGTGACGGCGCTGCGCGAGGAGGTCGGCATCCCGGTCCACTTCCATACCCACGACACCAGTGGCGCCGCGGCGGCGAGCGTGCTCGCGGCGGCGCAGGCTGGCGTGGACGCGGCCGATGCCGCGATGGACCCGATCAGCGGGCTCACCTCCCAGCCCAATCTCGGAGCGATCGTCGAGGCTTTGCGCCACACCGAGCGCGACACCGGCTTGCCGCGCGAGCCGCTCACGCAGGCCGCCAGCTACTGGGAGACGGTGCGCACCTACTACGCGGGCTTCGAGAGCCCGATGCGCGCGGGCGCCTCGGATGTCTATGAGCACGAGATGCCGGGCGGCCAGTACACGAACCTGCGCCAGCAGGCGCACGGCTTAGGTATCGAGGGCCGCTGGCGCGAAGTGGCGCGGGCCTATGCGGAGGTCAACCAGATGCTCGGTGACATCGTCAAGGTCACGCCGACGTCGAAGGCGGTTGGCGACCTCGCCGTGCTGATGGTGACCAACGACCTCAGCGCGCAAGACGTCCTCGATCCCGAGCGGGAGATCGCCTTCCCGGAGTCGATCGTCGAGTTCTTCCACGGTGACGTGGGCCAGCCGCCCGGCGGCTTCCCCGAGGGCCTGCAGCGCAAGGTGCTGAAGGGCCGCGAGCCCCTGCGCGTGCGCCCCGGCCAGGCGCTCGCGCCGGTCGACCTCGAGCGTAAGCGCGAGGAACTGGCGCAAGAGCTCGATCGTCCGGTCAGCGACGAGGACCTCGCCTCCCATCTCATGTACCCCGAGGTGTTCGCCGAGCTCGCCAGCTTTCAGAAGCGTTACGGAGACGTCAGCGTGCTGCCGACCCCCGTCTTCTTCTGGGGCCTGGACCAGGAGGACGAGTTGACGCTCGAAATCGAGCAGGGCATCGTTCTGATCGTCCGCTTCCTGGCAGTGGGCGAGCCCGACTCCGACGGGATGCGCTCGGTCTTCTTCGAGCTCAACGGCCAGCCGCGCAACGTCAAGGTTCGCGACCGCAGCCTGGCGCCCGCGCCGACCCGGCGCCAGGCCGACGCGGATGATCCCGGTCACATCGTCGCGCCGATGCGTGGCATCGTCGTCTCGTACTCGGTCGAGGCCGGCCAGCGGGTGGCCCAGGGTGACCGCCTGGCCTTGATCGAGGCGATGAAGATGGAGACGGCTGTGTTCGCTGAGAGCGACGGCATCGTCGAGGAGATCGTGGCCGCACCCGGAACGCACGTGGACGCCAAGGACCTACTGCTCGTGGTCAAGGCGGCGGAAGAGGACGAAAGCGGGGACTGACCGGGCGGCGCTTCCGGCTATGGCGTGCAGATGTTCACCAACTTCCTCTTCTTCGACGACATAGGGGCCAACTTCAGCGGCCTGTGCGATCAGTACTCCTATCGAGGCAGCCGCCGGCATCCCAGAACGAGACCGCCCTCCAGTACGAGCGCCCCGTCTACGGCGCCTGGAAGGACTTTGGCAAGGGCTACGGCTTCGGGTTTCCCTTTGGCTTCTTCAGGTAGGGCCGTGCATGGCGATGGGTGCTCTCTGGCTGGTTCTGGCCACGGCGCTGGGGGGTAAGTGCCGCTGAGCGAGGTGTTACGCGGGGCGCGCTCGCCGCTTCAAGAACGGCGTTCGGTGCGCGTTGCGGTGCTCGCGATGGTCGCGCTCGCGGTTTCGAGCGGCTCTGCGCTGGCAGACTCGGTTTCCACGAGGGACTTCTTCACTCAGGGTGGAATGGGCTTGGCGGGGATTTCCTGCCCGACCGCGCGGCTCTGCGTGGCTGTGGGCCAGCAAGGCATCGTGGTCACCTCGACTCACCCGGCAGCGGCCCCGCCCAATGGCAGCCCGACCGCGTGGCAGCTCGCGGACATCGACAGTCCCAACTTCCTTTATGCTGTCTCATGTACGAGGAGCGAGTTCTGCGCCGCGGTCGACGGCGCCGGCAGGGTGCTCACCTCGGCTGAGCCCACCGGTGGCAAGCGGGCGTGGAGAGCGCGCAAGATCAGCCGCAACCCCTTATACGCCGTCTCCTGCGCCAGCAGCAGGCTGTGCGCGGCGCTCGACGACAAGGGCAACGTCCTCTCCTCCGCCAATCCTCTGGGCGGCGCGAGCACGTGGCACAGGATTCGTCTGGCCGGCAACGCTTACATGCCTCGGTCCGTCTCCTGTCCGAGGCCGTCTTTGTGTGTGGTTGGGGGCGATTACGCCGCAGGGGGCTTGTCGGGTTACGCACAAGTCTCCGTCTCCACTGACCCCACAGGCGGTCCTCGCGCCTGGCGGACATTCCGGCTTCACACCCACTATCCCCGCAACGGCGACCTGGTGGCGATCTCGTGCCCGTCCGCCAAGCTGTGCGTCGCGGGGGGCAGCACCGAGCTCTTGACCTCGACTGACCCGGCGGGCGGCCCCCGCGCCTGGAAGGACGCCTACCTGTCGGGCGAGCACTTCCCCACGAATTCCCTGATTGCGATCTCCTGCGCCACGGTCAGGCTGTGCGTCGCGGTCGACAACTCGCAGTTGGACATGGACGGGTTCGCCCTGTCATCGGAGAACGCGTTCATCTCGATCGACCCCACGGGCGGGAGTGGAGCATGGGTCAAGAGCACACTTGTTCAACCAGGCAACACCATCAGGCCGACCGGCGTCTCCTGCGTGACCGGGCTGTGCGTCGTGGTCGATGACCACGGAGTCATCATCATACGTCTCGATCCCGGCGCCCCGGCCCGGCAGGCCGCAAGGCCACACCTCTCCGGGGAGTCGCTGAGCGGCGTAGCCCGCGATCACCCGCGGCTCAGCTTCATAGCTTCAGCGCGGGCGCGGGGATCCCTCCCGGGCGCGCGATCAAGTCGGTCACGCTCAGCCCGGCGCCCGGGATCTCGTTCTCCCGCTCGCGCCAGGGCGTCGGCGTGAGCGACTCCAAGGGCAGGCGCCTCAGGTTCGCGGCGAAGCTCCTGCGCGGCGGTCAGCTCACGATCACGCTTGCCCACCCGCCTCCCGCGCTCAGGTCACGATCTCCGGCCGCGCGTTACGTGCTGGTAGCAGCCTGGTCGGCGCGGTCACGCAAGGAAACGCGGGCACGCTCAGCTTTGACGTCAAGCTCACCGACGCGGGGCGCAGGAGGACGACGCTGTCGCTGATCGTCAAGCCGTCGTAGGCTGCCCGCCGGAGGCGGTCAACGGTAAGAGCTCGTGGGATACGGGTCGCCACGCTCGTTCCACCGACGCGACCGCGATGTTCGGTCCCAGTCTGCGCGACAAGGGACTCGAGATCGCTCGGTCGGAGCCGAGGATGGTGATGCCCCGCCGGCCCACCCCCCGTCTGTCGGGTTCGCACGCAGCGCCGGTTGTGATCGTAGGTCCTTTGGGCGAGCTTTCATATCATGGCTGCGACCGCAGAGACTCAGGATCGAGCTTACGAGCACACGGCGCGCGAGCGCCAGCCCACCTCCGAACGGCGCGAGCGCCAGTCCGCCTCCCCGCCGAGCGAGCAACGCTCCACCCGCGAGGCACGTGAGCAAGCGCCCGTCGTCTCCACGGGAGTTGGGACCGTCGTCGCCTCGGTCGGCGTGGGCGTCCCGTCCACGATTGTTCCCAACGCGGAGATCAGCGCCCGCCTCGGGGTGCAGGAGGACTGGATCGTCCGGCGCACCGGGATTCGCTCCCGCCACATCGCGCAGCCCCAGGAGCGCCTCGCCACGCATGCAACGGACGCTGCGCGGCGTGCCCTCGACCGCGCGGGCATCGCTCCGGCCGAGGTCGACATGGTGCTCGTCGCCACCACAACCTCCGACGAGATACTGCCGAACGCCGCGCCGCTCGTGGCGCATGCCTTAGGCGCTGCCCGGGCCGGAGCGTTTGACATCGGCGCTGCGTGCACCGGCTTCCTCTCGGCGCTGCAGGTCGGGGCTTCCCAGGTCGAGTCCGGGCGCGCGCGCTGCGTGGTTGTGGTGGGCGCGGACTTCATGTCGCGGATCACCGATCCCGGGGACCGCTCGACGGCCGCGGTGTTCGCCGACGGGGCCGGCGCGGTGGTGCTGTGCGCGACGGCCGGCTCGGGTTGCATCGGCCCCGTGGTGCTGGGTGCGGATGGCGCGGGGGCTGACTACATCTTCGTGGAGCGCAAGGAGGAGCTGATCCGGATGCGCGGGCACGAGACCTTCCGCGAGGCGGTCGCCAGATTGAGCTTGGTCACGCTGCAGGCAATTCATGCCGCGGATGTTGGGCTGGAGCAGATCGACTTGTTCGTCTATCACCAGGCGAACGGGCGAATCCTGGCCGCCGTCGGCGAGCGCCTGGAGCTCCCGTCTGAGCGCGTGGTCGACTGCATCGGCGAGTACGGCAACACTTCGGCGGCGACCCTGCCGCTGGCGCTTGCGTTCAGCGAGCGCGAAGGCCGTCTGAACGCCGGGGACCGCGTGCTGCTCGGTGCCTTTGGCGCGGGCTTCACGTGGGGGGCGACGGTCATCGAGTGGGGTGCGCGGTGAGTCTCGCCCGCTTCCCACCTTGGGGTGTGCAGTGAGCATCACGGTCCTTCCCACCGACCAGCCTCAGCGCTCGGCCGCCGCTCAGCCGCGGCGCTCGGCCACCGACCAGACTCAGCGCTCGGCCACCGACCGGACTCCGAACTCGGCGGACCGCGACCGGACCCAGCACTCGCCGGACCGCGATCAGGCTCCGCTCTCCGCGCTCGAGCGCCTCGAGGTGCTCTGTGACCGCGACTCGCTCCAGCTCATCCGCTCCGGGGTGCTCTCTTCGCCGATGGGCGAAAAGGCGCGAGCCGGTGATGGGGTGCTCGGCGGTACGGGACTCGTCGACGGCCGCCCGGTGTTCTGCTACTCGCAGGATTCCAGCTACGTAGGCGGTTCGCTCGGCGCGGCGCACGCCAGCACCATCGTGCGCGTGATGGAGCTCGCCGATCGGGCGCGCGCGCCGGTTGTCGGGTTCGTCGCGTCGGGCGGTGCCCGCATGCAGGAGGGCGTAGCCGCGCTCAGCGGCTACGCGCGCATCTTCCGGCGCACTGTGCAATTGTCGGGGCGCGTCCCGCAGATCTCGATCGTCGCCGGCGTTTGCGCGGGCGGTGGCGCCTACTCGCCGGCGCTCACCGACTGGGTGATGATGACCGAGGAGTCGAGCATGTTCCTGACCGGGCCCAAGGTGGTCTGCGAGGCGCTCGGCGAGGACGTAACCGCTGTCCAGCTCGGCGGCAGGCGCGTGCACGAGAAGAACGGCGTCTGCCACTTCGTCGCGCGCAGCGACCTCGACGCCGCGGTCCTTGCGCGCGAGCTGCTCGGCTACCTGCCGAGCCACCGCGACCTGCCAGCCCCGATCGCTGCGGCCCGTCCGCCGAACGGCCGTGACCCGGCGACATCGGTGCCCGCGCAGGCACGGTGCGTATACGACGTGCGCGACGTGATCCGCACCCTGGTCGACGGCGGTGAGCTGCTCGAGGTCTCCGACGGCTGGGCGCGCAACCTCGTCACCGCGATGGCGCGGATCGATGGGCGCACGGTCGGCGTGATCGCAAACCAGCCGCGCTACCTCGGCGGGATACTCGACGCCGCCAGCGCGCAGAAGGGGGCGCGCTTCGTCTCCAAGTGCAATACATTTGGAATCCCAATGCTCGTGCTCGTCGACACTCCGGGCTTCATGCCCGGCACGCGGCAGGAGAAGGCCGGCGTGATCCGCTTCGGCGCCACGCTGGTGCACGCGTTCGCGGCGGCGACCGTGCCGCGGGTGACCGTGATCTTGCGCAAGGCGTTCGGGGGCGCGTTCATCACGATGAACGCCAAGGATCTCGGCGCGGATTACGTGTTCGCGTGGCCGCAGGCGCAGATCGGCGTCATGGGCGCCAAGCCGGCGGTCGGCATCATCCACGGCCGCGAGCTCGCCGCGGCCGACGATCCGCAAGCGCATCGAGAGCGCCTCGCGGCGAAGTACACCGACGAGCATCTTTGCCCCCGAGTCGCGGCGAGCGCCGGTTACATCGACGAGCTGATCGAGCCCTCGCAGACGCGCTCGCGTCTGGTATGGGCCTTCGGGTCACTTCGGGGCGCGGCATGACCAGCGAGGGTGGCGCGCACACCAGCGAAGAGAGTGGCGCCCACCCGAGCGCAGAGGGTGGTGCGCACACCAGCGCCGGCGGCGCGCACGATGGCGCAGTCCTGCTCACGGGCACGACGGGCTTCGTCGGGATGGAGTTGCTCGCGCGTTACCTCGCGCGGGGCGAGCAGGACATCGTCACGCTCGTGCGCGCGGACAGCGACGAAGGCGCGCGTCAGCGGATCGACACGGTGCTGTGCAACCTGTTCGGTGACGGCGGTCCAGCGCAATACGGCGGCCGCGTTCAGGCCGTCGCGAGTGAGCTGACCGCGCCTGGGCTCGGGCTCGGGCCCGAGCGTCAGCGCGAGCTGGCCGAGCGGGTGACGACGATCGTCCACAGCGCCGCGTCGGTGGCCTTCGACCTGCCGCTGAAGGAGTCTCGCGCGATCAACCTCGACGGAACGCGGCGGATGCTCGAGTTCGCCGATCTGGCACGAGCGGCGTCCGGCGGACTGCACCGCTACGGCCACGTTTCGACCGCCTACGTCGCCGGCACGCACGAGGGTCCCTTCTCCGAACGCGACCTCGATGTCGGCCAGCAGTTCCGCAACTCCTACGAGCAGTCGAAGTTCGAGACAGAGCAGCTCGTGCGCGCCCAGCCGGGCCTTCCGTTCACGATCCTGCGCCCGAGCATCGTCGTCGGCGACCGCCAAACCGGCTGGACCGCGACGTTCAATGTCCTCTACTGGCCGCTGCGCGCGTTCGCGCGCGGCCTGTTCACGGCAGTGCCCGCGAATCCCGTGGCACCGCTCGATGTCGTCTCGATCGACTTCGTGGCAGACGCGATTCACGAGCTGTGCGTGGGCGACGGCGGTGTGGGGGAGACCTACCACCTCACGGCCGGCGCGGATGCGACCACGGTCGGCGAGCTCGCGGTGCTGGCCAGCCGGTACTTCGACCGCCCCGTGCCTAACGCCCTATCTGGCGCGGATTTCGCCGCCTTTGAGCGCGGCACCAGCAACGCGCAACGCGCGGCGCTGCAAGGAGGCCGCCCGTACTTCTCATACTTCTCGGTGCAGACGGTATTCGACGACGCCGCCACCCGGGCCCGGTTGAGCCCGGCCGGGATCACGGTCTCGCCTTTGACGGACTACCTCGACCGGCTGCTTGACTTCGCGACCCGCAGCCGCTGGGGCAAGCAGCCGATCGGGCGTGCGGAAGCAGACGGGCAGGCAAAGGCACGCGCGCGGGCAGAGGCGCTCGCGGCCTGATCGCCTGATGGCCGTCCTCACCGACATCGCACGCTTTCGCTCCGACGACCCTGAAGTACTCGTCACGGCGTCGCTCGCGTGCCCGATCTGCTTGCGCAGCGAGGATGTGCAGTGGACGGCTGCGCTCGACGGCTACGATCCCACGGTGCAATGCCGTTGTCCGAGTTGCGAGCAGCGCTGGTCGGTTTTTCTCGCGCCCCAGCAGGAGCTGCGGATCGGGCTGATGGGCGACCGCTTGGCCTAACCGGAGGCGGGTTGTGAACGCCGCGCGCTCTGGCGAGGGCCAGTTTGTGAACGCCCTGAGCCCCGGCGAGGACCAGTTTGTGAACGCGCCGAGCCCCGGCGAGGGGCGCACGGGGGACGGGCAGGGTGCGAGCAGCGCGGGGACCGGTAACAGGCGGACCGGTGCTGGCATCGAAGCGCTGGAGCTGTTCGTGGAGGTGCTCTCGCAATCTGAGCAGCCTTCCTCGAGCGGGAACGGCTTCTACGACCGTCTGTGCGAGGCCGTCTGCCGCGTTGCGCAAATGCGTCGCGCGGTCATCTTCCGGTACGACACCGCGCGCCGGCGAGTGCACGCCGCGGGCGCGTACGGGCTCGACCTCGGGCAGTTCGCCGGTGCGCCCGTAAGCGTCGAGTCAGCGCCGATCGCGGCTCGGGCACTGCGCGAGGATCGGGTGGTCGAGGCGGTCGGCGACCTCACAGGCCAGGTCTCCGACGAGTATGCGGCGCTGGTCTCAGAGCCCGCGCGGCTCCTCTGCGCACCGATGGCGGCCGCCGGCCGGGCGACCGGCGTGATCCTCGTGGACCGGCTGATGTCGGCTCCGCCGGTGGCCGACGCCGAGCGGGACCTGCTGTGGACGCTCGGCAAGACGGCGGCGCTCGCCTCGGTCGCGCGGACCGTCGCCACGCAAGCCGAGAAGGCACGCCAGCTCGAGCAGCGGATCGATCTTGCGCGAGAGATCCACGAGGGAGTCATCCAGCGCCTGTTCGGTGTCTCGATGGCGCTCGACGGAGAGGGTGAGCTTCCAGCTCGCGCGCGAGCGCGCTGCGCGAGCGAGACACAGGCGGCCCTCAGCGACCTGCGCACCGCACTGCAGCGCCCGCTCGGCCGTGCTCCGCGCGCGACGCAGACGACGTTCCTGGCCGAGGTGGCGCGATTGGCCAGCGCGCACCCGGATCTTGGGGTAAGCCTCGAATCAGGTGGGGAGGGAGACGTGCCGGTGGCACTGGAGCCGCTGGCCCAGTCGGTGCTCGCCGAAGCGGTTCGCAATGCTCACAAGCACGCGCGCCCGACTCGCGTCAGCGTGCGTGTGGGACGACTGCGCGGCGCGTTCGTGCTGGAGGTGGAGAACGACGGCGTTCAGGGGCGCCAGCACCAGGCGGGGATGGGACTGCGCCTCGCCGCGTTCGAGGCGCTGCAGAGCGGCGGCGTGGTCGAGTTCGGCGAGCGCGAGCCCGGCACCTGGCAGGTCCGCCTCGTCGTCCCCCACGATGGCTGAGCATCCGCCCCAAAGCCCCAGGTGCGGCGATGGCTGAGCAGCCGCCACTAGGGTCCGAGCGTGGCGATGGCTGAGCAGCTGCGAAGCCCTGAGCGCCTGAGCGTCCTGGTGGTCGATGACCACGACGTTGTGCACTGGGGATTTCGCCTGATGCTGACCCAACAGCCCTGGGTGGAGCGCTGCTTGAGCGCGCAGAATGGTCGCGAGGCGCTCGAGCTGGCGCACCGCTACCAACCCCACGTGGCGCTCGTGGACCTTTTCATCGGCGAGGAGTCAGGCGCGGAGATCTGCGAGCAGATCCGCGCGGCGCAGCCAGGTACGCGGGTGCTGCTGTTCTCAGGCGCCGGGGCCATTTCTCCCCACGCGGCGCGCGCCGCCGGTGCGTCGGGGTTTGCCTACAAGGACTGGCCCGCGCGGCGGATCGCCAGCGCTGTGCGCATGGTCGGCCTCGGCAAGACCGTATTCGAGCCAGGCCACGACCGTCTCGGGGCGCTCGGCCTCTCCGACCGCGAGCGCGCCGTGCTGGAGCTGATGGCCTCCGGCGCCACCAATCCCGAGATCGCCGACTCGCTGCACCTGTCAAAGCACACCATCAAGGAGCACACGAGCGCGGTGTTCCGCAAGCTCGGAGTACGCAACAGGACCGAGGCGGTGCAGCGAGCCCAGCGCCTGGGGTTGCTGGCGTAGGTTCTCCCCGGCCCCTGGCCCGCAGGGCAGGGGCCGGGCCCCAAGCGGTTGCCGGCGAATCGGACCGAGCCCTGCAGAGCGCCATCGCAGCGCTCGCCGCCGCCCAAGAGACAGCCCAGGCCGCCGCACCGCAACCGCGCCAGGTCAACATCACCGACCCCGACAGCCGAATCATGAAAACCCAGCGCGGCTGGGTGCAGGGCTACAACGCCCAAGCGGTCGTCAACTCATACCAGATCGTGGTACCCACGCCGCGGCTACGACATCAACCAGCAAACTCCTACAAAAGCGTCCAAAAGCGCGCTTGTGGGGTATCCATCTAAGCGGACTAGAATGAGCGAATCTCCAGTCGTCAAGCCGGAAAGCACTATCCGCGCTCGTTGGGCGAGTGCCACGCCTGGTTCGGAGCCGACGCTGACTGCCTGGACTACCTGGCCTGGCTGCGGTGGCCTGAGGGGTTCGTCTGCCCGGACTGTGGGCATGCGGGCGGCTGGCTGATCGGCGATGGCCGCTGGAAGTGCTCAGGGTGTGGAGAGCGGACCTCGCCGATGGCAGGGACGATCTTCGATCGCACGCGCACGCCGCTGACGGTGTGGTTCATGGCCTGCTGGCTGTTCGCAACCCAGAAGGACGGTATCTCGGCGATGAGCCTGCAGCGTGCACTGGAGATCGGCTCCTACCAGACAGCGTGGGCGATGCTGCACCGTCTGCGCGCGGTACTCGTGCGCCCGGGCCGCGAGCGGCTGCGGGGCGAGGTGGAGGTCGACGAGACCTACATCGGCGGCGAGCGCGTTCCGCTTCAATCGTCGCCGCTCGCGCAGCCGCGGCCTGGTCTTCTGCCGCGTGCTCGAACTCGCCGTGGCTCACGACCCCGTCCGCTACCGCGAGCTGATCGTCACACCCAGATCGGGCCGCAGACCCCGCCACACGCCCGGAACCCGCCTCCGAGCGCCGAGCCTTGAGCGGCCGCCCGCTGGACGACCCTGGCGGTCCGCTTAGATGGATACCCCAGAGCGCGAAACTCAAGTGACGAGCCCGTGCTCCAGTTTGACGTGGGGATTTCGCCCGGATCCGGGCCTGCCGCTGCGAGCGCGCTCACTAGAGTCGTGTGTTTCGTAACCGACGCCGCAGATGGGCGTCGATCTTGCGCATCATCTGCATCTCCGACACCGAGGCGAACCCGAAGAACCCGTGCCAGCCCCGCAACCAAGCGTTAGCCTGGGCGACGCAGCTCGCAAGCGAGCCGCCCCAGTTCCTTGGCGTGAGCTGCCGGACCCGCTCCATCGCGGGCGCTTGGTGCGCTCCGACAGGAGCAGACCGTCAATCCTGCTCCGTTGCTAATCCAACCCCTTGTCATCAGTGGGCGGATCAGGAGTCTGAAACTGCTCGCCTGCACTGAAGGCGAGCGCAAGTACGATGGGCATTACCGGCGAGACCGAGAGTACAAACAGGATCTTCCGCACGTCCGGATGTTTCGTGATCACCGACCCTGCGATGCCGGCAGCTACACCGATCAGCGCAAGCCCGAGCCCGAGCAGGATCCACGCTCGCCTGACTTGGATACTGTCGTTCCAGGCCGCGGGCACCTTGAGCCTGGTGCCTACCGCTGCGGCGACGAGCAGTGTCGCGTTGATCTGAGCGGCCGTCTCGAAGTAGCCGGATGTTGGGACAGGCCAGTTCCCACCGCCCGCCATGTACGAGAGCCACGCCATGATTGCGATCCACATCAATCCGAAGTACGCGACATCCCCTATCGCGGCCCACTTGTTCAATTCGCCCAGCAGATCTAGAAATGGGCGTATCACGCGACAGCAGATGAAGATCACTGCACCGACGAAGCAAGAGAGGAGGCCCAACAAAGCAAGCAGGACCCGCCAGGGTTGGGGGGGGAGCAGCTCGGCCAGCGCCAACTCAATAACAACGCCGAAACCGACCAAGCCGAAGCTTGGCCATTTTGGGATCACGATCCGCCGCTTTAACCACGGCCAAGCCTTCTTGAACCCCTGGCAAGTCGTCTTGAGACGCGATGCTCCCATTGGGCGTAGTTTCCCAAGTCCGCCCCCGTTCCAGAGCCCCATGAGGAACATTGAAACAGCATCCGGTGTCGGTGTCTGCCGCTGGCCGCGAACGATCGTGGCGAGACACATCCGCGCGCCAGGTGGCCGTCAAGCGCCGCAAAAGTCGGATTTGTAATGGTTGCCGTGTAAGCGGCAACGTAACGCGCTTGGGGGTTCGCGATACAGTATGTAGATGCGGATCGGCTAAGGGCGTGTCTCGACCCGCGACCAGAATCCCGAAGCGCAGCACGACGCGCTGACCGTGGCGTCGGGGAAGCTCGCGCGACGCTCCGAGCTCGACAAGGCGTTGCTGTGCGCCACCCGCGCCGGAGACTAGTAGCTGGTGATCACCAAGCTCGACCGGCTCGGCCGCTCGCTTGAGCACCTGATCGACCTCTCAAAGTGCCTACAGGCCCGGAGCGTGGACCTGGTGGTGCTCGACCAGGGGATCGACACCTCCACGCCCGTCGGGCGGCTGTTCTTCCAGATCATCGGCGCGATCGCCGAGTTCGGGCGACATGCCGCGCGCGGCATGTCGCCCGTTATGCCGCGCGTGCGGTTATGCCGAGCGGGTGCCGCGAGACCGGCGGTTTCTGCTGCTGGGGCGGGGTGGAAGGCGCGGGGCTGTCGGCATAATCAACAGGCTGGTTAGGAAGGCGAGCAGGCTGTCAGGTGCTTTGTAGCGGCCTGCCCAAGTGTTCGGCGGTGCGGTGTGAGCGAGCGCTTTCTCCTTGAGTGCGAGGTCGGCGTGGAGATACATATCGGTGGTCCGGGTCGTCTCGTGTTGGAGCCATAAGGCGATCACGGCCTGGTCGACGCCGGCGTGCAGGAGCCACATCGCGCTGGTGTGGCGCAGCGTGTGCGGCGAGAGCCGCTTGCCGTTCAGGCTCGGGCATGATCGTTCGGCGACCGCGCCGTGTTTGGTGAGCAGTCGCTCGACAGCGTCGCGGCTGAGGCGGCCGCCGTGACTGGCGGGGAACAGCGGATCGTCGGGGACGCCGCGCTGTTCGCCCAGCCACGCCCGCAGCACGGCCACGGTTTTGGACTTACCTGGATTCGACGGAGAGTCGTTGGTAGTTGAGTAGTTAAATGTATCAGTCAGTGTGATAGCTCAGATCCGTAGCTCGGAGAGGCCAACAGTCAGGGCGTCTCGTAGATCGGTGACTGTTGGGGCGGCCTGAGCCGGAAGCGCTCCGAGCCCGAACGCGACCCGCGCCCAGTACTCGCGTTCGTGCTCGACGGGCGGCCGGTTCCCGATCGAGGAATGCAGCCGGCGATGGTTGAACCAGCCGACGGCAGACAACACTGTCCACCACCCGGAGCCTCCGGACGCCCGCCCAGCCTGGAGCGGCGGCGGGCACGGCGGCCGTGGCGACGCGTCACCTACCCTACTCCGGCTAAATGGAGACCCCATAACGGCCATTGTGAGATTCGCACAACCGGTTTGGTTTGTCCGACACCGCCAAGAGCAGTGGCCGCTGACACCTCGCCCTCGTCCGCGACGCCCGATAGCCTTCCGAGTTTCATCCTGTGCCCCGTCCGGAGGACCCATGAACAAGACCGAGCTCATCGACACCGTCGCGAACGACAGCAGCCTCGCGCGCACCGACGCCGCCAGAGCCGTGGAATCCATCCTCAGCGCGGTGACCGACACGCTGAAGAAAGGCGACGAAGTCACGATCCCGGGCTTTGGCAAGTTCTCGGTCGCGCACCGCGGCGCGCGTGAGGGCCGCAACCCCGCGACCGGCGCTTCGCTGAAGATCAAAGCGTCCAAGGCACCGAAGTTCACCGCCGGAGCCACCCTCAAAGCCACGATCGCCGGCAAGAAAACCTGACGCCGCATTCACGGCCGCGAGGCGGTGGATGTCCGCCGCGGAGCGTAGCTTGGGCACGTGGACGGCGATTCTCCTGCACACGCTGGCGCTCCCGAGAGCTACGCGCTGGCCTACGAGGAGGCCTTGACCGGGGCGACGCCGCGCTCGGCGACGAGGCGCTCCAGCGTCGCGACGACCGTATCGGCGTCGATGTTGGGCTCCACCAGCATCACGAGCGCTTCCCGGGTGAACTCATCGACGATGTTCTGCAGCTTCA
>JAABUX010002537.1_pt1 | contig 25628 bp, 23 predicted proteins | sample 5561851 | NCBI WGS metagenome assembly JAABUX01 (sample SAMN10711883, study PRJNA513361) | rock metagenome | isolation source: Antarctica rocks | place: Antarctica: Victoria Land, Richard Nunatak red sandstone | collected 2016-01-03 | reverse complement strand
CCTTGCTAAACTGATCGAGCACGGGCGGCGGATGACCGCGGTCGAGTTCGGCACGATCATGCACGAGCGATTGGAGTTCTCCGGACGGCTGGCTGCATTGTTCCAGGAGGTGGACCTGCTGCTCATGGGTGTTGGTGCGTGGATACCCGGGTAGCCGGCCCCTGACGGGGCAGGTATGTTCCTGTGATGCCATTCAAGCACAATGCTTTTCGTCGCCACCGCATTCCGCAGGTCCGATATCGGGTGACAAACTGGTCGGCCTACGAGGCGGGACTGCGTCGGCGGGGCGATCTGACGTTCTGGATGGACGAGGCGGCGCTGGCGGGATGGCAAGCACCGCGCCGGAGCACGCCGGGCGGCCAGCCGCGCTACTCGGAGCTTGCGATTGAGCTGGCGCTGACACTGCGGCTCGTGTTCCACCTGGCCCTGCGGCAAGCGGAAGGGTTCGCCCGCAGCGTTTTGCAGCTGCTCGGCATGGCGTTGCCGGTGCCGGACCACACCACCCTGAGCCGGCGGGGACGCGCCTTTTCCGGATGTCAGGCGCGTGTGCCGCCTGGCACCGGGCCAGTGCACTTGGTGCTGGACAGCACAGGTCTGGAACTGTTCGGCCAAGGCGAGTGGTGCGCGGCCAAGCACGGCCGGCTGCGCAGGCGCTGGCTCAAGCTGCACTTGGGCGTGAACGCCAGCACCGGCGAGATCGCCGCGCACATGCTGACGGACGGCGACGAGGACGATGCAGTGCAAGCGCCCGCCCTGCTGCGCCAGTGCGAGGGCACCCTGGCCAGCGTCACCGCGGACGGCGCCTACGACCGCGATCCCGTCTACCAGGCCGCCGCGGCCCGACAGCCCGGGTCACTGCCCGAGGTGGTCATCCCACCCCGGTCCGATGCCGCGCTGAGCACGACTGACCCGGACCAGCAGACCCCGCGCGACCGTCACGTCCAGCTCATGGCCGACCGTGGTCGCATCGGCTGGCAACGTGCCACCGGATACGGAAAGCGCAATCATGCGGAAACGACAATGGGCCGCTACAAACATCTGATCGGGCCCAAGCTGCGCGCTCGCAGCCGGCCCGCTCAGCACGGCGAGGTCGCCCTCGGCGTCCAGGTGCTCAACCGCATGATCCGCGAAGCGAAGCCCGTCTCCGTCCGCCGCTGAACCGTGTGGGTCAGGGACTGTGCTGTCCGCACTCGCCTCCGTGCACCAATGCCGCTCGTCAGCCAACACAAAGGGCTTCTTGCCACCCATCGGCAGCGCCGCGTAGCTCCCCGTCTCACGCAGGCGCCGCGTCCAGCGCAGGATCGTCGAATTGCTAACCCGAAAACGCCCTGTCACCTCCTCATAGCTCATCCCAGTGCGCACAGCGTCCATCACGCGAAGTCGAAGGTCTTTGGAATAGGGAGCCGGCATTCGAGCTGGCCTCCTGATCCAGCCATCCGCTTGAATCAGACCAACCCGAGCCACATAAACTCACAATCGAGTCAACTTTAAACAATCAGGCTCTAGCATGAGCGGCCCGGCACTGCAGACAGTGGCGGTCGCAGCGTAATAGCCGGGCTCCCCAGCATCGCTGCTTTTCTGCTTGTCGCTCAAGCCGGTCGACCAGCGCGAACCTCCGGCTGCCCGTTGTGATACGATGCCAGGCTAGGTCCGGGCAGCGCCCTCCCCTGCGATCCGCCCCAAAGCGACCGCTGTCAGCAGCCCGTTGCCTGATAGATAACCCTCCGCGTTGGGACCGGATACGCCGCAAGCGGAGCCGCCGGCGGCGAACAGGTGCGGTATCCGCGTGCCATCCGGCCTCAGCACGTGGGCGTCGGCATCCACCACCAGCCCGCCTTGAGTGTGAAACAGCGCTCCCGTCACGCGGACGGCGCGGTAGGGCGGCAACAGCGACGGTTGCCCGTTGAAATCCCGGCCGAACTGGTCGGTGCCCCCGGTGCGCTTCATGTCGTCCACCGCAGCCAGCGTGCTCCGCAGTGCTGCTTCCGGAACCCGCATCCGAGCCGCCAGCGCCGCAAGATCTGCTGCCTCGATCACCGCCTGCATCTCCTCCGCGCGCCGGAAATCCTCGAACTGCCGCGCGATGACGGCGATGCGCCCGTCGAACACGGTCCAGGCGATACCGTCCGGCTGCTGCAGAACGCGGGCGGCCTGTTCCGAGTAGCCGTGCGACTCGTCCGAGAACCGGTGCCCTGCAGCATTCACCTGCACGCCGCCGGCGGTGATCGTCGCCCAGGTGATCAGGATGCCGGCGGGTTGCGCGACCGACCCATGGCCTTGGTGGCCCGACAGGTCCCGCGTGGCGGCGCCAAGTGCCGCGCCCCAAACCAGGGCGTCGCCCTGGTTGCCGGGATGGCCGAAATACAGCGCGCCGGCCATCTGCGGGATGTGCGCCTCGACCAGCTTCCGGTTGCCGCCATACCCGTTGCAGGCCAGCACCAGCGCGTCGCAGCCAACGCGTTCCTCGCCGCCGTCGGGACGCCGGTACACCACGCCTTGCACGCCATCCGGTCCGGCGATCAACCTGGTGACCTGCGCCTCGCACAGGATCATCACGCCTGCCGTTTCGGCGGCTGCGCGCAGGGTGTCGATCAGCTCCAGTCCGGACCGGCTGGGAAGGGCGTGCATGCGGTGGGCGCTGTGGCCGGGATATTGGAAATCCGTGATGACGGAGAACGCCAGGCCATAGCGAGCGTGCAGCCATTCCAGCGCCGGGCCAACCGCGGCCGCGACGGCCTGCACCAGCACGGGGTCGGCAGCATCGTGGGATTTCGCCATGATGTCGGCGGCGAACGATCCTACGCTGTCGCCGATCCCGGCAGCCGCCTGCCAGCGCGTGCCGGCGGCGGGGATCAGCCCGGCCGAGAGCGCCGTCGAGCCCCGCGGCAGCGCGTCGCGCTCCAGCACCAGCACGTCGGCACCCGCCTCGCGCGCAGCCAGCGCCGCCACCAGCCCGGCGGCCCCGGCGCCCACCACGACCACGGGGACATGCGCGTCCGTCACGGCCTGGGTCATGCCAGCTCCGCCATGACGTCCGCCACCCGGCTCACGCGGCACACCGGGCGAAGCGCCTCGATCGCCGTGTCATGGATCGCTGGAGTGAAGGCCGCGCAGCCATCCTCCAGCACCGTGACGTCGATGTCGCGCACGTGGGCCTCCCGCACCGTGGACGCGACGCCGCCATTCGTGACGATGCCGCCCACGATCAGGCGGGTGATGCCGGACTTGCGCAGCACCCATTCCAGCCGGGTCATGTAAAAGGCGGAATAGGAGATCTTCTCCACCGCGAGGTCCGCAGGCTGCAGCGCGTCCACGAGCCGGTGTCCCCAGGCGCCGGGCAGGAAATCGCCTTGGCGCAGGAACGGCCGCAACGTCCGCAGATGCTGCGAGACGATCGGTGCGCCGCCCTTGCCGGGAACGAGGGTGAACTGCGTGGCGACGATCCAGCCGCCCGCCTCCCGCACGGCCTGCGCCAGCGGCGCGAGGCGGGCGGGCAAGGCCGCGATCTCCGCCACGCCAGCCCCGCCGCGGCCATAGGCGCCATCCGGGTGCACGAAGTCGTTCTGCAAATCCACCAGCAGCAGGGCGGTTTGCAGCAGGGCCGGGGTGTCGCGGCTCACCGGGAGCGCTCCATAATGATGTTTCCGAAGCCGTCCACCCGAGCGACCAGGCCGGGGTCCACGACCGTGGTGGCGTCGGATTGTTCCAGGATCGCGGGTCCGGCGATGACAGCGCCGACGGGCAGCAGCAGCCGGTCGTACACCGCTGCCTTGTGCCAGGCGCCGCGGAACCATACCGGGCGGCTTCCTTGCCCCGCCGCCGCCATCGACGCCCCGGTCCCGGGGGCCAGCGTGGACAAGTCGAAATGCGGGCGGCGGCCAATCGCGACGGTGCGCACGTTCACGATCCTGGCGGGCACCCCGGTCAGCAGGCGGCTGAACTGCAGTTGATACGCGGCCTCGAACGCCGCGCGGATGCGGGGCTCATCGATGCCGGTGCAGCCGTCCACCAGCTCGGCCGCCACGGGCACCGAGATCGTGTGCGTCTGGCCGACATAATGCATGTCGAATTCAAACAGGATGTCCACGCGCTCCATCGCGAGGCCGGCTGCGTCCACCACCGCCCGCGCGGCCGTGGCGTCGGCCACCATGCGCCGGTCGAGCGAGGCGGCGTCCAGTCCATCCAGGGCGAGGTTCACGGTCTGCACCTGGTCGTGGCGGATATCGGCGATGACGCAGCCCAGTGCCGAGGTCACGCCCGGATAGCGCGGCACCAGGGCGGCGCGCAGGCCCACCTCCTCGATCAACGCGCCGGCATGCAGCGCGCCGCCGCCGCCGAACGGCACGGCGGCGAACCGCGCCGGGTCGTGCCCGCGCTCGATGGACACCAGGCGGATGGCGCCGGCCATGCGCCCGTTCGCCACGCGCACGATGGCCTCTGCTGCCTCCATAACGCCCAGGCCGAGCTTGCTGGCAACGTGAATTTGGATCGCCTCCTTCGCGGCCGCGACGTCCAGCCGCGTCAGCCCGCCGCCGATCGGGCGTTCGGCATTGATGCGGCCCAGCACCACGTTGGCGTCGGTCAGCGTCGGGCGGGTGTTGCCGGCGGCGTAGCACACCGGCCCGGGACGGGACCCGGCGCTTTCGGGGCCGACCTGGAGCAACCCGCCCGCATCCACCTGCGCGATCGAGCCGCCGCCGGCGCCGATGGTGGTGATCTCGATCATCGGCGTGCGGATCACCAAGCCGAAATCGATGGTGGTCTGCGCGCCCAGCGAGGCGACGCCGCCGACGACGAGCGATACGTCGAACGAGGTTCCGCCGAGATCCGCGGTGATCACGTCCGGAAAGCCCGCCGCGGCAGCGATGGCGGCCGCTGCGATCACGCCTGCGGCCGGCCCGGACAGCGCCGTGCGGACCGGCAGGCGGGCCGCAGTGGCCGTGGACATCACGCCGCCATTGCTCTGCACGATGTGAAAGCGGCCGTTATATCCGTCGGACCGCAACGCGTGGTCCAGCTTGGCGAGGTAGCGGCCGACGACGGGCTGCAGATAGGCATTCAGGCAAGTGGTGGAGGTCCGCTCGAACTCCCGGATTTCCGGCAGGATCTGCGAGGAGCAGGCGCAGTCCGCATTCGGCCAAACCGCCTGGGCAGCGGCCAGCGCGGCCTGCTCGTTGGCCGGGTTGGCGTAGCTGTTCACGAACACGATCGCCAGCGCGACGGCTCCCTGGGCCAGCAGTGCGCGGGCCGCCTCCTGCACCGCCAGCGCATCTACCGCCGTGCGGACGCTGCCATCCGCCAGGGTGCGCTCGGCCACCTCCAGGCGCATGTCGCGATCCACCACGGGGATGAAGTCGCCGGTCAGCCCCCAGGTCTGCCGGCGGTCGCGGCGCCGCATCTCCAACACGTCGCGGAACCCGGCGGTGGTGATCAACCCGACGCGGGCGCCGTTGCGCTCCAGCAGCGCGTTGGTGCCGATCGTGGTGCCGTGCACGATCGAGCCGAGATCCGCCACGGCGCCGAAGGCGCGCAGCCCGGCGAGGAAGCCTACCGCCTCGTCGCCGCGGTTGGACGGCACCTTGGCCGTGCGGAAAAATCCGGCGGCGGCGTCGAAGAAGAACAAGTCCGTGAACGTGCCGCCGACATCGACGCCTACGACCGTACTGGACGGGCTCATGGCGCAACGCCCACGTAGCCGAGCCGCACATCCCGCGCCGCCGCGTCCGCCGAACGAGCGCCGGGGTCGCCCCAGCCGCCGCCGCCCGGCGTTTCGAGCCGCACGCGGCTGCCGGCGCGGAGCTGCACGTCGGTGACCTTGGAGACCATCGGCGGCGTGAGCGGCTGGCCGTCCTGCCACCAGGTGAAGCGGTTGAGGGCTGCGGCGCCGCCCCCGGATACGCCGAACGGGGCAGCCTTGCCGCGCTCGCCCAGCAGGGAGACGCTGGCGTCGGTCAGCGCCTCGATCTCGTAGATCGCGCCCAGCCCGCCACGGTACTGCCCGGCGCCGGCGGAATCCGGGCGCAGCGCCCACTGGGTGAACATCACGGGATAGGCGGCCTCCAGGATTTCGACCGGCGGGATGGTGGCCGTCGAGATGGGATTGTTGGCATGGCTCAGCCCGTCGCTCCCGGCAGTGCCGCCCAGGCCGCCACCGAAGAAACAGAACATGACCCAGCGCGACCCGTCCGCCCGGTGCCCCGCCAGCGACAGCGCGTTGATCGTGCCGAACGGGGCGGCCATGGCGCGCGCCGGGTCGGCTGCCGCCAGTGCGCCGAACACCACGCCGATCAGGCGCAAGATGGTTTCGGTGTAGCCCGCCACCGGCTTCGGCGCGCGCGCGCCGAGCAGCGAGCCGTCCGGGATGACGAAGGTGATCGGGCGCAGGCAGCCCGCATTGGCTGGCACGTCGGTGAAAAAATGCTTCAGCGCCACGTAGCAGGCGGCAACGGCGGTGGAGTACGAGATGTTCACCGGCCCGAGCGGGGCGGGCGAGGTGCGGGAGAAGTCCAGCGCCATCGTATCGCCCGCGACGGTGAGGTCGAGCGCCACCGTCAGCGGTTCGTCCACAATGCCGTCATTGTCCAGCACGTCCTGAAAGCTGTAGCGCCCGTCCGGCAGGGCGGTGATGGCGGCGCGCATCAAGGCCTCTGCCCGGTCGGAGAAGATGGCGAAGGCGCTGGCGACCACGGCGTCGCCGTAATCGTCCAGCAGGGCTGCGAAGCGCCGCTCGCCGAGGTCCAAGGCATTGAGCTGCCCGTTCAGGTCGCCCCAATTGCTGCTGGGCACGCGGGAGTTGCACGCCAGGATGTCCACGATATCCATGTTCATGCGCCCGGCGGAGATCAGCTTCACGGGCGGGATGCGCACGCCCTCCTGGAAGCACTCGGTGGCTTTCGGATTGTAGCCGCCGGGCACGTTGCCGCCGAGGTCGAGCCAGTGGCCGACCGACGCCATCCAGCAGAACAGCGCGCCGCCGCGGAAGATCGGCCGCACCAGGCGCATGTCGTTCAGGTGCGTGCCGCCTTCGTAGGGGTCGTTGAACAAGAAAGTGTCGCCGGGCTGCAGTCCTCCGTCGCGGGAAACCTTGTCGATCACCGCCTTCACCGCGAACGCCATCGCGCCGACGAAGATCGGCAGCCCGCTGGCGCCCTGGACCAGGGTCGCGCCGGTTTCGGCGTGATACAGCCCGTGGCAGGCGTCCTTGGCCTCGGCGATGATCGGGTTGAACGCGGAACGGTAGAGCGTCGCATCCATCTCGTCGGCGATCTGCTCCAGCCGCCCTTTCAGGATGGCGAGGGTCACCGGGTCCACAGGCTTCATGCTGAGCCCTCCTCGTAGGATTTCTCCAAGGCAAGCATCTGCGTCGTGCCGATCAGCCCGGGCAGCGTCTGGTCATCGAGTTGGATGGCGGTGGCGCCAGCACGCTCGAAGCAGCGGACGGTGCGCTGCACGTTCAGCGCGTTGCCGTAGCCGTTGCCGGCGTCCACGATTGGCGCTGTGGACACCCTGTCGCGCAGCGGCGCTATCGTCTCCGTCACCTCGTTCATCGACACCAGCCCGATATCCGGCCGGCCCAGCCGCGTGTAGGCGATCGCGGCCCCCGACAAGTACAGCGCCTCGAACCCGGCCTCACCGGCCAGCAAGGCCGTCACCGCGTCGGACACGCCTGGGGCGACCACCACCCGAGGCTGCTGCAGGCGCTGCGCGAAACTCATGAAGCGTTCTCACCGGCGAGCGCCCGGGCCGGCAGTTCGGTCGTGATGGTCATTCGGTCCTCACATGCCCAGGTAGGCGCGCTTGAGTTCGGGATCATTCCGCAGGGCGGTCGCGGGGCCGGTCAGGGCGCAAGCCCCGTTCTCGAGGATGTAGGCCCGGCCCGCGAGGTCGAGCGACTGCATCACGTTCTGCTCCACCAGCATGATCGGCAGCCCGGCGGCGTTCAGCCGTTGGACCAGGGCGAACATCTGCTCCACCAGCAGCGGCGACAGGCCGAGCGAAGGCTCGTCCAGGATCAGCAGCCGCGGCTCTCCCATCAGGCCGCGCCCGATCGCCAGCATCTGCTGCTCGCCGCCGGACAAGGTGCCGGCCCTCTGGCGGGTGCGGTCGCGCAGGCGGGGGAAGGTTTCGAACACCCGCTCGAGGTTCGCCCCGCGCCGCGTCCGCCCGCGGCGATAGCTGCCCAGCACGAGGTTCTCGCGCACGCTCAAATTGGGGAAAATCTTGCGGCCTTCCGGCACGTGGATCAGCCCTGCGGCGACGATCACCGCGGCATCGGCGCCGGTGATGTCGTGCCCGTCGAACCGCACCGACCCGGCGATGGCGGGCAGCACGCCGGACAGCACCTTGTTCAGCGTCGTCTTGCCGACGCCGTTGGCTCCCAGCACGGCCACGACCTCCCCCGGCCCGACGTCGATGTCGAGCCCGCGCAGCACCTCCACGCCGCCATAGCCGGCGCGCAAGCCGCGCACCTCAAGCATGCGCGTCCCCCAGCCGCCCGGCGGCGCCATGGCCCAGGTAGGCCTCGATGACCGCCGGGTCGGCGCAGACCTGCTGCGGCGGCCCCTCGGCGATGATGCGGCCCTGGGCGAGCACGCTCACCCGCTCGCACAGGCTCATCACCGCCTGCATCACGTGCTCGATCATCAGCACCGTCACGCCGCCGTCGCGGATGGTCTGGATGACCGGAACGATGTCACGAATTTCGGAGGGGTTGAGTCCGGCCAGCACCTCGTCCAGCAGCAGCAGCCTCGGTTCGGTCGCCAAGGCGCGGGCCAGTTCCAGGCGCTTGCGGCCGGATACCGTGAGTGCCGCGGCCGGCTGGTCGAGCATCGACCCTAGTCCGACCCGGTGGCCCACTGCGTCGGCGCGGGCCAGCGCGTCCCGGCGGCCGGCGTGGCGCAGGTATGCGCCGACGGCGATGTTCTCTCGCACCGAAAGCCCGGCGAAGGGCTGCACGACCTGGAACGTGCGGGCGATGCCGCGGCGGGCCCGCAAATGCGGCGCCTCCCGAGTGATGTCCACGCCGTCGAACACGACGCGCCCGGCGCTGGGCGCGACAAAACCGGAGATGATGGCGAACAGCGTGGTCTTGCCCGCGCCGTTCGGCCCGATCAGCCCGGTGATGCTTCCCGCCGCGGCCGCCATGGATGCGTCCGCGATCGCCAGCAGGCCGCCGAAGCGCTTGGCGGCGTTCTCCACCGCCAGCATCACGCCCGTCCCCCGCGCAGGCGCCGGACCGAGCCGACGATGCCGCCCGGCGCGAAGGCGATCACGGCCACCAGGATCAGCCCAAACAGCACCAGGTCGATCCCGGTGACGCTGCCGGCCGACAGCCTGGTCAGCTCGCCCAGGCCGTGCAGGGCCAGCGCGCCCACCACCGGCCCCAGCACCGTGCCGACGCCGCCGACGATGGCGGCCAGCAGCACCTCGACCGAGATACGGGTGCCAAACGCGATGTCGGCGTCGATGTAGAGGAAGTATTGCGTGTAGAGGCAGCCTGCCGCCGCCGTGATCGCGCCCGACAGGGTGATGGCCCGAAGCTTCACCGCCAGCGTGTCCACGCCCAGGGCGCGCGCGGCGTCCTCGTTCTCGCGCACCGCCACGAGGTATGCGCCGAACCGGCTGCGGGCCAGGGCGGCCGTGCCTGCCAGTACGGCGGCCACGCAGCCGAGGGCGATCCAGACGAAGGTGGTGCGGCTGCTGAACTGGAAGTTGGCGGCGCGGGCATTGAGCTTCACGAGCAGTCCAGCGGCGCCCCCAGTCATTGGCGCGGCGTTGGCGCAGATGCGCAGCACCTCGGCGAAGGCCAGCGTGATCAAGGCGAAATACGAACCGCGCAGCCGCGCCCGGAACGCCAGGCCGCCGATGATCCAGCCCACCAATCCGCCGGCCAGCAACCCGCACAGGCAGGCTGCCCAGGCGTTGACGCCGTAGCGCATCTGCAGGATTGCGGCGGCGTAGGCGCCCGTTCCGAAGAACGCCGCGTGCCCGAACGAGAACTGGCCGCCGAACCCGGCCAGCAGGTTCCACCCCTGCGCCGCCAGCGCCACGATGAGCGCGCTCATGAGGAAGTTCAGCACCACGTTGGAGGCGGCCAGCGGCGCCGCGGCCAGCAGCGTCAGCAGCACGGCGGCGAGCACGCCCTCCCGCCGGCTCACGCGCGGGCTCCGAACAGGCCGCTGGGCCGCAGCAGCAGCACCAGGATGAAGATGATGAAAATCCCAAGCTGCCCCAGGCTGTCGCCCAGGAACAACCCGCTGAGGCTCTCGACCACCCCTACGAACAACCCGCCCAGCAGCGCCCCAGGCACAGAGCCCATGCCGCCGAGCACGACGATGGTGAATGCCACCAGCACGAAGGCGTCGCCGACGCGCGGGTTGACGTAGAAGGTCGGCATCAGCAGGCAGGCTGCGACCGCGAGGCTCGCACAGCCCAGCCCGAAGGTGACGGCATAGATGTGCCGCACGTCGATGCCGACCAGCCGCGCGCCCAGCTTCTCGCGCGCCACGGCACGGATGGCGCGGCCGGTGTCGGTGGCCGTCAGCAGCAGCCACAGCACCGCCGACATCAGCAGCGCGCCGGCGAAGCCGATCAGCCGCGGCTGCGAGATCAGCATCGGGCCGATCTCCACCACCTGGAACGACGCATCGCCGCCCAGCGCCCGGGTGTCGGAGTGAAACACGGCGAGCAGCCCGTTCTCGATGGCGATGGACAGGCCGAGCGTGATCAGCAGCACGTTGGTGTCGTCGCCGTGGCTGGCCGGGCCGATGAGGAAGCGCTGCAACGCGTAGCCGAGGCCGAAGAAAGCCAGGGCGAGCGGCACGATGGCGGCGTAAGGATCGATCCCGGCCCAGGTGGAAAGCGCCCACACGGCGAACAGCGCGCAGGTGAGCAGCGCGCCGTGCGCGAAGTTGATGATGTGCAGCACGCCGTAAACCAGCGTCAGTCCGAGCGCGACGAGGGCGTATACCGCGCCCGTCAGCAGCCCGTTCACAACCGCCTCCGCGACGATCCCGGCCGAATACACGCCGGCTCAGTCCCTTAGCGGGAAGGCCGGCTTGGCGTCCGCGAACGCATCCGGAAAGATCACCTTGATGTCGCCGTCCTGCACCTGGGTGTTGACGGGTGCGGCGCCCTGGTTCTGTCCGTTGACGAAGCGCGTCGGGCCGTAAGGCATGATGTGCCCACTGTAGGTGGATGCGGCCAGCGCCTCGGTCACCGCGGCGCGGTCAGGGGATTTCGCCCGCTCGATCGCGTCCGCCACCAGGCCGACGCAGGAATAGTTCAGCGGCACGTTGTAGGCCCAGAGCTTGCCGGCATCCTGCAGTCGCTGCTTCAAGGCGATGGTCTTCGGGCTGCGCGGGTCCGCCCAGTGGTTGCAGTCCATCACGCCGGACGCGGCCTCGGGGAATTCCTTGACGAAGCGGTAGTTCGACGCCGCGCCGTTCAGCACGCAGTAGATGCCTTTCGGCCGGATGCGTTGCTGGCGCATGGTGCGGGCCAGCAGCACGAATTCGCTGTAGTAGCTCGACGGGATTACCAGGTCTGGATTCAGCGCACGGATGCGGAGCGCGACATTGGACATGTCGCGCGCCGGGGTCGGGTGCGCGATCGTCTCCAGGATTGCGAAGCCACGTTTGGGCAGTTCGGTCTGCATCAGCTTGGCGAGGCCGCTGCCGAACAGCCCGTCCTCGTGCACCAGCACGACCGTGCGGACCGGCTTGCCCGCGGCGTCGTTCAGCTTGGCCAGGTTGTCCAGCGCCACGCTGCTGACGGTGCCGAAGCCCGGCGCGAAGCGGAACGTGTTGGCCAAGCCGCGTTGCACGATCTGGTCGGACACGCCGACGTCCACGATGTAGGGCAGGCCATAGCGCGAGGCCGCTTGGCTCGCGGCCAGGCAGATCGGGCTGGCGAAGCCGCCGACGATGGCGGCGACCCCTTCACCCTGCAGGCGCTCAACCTCCTGCGTCGCGGCCTCGGGGTTGGAGCGCGCATCGGCGAACACCATTTCGATCCTGGTGCCGCCGAGGGCCTGCAGTCCGCCCGCTTCGTTGATCTCGTCGATGGCCAATTGCGCGCCCAGGCGGCCGAGTTCGCCGTCCTGCGCCAGCGCACCGGTGATAGGCTGCAGGATGCCGAGCTTCACCGGGGCCGGCTGCGCCCGCAGGATAGCCGGAGCGGCCAGCAGCCCGGCAGCGGCTGCGGTTCCGCGCAGCACGCCGCGGCGGGTGGAGTTCAGCTCATGCAGGCTCATGGGCGCGGTCTCCGGCTTTGGCTGTGGAGGTTCGGGGAGGCAGCGGGTTCCAGCAACGGCGACCCCGCGCGCCGGTGCGCAGCAGGTCCATGTGGAAGCTGAAGCGGTCCGGACGGTATAGCGCGTGCAGGTGTTCCACGCCGCGGTCGTCCGCCCCATGCACCACACGGGTCAGGGAGAGCAGCGGCGCGCCAAGCCCGACATCCAGCGCCTGCGCCACCTCGGGACCGGCCAGGGTGGCGCCGATGGTCTGGCTCGCCCGTTCCGCGGCCACGCCGGAGCGCTCCAGCAGTTCGAGCAGGGGCGTGGTTGCGAGCTCCGCCTCGGTGTAGGTCAGGCCGATGCGCTCCGGCACGTGGGTCGTCAGGAACGAGAACGGGGCGTCGTCGACCAGGCGGACGCGGACGGACCGCTGGGCGCGCTCGCCGGCGGCGAGACCCAGCGCGTCAGCCACGGAATCCGGTGGACTGACATAGGCGAACGACAGCAGCCTGACGCCGCTGCGCCGGCCCATTTCCGTCAAGTGAGCGAACACGTCCGCAAGGTCCGCGCGCAGGACCGGGCTGCCACCCTCTCCCTGGACAAAGGTGCCGGCACCGGCGCGCCGGTGCACCAGGCCCTCCACGACCAACTGGTTCAATGCCCGGCGCACCGTCATGCGCGAGACGCCGAATTCAGCCGCCAGCGCGACCTCGCCGGGCAGCCGGGCGCCACGCGCGAACGTGCCGGCGCCGATCTGCTCGCGCAGCACGAGATAGATCTTTCGCGCCTTGAACGGCTCGACCGTGTCCGCCATCGAAGTCAAGAATCCCGTAAAGCTGTATGGACCATGGTCACGGGCGGTATAGGATGCGAGACAGGTTGCTTGCGTCAAGCGCGGCTGCCGTCATGATCGAGGGATCGCAGCGCACGAGCCGGCGCGCAAGCTGCCCAGGGAGACGAGGATGGCGGCAGCTCCGCGGACACTCTTCGGCAAGGTTTGGGACGTGCACGAGGTGGTCACCCGCGAGGACGGGCAGACCCTGCTCTGGGTCGACCGCCACTTCGTTCACGAGGGTTCGCACCACGCGTTCGGCAAGCTGCGGGCGAGCGGCGCGCGGGTCGCCCGGCCCGACCTGACGTTCGGCGTCGCCGACCACTACGTGCCCACGCGCGGCCGTGCTGGTCCGATTGCCGACCCGGCGATCCACAGCATGGTGGAACGGCTGAACGCCAACACGCAGGCGGCAGGGATCACGCTGTTCGGCCTGGCCGACCCGCGGCAGGGCATCGTGCACGTGACCGGGCCGGAACAGGGATTGTCGCTGCCGGGCCTGACGATCGTCTGCGGCGACAGCCATACCTCCACGCACGGGGCCTACGGCGCCATCGCGTTCGGCATCGGCGCGTCCGACGTGGCGCACGTGCTGGCGACGCAGACGCTGTGGCAACGGCGGCCACTGACGATGCACGTCCGGGTGGACGGCGCGCTGCCCGCCGGCGTGACAGCGAAGGATATGGCGCTCACGATCATTGCGCGGCTGGGTGCTGACGGGGCGCGGGGCCACGCGATCGAATACGCCGGGTCAGCGGTCCGCGCTTTGTCGATGGAGGGACGGCTGACGCTGTGCAACCTCTCGATCGAGAGCGGCGCGCGCTGCGGCATGGTGGCGCCCGACGAGACCACCATTGCCGATCTGCGCGGCCGGCCGCTCGCCCCGGCCGGGGTCGCCTGGGAGCAGGCGGAGGCTGCGTGGCGTGCCTTGCCCGGCGATGGCGACGCGCTCTTCGACCGCGTGCTGGCGCTCGATGCGGCGGAGATCGCGCCGAGCGTCACGTGGGGCATCAACCCGGAAGACGTGCTGCCGATTAGCGCCCATGTGCCCGACCCGGCTGCCATCCGGGACACCGGCCGCGCCCAGCACGTGCGGGAGGCGATCGATTACATGGGCCTGCGACCCGGCCTGGCGCTCGAGGCGGTGCGGGTGGACCGAGTGTTTATCGGCTCCTGCACCAACGCGCGGATCGAGGACCTCCGCGCCGCCGCGGCTGTGCTGGCAGGGCGGCGGGCCGTGATCCCCGGGCTGGTTGCGCCGGGTTCTTCGCTGGTCAAGCGCCAGGCCGAGCAGGAGGGGCTGGACCGCATCTTCACCGTAGCCGGGCTGGACTGGGTCGAGTCGGGCTGCTCCATGTGCGTCGGCATGAACGGTGATTTGCTGGCGCCCGGCGAGCGCTGCGCGTCCACCACCAACCGCAACTTCAAAGGGCGCCAAGGTCCAGGCTCGCGCACGCACCTGATGTCGCCGGCGATGGCGGCGGCGGCGGCGGTCACCGGCCATCTCACGGATGTGCGGCGGCTGCAGCGGGGACGGGTGTAATGCGCGCCTTTATGACGCTGACAGCTGCCGCGTGTCCCTTGCCCCTGCAGGGCATCGACACGGACCAGATCATCCCCGCCCGGTTTATGAAACGCCCGCGGGAGCAGGGCTACGGCGACGCGCTGCTGCACGACCAGCGCTTCGACGCCGCCGGCCGCCCGGTGCAGGACCATCCGCTGAACCAGGCGCGCTGGGCCGGCGTCGGCATCCTGGTCGCGCGGCGCAACTTCGGCGCTGGATCGTCGCGGGAGGCGGCGGTTTACGCCCTGGCGGATTACGGCATCCGCTGCGTGCTGGCCCCCAGCTTCGGCGACATCTTCGCGGCCAACGCAGTGAACAACGGCCTGTTGCCGGGCCAGGTGACCGAGGCAGCGGCGGAGCGGCTGCTGCAGGCGCTGCAGGACGGCCTGGGAGCGCTGACGGTGGATTTGCAGGCATGCCGGGTGCAGGCGGGCGCGGAGACATTTTCGCTGACCATCGACGCGGTGTCCCGGACCAAGCTGCTGAACGGCTGGGATGACCTCGACCTCACCGGCAGCTACGCCGCCGAGATAGCGGCCTTCACGGCAAACGACGCCGCGCTGCGTCCCTGGATGCCACCTAGGAGTGCAGGCGGTCGATGACGTGAATTACGCGGCGCCTTTAGCTCGACTTTCCGCATTTTCGACGGGATTGAAGGCTCAACATAGCACCCAGAAGATGTCCTCGTACGCAATGAAGTCGAGAGCCTCGTCGATCGGCAGGACGGTGCGTCCGAAGGGACCAGCTGCAGTCCATCGCTCCTTCCAGGCTGACCAGTAAAAGACCTCGACGCTGTCGTTGCGTCCGGTTGGTCTTAACCTGGCGACCGGCGCACCAGACGCGGCGTGGTAGAGCGTGTAGCCGCGGTTGCGGCGCTCAGGCGTGACGGCGCCTCTCGGGAAGTGGAAGCGCTCGATGCGCTGGACGATGTCGTCGGTCATGAGGCTCATCATAAATCCCGCGACAATTGCGTGTCGCCGTTATGCTCTGCGGCAGGGCCGGCGCGTCTTGCCGTTCGGGTGCAACTCGACTCTACAAATGCGATGCCGATCCGTCGCACCCCTCCCGGCGTTGCCGCCAGCCATTCAGGCCTGACACCGCCCATACTTGCCGGATGGCTGTCCGCCTTTCGCCACTGCTTCACGGCGCCGGTCTGGGGTCGCGTCTTGGTGCTGGTTGCTGGAGCGGTGCTGGCGCCAGGCAAGCGCACGGTGAGCCAGGCGTTGCGGGTCATGGGCCTGGCGGAAAGGCCGGGCTTTGGTCGCTACCACGACGTGCTGAGTCGGGCGCGCTGGAACGGACGCGTCGTGGCGCGCACGCTTCTGGCTCAAGTGCTGACGTTTTCCTGCCCGCGGGCGAGGTGGTGGTCGGCGTCGATGACACGATCGAGCGGCGCTAGGGCCCCAAGATCAAGGCGCGCGGCATCTACCGCGACCCTGTGCGCTCCTCGCGCGGCCATTTCGTCCGGGCGAGCGGCCTGCGTTGGCTGTCGCTCATGGTCATGGTGCCCATCCCTTGGGCCAACCGGCGCTGGGCCTTGCCGTTCCTGACGGTTCTCGCCCCCTCCCAGCGCTGGAGCGACGAGCACAACCGCCGGCACAAGACCGTGGTCGATTGGGCGCGTCAAGGCATCCTGCAGACCAAGCGTTGGTTGCCGGACCGCCATCTGATTGTCGTTGCCGACGCCAGCTTTGCTGCCATTGACCTGATCGCGGCACTTCGCCGCCATGTGTGCCTGGTCACCAGGCTGCAGATCGATGCCAGCCTGTTCGCGCCGGCTCCGCCGCGCCGAGCGGGACAGCTGGGCCGTCCACGAGTGAAAGGGCAACGCCTGTCAGCGTTCAAGGCAGTGCTGGCTGATACCCAGACCATATGGGTGCCGATCACCGTGACGGAGTGGTATGGCGGCAAGCCGCGTAAGCTGGAGATCGTGTCCGATACCGCAGTCTGGTATAATTCTGGCCTGCCGCCCGCATCGATCCGTTGGGTGCTGGTCCGCGACCCAACCGGCAAGCGCGAGCCACAGTCCTTTCTCAGCACCGACCTCGCAGCCAGGCCAGAGCAGATCCTACAATGGTTCGTTTCGCGCTGGCGCATGGAGACGACGTTCCAGGAAGTGCGCACCCACCTCGGCGTCGAAACACAGCGGCAGTGGTCCGATCTCGCGATCCTGCGCACGACACCGGCGCTGCTCGTGTTGTTTTCCTTGATCACAATCTGGGCCGATTGTTTGGTTCATACCCCAATCGGTGTTGTCGCTCCACGAACCGCTGCTTGGTATGCCAAGTGCAAGCCAACTTTCAGCGACGCCATCGCCGCCGTCCGACGTGCGCTCTGGTGCCCACCGGATTTATCCATGTCCCGGTCCAGCACGGAGACCATACAAATCCCTACCACCCTCCTGCAAAGACTTACGGACACCCTCTGCCATGCAACGTAAAATGCGGAAAGTCGAGTTTGGAGCGTGTTCCGCGATGATAGTCGCATGGAAGATGCTCTAGCTCTTTGTTTTTACGAGCACCTTTGTCCGACGGGTGATCCCGTTCGGTCGGATGATGCTCTAGCCAACCCGGAACCCACCGTCGACGTCGACCGAGATGCCGTTGATCATGGCGGCGTCGTCGCCGAGCAAAAAGCTGATCACGCCGGCGATGTCGGCGGACTCGCAGAAGTGGCCGAGCGGAATTCGGCCGAGCATGCCGGCAGACTTACCAGGATCGGCCCAGGCAGCCCGCCCCATTGGCGTCAGCGTCACCACTGGGTTGACCGTGTTGGCGCGAATGCCGTGCGGCCCGAGTTCGACCGCGAGTACCCGGGTCAACGCGTCGAGGCCGCCCTTTGACGCGCAGTACGCCGCATGGTTCTCGAACCCGGTGGACGCGGCGATCGACGAGACGTTCACGATGGCGCCGGGCTGGCCGCGCCGGATGAGGTCGCCCGCAACCACCTGCGCGAGGCGCAACGGCGCCATGGTGTTGATCGTCAGCAGCGAGCGGAAGCTCGCCATGGTGGTTTCGAGCACGGGCTGCAGGTTGGTGATGCCGGCGTTGTTGACCAGCAGGTCGATCGGCAGGACGCGCGACACGGCCTCGGCCGCCGCCTCCAAATCTTCGAGGTCGATGGCGATCGTCTCGCAGCCGCACTCCTCCGCAAGGCTTGCGAGGTCGTCCGCCTTGCGGCTAAGGGCGACCACCGTGGCGCCGTCGGCCACGAGGCGGCGGACGGTCTCGCGCCCGATGCCCTTGCCGGCGCCGGTGACCAACGCGCGACGCCCTTCGAGCGGGGTCCCGGGCTTCACTTGACGGCGCCCATAGTTAGGCCGCGGGCCATATATTTGTGCACGATGATGCCGCCGATGATCACGGGGGCGCAGACCAGCGTGGCGCTCGCCATCACCTTCGGCCATGGCACCACGTAGCCGCCGAGATAGGACAGGACGATGGTCGGCGCGGTGCGCGACGCCGGCGAGGGGGTCAGGATGAAGGCGTAGAGCAGGTCGTTCCAGGCGAAGATGCCGGAGAGGATGGCCGAAACCGCAATGCCCGGTTTCACCAACGGGAGCGCGATGCGCAGGAAAATGCCGATACGGCTCAATCCGTCGAGCTGCGCCGCTTCCTCGAGCGCGATGGGCACCGAGCTGAACTGGTCCACCAGGAGCCAGACTACGAGCGGCACGATGAACACCTGGTACACCAAGACCAACACGATCAGGTTGTTGATCAAATGCAGCTTCGAGGCGGTCAGGTAGAACGGAATCAGCACGACAACCGGCACCAACATCCAGTTGGTCACGTACCAGAACCAGACGTCTTTCCGCCCGCGGAAGCGGTAGCGCGCGATGCCGTACGCGGCCGGCGCGCCAACGACGAGCCCGAGCGCCACCGCGGACACGGTGACGATGAGGGAATTCAGCAACGTCGCCAGCACGTTCGAGTTCTCGATCGCGTCCGTGTAGGCGGCCAGCGTCGGCGTCCAGGCCCAGACCGGCGGGATCGCGAACAGCTCGTCCTCGGTCTTCAGCGAGCCAGCCACCATCCAGTAGATCGGGAACAGGATGACGACGAGGGCCAGAACTAGGCCCAGCGCCTGCAACGCCCGCAGCAGCCCGGCGCGCGCGTCGAGCACCTCAGTTCATCTCCCGGTAGAATGCGCGGATGTAGACCCGGGCCAGCATGATCGACAGCACCAGCATCAGGATCGACTCCGCCGACGCCAGGCCGACGTCGAAGCCGCGGAACGCCATGCGCTCGATCTGCATCACCGCCGTTTCGGTGGCGGTTCCAGGGCCGCCTTTCTCGATCGTGTAGATCATGTCAAACTCCTTGATCGTGAACGCGGTCTGGAACACGAGCGCCGCGGTGATGCCGGGCCACATGAACGGCAGCTGCACGCCCTTGAAGCGGGGCCACCAGCGTTCGGTTTCCAGGATCGCCGCCTCATCGATGTCCTTGGGCACCGTGGACAGCGCCGCTGACAGCACGAGTGCCACGAACGGCGTCCACTCCCATACTTGTACCACCAGCACGGTGAAGAATGCCGCCGTCGGCCGGCCGAGCCAATCGATGGCGGGAATACCGATGACGCCGAGCAGGTAGTTGACGATGCCAAGCTGCTCGTTGAACATCAGTTGCGTTAGCAGGCCCACGACCGCCGGGGTGATCGCGATCGGGATGACAAGGCAGACCTGCAGCAACCGGCGCAGCAGGGCCAGATGCGGCGAGTCGAGGGCGAGGGCGATCAGCATGCCGAGCACGAGCTCGATCGGCAGCGTGACCGCGATCAGGACAAGCGTGCGGAGCACGGCGCCGCCGAAGTCGCTCGACGTGAAGGCGCGGGCGTAGTTCTGCAGGCCGCCGAACGCTGGTGGAGCCATGCCCATGACCCAGATCTGCAGCGATGCAATCAGGGTGTAAATGACCGGATATAGGCCGATCGCGAGCAGGAGAATGACCGACGGCGCGATGAAGAACCACGGCTCCAGCGCCTCCAGCCGGGAAGGAGGCGCTGCCGCCATCGGAGGCGCAGCATGGTCCGCGGCGTCACTCACCCTATGTTGTCGATCCGCTGGCGATCTTATTTATAGAGCGCCATCGCCTTCTCCGGGTCGTTGCTCTTGCCCCAGCAATCCGAGCTTTTCATGTAGCTGGCGAGGTCGCCCGCCATGCTGTCCAGGCCCGGCTTGACCGCGACCTGCCCGAGTTCGATCCGCGAGCCCCAGTCCGAGACGATGTCCGAGAACCGGGGATAGCACTCGAGCTGCGGCCGCCAGTCAGGCACCACGGCAGAACGCCACGTCTCGACCATCGGCGCGAGGTTCGGGAATTTCGCCTGCACCGACGGGTCCGTGTCGGCGCCCTGCCTTGCCACCACCGCGCCGCCCTCGATCAGCGGCTTTGCCATGTCCTTCGAGGTCAGCCACTGGATGAACAGGTAGGTCGCGTCCTGGTGCTTCTTGTCGATTTGGGCGCTCACCATGTACGAGAACCCGCCAAATGCCGCGTAGGCGCCGTCTGGTCCCTTCGGCTCGGGCGCGATGCCAAGATCGGCGCCCAGCGACGACGCGGCCAGTGTCGGGTAGAATGCGGACCATTCGGTGATCATCGCGGCGCGCTTCTGCGCGAACATCGCAACGGCCTGCGTGTGGTCGTCGGCGACGACGCCGTCGGGCATGTTCTTGAGCAGCGCCTGGCGGAACTCGATGCCCGCCACCGATTTGGGGTCGTTCACTTGGATCGTCTTGTTGGCGATGTCGAGGAACCGCCCGCCCCACGGCCATAGGAAACGCGCGAACGCGTCGGCCGTCTGGGTCTCGCCGCGCGCCGACTGTATCACGTAGCCGTAGATGTTGCGGCCCTTGTCGGTCAGCTTCGGCGCATAGACCTGTCCCAACTCGTCCCAGGTCTTGGGCGGGCCGTCCAACCCGGCGGCCTTCAGCATCGACTTGTTGTAGTATAGCAGGCCCGCGTACGAATCGAACGGCAGCCCATACAACTTGCCGTTCACCGTGAAGCTGGCGAGCCATACTGGAAAGAAATCCTTGAGGTCGATCGCCGGGTCGGCGAGCTTGGCGTCACCGGTAAACTGGGTGAGCGGAAGCACCCAGCCGGGATCGGCGAAATTCACCGGCCAAACCACGTCCGAGAGGATGGCGTCGAACTGCTGGCTGTTGGAGACGAAATTCAGCGTCTCCTCCTTCAGCGCGTCCTCGTAGGGAAAGATGTTCCACGTCACGTGGATGCCGGTCGCCTTCTCGAACTGCGGCGTGAGCTGCTGCGCGATCTTGTAGCTTGGGCGGTCCAGCCCGACGACGGTGATGGACGTGCCCTTGTAGGGCGTCGCCGCCTCGCTGAGCGACCAGGCGCGTGCCTGCTGGCCACCGGCGCACAGCGCCGCTGCCGTGGCAATCGCAAAACCCCAAGCCTTCATCGCTTTCCCTCCCAGAGACGCCCGGCGCGATTGTCGCGTCCTAGGCGGATTGATGCCGTCGCCGCGGTTATCGTCGCCACGCAATTGTTGTTGTTGGATCATCTGTGTAGGGGAGTGTCAACGCCGGCAGCCCGTGCAGGCTTCGAGGGAGAACAGACACGATGGCCGAGGTCGGGATTGATCGCCTGCAGAAGACTTTCGGCGAGACCGCCGTGCTGAACGACATCTCGATGCAGGTTCGCCATGGCGAGTTCATGGTCTTCGTCGGCCCGTCAGGCTGCGGCAAGTCCACGCTGCTGCGCAGCATCGCCGGATTGGAAAAGCCAAGCGCCGGCCGGGTGACGATCGGCGGCGAGGACGTGACGCGGTGGCCGCCCGCGCGCCGGGGCGTGGCGATGGTGTTCCAGTCCTACGCGCTCTATCCGCACATGACGGTGCGCGAGAACATCGCCTTCGGGTTGAAGGTCGCCAAGATGCCGACGGCCGAGATCGCCGGCCGCGTGCGCGACGCCGCGGCGGTTTTGCAGATCGGCCATTTGCTCGACCGGCGGCCACGCGAGCTATCGGGCGGTCAACGCCAGCGCGTCGCGATCGGCCGCTCGATCGTGCGCGACCCAAAGGCGTTCCTGTTCGACGAGCCGCTCTCGAATCTCGACGCCGAGTTGCGCGTGCAAATGCGCGTCGAGCTTGTCGCGCTTCATGAGCGGCTCGGCGCCACCATGATCTACGTGACGCACGACCAGGTCGAGGCGATGACCATGGCGGATCGCATCGCCGTGCTCAACCGCGGCCAGGTCGAGCAGATCGGCGCCCCGCTGGAGCTGTACCGCCAGCCGCGCAACCTGTTCGTCGCCGGCTTCATCGGCTCGCCGCGCATGAACCTGTTGCCCTCGACCGTGCAATCGGCCGGACCCGGCGGCATCACGGTGGCGCTTGCGGGCGGCGGGACGGTGCTGGTCCCGGTCGCTGGGGCGGGGATCGCTGCGGGCCAGGCGCTCACTCTCGGCATGCGCCCGGAGCACCTCGGCATCGGGGAGTCCGCCGGCGGCGCTCCAGACGCGACGCTGCCGGCGCAGGTGCAATTGGTCGAGCATCTTGGCGGCGAAATCCTGGCCCATTTGGTCCTGGCCGACGGCACGCCGCTCAACGTCAAGACGCACGGCCATGGCGAGATCGCGCGGTCGGCAGCGGTGGAGGTGGGCGTCCGTGGGGCGTTGTGCTACCTGTTCACCGAGGCGGGTGACTGCCTTGCGGCGTTGCATCCGCGGCAGATGCCCTTTTGAGCGTCAGAGCCATTCGGGTCGCGTGCCCGTTGTTAAAGCCCTAGGACGCCTTCAAGGCTGTAGGTGAGTGGCTCTTATTGGGTTCCGGGGTGGTGAGGCCCAGACCGGGAAGTAGGGGTGCGGGCATCTGGTGCGCGAGCAAGAGCGGGAGTAGCTGACCTGCTCGCGCGAGGAGCTTTTGTCATGGCGGCATCCGACTTGATCAACCTTCCGGGCCTGATCGACGACGCCAAGTAGCCGTGTTGCACGGATCGAAGGTGTGGGCGCAGTTACCCCAGCCCCGCCTACCTTCAGGCGATGCGGACGGAGATCGGGCGTCCCAACTCCAGCATACGGTTGAGAGCATGGACGGCGACGCCCACCTCGGTTGCCGGACGCTCGTCCGTGCGCGAGCGCAGCCCGTCACCGATCACCTGCTTGAACCTGCCGATGGTCGCCTCGACACGGGCCCGGGTGGTGTACCCGGACGCCTTCTGCCAAGCGGCTCGGCCGTGTTTGGCGATGAACTGAAGGTGGTGATCTCGCTGCGTGGGCGCGGTTTCGGCCGTCTCGCTCGGCACGGCCGTGGAACGCGGCGGCACGATGACCGCCGCTTCGGGATGCCGCTCGACGACAGCGGCGGAAACGCCGTCCTGGTCGTAGGCACCGTCGGCAGTGAACGACGCCACGGACGCCGCCATCTGGTCGAGCAACGGGCCGACCTGGACGCCGTCGTCGACATCCTTCGTGGTTAGCTTCGCTGCGATGATCTGCCCGGTATCGGCATTCATGCCGATGTGCAGCTTCCTCCAAGACCGCCGTGTTTTGGCGCCGTGCTTCTCAATCAGCCACTCGCCCGCGCCGCAGAGCTTGAGGCCCGTGCTGTCCACCAGCAGGTGTAGGGGCTCGCCGTCACGCCGCGCTTGTGGCCGTGGCACCTCCAGTGTTGCTGCTCGCCGGCTGAGCGTGGAGTGGTCCGGGACGGCCAAAGCGAGCCCAAGCAGGTGAATGATGGAGCCAATCAGGCCCTCCGTCTGGCGCAGGGCGAGGTGGAACACGGCCCTGAGCGTCAGCGCCGTCAGGATCGCCACAGGGGAATACCAGGGCTGTCCGCCTGCGGTCGTACGCGGCTCGGCCTTCCACGCCGCGACTGCCTCGTCCGTGAACCAAACCGTCGTTCCCTGACCAACCGGATCGTGTTCGACGTCCTGCAGGAGAAGATGGAGGGGCTCGGACTTCCGGAGCCCGCCGAAGAGCAGCAGGAGGAACAACAGCGTGTTGCGTATTGCGATGCCCCGTTGTGTCTGCGAGACCTCGCCCGTCGGAAGCAGGCCGTCGCGGAAGAACGGGAGTTCGAGCGGAACCGGGAACGGCGTCGGCCGTCCGCCTCCTCTGCCGCCCGCTATTTGCCGAGTGAACGGCAAGGGTAAGGCGGGCGCGTCACGCTTCTGCTGCCCATTGGAGAATTCGCCGAGGTGAGCAAGTACCGAATTCTCGGAGCGTTTTTGCCGTGCGAACCATTCCCGCGCCGTGAGCACCCGCTCGCACGTCGGCGGGGTGGGTGCAGGCGAACCCTGTCCCTCGCAGAGGAACCGGCAGAATGACCGCACGGCGAGCAGGAGGTCATAGGAACGGCGCGACGTATGTCCCGACCAGAAAAGTCCGGTCGGGTCACGTCCATTTGGGTGAACGGTGCCGTAAAGCAGCCGTTCTGCGAAGTTGGCGAGTACTTCGGCAGACGCGGCGGCATCACGACTGGCGGGTGTCGGGCCGGCGAGGAGCGCGTGGTAGTGGTCATAGAAGAGGGCAACCGCGTCGATATGCAGCTTGCGCCAGCTCGCGGAGCGTCCCCGGTGGGCGGGAGCGCGGAAGAACTGGTATAGCTCGTGGCACAAGGTGCCATCGGGCAGCACCAAAATCGGAAGTGCGCTTCCCGGGGGCTTCGCGAACGGGATGGTCGCCACACAGACATGGCGCAACGGGCTTCGATTTGCGCGGTCGCCCGCCCCGCCCCTCCTGATATTTTCGCGATTCGACTCAAATGGCTTCATTCCACATTGTAAACGCCGCATGTGAAGACGCAAACGACTGCCTATCCGGCCGCATCGTGGCGCGAACGCGGATCTAAGCCTGCGGTCGCCAGCCCCTACCAGCTCCCGCATCGCAGCCCACCGGTCTGCCAACGCTCCTGTGACGTGGGACAAAGTATGTTCGGGACACCCCCTACAATCTGCGTTGAGAGGTGTGCGTTCTATACTTCACGAATAGATTCAGCAGGTTGTGGACAGTATATCTACTGGACCGGCATACTGGTGGCGCGCAGGGCCGGACCGTCCAGCTCTCGTCGTCGCTATCTGTCAGGCCACAGGGTAAACCCATCCGCGCATTGCCTCACACTGATTGTCACCGGCGCCGGTTGTTGCCTCAGGCAGTTTGCTATCGGGCGCGTGCAGGCTCGGGGGCGACAGGTGGCGAGGCGGATCAGAATGGCGACGCGGTTGGAACTGTTGGAGGCAATCAGCGCACGGTATCAGGACGGGGTACGGGCGGAGCCGTCGCGCATCCTCGGCGAGTTCGCGGCGATCCCGGGCTGTCATCGCAAGCATGCGATCCGGTTGTTGGTGGGGTTGAGCAAGCGGAAGGAGGCGGACTGTGGGGGTGGCGGACCGGGTATGCTCGAAGCGGCTTCCGCTCTCTGATCCCAGGTCAGCTAGGAGATCATGCAAGATCGTGGGAGGTGATTACGCCGCTGCTGCTGCTGGCCACCGGTCGTCGTTGGCGGGGCAGAAGCCGGGGTGGCTGCGGCGGAAGGCGTCCTCGAGCGTGTTGTGTCAATCAGCGTTGAATATTTTCCAGGGAACAGTGTCCAAAAGTTTCCAGTTGGTCAGCGTGGTTTCGGCTGCTGTTTGCGGTGTTTGAAGCGGAATGAGTCGTTGCCGGTTTCCAGGATGTCGCAGTGATGGGTGATGCGATCGAGCAAGGCTGTGGTCATCTTGGCGTCGCCGAACACCGTGACCCATTCGGCGAATGACAAGTTGGTGGTGATGATCAGCGAGGTCTTTTCGTAGAGTTGGCAGGAGACGCCAACAACGGATCCCTACGTCATCCCCGTCAAGCAGCGGAGAGCACCCTCGGCGTCCTCGATCTGCCGATGGATTGGGTTCTGGCAGCGTTCCGGGGAGGACATCCGCGTCCTGGTCGACGCGACGCATCGCAGGGGCAACCGGGAGCGGCGCCTCCATCAGGAGGTGATCGACGCGATCGACTACTATGTCCGCGAGGTGTTCATGCACCGGCCGCGCAGTGCGG
>JAABUX010002535.1_pt1 | contig 25657 bp, 28 predicted proteins | sample 5561851 | NCBI WGS metagenome assembly JAABUX01 (sample SAMN10711883, study PRJNA513361) | rock metagenome | isolation source: Antarctica rocks | place: Antarctica: Victoria Land, Richard Nunatak red sandstone | collected 2016-01-03 | reverse complement strand
GTGCTCAACGGGGTCGAATTCAAGGACGGCATCAAGGTGACCGAGGACGACACCGCGACGCAGGACGAGAAGGTCGCCGCCTGATTCTTCTTCATTGCCCGATCCACAACATTTGACAATTGCTCCCATCGATGTCATGTCGGCGTTCCTGATGCCGTCGTGAGGGTTGTCCGAAAGGTTGCGTCGGATGTCTCGTACGTTTGCTTCAGGGTGTGGTCCCGCGATGACCCAGCAATCAGGCCAAGCTCTCCTGCGTGCCCACGCTGGCTTGTTTGGGCAAGACGAACCACGGAGAGCCTCTTGGGGCGATCCGTGCGGCTCATCTGGGCAGAGGGGAGCTGAGGTACTCGACCTTGGCGGTCTTGTAGGCCCCGCAGCGCACGCGGACGAGGATCTGAGCCCGCCGCGGGCTAATGTTCGTGCCGTTGCCCTCTCTGCTGAGCGTGGTCCTTGGCACGAGAACGTAGAAGCCAGGCTTCAGGCGGATACGGAAGTGCCCCTTCCAGTTGCTATGGATCGTTGCAACGATGCGACGGCCGTGAGCGAGACGAACGGGAATCGTTGCTCTGTAGGAAAAAGACGCGCAGCTTTTGCGGCCAGGAGGAAGCGGGCAAGGGGGATCCGCAATCCCGTCGCCGTCAACATACGTCACCCCTTGAATCCCGCTCGGAGGTCTGCTAGATCGGGGGCCAGCGCGGGCGTCGGCCACGAGCGCGGTCAACAGAACAAGAACCACGACGACAAGCTCCCGGCTGTGCGGCAAATGCAGATTGCGGCCTCTCATAGCGATGGGGCGAGTTCAAAGTTCTGTGTACGCCAGGACAAGCAGGGGTGCTTCCGCTTGGAGTTGGGGAAGTGGCATGTCGAGGGGGCCAGCGGACCCTCGAGCATGTTGGTTCCCCATCCGAGAAGCACGCCCGCCAAGCGCGCGTCCGGGCTCGCGCCCGCGTAGTCCCCCCAGCGGCAGACCCCGGGCGGGAAGCCGGGCTGGAAGCAGGAGAGGTCGCGGTTTGAGGCAGCGCTGCGCGCGAGCGTGACCTCGCCGACCATCTGACGCAGCGGAGTGGTCGGGCCGCGCGAGCGCGCGCGAGCGCGAACGAGCATCCGCCCGCTTCCCACGTTGTAGGTGACGATCGCGCTGGTTCCCGTCCGGGTGGGCGTGATCGCGCCGTTGAAGACCCAATCGCCAGGAGTGCTCACGTCACCCTGCTGACGCACCTGTGGCGCGGCGGCCGTGCGCAGCAGCTCGTACCAGCGAAGCTGCGAGCGGGTGCGCTTCCCACCGTCCTTGGAGATCGTGTGCTGGGTCCAGATCGCAAGTCCGCCGGCGAGGGGGTCGGTGACGCCGACAGCCTGGGTGAGCACGCCGGACTGGGTACTGAGCCGCAGGTGCGTACGCGGCTGAGGCACGTCGGCCGGGAGCTTGTAGCCATCCACCGGGACGGAGGCGGTCGAGAGCCTGCCGTTGGAGCCGTTCCCGCTCACGGTCCAGAGCGTCAACTGGGTTCCCGTTTCGCGCCGACCAAGGTCCTGTGCGACGACGACGTAGCCGAGCGAGGAGCTCTGCTGCAGGTTCACCGGGATCGGCGCGAGCCCGTCGCCACGCCGCTCGTCGCGGACGAGCGCTGCGGCAGGCGAGGAGATCGAGATCACCAGGCGCGGTCGCACGGTCGCACGGCTCGTCCCCCAGCAGGCGCTCGGTCGCTGAAGGGATCCTTCCAGGGAGTGGCCATGACCGCAGCGGATGACGAGCATCTGTTCTCCACCGAAGACCAGTGGAACGCGGGTGACGCGTGAGCGTGCTCCTTCTCGACACCCACGTGGTCCACTGGTGATCGGCGGAGCCGCAACCTTCATGCGCCCACCAAGTCGACTTGGCACCGGAGTCCCGGCGCTCGTGCCAAGCGAGCGTCGGCCGTGAGGAGAACGACTTCGAGCAGCTCCGCGAGTGCCACGTAGGCCGCGTCGTACACCGTGAGGTTCTCGCGAAGCTCCCAGCAGCGCGCGAGCAGCGGTCGATGGGGCACTCTGCGCAGGGACAGCTCGCCCAGATCGACGAGGGCAAGCTCGGCCCGCCGAGCATCTAGCTCCCCGATTTGGAGCTGACGGCGGATCACCGAGGTCGTCTCGAGGTCGATCAGCTCAGGCGCGATGACGGACTGCCCTCGTAGCCACGCTCGCGCGGTATCCCCGTCGGAGCCATCGTCTGCGAGAGCCGGCACGAGGGCGCTGGCGTCAACGACGAGCATGGTCCTCTCGCAGGAGCTGAGTGGATTCTGAGAATGAGACCGAGCCGCCGCTACGGCCGCCCGCACGGTCCAGCACCTCCTCGAGCGTCGGCCCGCTAGCTTCGGCGATCAGCCGGCTGCGCAGGTACTCCTGCAGCGACTGGTGGGCGGCGCCGGCTCGTCGACGCAGTACGGCATGCGTTTCGTCGGGGACGTCCTTGATCTGGATGCTTGGCATAGCGCCATAATGGCGTCGTCGGCGCCATTATGCAAGTGCCACTCTCGTAAGACGCTCACGGATCGGCCTACATCCACCGAACGTTGCACTTGCACAAGCAGCTTCGGTCTGCTACTACTAAGTTATGCGATCCATCGGAGAGCGGTCTACAGACCCCGGGATGCTCGTGCTGACGAGCTTGGCGGAAGGTCCCAAGCACGGCTATGCGATCACCCTTGACGTAGAGCAGCTCTCGGGCGTGCGACTCGGCCCCGGAACGCTCTACGGCGCGTTGTCCCGACTCGAGGGCAAGGGTCTGATCGAGGCGCTGCCGGCGGACGATCGCCGGCGCCCGTACCGCCTGACCAGCGCCGGCAGCGCCGCGCTCACAGAGCACTTGCACACCCTCGAGCGCGTGGCCCGCAGCGGCCTGGATCGCCTGCGCGTTGCTGGGGCGATCCAATGATCCGCCGGCTGGCCCGGCTGGCGCTGTGCCTCTACCCGCTGGCATTCCGGCGTCGTTACGGCCAGGAAATGAGCGCGCTGCTCGATCAGACGCCGCCGCGCGTGCCTGCAGTGCTCGATCTGTTGCGCGGGGCACTGATTGCCCACCTGCGCGCCCCGCCCGCCGTGGCCGGTCGCGTCGACGCCGGTGATCGTCTGCGGGCAAGCGCCAGCGGTCAGCTCGCCTGCTGGGTCGCGTTCGCTGCGGCCGGATTTGGGTTCTACAAGACCACCGAAGACGCAACGTTCACGGCAGCCGGCCACGCGCATTCCTTGCTCGGCGACGCTCACGTTGCGGTCCAGGCCCTGTCGATCGTGGCCTCGGCGGCGGTGCTGCTCAGCGCGCTGCCACTGATCCTCGCAGCGCTGGCTGCGGCCCGGCGACAGCCAAGCCTGCGCTTCACGGTGAGCGTGCCCGTCCTGGCCGTCGTGCTCTTGGCCGGCCTGACCGGGGTCTTGGTCCTGATTGCTCATTCCGGGCATTCCCATCGAGCCACTACGGTCGGTGGCGGCGCGTTCATCGCTTGGGGGCTCGCCGGGCTGGCGTGCGGCGCGGTCTGCGTTGTGGCGTCGCGAAGGGCCCTGTTCGCTGTCTCGCTGCCGCGTTGGCGTCTGATCGCTGCGCTGGCGGGCGGAACGCTCGTGAGCGGCGCGATGGCGGCGATGGCGTTTGCCACCGCCTTGTACGCGATCGCGCTGCCGATCGACGCATCGCAGCTGGCCGGTGCCCCGAACGGGCCGCTTGGAGCGATCAGCACTGACGTATCGCTCGCCGCGCAACTGATCGTCATGCTCCTTGCTGCAACGCTCGCTGTGACCACTACGCGCCGGGGATGGCGCGTCGTGGGCCAGGTGGGCGCCGAAGGACCGAGGTAAAGGACATCGGCCAGATAGAGCTCGCCCTGCTCGCGCGGTGCACCCCTGTGCGTGCACAAGCCAGGCCAGGGCGGCGGCCCGGCCGGCCAAGACGTTCTGACCGGACCCCATTCTTCGGTCCACCCCGGGTGAGATCGTGCTGGTCACGCAGTACACGAGGACCTTCGGGTTGCAAGCGCTTTGCTGTTGTCCTCCGGGCACGAGGCCACCGGGTTCAAGCCGTCGACGTGGGCACGGCGGACCCCGGACCGCAGCCCCGCGACCTGCCGAGCAGGCGCGTGCCCTCAGCCGCGCCTGCTGGCGCCCCTCACCCCCTCACCCCTCACCCGCTCAGCGCGACCACCAGCTCCCGGATCGCGCCCGGGTAGCGGTACGCGATCCCGCCGTGCTTTCCGTCGAACAGCTCCAGCGAGTGCTCCACGCCGAGCTTGTCGAGCTCGCCCGAGAACGCCTGCGCCCCGAGGTCCAGGAAGTACTCGTCGCCGCGCCCAGCGTCCAGGTAGATGCGCCGCATGCTGCGCAGCGCCGCCGCGTGCACCGGAGCCATCCGCACGGGGTCGCGCTCCAACCACCGCGCCCAGATGTCCTCGACGAGGCGTCCCGTCGAGATCTCGAACGGAAGCAGCACCTTCCCCGGGTGCGCCGAGTCCGGCGAGTACGCGGATGCGTAGCCGTAGAGCTCGAACGGCTTGCCAAAGCGCCCCCAGTCAAAGCGCTCAGCCGCAGCGAGGCGCTCATGAAAGACGTGGTAGGAGCCCTCGAAGTGATCGCGCAGCTCTCGTGCGACCACCGGGAACTCGCGTTGGTAGCAGCACTCGAACAGCGCGTCGCCCGCGTGCGAGGCCAGTGCGCCGAACACGTCGGGGCGCAACATCGGCACGACCATCGCCCCGTAGCCACCTGAGGACTTGCCGGCCAAGCCCCGGTGCTCTCTGCTCGGCGCAGCCGGATAGCGCGCGTCGACGAACGGCACCACTTCGTCGCACAGATAATCCATATATCGGCCGGTGGCGGCCGAGTTCAGAAACTGCGAGCCGCCGCGCGAGGTCCACGCGTCCACGAACACGACGATCGCGTCCGGACAGTCGCCCGCGACGAACATCGCATCGAGGCGCTCGGCCATCGTCGGCTCCCGCGCGGTGCGCGAAAGCCACATGTCGAGCTGGCCGGTGAATCCCTGGATCACGTATACCGACGGCAGGGTGCGGAGGTCATCGGACGGCACGCCCGGCGGCCGGTAGACATACAGAGGCCTGCGCGCGGGGTCGCCCAGCGGGTTGCCAGCGAGCAGCTCGGACTCGACCACCAACGAGTCGAGCTCACCAGCGAGCGCTCGCCCCCACGGTGATCCCGGCTGACCGTCCAGCTCACGCAGGGTCATTCCGGGACCGTACGCGAAAGCGCGAAACAGGACTCGCGCGCATCAGCTCCGACGCGACGTTGGTGTCGACCACGATCACGCCGAAGGGGCACCGTGCGCAAGCCATCCGGGGCGCCGTACAGCGACGCCATCCGGAGCGCCGTACGCGAAACGCGAGGCCGAGCGCCGGACGTGCGCGCAACCGAGCTCCCGGTACCCACCGGACCGCGAGCGTATAGTGAGCGCAGTCGGGATGATGGATCAGATCCAGACCCACACGGTAAACGGAGCTGGAGCTGGTGCTGGCGCCGGAATCGACATCGACGCGATCGAGACCAGCGAATGGCTCGAGGCACTTGATGGGGTAATTGCGCGGGACGGCCCCGAGCGGGCGCGGGAGCTGCTGACCCGCGTCATCGAGCGCGCCCAGCACTCAGGCACAGGCCCGATCGCGAGCCTCAACACTCCGTATGTCAACACGATCCCGCCCGAGCGCGAGCCGCCATTCCCCGGCGACCCCGCGATCGAACGCCGCCTGCGCTCGATCGTGCGCTGGAACGCGATCGCGATTGTCGTCCGCGCTAACAAGCTCTCCTCAGAGCTCGGGGGGCACATCGCGAGCTACCAGTCGCTGGCGACGCTCTACGAGGTCGGCTACAACCACTTCTGGCGCGCCCCCGCCAACCCCGAATCAGAGCCCGCGGGCCCCAAGCCCGCGGGCAGCACGCTGCACACCAACAACGACGGTGGGGACCTCGTCTACTTCCAGGGCCACTCCTCGCCGGGCAACTACGCACGGGCATACCTGGAGGGCAGGCTGACCGAGGCCCAGCTCGACGGCTTCCGCCAGGAGGTCAGCACTCGGGGCGAGGGTGGCGGGCTCTCGTCATATCCACATCCGTGGCTGATGCCCAGCTTCTGGCAGTTCCCGACCGTCTCGCTGGGGATCGGGGCGATCACCTCGCTCTACCAGGCTCGCTTCATGAAGTACCTGCAGGCACGCGGCGTCGCGGAAACGGATGGCCGCAAGGTGTGGGCGTTTCTCGGCGACGGCGAGATGGACGAGCCCGAGTCGATGGGGTCGATCTCGCTCGCCGGGCGCGAGCGCCTGGACAACCTGATCTGGGTCATCAACTGCAACCTCCAGCGCCTCGACGGTCCGGTCCGCGGCAATGGCAAGATCATCCAGGAGCTCGAGTCCGACTTCCGCGGCGCCGGCTGGAACGTGATCAAGGTGGTCTGGGGATCGCGCTGGGACCCCCTGCTGGTGGCGGATACCGACGGCGCGCTGGTCAAGGTCATGGAGGACTGCGTCGACGGCGATTACCAGACCTTCAAGTCGCGCGATGGCGCGTACGTCCGCGAGCACTTCTTCGGCCGTGACCCGAGGCTGCTCGAGCGCGTCAGGGACGTGTCAGACGAGGAGATCTGGCTGCTCAACCGCGGCGGCCACGATCAGCAGAAGGTGTTCGCCGCGTACGACGCGGCGGTTAAGCACACCGGTCAGCCGACGGTAATCCTCGCCAAGACGATCAAGGGTTACGGAATGGGCGTCTCGGGCGAGGGGCAGATGATCACCCACCAGGCCAAGAAGATGACCGAGGACGCACTGCTCACCTTCCGCGACCGCTTCGAGCTGCCGCTGACCGACGATCAGGTGCGCGCCGGGGAGTACTACAAGCCGCCCGAGGACTCCCCCGAGATGCGCTATCTGCGCGATTGTCGCGCAGCGCTCGGAGGCGGTATGCCGGCCCGGCGCCGCCGCGCCGAGCCACTCGAGGTGCCACCGCTGGAGAGCTTCGCGACGCAACTGCACGGCACCGGCGAGCGCGAGATCTCGACGACGATGGCGTTTGTCCGCGTGCTGGCGGCGCTGCTGCGCGACAAGTCGATCGCCCATCACATCGTGCCCGTGATACCCGACGAATCGCGTACCTTCGGAATGGAGGGCATGTTCCGCCAGGTCGGCATCTACTCACCGGTCGGGCAGCTCTACCAGCCGCAGGACTCAGCCCAGATGATGTTCTACAAGGAGGATCAGCACGGACAGATCCTCGAGGAAGGGATCACCGAGGCGGGCTCGATCTCCTCGTTCATCGCGGCCGGCACCTCCTACAGCACCCACGGAGTTCAGATGGTGCCGTTCTACACCTATTACTCGATGTTCGGCTACCAGCGGGTCGGCGACCTCGTCTGGGCCGCCGGGGACAGCCGGACGCGCGGGTTCCTGCTCGGCGGCACCGCGGGGCGCACGACGCTCAACGGCGAGGGGCTCCAGCACGAGGACGGCCACAGCCATCTGCTTTTCTCGGCGGTCCCCAACTGCCGCGCATATGACCCAGCGTTCTCCTACGAAGTGGCGGTGATCATCCAGGAAGGACTGCGCCGGATGGTTGCTGAGCAGGAGGACATCTTCTACTACATAACGCTGATGAACGAGAACTACGTTCATCCACCGATGCCCCCCGAGGCCCGCGAAGGAATCCTGCGCGGGATGTACCTGCTGCCCCCGGGGCCGGTGGGCTCGGCCGAGCCCGCGGCGCGCTCTACCGAGCCGCGGGTCCAGCTACTTGGATCGGGAACCATCTTGCGCGAGGTGCTCGCGGCCGCCGAGCTGCTCGAGGCCGACTTCGGGGTGCTCTCCGACGTCTGGAGCGTGACTTCGTTCAACGAGCTGCGCCGTGAGGGGATCGAGGTGCAGCGCTGGAACATGCTGCACCCGGCCGCTGCGCCGCGCCGGCCCTACGTGGCGCAATGCCTGAGCGGGCGCCAGGGTCCGGTGATCGCCTCCACCGACTACATGCGCGCGGTCGCCGACCAGGTCCGCGAGTGGGTCCCGGCGCCCTTCCGCGCGCTCGGCACCGACGGCTATGGCCGCAGCGACTCCCGCGCCGCGCTGCGGCGGTTCTTCGAGGTGGACCGCCACTACGTGACGGTCGCGGCGCTGAAGTCGCTCGCGGACATCGGGGAGCTCGACGCGGGGCTCGTGCAGACGGCGATCGAGCGCTACGAGATCGACCCCGAGGCGCCGATGCCGAGCACGGTTTGAGCGGATGCCAGGCGTGAGCGAAACGATCGCGGTCGAGGTGCCCGATATTGGCGACTACGAGTCGGTGCCGATCATCGAGATCCTCGTCTCCCCGGGTGACACGGTCGCGATCGACGATCCGCTCCTGACACTCGAGTCAGATAAGGCGGCAATGGACGTGCCGGCGCCGGCCGCGGGTACCGTCGAGGAGCTGCGCGTCGAGGTCGGCGAGAAGGTCTCGCAGGGGACGATGCTCTTGACGCTTGCACCCATTGACGCCGCAGACTCCACGGAGGCTCCGTCACAGGCATCGGCGCTCGTCTCGGCGCACGCCCCCGTAGAAGCCGGCGCCCCGGACTCGATCGCGAGTGCGACCGCAGCGGAGGAGGCGCGGGAGGATGAAAGCCCGCAGACGCCTCCGGCCGGCGAAAGCGCGGGCCCCGCCTATGCGAGCCCGTCGATTCGCCGGCTCGCCCGCGAGCGAGAGTTCGACCTCTCGACCGTGAGCGGCAGCGGGCGCAAAGGACGGATCACCGCGGATGACCTCAATAAGGGGCCGGCTCCCCCGCAGGGGGCCGGCCCTGGTTTGGGCATGAAGCTGGAGGTGGCCCCCTGGCCGTCGGTCGACTTCGAGCAGTTCGGTGTCGTGGAGCGCGTTCCGCGTTCGCGGATCGCGAGGATCTCGGCCCCGAACCTAGTGCGCAACTGGGTGATGATCCCGCACGTCACCCACAACGACGAGGCCGACGTCACCGAGCTGGAGGCGTGGCGCAAGCGACTCAACCAGGAGCACGCCCCGGACGGGATCAAGCTGACGATGCTCACGTTCCTGATCGCTGCATGCGTCGCGACGCTGAAGGAATACCCGCACTTCAACGCCTCCCTGGACGGGGAGGAGCTCGTCCTCAAGCGCTATTGGAACATCGGCTTCGCGGCCGAGACACCCGCCGGCCTTGTGGTGCCGGTGATCAAGGACGCCGAGCGCAAGCGGCTGCTCCAGCTCGCCACTGAGCTGAGCGACTTGTCTAGCAAGGCGCGAGCGGGCAAGCTCGCGCCCGCCGAGATGAAGGGCGGGACCTTCACGATCTCGAGCCTCGGCGGGATCGGCGGTACGGGCTTCACCCCGATCATCAACGCGCCAGAGGTGGCGATCCTCGGCGTCACTCGCACCGCGATCAAGCCTGTATGGAGTGCCGAGGAATCGAGCTTTCAGCCGAAGCTGATCCTTCCCCTATCGCTCTCATACGACCACCGCGTGGTCGACGGCGCGGCGGCGGCGCGGTTCGCCGCCCACCTGGTCCGGGTGCTCTCGGATCTGCGCCGGGCGCTGCTTTGAGCTCGGAGCAGGCCGCCGGGGCCGGCGGGGGACTCGGGACCAGCGGGGGCCGATCTGGCAGCGGCGATGCCAGCGACGCTCAGGTGGTCGTGATCGGAGCCGGGCCCGGGGGCTACAGCGCCGCGTTTCGCGCCGCCGATCTGGGCTTGAAGACGACCCTCGTCGAGCGCTACGACAAGCTCGGGGGCGTCTGCCTGAACGTCGGCTGCATCCCCTCCAAGGCGCTGCTGCACGCGGCGCGGGTGGTGGCCGAGGCGCAGGAGATGGCCGCGCACGGGATCACGTTCGGCGCGCCGCAGATCGACCTCGACGCACTGCGAGGGTGGAAGGAAGGGGTCGTCGGCAAGCTGACGAGAGGGCTCGGGGTGCTGGCGCGCCAGCGGAAGGTCGAGGTGATCCACGGCGCCGCCCGCTTTCAGTCCCCGAGCACGGTCGTGGTCGGCGATCGTACCGTCTCCTTCTCGCACTGCATAATCGCCGCCGGGTCCCGGGCCGCGTCGCTGCCTTCGCTCCCGGACGACCCCCGGATCATGGACTCGACGGACGCGCTCTCGCTGCGCGACATTCCCGAGCGGCTATTGGTGATCGGCGGCGGGATCATCGGCCTCGAGCTGGCGACCGTCTACGACGCGCTCGGGGCGCGGGTGACGGTGGTCGAGCTGCTCGACGAGCTCATCCCCGGCTGCGATCGGGATCTCGTGGCCCCGCTGGCAAAGCGGATCTCCTCGAGCTACGAGGCGATCCACCTGGGAGCCCGCGTCACCAGCGTCAAGGCGCTCCAGGACGGCTTGGAGGTCGAGCTCTCGGGCGGCGGCGACGAACCGCAGGTGTTCGATCGCATCCTGGTGGCGGTCGGCCGCACGCCCAACGGCCTCGCGATCGGCGTCGATGCGGCGGGGGTCACCGTGGACTCCGCTGGCTTCATCGCGACGGATCGCCAGATGCGCACCAACGTCCCGGGGATCTACGCGATCGGCGACATCGCCGGCGGCCCGATGCTCGCCCACAAGGCCTCCCACGAAGGCAAGGTGGCAGCAGAGGTGATCGCGGGCGTGCCGGGCGCGCAGTTCGACGCCCGAGCCATCCCCTCGGTCGCCTACACCGACCCCGAGATCGCGTGGATGGGGCTGACCGAGAATGAGGCGCGAGCCACGGGCGTCGAGTACGAGAGGGCGATCTTCCCCTGGGCAGCGTCTGGCCGAGCGCTGTGCCTGGGCCGCGACGAGGGGATCACGAAGCTGCTGCTGGCGCCCGGCTCGCGGCGCCTGCTCGGCGCGGGCATTACCGGCGTCGGCGCCGGCGAGCTGATCGCAGAGACCGTGCACGCGCTGGAGATGGGCTCCGACGCCGAGGACCTCGCGTTCACGATCCACCCCCACCCCACGCTGTCCGAGACGATCGGCCTGGCCGCCGAGCTCGCGCAGGAGACGATCACCGACCTGATCGCGCCGGGGCTGGGAGGACGCGCTGGAAGCTGATCGTCCGTGTAGGTGGTCCGGTGCTCATCCGGATCTGATCATCGTCTGGGCGCGCTCGACGATCGCTTGCGTGAGGGCTTGCACGACTGCGACGAGCTCGCGCTCGAGGTCTTCGTCGGCGAGGCGGCCGTCGAGGCTGAACTGCTCGTCCGCGCTGGGCACCGGCAGCTCGCGGTCGAGCACGCGGGCACCGATCGCGCCGAGCACCTTGCGGGTCTCGGCTTGTGCCCAGACGGCTCCGAACATGCCTGTGGAAGCGCCGATCACGGCCACGGGCTTGTTGCGCAAGGGGCTCTCGATCAGTGGGCGCGAGAGCCAGTCCAGCGCGTTCTTCAGCACCCCGGGGATCGAGCTGTTGTACTCAGGGGTGGAGATCAGGACGCCATCGGCCGCGGCCACCGCGCCGCGCAGGCTTTGCACGGGTACGGGCGGATGCGAGAGCCTGTCTTCGTTGAACGGCGGGATCTCCTCGAGCTCGCGGTAGAGGGTCAGCTCGGCGCCGGGCGGCAGTATGTCTGCTGCGGCCCGCAAGAGCGCGGTGTTGTACGAGTCCCGGCGCAGCGAACCGGAGATGGCCACCAGGATCATCGGCATCCGGTCAGACCTTGCTGAACTCGAGCTCCACGATCAGCGTGACCTCGTCGGAGAGCGCCTTGCCGCCCTTGGGCAGGTCGGCGTTCCAATTCAGGCCGAATTCGGTGCGGTCGAGCGTCGTTTCCAATGTGAAGCCCAAGCGAGTGTTGCCCATGAAGTCCTCGGTCGGGCCGTTGACGGTGCCGGTGGCCTGGACAGGCTCAGTGACGCCCTTCAGCGTCAGCTCCCCGTCGAGCGTCAGGGTGTCGCCGTCGATCTCGAGGATCTTCGAGGTGAAGCTGATCTCGGGGTGCTGCTCGGCATCGAAGAAGTCAGGCGCCTGCAGGTGGCCGATCAAGTTGAGATCCTTGACGTTGACCGACCCGACCTTCACCGATCCGGTCAGGACGCCGTCGCTCAGATCTGCGTCGAGCTCCTCGAAGCGCCCGCGGAACTTGGCCACGAGGTACTTGATCGAGAAGTCGGCCGAGGAATGTACGGAGTTGAACTTCCACTGGCCGGCAAGGCGGTCGTCGGCGGTGTTAACGGACATGTGCAGGCTCCTTCGGGAGTAATGGGCAAGAGGACCGAACAGCATTGCTTCGGACAAGAGGACCGGGCAGAATCAGCGTTGTGTCGCCGAGCGTATCACAAACCGGACCTCAGTCCGCTTACTCTCTGCCGATGGAGCTCCCCGTACTCACAGCCGTGCCCGTCGAACGCGCAGACGCGGCCCGCAACAGGTTGCGCATCCTATCGGCAGCAGAGCGGCTGTTCGCCGCGCGCGGTGTGCGGTGCACCTCGATGGACGCGATCGCCGCGGAAGCCGGCGTGGGCAAGGGCACCCTGTTTCGCCGCTTCGGAGATCGGGCGTCGCTCGCGCTGGCCGTCCTCGACCGCGGCGAGCGAGACTTGCAGGACGCGATCCTCCGCGGCCCGCCACCGCTCGGGCCAGGCGCACCGCCATGCCAGCGGTTGGCCGCATTTGGCTGCGCGATGCTCGACCGGCTGGAAGCCCACAGCGACCTGCTGCTGGACGCCGAGGCCGCGGGCGGCGAAGCGGCGAGCGGCGGGGGCTGGGTGCGCTCGCAGCCATACGCCTTGTACTGGTTGCACGTGCACTACCTCGTCGAGCAGGCGCTACCGCGCGAGGACCTCGACTACACAACCGACGTGCTCCTCGGAGCGCTCTCCGCCCAAGCGTTCATCCACCAACGTCATTTACGTCAGATGGAGCTGACCCGGCTCAAAGCCGGCTACGAAGACCTCGCCAAGCGGATATTGAGCTGAACCGAATTCCCATCAGAGCTCTTGTCCGTTCGGGTCCGGGGTGAGCTCGAGATAGCACATGTCGACGCGCAGCCAGTCGATGACGCGCTCGAAGACGGACCGGCCCAGGCCATAGCGCTGGGCGAGCGTCTGCTCGGCTGCCGGCTCGTCCTGCGGTGAGAGCACCCGGCCGGTCGCTGGCGTTGACGGCGCGAGCGGCGCTCCCCGCGAGGTGCACGGTGCGACCAGCGCGCGGGGGTCTCGGCGCAGGCGCTTGACCTTGCCGCACTGGCGCTCCGCACGGATGTAGAGCCTGCCATCTCGCTCGGCTGCCCAGACCGGGGTGGCCACCGGCGTACCGTCGCGGCGGAACGTGGTCACCAGGGTGTAGGGCGTCGCTGTCACGGGCCCGGAAGCGCCGGGGGCATTCGCGGGAGCAGTGGTGCGGGTGCTCCGGCGCTGCATCCAGGAGCCCGCGCGGGCGCTGAGCTTCGCCGCTGGCAGGCGCTTGCCCGGTCGTGGATGTGCGCTCCGGCGCGCCTGAACGGTCTCAGCTTGCTTGCCGCGCTCGCTCGTCATCATCTCCCCGAGCTCAGCCCTCGGACCGGAACCGATCCTGCGCCTCCTGGATCAGAGCCAGCGCCTGCTCCCGGTCCGCCCATCCCTTTGCCTCGGACTCCCGGTCGGGATCGAGGTCTTTGTAGACCGAGAAGAAGTGCGTGATCTCCTGGCGCACCTGGTCGGGCAGATCATCGATCTGCGCCAGACAGTTCCAGTTCGGGTCGCTGAAGGGCACGCACACCACCTTGTCGTCGGGCCCCTTCTCGTCGACCATCTTGAACAGGCCGATCGCCTTGACCGGCACGATGCACCCCGGAAACGTCGGCTCGGTGACGCACACCAGCGCATCGAGCTCATCGCCGTCGGGGCCGAGCGTGTCCGGAAAGTAGCCGTAATCTGTCGGGTAGACGACCGACGCTGAGAGGAAGCGGTCGAACCTGATCCCGCCGTACCGAGCGTCGTGCTCGTACTTGTTGCGGCTTCCCTTGGGAATCTCGACGATGCACACCAGCTCATCGGTGCCCATGCACGGTCCCCTCCTCATCGTTGGAGTTCAAGCACCACTTACACACGGATCAAGCGCCCGGTGGATAGGCTACCACCGAGTCAGCGAGCCGAGTCAGCGAGCCGAGTCAGCGAGCCGAGTCAGCGAGCCGAGTCAGCGAGCCGAGACGGACACCGAGAATAGGGAGAGCGAACCCACATGCCAGAGTCAACGACGCCGCCCAAGCTCGAGCTGCTGGGTGCGATGGCGCCGGGCTTCGACGAGGTGCTCACAGCCGACGCGCTCGAGTTCGTCGCCGGCTTGCAGCGTCAGTTCGGCGCCCGCAGGCGCGAGCTGCTCCGGGACCGCGTGCAGCGCCGGACGCGGCTGGCCGCGGGGGAGATGCTTGGCTTCCTCCCCGAGACCCGGGACGTACGCGAGGGCAGCTGGAAGGTCGCGGAAGTGCCCCCCGACATGCAGCAGCGCTGGGTCGAGATCACCGGCCCGGCCGAGCGCAAGATGACCATCAACGCGCTCAACTCCGGTGCCGACGGTTTCATGGCGGACTTCGAGGACGCCAACGCACCCACCTGGAAGAACATGGTCGAGGGTCACATCAACCTTCGCGACGCAATCGACGGGACGATCACCTACGAAGGTGCCGATGGCGGCCACTACGAGCTCGGAGAGAATCCCGCCACGCTGCTGGTGCGGCCCCGCGGATGGCATCTGCCTGAGCGCCACCTGCTCGTGGACTCCGAAGCCGTTTCGGGCTCGTTGTTCGACTTCGGCCTGTACCTCTTTCACTGCGCGCCGCGCCTGCTGGCCAACGGCTCAGGCCCGTACTTCTACCTGCCCAAGCTCGAGTCCCACCGCGAGGCGCGGCTCTGGAACGATGTCTTCTGCTGGGCGCAGGACGCGCTCGCGATTCCGCGCGCCACGATCAAGGCCACGGTTCTGATCGAGACGCTGCCCGCGGCGTTCGAGATGGACGAAATCCTTTACGAGCTGCGCGAGCACTCCGCCGGACTGAACGCGGGCCGCTGGGACTACATCTTCTCGGCGATCAAGTGCTTCCCGGACCGGCAGGAGATGGTGCTTCCCGATCGCTCGGAGGTGACCATGACGGTGCCCTTCATGCGCGCCTACGCCGAGCTCCTGGCTGCTACCTGTCACCGCCGCGAGGCCCACGCGATCGGCGGCATGGCCGCACTCATCCCCTCACGCAAGGACCCGGAGGCAAACGAACAGGCGCTCGACGGCGTCCGGGCGGACAAGGACCGCGAGGTTCGTCAAGGCTACGACGGCACCTGGGTGGCCCATCCCGATCTCGTGCCGGTCGCCCGCGAGGTCTTCGAGCAGGGACTAGGAGGTGCCCCCAGTCAGCTCGGGCGTCAGCTCGGCGATGTCGACGTGAGCGCCGAGGAGCTGCTGGACCTGGCATCCACGCCGGGCGCGATCACCGAGACCGGGCTGCGCACCGACATCAGCGTCGGCTTCCAATACATATCGTTCTGGCTCACCGGCCGCGGCGCGGCGGCGATCAACTCGCTGATGGAGGATGCTGCAACCGCCGAGATATCGCGCACCCAGATCTGGCAATGGGTCCACCACGAGGTCAAGCTTCAGGACGGACGCACTGTTGACCAAGAGCTCGTGCGCGAGATCTTGGAAGAGGAGATGGCGAATATCCGCGACGCCGTCGGGGCGCAGACCTGGCGGGACGGGCGGCCGGAAGAGACGCGGGAAATCTTCGAGCGCGTGGCGCTCGCGCCGGAGCTGATCGAGTTCCTGACGATCCCGGCTTACGAGTATCTGGAGTAGCGCTTGGGGAGTGGCCAGGAACCGAGCCCAGCCCTCACGCTCCAGCAGTACTCACGCCAGCAGCGCATCGATCGCCTCGAGGAGCTTGCGGGCCAGCTCAATCGCGTTGATCGCATCGTCTCTCGGAACCAGCCACGCGTCGTAGTCGGCCTGCTCGCGATCCGGCTGGACCTTGCGCACAGCCGCCGCGAGCTCAGGGTCGAGCTCGCCGGTCGCGACGAACACCCGATGCAGCTCGTACCAGGTGCCGCGGTGGGTCTTGGCGTAGATGTTGCGCTCGCTGAGAGCGCCACGAGCCGCATAGAGCATTGCGTAGTAGGCGGCGCTGAGTGCTGTCGAGGGATCGTCGTCGAGCGCTGCGGCGGCTGCTCGCAGCCGCCTATGAGCGGCTTCGATGTACTCCGCCGAGCGAGGGCTCACGGCGCCTCGTAGACCACGACCTTGTCGCGATCGACCTCGGCCATGAAGAACGACTGGATCGCGCGCCGTCCGGCGAGCCAATCGAGCGAGTTGACATGTAGGGAGAACGACCAGGCCACCCACTCGAGTGAAAGCTCGGCGGCGGCCTGTGCGAGCGCAGCGTGCAGCGCCAGCTTTCCGTTCCAGGAGGCGTCTTCAACCAGAACCAGGAGATCGACATCGGAGCCTTCGGAGCCTGAGTGCTCGCCACGTGCCCGCGAGCCGAACAGCCACACGGCGCACAGCCGGCCGCCGATCCGCGCGGCGGCGACCGCGATGAAACGCTCGAGCAGCGCACGCTCGTCAGCACTCAGAGACGTTTCGAGGAGCTCGGCCATCGGGCCACTGTAGAGGCAGTCGTCCCGCGATCGCACGACTCGTCAATGCAATCGGCTTCTCCCCAACTACGGCCATCAGTTTTCCCCACTGGCGACCATCTTTTCTCCCCACTCCGGGCTGGTGCTCGGCCTGGAGGTCTCCCGGCTGGCGCGCAACAACGCCGACTGGTACCGGCTGCTGGACCTCTGCGGCGTGACCGACACCGTGATCGGCGACGCCGACGGGATCTATCACCCAGGATCGTTCAGGCCGAGCACGCGGAGCGCCGCTACCGTCAAGTCGAGCCCGAGCACCGGCTCGTCGCCCGTGGCCTCGAGCGCGGACTGGGAGCAGGCGCTGGGCGCGCTCGCCGAGGCCCAGGCCGAGCTCGCGCTGCGCGAGCAACAACAGCCCCGCACCCTGACCGATGCTGAGCGTGAGCAGCTGCTGGCGCTCGGTGCCGACCTCGGCCGCGTGTGGGCCGCGCCGAGCACCACCGACCGCGACCGCAAGCAGCTCATCCGCACGCTGATCGAGGAGTGATCCTCGACGTGATCCGTGAAGAGCGCCGCGCGAGCATCACGGTCCGCTGGAAAGGCGGCGCGATCACCGACCTCGTCGTCGCGCTCCCACGCCATCAGCCAGCCATCCGCACCGACGAGGAAACGATCGAGCAGACCCGGCGCGACGCGCCGGCGCTCGGCTGCGCGGGGATCGCCCGCGATGCCGGGGAGCTCTTAGCGGAGGCTGATTTGGGCGATGCGCGCTCGCTCGTGATTTGGGCGGCGCAATAGCTTCGGAAGGATCCCCGGAGCTCTCGCGCGATCGCAGAAGTTGACCGGTTGAAAGCGGATCGCGGTCCCGGGCGCAGGGCCAAAGCAGAACGAGCGGGCAGCGAGGCCCGCTCGTTGCTTTTGTGGTCGCGCTCCCCCTGACTTCATACGAGCCCCAGGACTTAATGTTGTGCCTGGCGGCAAACATTCCCGGCCCCGAGCTGGGACCGGGTAGGGAGCGGCCGTGGATCAGCTTAACAGGCGCACCCGCCCAGACGGCGTCACAACTCGACACTCCCGGCACTCTGAAGGTCGAGTGTCGCCTGGAGCGCGCATAGCGACACGCACACGACACTCGCCTCCGCGCTGCCGTCGTTGTCGAGTTATGGCGCCCCTCCACCTACCGCCGCCTCGCGCCGCCCGCCCCTCCATCCGCCGCCTCGCGCCGCCCCCCTAACCGGCGCCTCGCGCCGGCGCCGCCACCGAGGCCCGCGCTCCCCTACGCCAGCGTGTCCGCCGCCTCCGCCAGCAGCTCGTCGGCGAATGCACGCAGGTCTGCGTCGAGGTGGCCGCACAACGCGTCTCTGAGCAGTGCCCGCAGGTGCTCGGCGAGCTCGTTTACCAGGGCGTTGACTCCGGGCTCGGCCGGAGCCAGGCCGGCGATCACCGCGCGCTCAAGGGAGATCGCGCGGGCCGTGCGCTCGGCCAGCGCCGGGCGCCCCGCGGGATTGGCGCAGATGACTGCCAGGCGCTGCGCGAGGCGGCCGCTGCCGGGTCCCTCGGGTTCGAGCAGCGCCCGCAACGCCAGCAGGTAGTCGCTCAGGGACTCGAACGGCGCCAAGCGCTCGCACCCCATCTCAAAGCGCGCGAGCGCCCACGCCAGCTCGCCGCCGCTGGGCGTGCGGCGCGCGATCAGGTTGCAGAACGCGCGCAGCTCATCCTCCTGCGTCGCCGGTATCAGGGTGATAAAGCGCGGCCGGCCGCTGGCGCCGAACGCGACAGGACGCCAGGCGCCGGCGTCTGCGCGCGTCCAAGCGATCGGCCCCAGTGCGTATCCGCCGCGCTCGAACAGGCGCAGCGCAGTGAGCACGCGCCTGAAGCGCCCGCGGGCCACCGAGACGGGGGGGCGCGCGCCTGGTTCTTGGGCCAGCGACAACAGCGCCAGCACGTTGGGCTCGGCGCCGAACCGGCCGTCGGGGCACTGCGCTCCCCAGACGGCGTCCACGGGAGCATCATCCGAAAGAGCGTCACCACGAACGAGCGAGAGGCCGTCGCCGAGCGCCAGCTCCGTGGTCCCGGGGTCCAGCGACACGCCCAGCAGCGGCACGATCACCGTTGTCATGCGGTGGCCTTCGTAGAGGGCCCGTTCGAGCTCGTCATATGCTGCCTCGAAGCGACCGGAATCGAAGCCGAACTCGCTGCGCTCGGCGAACACGGTTCCCAGAAAGCACCGCAGGGCGGCGTCCGCACGCTCGCGAGGCTCGCTGGGTACCCGCGAGTCCTCCCGCAGGCTCAGATAGGCTTCCAAGCCCGACAGACCGGACAGGGCACGCGCCGCCGGCGCGTAGGTCGGCAGCGCGGCGAGCAGGCCCAGGCGCTCGCGGATGAAGGCAGCGGTCAAGGGCCGGTAGCAGTAGAGCGGCGGTCGGCCCGATGGCCGCGACTGCGCCTCGATCACCTCGAAGGGCACCTCAGCGCCACCCGCGGTCTCGGTCACGAGCCGGCCAGCAGCGTCAGCAGTGAACGCCTCCAGGGTCGCGTAAAGCGTGCTGTTGCGCACAGGCGCCCTTTCGCGCTCAGCGACCCAGATCCTCCCCGCCGGGAGCGACGCTCGGCCGCGGGGCGGTGCACGTTTCCCGCAGGGCCACCCAGCTTGGCCATCGCGGAGTGCTCTGCATCATCCCGTCAGCACGGCACATTTGCGCCCAGCGAATCATTTGCACCAGTCCCGCAGGACTGGTGCATGCTCAGGCGGTACGGTCGATCTGCTCCAGGTGGGCGACGTTCTGAAGGTCGGCCGGCTCGGCACTGCACCGCCCGGCAAACCATGCGTCGAGGATTTCCGCGAGCGCGGCGCGGGAAGTCAGGCGCAAGCTGAGCGCTAAGACGTTGGCGTCGTTCCAGCGCCGCGCGCCCTGCGCCGTTTGCGCATCGACGCAGAGCGCCGCGCGGATGCCCGGCACCTTGTTGGCCGCGATCGACGCACCGGTCCCAGTCCAGCACGCGACGACCGCTTGCTCGGCGCGTCCCTTGGTCACCTCCCGTGCGGCACGCTCGCTCGCCCACGCCCAATCGGGGCGCTCACCCTCGGCGTAGACGCCGTGCAGGACCGGCTCGTGCCCGCGACGGCGCAACTCCTCCGGGAGCGCGTGCGCCACCCCTGTCAACTCGTCGGCCGCGACGGCGATCCGCACCGGGTCCGCTCAGACGACCGCGATCGCCGGCTCAGGCTCGGAGCGCCGGCGCTCGTCGGCGGGGCGCTCCTGCGGGCGCTCGTCGGCGGGGCGATCGGCGCAGTCGGCGCCCAGCCATGCGCGCCCGTAGGCCCGCATGTCCTCAATCAACGGCACCAGCGCGCGACCCTTGTCGGTTAGCGCGTACTCGACCCTGGGCGGCACCTCGGGAAACGTTTGGCGCTCGACGATGCCCTCCTCCTCCAGCGCGCGCAGGCGCAGCGACAGCGTACGAGGGCTGATCCCCTGCAGTGATCGCTCCAGCTCGCAGAAGCGCGAGCGCCCGTCAGCCAGGTCACGGATCACCAGCAGCGTCCACTTGCCGCATACGATCTCAGCCGTACGGCAGACCGGACAAGTATGGTCGAAAGCCATCGGAGCTTTCGATTCTAGCGCAATGCTTTACGGAATGAAGCGCTGCGGGGCGCGGTCAATCGCGTCCATCTACGCCACCTCGCGGAGCTTCTGCGCCTCGGCGAGCGACTGGAGCTTCTTCAGCGACTGGTTCTCGATCTGCCGGATCCGCTCGCGCGTGACGTTGAACGTACGCCCAACCTCGTCGAGCGTACGCGGGTGCTCGCCACCCAATCCATAGCGCAGCTCGAGCACGCGGCGCTCACGATAGCTCAAGTTCTCAAGCGCCTCGCGGAGCGCCTCCTTGGTCAGGATCTCCGCTGCCCGCTCGTACGGCGACTCGGCTCGCTCGTCGGCGATGAACTGACCGAACTCCGACTCCTCCTCGTCGCCGACCGGCTTCTCCAGCGAAACCGGAGCCTGTGCGGAGCGCTTGATCGACTCCACTTCGTCGGGCTCGATGCCGGTCACCTCGGCGATCTCCTCAGCGGTCGGCTCGCGTCCGAGCTCGGTCACGAGCTTGCGCTCCGCGCGCCCGATCTTGTTGAGCTTCTCGACCACGTGCACGGGGATGCGAATCGTCCGGGCCTTGTCGGCCAAGGCGCGAGCTATCGCCTGGCGGATCCACCACGTGGCGTAGGTGGAGAACTTGAAGCCCTTGCGGTAGTCGAACTTCTCCGCGGCACGCACGAGCCCGAGCGTCCCCTCCTGGATCAGGTCGAGGAAAGGCAACCCCTGGTTGCGGTAGTTCTTGGCGATCGAGACGACGAGACGCAGGTTCGACTCGACCATCTTCTGCTTGGCGTCGAGGTCGCCGCGCTCGATCCGCTTGGCGAGATCGACCTCTTCCTGTGCGGTCAAGAGGCGCACCTTGCCGATGTCCTTCAGGAATAGCTGAAGCGAATCGGTCGTCATGTCCGGCTTGAGGTCGAGCGCGGTCTTGGGCTTGCGCCGGGTGCGCTTGTCGGGCGCGCGCTCCACTTCTGTCGCCGCTAGCGCCGGGTCGACTTCCTCTACGAGCTCGATCTCCGCGCGTTCCAGAAAGCCGTGCAGCTCCTCGACATCGGCCTCGTCGAGATCGAGCTCTGAGACTGCGCCCGAAATCTCGGCGTACGTGAGCACACCGAGCTGGTTGCCACGGTTGACGAGGCCCTTGATCTCTTCCAGTTCCTGAAGTTCCGCTACTGACATCTAAAGATTCCACTTCATATTGGCTTTTTTTCAGTCGTACGGCGCAGCGCTTGGGACTAGAGCCAAGCGCTCGAAGATCAAAACGCCGGCGCACGGTAAGGACGCACGCCCGCAACTCAACCACGCGTTACAGCATAGCTACAAGTACCTACAACACGCTCAGTGGTTTCGCGGCCGCAACCGGGCTATGTAGCCGGCGCGCGGCGGGACTCGCGTAGCCAGCCGGCGGCGAGGCTCGCGTAGCCGGCGCACGACGTCGCCGCCGGAACCGTATACTCCCGCTCCTTCCAAGCCGAGCGATCGCCCGTCCGCGGGTGATCGGCGGGGGAACCACTTGCGGGCCACAAGGCTCCGCAGGGGCGAATCGGTCCGCGGAGGACCGTAGCGCCAAGTAGGCGCGAGCCCGTCAGCTCACCCCGTAGGCACCAAGCGAAGTGAGGACGATCGTTATCTCCAGTCGTGGTTATACGAAAGCCTGTCTTGCTGCCCTGCTCCTCGGAGGCGGGCTCTGCCTGCCATCGGTCAGCACGGCGGCCTCGTCGGGCGGCGCCGGACTGGGGCCCCCGAGCGCGCCGGCCCCCGGAAGTGCAGACGTGCAGCCGGGCAACGCGACGGTGATGGTCAGCGGCGACGGGATCACGGTCACGACCAAGGCATCGGCGCAACTGAGCCAGGCACTGCGGTTCACCGGACGCGTGCCGGCGATCGCCGCGGGCCATGCCGTCGAGATCGAGCGCAGCGCCCAGACGGGCGGGAGCTGGACACCGACCGTTGGAGCCACCGTCGGCGCGGGCGGGACCTTCACGGCGGTATGGCACGCAAATGAGACCGGGCGCTTCGCGATCCGCGCGGTGATTGGAGGGCGCAAGGGGACCGCACACGCTAGAGGGCGCAAGGGGACCGCACACGCTAGAGGGCGCAAGGGGACCGCACACGCTAGAGGGCGCAAGGGGACCGCACAAGGCGCCTCCGCCGGCTCTGCCTCCCCCACGTTCGCCGTGACGATCTATCGCCCTGCGATCGCCACGTTCTACGGTCCGGGCTTCTATGGCCGGAGAACTGCCTGCGGCAAGGTGCTCACGCCCCACGCGCTCGGTGTCGCGAACCGCACCTTGAGATGCGGCACGCAAGTGGCGATCTACTATCAGGGGCAAGTGCTCGTCGTTCCGGTAATCGACCGCGGGCCGTATGCGAATGGCGCCGACTGGGATCTGACCGAGTCCACGGCAACCGCGCTCGGAATCCACGGCACGGTCACGATCGGAGCGGTCTCGCTCCCGTAGCGGACGGCCTAGAGACCCGCGCCGAGCGCTCTAGGGTCCCGGTGTGAACAATGTGCGGGGATGAACACCGCCTTGATTAGCGTGACTCAGGCGCGCGAATGCGTGCTGCGCGCGACGCGCCGGCTGGACACAGAGCCCGTCGAGATCGCCGGCGCGCTGGACCGAGTGCTCGCGCAGGATCTGCTCGCAACGGGCGACGTGCCTTCCTTTCCCTGCTCGGCGATGGACGGCTACGCGGTCGCGGAGAGTCCGAGCGGGCGGAGCATGACAGTGGTCGGAGAGTCCCGCGCCGGCGCTCCCGCGCGGCAGCGGCTGGGCGAGGGCGAAGCGATCCGGATCTCGACTGGAGCCGCGATGCCCGTGGGAGCGACCGCGGTCATTCGCCAGGAGGACGTCGAGGAGCGCGGGACGTCGATCTACACCCGGGCTGCCGTGCGGCCAAGCGAGAACGTCCGCCACGCCGGCGAGGATCAGCAGACTGGGGCGACGGTGCTCCGCGCAGGGATGGTCCTTGGCGCGGCCGAGCTCGGGGTGGCCGTCGCAGCCGGCGCCGCGCGCGTTGAGGTTGCGCGCAAGCCACAAGTCACGGTTCTGTGCACCGGCGACGAGCTGCGAGCCCCCGGGGAGCCGCTGGGGCCCGGCGAGATCCACAACTCCAATGCACCAATGCTCGTGGCGCTGGCGACGCGTTGCGGAGCTCTCGTCGCCCCCGTGCAACGCCTGCCCGACCAGCGAGCGGCGACCGAATCGGCGCTCGCTGTCGCGCTGGAGCGCTCAGACGCGGTCGTCATCTCCGGCGGTGTCTCGGTCGGCCCTCACGACTATGTGAAGCCCGCGCTCGCCGCGCTCGGAGTGCAGGAGCTGTTCTGGCGGGTTGCGCTGCAGCCCGGCAAGCCAACCTGGTTTGGCCAGCGAGATGGGAAGCTCGTGTTTGGGCTCCCCGGCAACCCGGTGTCCGCCGTAGTGACGTTCTCGCTTTTCGCCCGGCCGGCGCTCGCCGCGCTGCAAGGTGCCACGCCCAAGCCGATGCTCGACGCGCAGGCGCGACTCGGCGTCACCGTCGCGCGCAATCCCGACCGTGAGCAGGCGCTGCGGGTACGCCTGGAGCGGCGCGACGGCGCGCTGCTCGCCTTTCGCAACGGAGCTCAGGACTCACATCTGGTCAGCTCTCTGCTCGGTGCCCACGCGCTGGCGTTGATCCCAGCCGGGGACGGTGAGCTGGAGGCGGGATCGGCCGTCGCCCTGGAGGAGCTGCCGCGCTGAGCGGCCACCCGCCGTGAGCAAGGAACGACCCATCGTCGTCAAGCAAGCGAGCGCGAAGACCGCAGGGACCGCCCTGCTCGCGCTCGCGCTCGCGGCCCTCTTCGCGTGGGCGGCTGCGCGGCGATGGCGGTCCAGCTCCGCGCCGGCTCGCGCGGCGATCCTCTCACCACGCAAGTCGACGGTGGTCGCGGAGAATGGCGCGGTGCGCTCGGTACAGTCGGCGCGGCTCACGCTCGCACCGGCAGACCTCGAGCGCCTGTGGAATCCCACCAGCCTCGAGAACCTCGGTCGCACCTACTGGCGCTTCCTGACGCGGGTTACCTTGGGGCTGATGCGCGTCGCTTACGGACAGGACGAGCGCTCGGTCGTGCTTGTCGCCCGGCCGCTGAGGATGCTGCGCTTCGAGGCTCCGCAGTACGTGCTCGAGCAGGATCACGGCAAGATAAGCTGGCGCATCCGGGACGGCCTGCTCGTCGCCCGAAGCGGGCGCGGTTGCGGCTTCCTGGCGCTCGATGTGCGCCGTGATCCGGCGAGCTCATCGCCCGGCGGACAGGCGACGCTTCACATCGAGGTCGAGGTCGCGAACTTCTATCCGGCCATTGCGGTCAACTTCAGCACCCCGGTCTACGAGGCCACGCAGTCCTCGATCCACGTGCTCGTCACGCAGGCGTTCCTGCGCTCGCTCGCCACGCTGGACCTCGCCAAGTCCAAGGTCGGGCTGTTCGCGCAGGCCCCGGGTGCGCAGAGCTGATCCGATCGCCGTGGCTCGATCAGGAGTCAGGAGTGGCCCGATGAAGTTCAAGCGCCTGCTACCCAAGCCGGGCGCTACCGAGATCGGCGACCTGCTCGAGTCCCTGTTCCTGGAGCGCCGCGCACCAGCCACGCGGCCGTACACGATCGTCAACTTCGTCGCCAGCGCAGACGGGCGCGCGACGATCGGCGGGCGCTCGGGCCCGCTTGGCGACGATGGTGACCGCGCGCTCTTTCACTGCCTGCGCCAGCAGGTCGATGCGGTGCTCGCGGGCACCGCGACGCTGCAGGCAGAGCGATACGGGCCAATCCTGGGCAAGCCCCCGAAAAGCTCCGAGCGCCGGCAGCGTCGAGGGCGGCGAGGCCTGAGCCCCGAGCCCCTTGCCTGCATATTCACGCGCAGCGGCGCGGTTCCGGCAGATATTCCGCTGTTCGCCGACCCGGAGTCGAAGATCATCGTCTTCTCCCCGGCGGATGTCGATTTCGCCGGCTCTGCGGATCTCGATCACGCGGGATCTGCGGCGCAAGTGACGGTGGTCCGCCTGGAACCCGGGGAGCTGACCCTGACAACCGCGCTGCGACGGCTGCGCGCTGAGCACGGCGTCCGCACGCTGCTCTGCGAAGGTGGCCCGACGCTGTTCGGTGCGCTGCTGGCCGAAGGCCTGGTCGACGAGCTGTTCCTGACGATCGCGCCGAAGCTCGCCGGCGGCGGCCGCGGGCCCACGATCTCGACCGGCTCAGAGCTGGCGGCGCCGGCGGGACTGCGCCTGGAGTGGCTGCTGGAACGCCATGGCTCCCTATACGCTCGCTATAGCGTGGCGCCGGCCTGAGCACCTGAACGCTGTCGCTCCCGCCCCGACACCTGGCGCCGGCCTGAGCACCTGAACGCTGTCGCTCGCGCCCCGACAGAGAGGGTGGCACCGGCCTGAGCAAAGACCCCCCCGAACGTCTGCTAAGCCTCGATCCACCGCGGCTCGGTGTCACGGCTGGTTTTTCGCTGATTTGTCCGATTCTCGGCGGTGGCGGCGATGATCGGGCGGCTCGATCGTGTTGATCGGCCGACGGCGACCGGTGT
>JAABUX010002534.1_pt1 | contig 25662 bp, 16 predicted proteins | sample 5561851 | NCBI WGS metagenome assembly JAABUX01 (sample SAMN10711883, study PRJNA513361) | rock metagenome | isolation source: Antarctica rocks | place: Antarctica: Victoria Land, Richard Nunatak red sandstone | collected 2016-01-03 | reverse complement strand
CCTTCTCGTGCGAGGCCAGGGCCTCGACCTGGCGACGGCCGGCCGCGGCGATCGCGACGGTCCGCTCGGTCGAGCGGGTCAGGGCGTCCGCGAGCGCCGCGGCGGCCTGATCGGACGCGGCCCGGTCGGCGGCCGATTTGAGGGCCTCGACGGCGGCGGCGAGCGCCGGGTCGTGGGCGACCTTGGCGCTGAGGGCCTTGTCGATGGCGGCCCTCGACCCGCCGAGGGCTTCGATCGCGGCCTTCTCGGCGACTGCGGTCGCGGCGATGGCCTTCTCGGCGGCGACCTTCTCGCCGTCGGCCTTCGTGGCGGCGGCCTGGAGCGCCTGGAGGGTGTCGGCGGCGGCCTGCGCGGCCTTGGCCGCCTCGGCCTCGGCCCGCTCGGCGACGGCGGCGACCTCGGCCTTGCGGGCGGCCTCGGCCCGGGCCTCGGCCGGCGCCTGGCCGGCCCCGGCGGCGAGGGCCAACTTGGCGGCGACGATTGCGAGGGCCGGGGCGAGGTCCCTGGTCGCGGCGTCGGCGGCGGCCTGGGCGGTGAGGGCCCGGGCTTGGGCCTGTTCGAGGCGGGCGGCGATCGGCCGGGGGTTGGCGGCGAGGCTGGCCAGCCGCTTGCCGTCGTTGGCGTCCCAGACGCGGACCTCGCCGGCCCAGTCGCCGGCGACGACCCGGACGCCGTCGGCGGCGAAGACCGCGCGGAGGGCGAGGTCGCCGAACGGTTCGAAGTCGCGGCGCTTGCCGCCGTCCTGGCCCCAGACGCGGACCGCGCGGTCGCGGCCGGCGGTCACGATCCGCCCATCCCGGGCGAACCGGGCGGAGGCGACGCCGCCGGGGTGGGCGGACCACGACTTGATCGGGCTGCCGTTCTCCATCTCCCAGAGCTTGACCGAGCCGTCCTCGGCGGCGGAGGCGACGACGTCCGAATCGGGCCGCCAGGTCACGTCGGTGATCGCCGCCGTGTGGCCGCGGAGGTCGAAGAACTCGCGGCCGGTCTGCGCCTCCCAGACGACCAGGCCGTTGTTGCGATCGCCGGTCGCGAGCAGGACGCCGTCGGGGCTGAACTCGATCGCGGTGATCCACTCGGTGTGCTTCTTCAGCTCGAACTGGGGCTGGCCGTCGGCCGTCCCGTAGACCCGGACGACCTTGCTCGGCCCGCCCAGCGCGACCTGGCCGTGGTCGGGGCTGATGTCGGCCGCGAGCACGACGTCATACTCCTTGCCGACCTCGAACACCCGCCGGCCCGTCTTGACGTCGAACACCACCGCCAGGCCCGACTGGCCGCCCCGGCCGCCACCAGCCAGGAGCAGCGAGCCGTTCCGGCTGAACTTGAGGACGTGCACCGTCCCCTCGGGGAACGGGAAGACGGCGACGAGCCGGTCCTTCTCCGCGTGATACAGCAGGACCTGCTTGTGCCCCGCCACCGCGACCAGCGGGGCCCACGGGCTCGACGCCAGGGCGACGATGGCGTTGGGCCGGGGGCTGACGACGAACGGCTCGGCCGGGACCCCCTCGGGCATCGGCGGCGGGCCGGCCGGCTTGCTGCCCGTCGCCGACGGGTCGAGCTTGAACTCGAACTTGGGCCGCTCCTTGATCGCGACCACGCTCCCCGAGCTCTCGGCCGCGCCCCCCTCGATCCACCGCCGGATGACCTCGAGCTCGGCCTCGGGGATCTTCGCCGAGTTGGGCGGCATCTTCGGCTCGTCGGCGTGGGAGACCAGGCCCCAGAGGTGGCTGCTCGCCGGGTCGCCCGGCTCGACGACCTTGCCCGAGCCGCCCCCCTGCATCGTGGCCGCGAACGTCTCCAGCGCCAGGCCGCCCTTGGCCTTGTCGGCGTTGTGGCACGAGTTGCACCGCGACTGGAAGATCGCCGCGACGTGGTCCTGGAAATTGACCTTCGGGCCGGCCTTGGCCGCGGCCTTGTCGTCGGCCGCCCGGCACGGAAGCCCGATCGTCAGGACGAGCACGATCGCGAGGGTCGATTTCGGGGGCATGGTCGCGGGCCTCGGGATGGCGGAGGGCGGGATTGCAGATCGCGAATCTCAGGCGGAGATGGATCAAATCAATCGGTTCTGCGATCTGCAACCCAAGATTGGTAATCTGCCGACCCGGCATCGATCGGGTCAGTGGTTGAACAGGAACTCGCGGCTGTTCAGGAGCGCCCAGAAGAGGTCGCCGAGGGCCTGCTCCTGGTCGGCCCCCTCGGCGAAGGCGGGGAGGAGCCTGGCCAGCTCGGCCGGCGTGGGCATCCGGGCGAGGGCCCGGAGGTAGAGGTCGACGACCCGCTCCTCGGGGAATTTGCGGGTGGCGATCAGGTTCTTGACCACGCCGCCCTTCTGGATCTTGCCGTTGACCGTGTCGCCATTGAGGAGGTGGAGGGCCTGCGAGAGGGTGGGCTCCATCTTGACCTCGCACGAGCAGACGGTCTCGCGGGTGGCCCGGCCGAAGGTGGTCAGGAAGTAGGTGGAGGTCGCCCCGTCGGCGATCTGGGTAGCCCGGGCGCCGAGGGGGAGCCCCTTGAACTTATCCTTGGTCTCGGTCACGAGGCTGATCGCGTCGAGGAGGTTCTCGGCCTTGATCCGCCGGAGGTTGGCGTGGGCGAAGTTGCGCTCGTCGGACTCGTTGCTCGGGTTCCGCGCGGTCGAGCGCTGGTAGGTGCGTGAGTTGCAGATGTCGCGGACGAGGCCCTTGAGGTCGTAGCGGGAGGCGGTGAACCGCTTGCCGAGCTCTTCGAGGAGTTCGGGGTTCGTCGGGGGGTTGGAGACCCGGAAGTCGTCGACCGGCTCGACGATCCCGACGCCGAAGAAGTGGGCCCAGACCCGGTTGGCGAAGGAGGTCGCGAACCAGGGGTTGCGGGGCGAGGCCAGCCAGCCGGCCAGGACGACCCGGCGGTCCTTGCCGGCGACGTCGGGGGCATCGCCGCCGAGGAACTTGGGGGCCATCCGCCGATTGCCGACGGGATGCTTCACCTCGCCGCCGCCGGAGTTGAAGACGATGGTCTCGCGGAGGTCTTCGGCCGGCTTGCGGCCGATCTGCGAGAAGAACGCGGCGAAGCCGTAGTAGTCGTCCTGGGTCCAGCGGTCGAACGGGTGGTTGTGGCACTGGGCGCACTGGATCCGCATCCCCATGAACACCTGGGCGACGTTCTCCGTCAGCTCCAGGGTCATGTTGGTGGCCTGGTAGAAGTTGGTCGAGGGGACCTTGAACGTCCCCCCGTTGGCCCCCAACAGCTCCCGGACCATCTGGTCCATCGGGGTGTCTTTGCCGAGCTTCTCGACCAGCCAGTTATAGTAGAGGAACATCGCCTTGTAGCTGACCTGGAGCGACGACTTGACCCGGAGGATCTCGGCCCACTTGTTGACCCAGAGCTCGGCGAACTCCTTGCGGCCGAGCAGCTCCTCGATCAGCCCGGCCCGCTTCTCGGGGGCGGCGGCGGCCATGAACCGGCCGTACTCCTCGACCGTCGGCGGCACGCCGATGACGTCGAGGTAGGCGCGACGGACGAAGACCTCGTCGGTGCAGAGTCCGGACGGGCCGATCCGGAGCTTCTTGAGCTTCGCCGCGATCAGGCCGTCGACGTAGTTGGCCTCGGGCTCGGCCGGATAGTCGAACTTCAGGCCCTTGGGGAGCACGAGCACCTGCGAGCCGACGGTGTGGGTCTCGAACCGGGCCATCACGAACGCCTCGCCGCGGGCGCCGGCGGTGACGAGGCCGGCGGGGGTGATGGCGGCGGAGGTCTCGTTGTTCGTGAGGAAGAGGGCGAGCGAGGTGACGTCGCGGTCGGTCCCGTCGGAGTACCGGGCCCGGACGGTCATCTGCTGGGTCTCCTTCTCGCCGTCGAGGACCGCCTTGCGGGGGTAGAGCTCGACCGCGACGACCGTGGGGAGCTTGGCGACGTCGTCGTTGGGGACGCCGGCGTCGACCCAGCCCTTGAGGGTCGCGTACAGCTCGTCCCCCTTCTCCATCCGCTTGCCGCCGGTGTGCTGGACGGCGCCGATCGACTTCTCCAGGAGCGTGCTGTCGTCGGTGACGGCCAGGTTGACCCGGCGGCCGACCAGCTCGCGGGTGAGCCGGAAGTGGTCGCCGTCGGGGTCGAAGCCGAAGAGGGAGAGGCGGAAGCCGTCCTTGCCCCGCGCCGCGCCGTGGCAGCTCCCGGTGTTGCAGCCGGCCTTCAGGAAGACGGGCATCACGTCGAGCCGGAAGCTCAGCGGCGGTCGCTCCGCCGCCCGGGCGACCTTGACCGGGACGGCGACGCTCCGCCCGCCGAAGCCGACGGCCACGGAGGTCACGCCGTCGGCGACCGGGTAGAGCGTGGCCCCGTCGCGGCGGACGGGCGCGGGGTCGGCCGGGGTGAAGGTGGCGCGGGCGGTGACGTCGCGAGTGATCCCGTCGGCGTAGGTCGCCTGGACGACCAGCGACTGGCGGTCGCGGGCGGTGGTCAGGTCGACCTCGCTGGGGAAGACCTCGACCTTCTCCGGGACGGCCTCACCCGCGACGATCGGGCCCGTCGCGCCGAGGGCGAACGTCAGCAGGGTGATCCAGGTCCGCGCCACGTTCATGGGGGAAGTCCTCGGGGCCGACCCTCGGGGGGCCGCTTCGGTTCGGGGGAGGGTGGCGATCATCGCGGGGCGGGCGTTCTATGGGGCAAGGTGGAAAAATTCGCGATTTCAAATCCCGGATCTCGGATTGCAAAATCAAACATCAAAGTGATTTGCAATCTCATGATCTCCGATCTGAGGTCCCGGACAGCCTGACCGGGGTCCTGCATCACTTGGCCTTGGCCCGTTCCTGGGCTTCGAGCCGGAGCTTTTCGAGCCGGCTGAGCCGCTTCTCGGCGACCGGGGCGGCGGGGCGCGGGGGCAGCGGGGCCGCGACGGCGACCGGGGCGGCGGCGGGCTTGGGCTTGGGCGGGAGTGGGACGTCGATCCGGAGCTGGCCGGAGCCGAGGTTGTGGAGGATCGTCTCGCCGTCCTGGACCACGGCCACCTGGCAGAACAGGTTCTGGTGGTTGCCGGCGGGCGAGGCCTTGTCGGTCCTGATCCGGAAGACCAGCTCTTTGCTGTCCTTGGTGATCGCCTTGACGTCGGTCGTCACCTTGTTCGGCAGGCCGATCAGCGTGACCTTGGCCTCACCCGCGAAGTCGACCGCCTTGGTGACGGCGACGACCAGGTCGGCCTCCTGCCCCTGCTCGACGCTCGCCGGCCGATAGCCCAGGGCGAGGTAAGGCGCGGCGATCGTTAGCCTCGCGAGCTGCGAGGAGACCATGACCGGCCCCCCCGGGGTGGCGGCGGTCCCGTTGACGACGACCTTCCAGGTCCGCAGCGCGGCGGCGCCGTCGGCGTTGATCGGGATCAGGGCCTCGTCGGCCTTCTCGGCGATGGCGATCCCGCCCGAGGAGCCGACGCCGGGCGGGTTCCAGGGGAGCGCGACCGCGATCGCCGCGGTGAAGCCGGGCTTGCGCCTGGCGACCACCCTCAACCCCATCGAGCCGCCGCGGACGAGCGGGACCTTGGGCTCGACCACCTCGATCGCGAACGGGGCCTCTTCGGTCACCGCCACGGCCAGGCGATCGACGGTCCGGGTCCAGTACGGGATGTTGTTCTGCCCCAGGGTCAGCTCGTTCGAGTGCCGGAACTCGGACGGGATGGCGAGCTTGGGGTCGGTCGGCTTCCCCTCGACCCGGACCAGGGCCCCGGCCAGCGGGGCGTCGGCCTTGGCCTCGACCAGGACCGGCAGGGTGGGCTGGCTCGCGGCCATCTCGTCGGAGCTGGCCGAGACCCCGGCGGGCAGCCCTTCCAGCTCGACCCGGATCGCGCCCCCGGCCTCGACCCGACGGGCGTTGACCAGGACCGCCTGGCGGTTCCCGCGGGGGACGGCCACGCCGAGCGCGGGGGCCCCCCGGCGGAGCGACTCCTCGGGCACGCTGAGCGAGATCATCGGCGCGGCGGAGGCGACCTCGACCCGGTAGAAGTAGTCGGGCCCCCCCTTCTTGAGGTGGTCGGCGATGCTCAGGACGTACTCGCCATCTTCGGGGGCGGTGAACTTCAAGTTGCCGTCGGGGGAGCCGTTGGCGTCGTCGTTGCCGACCAGGGCCGGGCCCCCCTTCCTGGCGACGGCGATGACCGAGTCGAGCGGCGAGCGGAGCCGGCGGGCGAAGACCCGGACGTTGGTGACCTGCCCCTTCTTGGCGGGGAAGACGAAGTGGTCGACGTCGTCCGGCTTGCCGATGACGCCGTTGACGGCCATCGGCGGCTCGAAGCGGGTGGCGGTGGCGTGGTCGTCGTTCGGCTCGAGCTCGATCGCGTTGCCGAACGGCGAGAGCTTGAAGGCGTTGGGATGCGGGGCCTCGCCCCGGGCGTCGCGGGCGACGATCCCGAAGTCGCGGGCCTGCTCGGCCGGGAGCGTGACCTTGATCGTCCGGTCGCCGAGGACGTCGCCGATCAGCCGGACGTCGACGGTCTCGCCGAACTTGCCGCCGGCGGGGACGGTCGCCGTCGGCCGGGGGAAGTCGCCGACGTGGAGCCGGTAGAGGCAATTCGCGTTGCCGGCGTAGGCGCTCTCGCGGACCTGGACGACGTAGGTCCCGTCGCTCGGGGCGACCACCGAGGCGAAGCCGTCCTGCCAGATCAGCGCCGAGTCGTCGCCGGAGGCCAGCTCGAACCGCCTCGCGTCCATGATCGCCACGTAGGGGTCGAACGTCGTGATCCCGAGCCGGGCCCCCTCGACCTCGGCGGTGATCCGGTCCCCCTTCTTGGCCTCGAACGAGTAATAATCGACGTCCTCGACCTGCGCGACCCCGTTGACGACCGAGCCGAACGCGATCGGCTGGGCCTTGGCGAAGTCGTCGTTGGGCTCGGCCTCGGTCGTCTCCTTGAGCGACCCGACGCTGAACGTCCGCAGCTCGCTGACGCCGGTGGCCGTCCGGAGCCGGAGGTCGTGGAGCCCGAGCGGGGCCCCGGCGTCGATCCGGAGCGTCACCCGGACGTGGTTGTCGGCGACGACCTCGATCGCGGTCGCGGCGATCCCCGGCCGATAGAAGAGGACCTCGCGGGCGTCGCCGAGCCGGGCGCCGGTGAGGTCGACCCGAAGCTCCGTCCCCCGCTGGCCGCCGAGCGGACGGACCGCCGCCAGGCCGGGCGAGGCGGCCCCGGCCGTCGCCGAGGCGAGGGCGACCGCGACCGCGACGAGGGCTCCGAGGGTCGGCCGGGCGAGGGGCAAGGGTCTCATGGCGGGGGTGTCCGAGGGGGCGGGGTGATCGATGGCGTCAGGCGAGCCACGTCCGGGCGTCGTCCGTCTGCGTGACCTCGATGGTCGGCCGAGGGTCGGCGGGAATCAGGCGGAGCGAGATCGGCAGGACCAGGCTCGTCAGCGGGTCGGTCGACCCGGGCCTGACCTTGCCCACGAGCCTCAGCTCGCCGCCGTCCGAACGGTAGAATTCGAGCGACCAGGGCTTCCGATCGATGAGCAGCAACTCCCGGACGCCGACTTTGGCGTAGAACCCCAACTTCTTCCGCGAGCGATCGTGACGGCTGAGGATCTCGACGGCGAAGTCGGGCCCGCCCAACCAGTAGGCTCGCATGAGCTTTGCCGGGTCGCCGGGGAGGTAGACGGCCACGTCCGGGCAGCGGTAGTTCTTCGTCCAGTCATCGGCGCGATCGCTGACGTTGACGCCGGCGAAGACCTGCACCCCCCGGACGCCGCCCAGGGCCTGATCGATGGCGGAGCTGAGTTTGGAGGCCAGGAATTGATGAACGACATCCGCCGGAGGAGACATCACGTAGACCCCGTCCCAGACTTCGTCGAAGCGATCGGCCCCGGTCGCCCGCCTCTGCCGGATGAGATCGTTCTGTTGCCGCCGATCCAGGATGAGCATCACCATCGTTGAACCCCTTCTCGACTCCGATCGCCGGACGGTCCCGGACGGTCCCGCCCCCGATGGTACGCCGTCGCGGCTCAGGCGAGCAACTCGGTCCGGACCTTGCCGCCGTCGACGATCTCGATGGGCCGGCCGCCGGGGGCCATCAGCTCCTTGTCGGCGACGATCCCGAGCTGGTGGTAGAGGGTGGTGGCGAGGTCTTCGGGGCCGATCGGGTCGCGCTCGGGCTCGGTGGCGGTGGAGTTGGAGGCGCCGTGGATCAGGCCCTTCTTGACCCCGCCGCCGGCGAGGACCACGGAGAAGACCTTGGGCCAGTGGTCGCGGCCGGCGTCCTTGTTGATCTTCGGGGTCCGGCCGAACTCGCTGGAGACCATGACGAGGGTCCGGTCGAGCAGGCCGGTGCGGTCGAGGTCGGTGATGAGCGCGGCGTAGGCCTGGTCGAAGGCGGGCATCTGCGACCGCATCCCGGCGGCGATCCCGGCGTGGAGGTCCCAGCTCCCGTACTGGAGCGCGACGAAGCGGACGCCGGCGGCGACGAGGCGGCGGGCCATCAGCATCCGCTGGCCGGCGGCGTTGCGGCCGTACTCGTCGCGGACCTTCTCGGGCTCGGCGGCGATGTTGAACGCCTCGCGGGCCTTCGGCGAGCCGATCAGGCTGTAGGCCCGGTCGTAGAAGGTGTCCATCGCCGCCAGGCCGTCGGCCTTCTCCTTCCGGGCGAAGTGGTCGTTGACGGCGTCGAGGACGTGGCGGCGGGTGGCGAACCGCGAGTCGTCGATCCCGCCCGGCAGGTTGAGGTCCTGGACCTTGAAGCCCTTGCTCGCCGGGTCGCTGCCGAGGCTGAACGGCGAGAACGACGAGCTGAGGTAGCCCGTGCCCGCGTAGGTGTTCGGCACCGTCGGCACGCAGACATACGGCGGGAGGTCGTTGCGGGGGCCGAACTCGTGCGAGACCACGCTCCCCATGCTCGGGTACAGCAGCGCCGGGCTCGGCCGATAGCCGGTGAACATGTTATGAGTGCCGCGCTCGTGGGCGGCCTCGCCGTGGGTGAACGAGCGGATCACGGCGATCTTGTCGGCCACCTGGGCGGTCTTCGGCAGGGTCTGGCTGAACGACTCCCCCTCGATCTTCGTCGCGATGTGCCCCATCTCGCCGCGGTACTCGATCGGGGCGAAGGGCTTGGGGTCGAACGTCTCCTGGTGGGCGATCCCGCCGGGCAGGAAGATGTGGATGATCGAATCGGCCTTGGGCGTGATCGCCGCGTAGTTCTTGAGGTCGGCGCGGGCCTTCATGCGGAAGAAGTCGCCCAGCGTCAGCCCGAACCCGGCGGCGCCCACCGTCAAGAACCCACGGCGGCTGAACAGTCGCCCGGCCATCGTCTCGTTCATCGCGGCTTCTCCGGCGGGGAAGAAAGAGGGTGAGTGCCGACAGTCCCGGCCGGGTCGACCGACCTCCGGGGCGGCCCGGGCCGATCGGGGACCGGGCGTCGTCGTTCCGTGGCGGGTTGTTGGCGGGTCGCTTCTCGATCGTCCGGCGGGGGCGGCGGGGGCTGGCGGCTTCGAGCCGGCGACTCATCCCCTCGGGGCGGATCTTCCCGACGAGGGTGCGGCAAATGTTCAACAAAATTTGATCGTCGCCACCTGTGTTACGAGATGTCCTCACACGGCGTTTGCGCTTTTTCTCCGGATCGACCCTTTTCCTCGTCCATCAAGCCCGGCCGCCCCCGTGGCGGTCGACGCTGGCGGGAGGGCCGTCGCCGGGTTAGATTCGTGGCGAAGGACGGGGTCGGTGTGGAAGCCGGAGGGGGTGTTCATGCGGTCCGGGGCGAAGACGGGATGCGTCGCGATTCTGGCGGCGGCGGTCGCATTCGGCGGGGGGGATGACCGGGTGCAGGCCGACGAAGCGGCTCGGAAAGACGAAGGCCGGCGCGACGTCCACTCGTACGCCCGGCCGGACGAGGTCCGGGTCCGCCACGTCGAGCTGGACCTGACGGTCGACTTCGCGCGGAAGGAGCTGCGAGGGTCGGCGACCCTCCAGGTCGAGCGACTCCCGGGGGCACCGGCCGACGCCCCGCTCGTGCTCGACTCGAAGGGGCTCAAGATCGACCGGGTCTCGGCCCACGACGGCCGGGAATGGGTGGCGTTACCGCACCAGGTCGGCAAGGCCGACCCGATCCTGGGCGAGCCGATCACGATCCCGATCGCGGCGGACAGGAGCCGGATTCGGGTCCAATACCAGACCTCGCCGGGCGCCGGGGCCTTGCAGTGGCTCGACCCGTCGCGGACGGCGGGGGGCAAGCGGCCGTTCCTGTTCACGCAGTCCGAGGCGATCCAGGCGCGGACCTGGATTCCGCTCCAGGACTCGCCGGGCGTCCGGGTCACCTACCGGGCGACGATCCGGGTTCCCCCAGGGCTCACGGCCGTGATGTCCGCCGACATCCGGCCGCGCGGGAGCGACCCCGACGTCTACGAGTTCGCGATGGACCGGCCGATCCCTTCTTACCTGATCGCGCTGGCGGTGGGCGACCTCGCGTTCCGCCCGTTGGGGCCGAGGACGGGTGTCTGGGCCGAGCCGGCGACGATCGAGAAGGCGGCCCACGAATTCGCCGACACCGAGGCGATGGTCGCGGCCACCGAGAAGCGGTTCGGGCCCTATCGCTGGGGCCGCTACGACCTGCTGGTCCTGCCGCCGAGCTTCCCCTTCGGCGGGATGGAGAACCCCAAGCTCACCTTCGCCACGCCGACGATCCTGGCCGGCGACCGCTCGCTGGTCGCGCTCGTGGCCCACGAGCTGGCGCACTCCTGGTCGGGCAACCTGGTCACCAACGCCACCTGGCGCGATTTCTGGCTCAACGAGGGGTTCACCGTCTACATCGAGCGGCGGATCGTCGAGGACCTCTACGGGGCCGATCGCGCGAAGATCGAGGCCGTCCTCGGCATCCAGGAGCTGCGCGACGAGCTGCACCGGCTCCCGCCCCGCGATCAGGTCCTCCACATCGACCTCGCCGGCCGCGATCCCGACGACGGGATGACGCAGGTCGCGTATGAGAAGGGGGCGCTGTTCCTGACCGAGGTCGAGCACGCCTTCGGCCGCGAGAAGTTCGACGCCTTCCTGCTCGGGTACTTCAACGCCCACGCCTTCCAGAGCATCGTCACGGCCGACTTCCTGGCCGACCTCCGCACCAAGCTGTTCGCGACCGAGCCCGACGCCGCCGCCACGATCGACGTCGACGCCTGGGTCGAGGCCCCCGGCCTCCCGGCCCGGTTCACCGAGCCGACCTCCGACCGCCTCGATCAGGTCGACCGCGCGGCCAGGGCGTGGGTCTCCGGCCAGGCCCCGGCCGCCGGCCTGGCGACGAAGTCGTGGTCGACCCAGGAATGGCTCCGGTTCCTCCGGGCCCTCCCCGACCCGACCCCCGCCGACCGGCTGGCCGAACTCGACGCCGCCTTCGGCCTGACCGGGCGCGAGAACGCCGAGGTCGCCGCCCTCTGGCTCGTCCTGGCCGTCCGCGGCCAGTACCGCCCGGCCGACGCCCGGCTCGAAACCTTCCTCACCACCATCGGCCGCCGCAAATTCCTGATCCCGCTCTATCGCGAGCTGCTCAAGACCCCCGAGGGCACCGCCCGGGCTAAGGTGATCTACGCCAAGGCCCGGCCGTTCTACCACCCGATTGCCGTCGACTCCGTCGACCGCCTGATCGGGCCGCCGGCCGCCGCCGCCCACTAGGTCCTCCCCGCCGATCTCGTGGTAAGTTAGACCTTCGAGCCGAATCCGATCCGACGGGCACGAGGGGGATCGAGCCGTGAGCGTGACCCTGGGCATCGACATCGGCACGTCGGGCACGAAGACGATCGCCGTCGACGAGTCGGGGGCGATCCTGGCCTCCGCCTCGGCCGAGTACCCGTGCGAGCACCCCCGGCCGGGCTGGTCGGAGCAGGACTCCGAGCACTGGTGGAAGGCCACCATCGCCACAGTCCGCGAGGTCCTGGCCCGGGGAAATTTGAAGTCGGCCGACGTCGCCGCGATCGGCCTGAGCGGCCAGATGCACGGCTCGGTCTTCCTCGACGCCGGGGGTCGGGTCGTCCGCCCCGCCCTGCTCTGGAACGACCAGCGGACCGGGCCCGAGGCCGCCGAGATCGAGGCCAGGGCCGGGGGCCGCGAGGGGCTGGTCCGCCTCGTCGGCAACCGGGCCTTGACCGGATTCACCGCCCCCAAGCTGCTCTGGCTCCGCCGCCACGAGCCGGCCAACTGGGACCGCGTCCGCCAGGTCCTGCTCCCCAAGGATTACATCCGCCATCGCCTCTCGGGCACCTACGCCACCGAGGTCAGCGACGCCGCCGGGACCCTCCTGCTCGACGTGGCCAACCGGCGCTGGAGCGTCGAGCTGCTCGGCCTCCTCGACCTCGACCCGGCGCTCCTGCCCGCCTGCTTCGAGAGCCCCGAGGTCTCGTCGGTCGTCTCCGCCGCCGGCGCCGAGGCGACCGGCTTGAAGTCCGGGACCAGGATCGTCGGCGGCGGCGGCGACCAGCCGGCCGGCGCCGTGGGCAACGGGATCGTCCGCCCCGGGCTCGTCTCGGCCACGATGGGGACCTCCGGCGTCGTCTTCGCGTACACCCCCGAGCCCGGGTTCGACCCCGTCGGCCGCCTCCAACGCGGCTGCCACGCGATCCCCGGCGCCTGGTGCGCGATGGGCGTCGTCCTGGCCGCCGGCGGGAGCTTCCAGTGGTATCGGAACCAGCTCGCCCAGGTCCAGGTCGAGGCGGCGAGGGCCCAGGGGGTTGATCCCTACTTCCTGCTCAACGACGAGGCCGCCCTGGCCGGCCCGGGGGCCGAGGGGCTGTTCTTCCTCCCCTACCTGACCGGCGAGCGGGCCCCTTATTACGACTCCGACGCCAAGGGGTGCTGGATCGGCCTGACCCTCCGCCACGGCCGGCCCCACCTGGTCCGGAGCATCCTCGAAGGCGCGGCGTATGCCATGCGCGACAGCCTCGAACTGATCCGCGAGATGGGCGTCGAGATCGAGCAGGTCCGGCTCTCCGGCGGCGGGGCCCGGAGCCCGCTCTGGCGGCAGATCCAGGCCAACATCTACGGCGTCGACGTCCAGACCGTGAACGCCACCGAGGGCCCGGCCTTCGGCGTCGCCCTCCTGGCGATGGTCGGCGCAGGGGCCTTCGCCACCGTCCCCGAGGCCTGCGAGGCCACGATCCGACCGGTCGACCGCACGGCCGTCGAGCCCGAGATCAAGGCGTTCCACGACCGCGGCTACCCGATCTACCGCAAGCTCTACGGCGACCTCCGCGAGTCGTTCGCGGCGATCGCCGACCTCGTCCGCGATTGATCGACCGACATCGAGGGGGCCCGGCCGACCAATGGCGTCCACACTCCGCCGCCTCCGACGCCATCGCGGCTTGGCCGCGGCCGTCGCGCTGGCCCTGATCGGCTGGTCGGCCTGGGCCGGGCTCCGGCCCTCGGGCCCGAGGTCGCGGCGGGTCGATCGCGTCCCGGTGCCTTCCTTCTTCGAGGCCTTCCCCGACATGGGCCCCGATTCCGCCACCGAGTTCTCGCCCGACGCCCGGGTCATCCTCGAACGCAGCGGCGGGCCGAAACTCCGCGACGCGGCGACGGGCCGCGTCGTCACCATCGAGGGCGGCGTCCGGCTCGGCGACGCGATCTTTCTGGCGGGGAGCCGCTACCTGGTCGGACGGGTGTACGCGACCGACGGGCCTTCGGATATCCTGCCGTCGCTCTGCATCTGGGACGTCGCCACGGGCCGCCTCCGCGAGACGTTCCCCGACCTCGCCAATTCGCTGTGGCATTCGTTCATCACCTCCGATGACGGGTCGACCCTGGCGTATGTCCACGACCCGATGACCGGGCCGACGATCGTGACCGTCTGGAAGCCCGACGGTTCGCGGCACGACTTCTCGGGATCGTCGCCGCTGGCCCTCTCGGCCGACGGCCGGTTCGTCGCCCTCGTCGGGCCGGACAAGGAAAATCACGAGGTCTGGGAGATGGCCTCGGGTCGGCGGGCGGCAACGTTCCCCGTCGCCCAAAGACTTGATCCCGGCCCGATCGCGCTCTCGCCCGACGGGCGGCTCCTGGTCGAGTCCGGCGAGTCCGGGCTCGGCTTCTGGGACGTGGCGACCTCCGCCCGGCGGGCCGATCTGGCGTCCGACCATCGCGGCCTGCCCTGGTTCAGCCCCGACGGAACGCTGCTCTATAAGCGTTGGTCGACGCAACCCGGGCCGGAGGCCGACATCTGGGACCTCTCGACCCGGCTTCCCCGAAAGCTGTTCCGGGGGAGGATCGGGGCCGTCTCCGCCGACGGGAGGCGGTTCGCCCAGCTCGGGCCGAACCTCGAACGGGGCGGCGAGCCCCCGGCGGCCGTCAGGCGCGGCGGCGGGGTGATCGTCGACCTCCCGTCGCTGGCCGTCGGACGGGGATTCGACGACATCCCCGGGGCGTCCGCGCAACTCAGCCGCGACGGCCGGTGGCTGGCGAGCCGCGAGCACGTCTACCCGTTGGGCAGCCGATCGCGTCCGAGCTGGGTCCCCTCGTGGCTCTGGAACGTTTTGTCACTGGGCCGTGGATCTCACCAGATCCGGGTTTACGACGCTTTCGGCGGCGGGGCCGTCGCGACGATTCGCCTGGCGGACGACACATGGTTGGAGCCCGACTTCGCCTTCTCGGCGGACGGTCGGACGCTCGCCGTGCGTTCGCTCACCCCCGATTCGCCCTCGACATCCTCGACCGTCGGCCTGACCGTCGAGCTCTGGGACGTCCCGGCGAAAGGCCCGAGTTGGCCGATCCCGGCCGGGCTGTCGCTGGTCGCGATCGTCGCGGGCGTCCGGTTCGACGTCCGTTCGAGGCGGGTCGCGTCGGCCGCGGCCTCGCCCTGAATTTCCCGATCGAGAGGAGCGCCCCTTTGGCCCGTCGTCGCCCCCCCCCCGCCGCCGCGCCGCCTATCGCCGCCGCGCCGCGGGCCCCGACGGCGGAAGCTGTCGAGGGCGCCCACCCGGTCGGCTTCTGGACCCGCCCGCGGGTGACGCTGGCGGTGGTCCTGCTGCTGGCGACCCACGCGGGCCTGGCGGTCGACAGCCTGCTCCGCGAGAACGCGACGGTCGACGAGATCGCCCACCTGCCGGCGGGCGTGACGTACTGGCAGAAGGGGACGTTCAAGCTCTACCACCACAACCCGCCGCTCGTGAAGCTGATCGCCGCGCTGCCGGTGGTCCTGTCGGGCCCGGTGACGGCGCCCATCTACGAGATGAACTCGTGGCTCCGCGAGTCGCACTCGACGTTCGGGGAGACGTTCGCCTACTACAACATCGCGAATTACCTGGAGTTTTTCGACCGGGCCCGCCTGCTCATGCCGCTGTTCACGGTCGTGGGCGGGCTGGTCGTCTTCGCCTGGTCGAGCCGGCTCTACGGGCCGGGGGGCGGTCTGGTCAGCCTGACGCTCTGGACGCTCTGCCCGAACGTCCTGGCGCACGGCCGTCTCGTCACCGGCGACGCCGCGGCGACGTCCATCGGCGTCGGGGCAACTTATCTTTTCTGGCGGTTCCAGCGCCGGCCCACCTGGAACCGGGCCGCCCTGGCGGGCCTGGCGTTGGGGCTGGCGCAGTTGACCAAGTTCAGCATGATCCTGCTCTATGGCCTCTGGCCGGCGCTCGCCCTCGCCCGGCTCGTCCTGGAACGCGGCCGGGGAGGCCGTGGGCGAGGGGCGGCGCGAGCGGTGGGCCAGTGGGTGCTGATCGGCGTGCTCGGGGTCGTCGTGATCGACCTGGGATATGGCTTCGAGGGGGTCGGCCGGCCGCTGGGTTCGTTCGAGTTCGCCTCACGATCGCTCACCCGGCCCGTCCCGCCGGGGATGATCCGGCCGACCAGCGAGAACCGGCTCCTCGAATCCGCCTGGCGGTTCCGCGTCAACCGGTTCCGGGGGACCGCGTTGGCGAGCCTGCCCGTCCCGCTCCCGCGCCATTACCTCCTGGGCTTCGACGAGCAGAAGATCGAGACGGAGGGGATGCCGGCCTATTTCTTCGACCCGAGCCTGCCCCGCGACGAGTCGAGCCAGATGGGCTACCCCGTCTACCTCGACGGCGTCCTCCGCCGCTCCGGCTGGTGGTATTACTACCTGGCGACGCTCGCCTACAAGGTCCCCGAGGGGACCTGGCTGCTGGTCGGGCTGTCCGCGGTCGTCCTGGTGGCGTCGAGGCGGTCGCGGGCGTCGACCTGGGACGAGGTCGCGGTCCTGGCGATCCCGATCGGTGTCTTCGGCGCGATGAGCTTCCTGACCGACATCTGCCTCGGCCTGCGCTACATCCTGCCGATTTTCCCCTACGTCTTCATCGCCGCGGGCAAGCTCGGCCCGTGGATTTCGGGCCTGACGGGGACTCGTCGGCGGATCGGGCTGGCGGTGGTGTTGGGGTCGCTCGGCTTCAACGCGGCCTCGGTGGCGGCGATCCACCCGCACTACCTGAGCTACTTCAACCTCGCCTCGGGCGGCCCCGATCGGGGGGCGGAGCACTTGATCGACAGCAACCTCGACTGGGGCCAGGACCTGGTCACGCTCCGGCGCTGGCTCGCGGCCAACCATCCCGGTCGGAAGGTGGGGCTGGCCTACTTCGGCCAGATCAACCCGAGCCTCCTGGCCCTTCGGGGCGACGGGTTCGAGTGGTTCCTCCCGCCGCCCAGGCCCGACACCCTCCGGCCGGTCGGGACGGACCCGTCGCGGCTGGTCGGCCCGGCGCGGCGACTGACGCCCGGGCTGTATGCGATCAGCGCCTCGATCGTCCGCGGTCTGCCCTGGCGGCTCTCCGATCCCCAGTCGCTCCGGTCGCCCCAGGCGGCCTGGCAGGCGGCCTGGAACGCCGACGCCGACGCCTTCTCGTATTTCGCGGCTCTGACGCCAATAAAGAAGGTCGGGCACTCGATTTACGTCTACGAGCTGACCGCCGAGGATTGTGTCCGATTGGCGCCGCAGCGGGTTCGACCTAGGCTCTGATTATCAGGCCGAGGTCGGTCGGAACGGGCGGAGTTTGGGTTGACTCGCCCGCGGGGAATCGCGATATTCCGATCGGTCGGCGGCCGGGCGATGTCCCGACCGCGGGTCGACCGGGGCCATTGAGGGCCGACGCGGCGGACCCCATCGTCCCGACGTTCGGTGATCAGGAGGGAAACCGATGACGTTCGAGCAGTGCCACGCGAACTTGCTGACGATCCGGCGACGGCAGGGCACGCGATGCCCGGCGGTCCGGGTCGCCTACAACGGGACGGTCTACCAGGGTCGCGTGAAGCGTGCCGACAGCGACCCCGAGTACCGCCCGGCCACTTCCCCCTTCGGGGTGATCATCCTCGAAAACCTCGGCCTGGCCCGGGGCCCCGAGACCATTCTCCAGATCGCCAACATCCCCGAGCAGGGGATCGAAGATATGTCGGCCGCCTGAGCCGACCCCAACACCGCCCCGCCCCGCCCCGCCCGCCGCCGGGCGGGGCCGTCAACCCGGCGAGTCAGTCGGGAAGCATCGGCAGGTCGGCCACGACCGCGACGGTCCCTTCCTCGACCCCCTCGCCCGCGATCGTCAGCCTCGTGCCCGCGACCGCCTGGGCCACCTTGACGTAGGCCAAAATCACCGGCGCTTTCCAGCCCGGCGAGAACGCCGACGAGGTGACCGACCCCACCGACTTCCCCTCGAAGCTCAGCGCCGAGCCGATCGGCGGGACGACCGACCCCTCGACCCGCGCCCCTCGGAAGATCCGGTTGACGTGCCCCAGCGCATCGAGTCGGGCGACCGTCTCCTGGCCGAGATAGCACCCCTTCACGAAGTTGATCGTCCGGGCGTCGCGGCCGACCTCCTGCGGGAGGTTGCCGGAGGTCACGTCCCGGCCCGAGACGGGCGTCCCCGCCTCGATCCGGAGGGCGTCGAACGTCTCGGGGTCGACCGGCCCGATCCCGGCCGCCGCGAGCAGCTCCCGGACGGCCGATGCCCCGTCCGCCGGGCCGATCAGGGTCAGGCCGTCACGCCCCGTCGGCGACTCGCGGACCACCCGGATCGCAATTTTCCCCAGCTCGGCGACCCGGTGCCGGAGCGGCCCTTCGGCCGGGATCAGCACGCCTTGGGCTTCGAGGAACGCGACGGCCCGGGGGCCGGCGAGGTGGTACTCAAACGTCCACGTCGTGGCGTCTTCGATCGTCACGTCGTCGAACACGCCGTACTTGCGGAGGTGGGGCAAGAGACCTTCCGAGACCCCGGGGTCGGTCCGGAGCAGGATCGAGCCTTCGCCGGCCAGGAGCGTCACGTAGGCCAGGGTTTTGCCCTGCAAGCTGGTCACGAACGCCTCGATGCCCGACCCCTCGGCCAGCCGCTTGACGTCGTTGGTGACCAGGTTGTGGAGGAACTTGGCCCGGTCCGGGCCGCCGATCTCCAGCCGCGAGCGGTCGGAGCGGTCGACCCACCCGGCATCGTCGAGCACCGCGCGACAGGCGATTTCGTGGGCCATGAGACCTTCGGGTTTCGAGGGCGAGGCGAGCGTGATCGATTCAGGGTTCGTCGGCGACGATGGCCCGGGTCCGCTCGGCCTGGCCGAGGAGGGTGCAGGAGGCGGCGGCGGCGGCGAGCTTGCGGGCCTCCTCGGGGCGGTCGATGGGGACGATCCCGATGTCTTCGAGGAGGTCGGCGTCGAGGCCGCTGTGGAGGTAGACGTCGGCCCAGGCGAGGGCCGCGGCGATCTTGCGGGCGGCCGGGTAGTCGGGGTCGGCCTCGTGGCCTCGGAGGCGATTGAGCGCGGCGCGGGGGTTCTCCGCGCCGGCGAGGCGGCGGACGGCGGGCCCGAGTTCGCCCCCGGTCGTGGCCAGGGCGACGATCTTGCCCCCCCGGCGGGCCAGTCGGGCGGCGGTCGCCAGGCCGTCGGCCAGGTCGTCGACCGTGGCGGGCCGGCCGGGCGGGCCGATCCCCGCGACGACCAGGTCGGCCCGCTCGTCGACGGGGAACGACCAGGCCTCGTCGACGGCGGCGACCCCGGCGGCCCGGACGGCCGACTCCAGCCCGGCCACGACCCCGGCGATCCCCCCCGGGCCCGCCAGGATGCCCGCGTGGAACTGGCAGCCGAGCAGCCAGCTCACCTCGGACGACTCCTGGAGCGCCGGGCGTGGCTGGTCGGGGTCGACGGGCTCCTCGGTGGCGAGCGAGCCGTACCGGGTCAAGGTCTCGCGGTTGCTCAGCGCCGGATAGATTGCCGACCACGGGCCGCGATAGCCGAGGGTCGCGTCGTAGGCGAGGTCGCCGACCGGGACCACGATGTCGGCGTCGGTCACGAGCCGGTTGAGGTAGACCCGCCGGCCCTCCGACGTGCTGGCCAGGTAGGCGACCTGGGCCGGGTCGTCGGGGTCGTGGACCTGCCAGGTCACGCCGACGGGGGGCGCGGCGGGGGCCGGGGCGGTCGAGACCACGGTGATCGACTCGACCTCCGCCCGCCGGAGGACGGCCGCCAGCTCGGCCAGGACCGCGTCGGCGGCCGGCAAGGCGGGGTCGAACGGGACCACCACGCGGTCGCCGGGGACGACCGCGGCGGAGAGCGGCGGGAAGTCGCGAGGGGCTTCGAGCGCGGCGCGGACGAGGTCCGAGGGGTCCGCCGCCGGGGGGGCCGCCGGCCCGTCCCGGTGGGCGATCACCCGATCGTCGTCGATCTCGAAGTCGAGGCGTTCATCGCCGTAGCTGACCGTGATCCTCATGCCCGTCCGCCCCTCGACCCGCCCGGCCTCGCCGAACTCCGCTTCCGCCCGTCCCGCACGGTCATGATAGGCCGTCCGACCCCGCCGGGGCAAGCTCGGCGGTCGGACCCCACGGGGCCGGTCGCCCCCGCGTCCCGGGGCTAGGGTTGAGGCCGGGACGCAACGCGGCCGGGGTCGACCGGGCGGGGAGGGTCGCATCCCGGGCCGGGAACGATTACGTTGGGAATATCCCTTCGAGATACCATCGGGTCCGAGTCCGCGGTTCTCGGGAACTCGGCCCGCCCATCGAGCGTCCAATGTTACCGATGACCGGGTGCAACGACGACAACTCCCTCATTGCGGCGTGTCGAGCGGGGCGGACGGAAGCGTTCGGGGTGCTGGTCCAGCGCTATCAGGACCGGCTCTATCCGACTATGCTCCGCCTGACCGGCAGCGCCGACGACGCGCTCGACCTCCTCCAGGATGCGTTCCTGCGGGCGTTCGAGAAGCTCGACCGATTCCACGGGGAAAGCTCGTTCTACACCTGGATCTATCGGATCGCGGTCAACCTCGCCCTCAGCGGCCGACGCCGCCGCCGGACCACCGTCCGCTTCCAGGGGGCCGGCCCGGGCGACGCGATCGACCCGGCCGACGACCCCGCGACGAGCGACCCGACCTTGCCCCTGGAGCTGGCCGAGCGTGACGACCTGATCCAGGCCGCGCTGAACGCCCTGGCCGACGACCACCGGGCCGTCGTCGTCATGAAGGAGTTCGACGGGCTCCGCTACGAGGAGATCGCGGCCGTCTTGAACGTCCCGATCGGCACGATCCGGAGCCGGCTCCACCGGGCCCGATTGGAGCTTCGCGAGCGACTCAAGGGCGTGGCGATCGAGGACACGCCCGCCCGCCAGGCTTCCCGCAACGCGGTCCGACTCGACGTGAAGTGAAGTGATGTGACTTGAGAAGGAGAGGCACGAAGCCCGAGACCCACCGGCTTTAACCCCGCCAGAACCCATATGAACCTCGACGACGAAACCATCCTGTCCTCCTACCTCGACGACGAACTCGACCCGGCCGACCGGCTGGTCGTCGAGTGGGCCGTCGAGTCGAGCCCGCCGCTGGGCGAGCAGCTCCGCGCCCTGGCCACGGCCCGGGATGCCGTGGCCGGCCTCGCCCGCCCCCGCCCCCCGCGCGACTTCTCGTTCGCGGTCGTCGCGGAGATCGCCGCCGCCCGTCGACCCGGCCGCCGCGCGATCCTCGTCCGGTCCGGCCGCCTGGTCGCCGCCGTCGCCGGCGTCTCGGCGATGGCCGCCAGCCTCCTCATCGCCCTCGTCCTGCTCCACCATTCGACCCACGGTAACGGCGTCGCGAGCCTCTCCGCCCTGATCCACCCGGCTCCGGCGCCGGGTCGCACTCATATCGCTACCCTCCCGCTCGCCCCGGTCACGCCGCCGTCGCCCCCGCTCGTCGCCGCGAAGTCCGCCCCGGCCGTCGTCGTCGCGTCCTCCATCGCGACCGCGACCGCCCGAGCGGAGCCGCCTTCGGCCCTCCCTGCGGCGGCCATCCCGCCCGACGGGGCGAGGGAGCCGGAGCGGCGCCGGGCGGTCGCGGAGATGATGGGCCGGCGTCGGGTGCTCCGCGCCCTGATCGTGACGGACGTCGTCGACGCCTCGGATCGGGTCAAGTCGCTGATCGAGCGCGACCCCCGCAAGTCGCCCGAGTTCGGCCGGATCGCGATCTACCAGGGGATTGTCGTCGACCCCGACAACCCCGAGGCGGCCGACGTCTTCTCCGTCGCCCTCGACGAGCGCGGCTGCCGGCCGTTCCTCGACCGGCTCCGCCGCGAGTTCCCCGGGCTCCGGGTCGACGGCGACGTCGGCCCCGAGCTGCTGACCCAGCTCCCGGAGGTCGGCCAGGTCGCCCTCTTCCCCGGGACCGGCGCCGCCGAACTCGGCGCGCCGCCCGCCGAGGTCCGCCCCTTCATCGCGGCCAAGGACACCCCGTCGCGCCACATCGACGGCGTCGAGGACGCGGGACCGGCGCCGGCCGGCGACGACGCCTTGGTGGTGAAGTTCGCGGGCGAGAGTCCGGCCCGCCGCGAGCGTGACGGCGGCGATCCCGCCCCGAGCCCGACGCCCCCCGAGCCCGTGACGGTCCTGGTCTGGGTGACGCATCCGCACCGCCGTTGAGCCGAGCCGCCCGTCGCCCGTCGTCCGTCCCCCGCCCGAGGCCCGGCCCATGATCGAAGTCGAGCGGTTGACCCGGCATTACCACTCGGCCCGGGCCGTGGACCGGGTGAGCTTCGCCGTGGGGCGGGGGGAGATCGTCGGCCTGCTCGGGCCCAACGGGGCGGGCAAGACGACCACGATGCGGATGCTGACCACCTTCCTGGCCCCCACCAGCGGCCGGGCCGTCCTGGCCGGGCACGACGTGCTCGACGAGCCGCTGGAGGTCCGCAAGCAGGTGGGCTACCTGCCCGAGAACGTCCCGCTCTACCCCGAGATGCGGGTCCGCGAATACCTCGACTACCGCTCCCGGCTCAAGGACGTCCCCCGGTCGCGGCGGCGGTCGGCGATCGACGACGTCCTGGAGAAGTGCCGGCTCCGCGACGTCGACGGGCGCGTGATCGGCCACCTCTCCAAGGGCTACCGCCAGCGCGTGGGGCTGGCCGAGGCGATGCTCCACGACCCCGACATCCTCATCCTCGACGAGCCCACCGCCGGGCTCGACCCGATGCAGATCCGCGAGGTCCGCGCCCTGATCCGCGAGCTGGGCGACCGGCACACGATCCTGCTCTCGACGCACATCATGTCCGAGGTCGAGGCCGTCTGCGGCCGGGTGATCATGATCGTCCGCGGCCGGATCGCCGTCGACGACCGGCTCGATCACATCCAGTCGCAGGGGGCGATCGTCATCGAGGTCCGAGGCCCGGCGCAGGCGATCCGCGCCGCGATCGAGTCGACGCCGGGGGTCCTCCGCGTCGGCCCGGCCGACGTCGACGGCGAGGTCGCCCGCTTCGAGGTCCAGGCCGAGGCCGACCTCCGCGAGGCCCTCGCCCGTCGCGTCATCGGCAACGGCTGGGGCCTCCGCCAGCTCGACCTCCGCCGCTCGTCGCTGGAGGAGCGGTTCGTCCGGGCCGTCCGCGAGGCCACCCTGGCCGCCGACGACGAGCCCGCCCACGCCCACGATCGAGACCACGACCCCGACGCCGCGATCGAGGCCGCCTGAACCATGCGACACATCCCCACCCTGCTCCGTCGCGAGCTGGCGGCCTACTTCCTCGGGCCGATGGCCTTCCTGATCCTCCTGGCGTTCCAGGGGATCGCCTGGCTCAATTTCTGGGACCTCGTCGACAACCTGGCCCGCAACGGCCGGGCCTTCTCCGGCTTGCGCGACCCGCTCAACGCCTACATCGCCGGCAGCACGCCCTTCTGGATCGGAATCCTCGTCGCGATCCCGGCGCTGACCATGCGGCTGGTGGCCGAGGAGCGGCGGTCGGGCACGATCGAGCCGCTCCTGACGGCGCCGGTGACGGAGGCGGAGGTCGTGGTGTCGAAGTGGCTGGCCGGCCTGGCGATGTACCTCGCCCTGCTCGCCCCGTTCGCCCTCTATCTGCCGTTCCTCTACTATCAGGCCAATTATCGGTTCGACCTCGGCCCGGTCCTGGCGCTGGGGATCGGCCTGACGACGCTGGGGATGATGTTCGTGGCGATCGGCCTGTTCTTCAGCGCCCTGACGCGGAACCAGATCGTCGCGGCGGTCTGGACCTTCGCCGCCCTGTTCTTCCTGATCCTGCTCGCCACGGTCGGCTACGGCTATGCCGTCGCGCGGCGGGCAAGCTGGGCCGAGGGGTTACAGTTCGTCTCGGTCCTGCACCAGGTCAGCACGTTCGGATCGGGCCAGCTCGACGTCCGCTACCTGGCGCTGCACGTCTCGGCGTGCGTCCTGATGCTCTACCTGACGGTCAAGGTCCTGGAATTCCGCCGCGAGGGCTGATCCGGGCGGGCCCCGGCGATCCGCCGGGACGATTTTGGGGTGGCGACGACCATGTCGGAACGTGTGCTGATCTTCCTGTCGCGAACCGAGGTCTGGGCGATCGCCTGCGCCGCGGCGGGGTTCCTCACCCTGTTCTGGCTGATCCGGGGTGCCCCGATCGGCCAGGCCGCCCGCGAGGAGCCCGCCGACGCCCCCCCATCGGGCTATCGCGACCGCATGGTCGCGGCGGCGATCGTCGGCTTCCTCCTGGTCCTCGCCGGCGCCTACCTGGCGGCGGCCGTCGCCATCCCCTGGTCGCTCCCGGCGTTCGCGGCGGGCTACGGGATCGTGCTCGCCGTGATCCGGACGAACCGCCGCTATCGCCACGTCAGCCCGACTCTCCGCCGGACCCTGGAATTTTCCGCCACCGCGCTCACGGCCTCGCTGGTGGCGGGCGTCCTGGTCGTCGGCAACGTCCTGGCGTTCAAGTACGGCGGGCGGGCGATCGACCTGACCCGCGACCGCTCGTTCAGCCTGGCGCCGCAGACGGTCCGCCAGGTCGAGGCGCTCGACCGGCCGCTCTCGTTCGCGGTCTACTTCGGCAACTCGGAGCGATCGAGCCGCCAGCTCGACCGCGTCCGCCAGCTTCTCGACCTGTACAAGGCGGCCAACCCGTCGAAGGTCCGGGTCGACTACCTGAACCCGTTCACCGAGGCCAAGGAGTTCGAGGTCCTCGTCAAGCGCATCCCCGACGTGGCCGCGTCCGGCGGCGACGGGATCGTGATCTCCTACGGCGAGGGGGACGCCGCGCCCCACGCCGTCCTCGGCACCCGCGAGCTGTTCGACGGCCCCGGCAACGGCGGCGAGGTCCGCCCCGACCGCTTCATTTCCTCCTTCAACGGCGAGGACGTCCTCACCTCGGCGCTGGCCCGGCTCCGCGAGGGCAAGCGGTCGCGGGTGGCCTTCACCACCAAGCACGGCGAGCCCTCGACCAACGACTTCGACCCCGGCCAGCCCGGCCTCGGCCTCTGGCGGGCCCGGCTGGCGTCGGTCGGCACCGACTCCGTCGACGTCAACCTGCTCCGCGACGACGTGCCCGAGGACGCCTCGCTCCTGGTGATCTGCGGCCCCAAGTCCCCCTTCCAGCCCGCCGAGGTCGACCGGATCAGGAGCTACATCGCCCGGGGCGGGCCGCTGATGATCCTCGTCGGCGGGGGCGGGGGCGAGCCGACCGGGCTCGACGACCTCCTGGCCACCTACAACGTCGCGATCGGGCCGGGCCTGGCGGTCGACCCCGTCTACAACTACATGAAGCGGGCGTTCCTGGTCTACGCCCCGGTCGGGCCGGCGGGCCGGGTCCACCCGATCGCCGAGCCGATCGCCGGCCGGGTCGTCCTGCTCCAGAACGCCGCCCCGCTCGTGCTGCTGGGCGACGGCAGGAGCCCGGGCGTCGCCAAGTCGACCCGGCCGGCCAACCCGGGCGTCGTCGCCATGCCCTTCCTCCGGACCAGCCCCGGCTCGTGGGCCGAGGCCGACTTGCAGGCGAGGCCGGTGAAGCTCGACCGGGAGAAGGACGTTGCCGGCCCGCTCAACGTCGGCGTCGTCGTCACGATCCGGCCCACCACCGCCGACGAGAAGCCCGTCCCCCGGCTCGTCGTCTTCTCGTCGCCGCTGGTGGGCGACAACCGGATCGTCACGATCGAGCCGGCCAACCTCGACCTCCTGATGAACGCCGTCTATTCGCTCCGGGGCAAGCCCGAGCTGGTCGGGATCGCGGCCAAGACCCACGAGAGCCTGATGTTCGCCGCCGACCCCGGCTTGCAGCTCCGCCTGGTCATGGTCCCCACCCTGATGGCCGTCGTCGTCATCATCGGCCTGGGAGTGACGACCTACCTGGCCCGGCGGGACTGATCCCGTCCCGGATTCCCGACCGGGGTGGCGAGGTTGCCCACCCAAACCTCTGACGCCGTTCATTGGGACAAATATGTGGGGTGGGCCGAGTGCAACGAGGCCCACCCTACTAGACGACCAGGGCTAAATTTGTGGGTAAAGATGCCTGAGCTTGATCCGAGCATCCTCCGTCGTGAATCGCCAGATCACCCGACTCCCCT